>Ga0265297_10002653_pt1 | contig 35385 bp, 40 predicted proteins | sample Munlanlwell13791_FD_192502 | JGI IMG/M metagenome (GOLD analysis project Ga0265297, IMG submission 192502) | Leachate microbial communities from a municipal landfill in Southern Ontario, Canada - Leachate well 137-91 | ecosystem: Engineered > Solid waste > Landfill > Unclassified | place... | reverse complement strand
GAATTATATTTTGAAGCCGTGAAACAAGGATATAAAGAACCAAAAAGTTTAAGAGAATGGGCTGACAAAAGTACAGAGGGTTTTACTTCTGAAAAAGAACTCCCTTGGATAAAAAATCACCAAAGATTAAAAGCAATAGAATTTTATTATATTAATGCATTTAGATATCCGATTAATAATCTTCACAAAATATTAATTAGCCTATCTAAAATAAGAATAGAACACGGAATTTATTTGTTCCCTTTTGAAATATTTTTAACAAGATTGTACCTTAACAAATTCTATCATGAGTAATTAAACTTGATAATCTTGATTTTGGAGATCATGTATCTATTGTTTTTATTAATCTATCTTTTAAATTAATTTTCATTTTAAAAAACATTTCTCGGGTAGCTCAGTCTGGATTAGAGCATCTCCGTCCTAAGGAGAGGGTCGCACGTTCAAATCGTGTCGGACGCGTTTTAATTTTTACGATTTGAACTTCAAATCCGAGCGATTTTGCGGAGGAGTACACGGTGCCGTGCAAGCGAAGTCGCGAGTTCTGTCGGACGCGTTAATTAACTAACATAAGAATTAATATTGTATTAATCAAAACAATCAACTCGTTGCTGATAAAATATCTCGCAGGAATTTCATAATCGTTTTTTAACTTAAATAATAAATAAATTATAATTATCGACTGCATAAGAATCACATGAAAATAAATAAAAATATTTTCAAAAAAGTAAACTGCCATGTCTTTAATGTAAGGAGTTAGTAAAGAACCAATAATCAGCGTCAATAAAAATCCGACGAAAAAATCTTCTTTATTATTTTCTTTCTTGCTAAATTTTTTAATAAAAATCGAGAACAATCCTTTTTGAAATAAACTTGAAAATGCAAAACCTAAACTTAATCCCACAAACCACGCAGAAGGCGTTTGAATGTATTGGAAAACAATCTCAAAAATATCAAACCAGTAAACTTCTATAAAAGTTATCAGTCCCATAACAAAAAGAATTGTTCCTTCAATTAACACAAAATTCCTCTTTTTCATTTCTTTTGTAATTTATTTGTGTTAATAAATTTTTAGAACAGAAACCTTTAAAACTAATTTTGACGCTATTTTATCGTGCGTGGGTGGTCTAACGGTATGACGTTTGCCTTCCAAGCAAACTGCCCGGGTCCGACTCCCGGCCCGCGCATATAATAAACAATGAAAGAAAATTTCAAAAAAAAATTAATCAAATTCCACGACAAGAATTATAAAAAATTATTAATTCTCCCACTATTTTTAATTCTATTCTGTTTTGGTTATCTATTCTTTTTTTACTCTCAAACAAATGAATTTTTTTACAAAGATATTTCATTGCAAGGTGGAACTTCTGTAACAATCAACGGAGAAATAAATTCAGCAGATTTACAAAGTGCAATTTCAGGAAAATTAGAAAATGTAAACATTCGAGAAATTTCTGATTTAATGACGCAAAAGTCAATTGCAATCATTGTTGAAACAAGTAGTATCGGGTGCAATGAATCTGAAGTTAATCAAATTAAATCTATTCTTGAAGATTTTTTAGGTTATGAATTAACTTCAGAGAACAGCAGTTTTGAATGTACTGGTTCAACTTTAAGTGAGAATTTTTATCAGCAACTTTTAATCGCACTTTTAATCGCATTTTTCTTAATGGCTGTTGTAGTTTTCATTCAGTTTAAGTCAATAGTCCCCTCGCTGGCAGTTATTTTTTCTGCATTTGCTGATATCATAATGTCATTAGTTCTCGTCGACATTTTAGAAATAAAAGTTTCTTCTGCAGGAATTGTTGCGTTAGTAATGTTGATTGGTTATTCTGTCGACACAGATATTCTTTTAACAAATAAAGTTTTGAAGCGCGGAGGAGATTCGTTAAATAAAAGAATTTTCAATTCGTTCAGCACAGGAATCACAATGACAATAACTTCTTTATTCGCGGTTATCGTCGCTGATTTAATCATCGGACAATTTTCTTCAATTCTTCATCAAATATTTTTAATTATGGCAATCGGGCTTTCTTTTGATATTCTAAACACTTGGCTCACAAATGTTTCAATAATTAAATGGTACGCGTTAAAGAAAAAATGAAAATAAAACTTACTTGGAAAATTTGGTTATGGTTAATTGTATTGCTTTTTTCTTTTTTAGCTTTAGTTAATTTTCAAAATCTTTTTCAAGAGGGCGTTGAAATTAAAAGTGTTGAACCAAACTCCACTGCATTTAATGAAGGACTAAGGCAAGAACAAATTATTACAGCCATCGACGGGCAGAAGGTAGAAAATTTAGAAGATTATTCTCGAATAATCCAAGAAAAATTTACTGGAGAGAAAATAAAATTAACGATTACGACAACTAAATCAGAAATTATTTTATACTCAAATGAATCCCCTCAAATTACTGTTTCAGAACTTTCAAAAACAAATATCAAAACGGGATTAGATTTAAGTGGAGGAGCGCGTGCATTAATTCAGGCAGAAAACCATACGCTGACAAAAGAAGAAGCAAATCTTTTAGTTGACACAATCAGCAACAGATTCAATACTTACGGAATTTCAGATATGACTATTCGAACAATTCAAGATTTGCAAGGAAATTATTTTGTTTCAATTGAGATTGCAGGAGCCACACCAGAAGATATGGAAAATTTAATCTCACAGCAAGGAAAATTCGAAGCGAAAATCGGAGACGAAATTGCATTCGTCGGCGGAGACAAAGACATAACTTCAGTTTCTCGTTCAGGAACAGATTCAGGAATTTATTCATGCGAACAATCTCAATCCGGTTACGTTTGCACGTTTAGATTCGTTGTTTACTTAAGTCAATCTGCTGCTGAAAGACATGCAGAAATAACTTCCAAATTGGATGTTAACTCAACCGCGTCAGGAAATTATCTTTCCAAGCAACTTGATTTATATCTGGATGATGTTCTCGTCGATACTTTATTAATTAGTGAAAGTTTGAAGGGTACAGTCACAACGCAAATTCAAATTTCAGGTTCAGGTTCTGGTGAAACGCAAACAGATGCTTACAATGAAGCATTAAGTGAAATGAACAATCTTCAAACAGTTTTAATCACAGGAAGTTTACCATTCAAATTGCAAATTGTAAAATTAGACACCATTTCTCCTACGCTGGGACAAAGTTTCATAAAATATATTTTCCTTGCTGGTTTTGCGGCTCTGCTTGCAGTTGCAATAATTATTTTCATAAGATATCACGGATTAAAATCTTCGCTTGCTCCATTAATAATTTGTACTTCTGAAATTATTATTACTCTTGGCGTCGCTGCTTTCATAAAATGGGATTTGGATTTGCCAAGTATTGCGGGAATTCTTGCAGCAATAGGAACTGGTGTTGACGATCAAATCGTAGTTTTAGATGAAGCAAAAAATAAAGAAAGTTCATTAAGCATGAAAGAAAAAATCAAAAGAGCATTCATCATAATTTTAGGAGCATACTTCACTTCAGTTGCTTCACTGCTCCCTATGTGGTGGGCAGGGGCAGGATTGCTTAAGGGATTTGTTATGACAACTTTAATTGGAATAACTATCGGAGTTTTAATAACGCGTCCAGCATTCGCAGATATTATAAAAATCACCGAAGAAAATTAGATTATTAATAGATTAAATATAAAAACAAATTTTTTCTCTTTTAATTATGAACTTTTTTGAGCAAGAAAAAAATGAAATATTTTCTATCTTCAATAGAATAAGAAAAAAAGATTTTTCGGGAAACTCTGGACAAGCAATTAAAAATTCAGTTTATCAATTTTCAACGAGTTTAGTTTCTAAACTGGGTTCTTTAATTTTTACAATAATCCTCGCTCGACTTTTATTGCCAGAATTATTTGGTTTGTACAGTTTATCATTATCTGTTATTATTGTCTTTGCAGTTTTTTCTGAACTTGGAATTGGTCTGACGCTGATTAAATTTATTTCTTCAGAATTAGGGAGCGGAAATGAAAAAATAGCTTCAGCATACTTAATTTATTTTGCAAAAATTAAATTATTTTTTATTCTCGTCTCAATAATTATCTTAGGAATATTTGCGAATCTTGTTGCAAATACTATTTATCAAAAACCCATTTTTTTAGCTTTGCTCGCAGGAATTTTTTATATCCTTTTCATTGAATTAACTGGTTTTTTAGAATCTACTTTTCAAGCTTCAAATAATTTTAGAAAAATATTTCATAAAGAGGTTTTATTTCAAGTTTTAAGAATAATCTCCGTTTCTACTGCAGTTATCTTGTCGTTGAAATATTCTTTTGAACAAAATATAACTTTAATGAATATAATCCTCGGGTTATCTTTCACATTTTTATTTAGTTTCTTCTTTTTATTATTCGGTCTGAAAAAGAAAATATTTGCAAGTCAGGAAAAATTATCAACAGAACAAAAAAGACAAATTAAAAAATTTCTTATTTTCACTTCAGTAATTGCTGTTTCTGGAATATTTTTTAGTTATATTGACAAAGTTATGCTGGGGTATTTCCTTGAAGCAGAATTTGTGGGATATTACACTGCAGCAGTAAGTTTTATTGGAGCATTAAGCCCAATAGTCGGATTCGCTTCAGTTGCTTTGCTTCCCATGTTCACAAAATTAAAAGGAAAACAATTATCTCTTGGACTAAAAAAATCTGCAAGATTGACTATTTTTATTTCTTCTATAATTTTTTTAGTGACTTTATTCTCTTCTTACTTAATTATTTTAATTATTTATGGAAAAGAATATTTACCTTCTATAGATATACTTAGATTACTTTCTCCTTTAATTTTTACAATTCCCCTAATTGCACTTTATACCTCTTATTTCTTATCTCAAAATAAACCTCAGATAATTTCAAAATATCTAATAATTTCAACTTTAATAAATATAATTTTAAATTATATTTTAATTTCAAAACTTTTGGTTTACGGGCAAATTTATTCTGTTTATGGTGCAGCAATAGCGACAATAATTAGTCAAGTTGTTTACTTAATTGGATTGATAATAAGTAGAAAATAATCTCTTAAACCCCGCTATGTTGATTAAGGTTATTTATTTTTTATTTTTCCCAAAGATTTCCAAAAGTTTATGTGCATGTGATTTCCAACTAAAATCATGTTCTATCAACCAGAATCTGTAATCTTTTTCTTTTGCATTTTTAATTGTGTTTTCAATTTCACTTGCTTGGTTTACCTTTTCGATTGGAAAAAGATAGCTTTCACTCTCATTATTTCCTATAATTATCGGAACTCCCGCCGCCATGGCTTCCATCCAAGATAATGCTCCTGCCGAAGATCGAGGAGGCAAACTTAAAAATATTTTGCACTGATTATAAAATTCATTCATCTTTTCAGGAGGAATATTTTTTGCAATAAGCACTGGGATTTTTAATTTTTTCCCAATATCCAAAACTTCCTGACGAGTTATTGATTCCGTTGCTTTGTCTGGCCAGCCCAAATAAATTCTCTTTTTTTTCATAGGTTCAAATTTTTCTGTATTTACCCCATTCCGTACTAAATTAGAATAAGGGTGTTTCTTTTTATTTAAGTCCCCCACAACAATAAGATGTTTTCCCATAATTCTGCCAACAAGATCTTGGAGTATTTTTGTAAACCTTAATTGATTTCCATAAAAAATACAAAAATGTTTTCTTTTAAAAATAGGGTACGGGAATAACAGCAAAGCAGCAGAACTCCAATCGTGCGTGTAAATAATATCATAATTTTTTTCTTTCATCATTTGATTCACTTTCTTTCTCAAAGGAAAAAGGGAACTAATTAAAGAATATTTTTTAAGATCTTCTTCTCTTGAAATTACCTCTACTTCATGTCCCTGCTTCTCAAATTCATTTTTAATATTTCTTATTACTTCTCCGACCCCCCCTGGCCACCTCAAAAAAATCATTAATATCTTCATTTTTTCATTCGCATATAAACTTTTTCCCACCAACTTTTATTTTCTTTGTACCATTTCACAGTTTCTCTTATGGAGTCTTCAAAACTTAATCGATGATTCCATCCAAGTTCTCTTAGTTTACTGCTATCCACGTGATAACGTGAATCATTAAATGGTCTGTCTGTCACAAATTCAATAGAAGATTCATCTTTCCCAAAAGATTCTAAAATTATTTTAGTAATATCTAAATTAGAAGCAATGTACGGGGTTCCGATATTATATATCTCTCCAACTTTTCCTTTTTCAAATACTGTTTCTACTGCTCTTGCAAAATCTTCAACATATATCCAAGTTCTTTCATTTCTCCCTGTTCCATGAATTGGAACTTTTTCTCCTTGCATTAACAGCGTCGTAAATTTTGCAACTAGTTTCTCTGGATATTGAAATGGTCCAACATTATTGCTTCCCCGAACAATTTTAACAGGAAGATTATAAGTTTTTTCATATCCGTGTATAATCATTTCCGCAGCAGCTTTCGATGCAGAATAAGGATTTGTCGGATTAAGAATATCTGTTTCTTTGGAACATCCTTCGGGGATATCTCCATAAACTTCATCTGTGCTAATGTGAACAATTTCTCCAACTTTGTTTGCTCTTGCTGCCTCCAATAAAACATGCGTTCCAAGAACATTTGTTTTTGTGAAATCCAGAGAACCCATAATAGAATTATCTACATGACTCTCTGCTGCAAAATGAAATATTGCGTCAGTATCTTTTAGTAAATAATTCATAAAACTAATATCACAAATATCTCCATTTACAAATTGATAATTTGATTTATTTTCTAAATCTTTCACGTTATCTAAATTTCCTGCATAAGTCAATTTATCCAAATTAATAAAATGCGTTTCTGGATGTTTGTTGACCATTAATCTTAAAAAATGGCTTCCCATAAATCCCGCCCCACCAGTAACGATTGCTTTTTCTAATTTCATTTTTTTTCAAAATAAGATTTAAATTCATTCAAAATATGACTGATCATATCCTCGGTTAATAAGGGGTGGCATCCAACAAAAAAAGTATTTTTCATTACATTATCTGTATTAGTTAAATTTCCGACGACACGACGAGGAATATGGGTATATGCGGGTTGTCTTAAAATATTTCCTGCAAAAAATGGGCGGGTTTCTATACTCTTTTCTGTCAAATGTTTCACTAATCCTTCCCTGCTAAACTTTTCATTTTCTCTCACGGTTAAGGGAACTGAGAACCAGCACGGATCTGCTCCTGGAACAGATTCGGGCAGAATAATAAATTCTTCAAATTCTTTTAGTCCTTCACATATTTTATTAAAATTCTTTTTTCTATTTTCAACAATCATTGGAAGTTTTTTTATTTGTTCTATTCCCATCGCTGCTTGAATATCTAACATCTTCAGATTAAATCCAATATTACTAAAAACATATTTATGATCATACCCTTTTGGTAAATCTCCTAACTGCCAATCAAATCTTTTTTTACAAGTGTCTGATTCATATGGCTCGCACCAGCAATCTCTTCCCCAGTCTCTCAATGATTTCATTATTCTTTTTAATTCTAAATTGGAAGTGACTGCCATTCCTCCTTCTCCTGTTGATATGTGATGAGAAAGATAAAAACTAAATGTACCCACGTCTCCGAATGTTCCTAATTTTTTACCTTTATATTCTGAACCAAGAGAATCACAAGCATCTTCAATAACATATAATCCTTTTTCTTTTGCTAATTTCATAATCCTATCCATATCATTTGGATTCCCTAATGTATGTGGGAGCATAATTAATTTTGTTTTTTCATTTACAGCTTCTTCAATTTTGTCTAGGTTCATATTATATGTCCCAATATCCACGTCGACAAAAGCAGGAATAATATTATTTGTTAATAATGCATTTAATGTAGTCGGGAATGTTGCTGCAGGAGTTATTGCTTCACAACCATCTTCTAATCTTCCATATTTTCCATGGAATTTTTCTGCTTTTAATGCAGAGACGGCTACTAAATTTGCAGAAGAACCAGAATTTACACTTACTGCATGTGCTGTGTTCAAGTATTTTGCAAATTCATCTTCAAATTCTCTTCCAATTTTCCCGTAAGCAATCTTTTGGTCTAAAGCAGAACCAACTAATGCAACTAATTCTTTTTCATCCCAAGTTCTCCAAACATATTTTACATAAGGATTTGGTGCGACTAATCCTTTTTGTTCAGATAATTTATAATATTCTTCAACTTCAGACAATATTTTTTCTTTTAATGAAGTTATTTTTTTTTCTAATCTATTCATCTTCTACTCCTTATTTTATCTTTCGTCCAATTTATAGTTTTATCTATCCCTGAACATATATTTGTTTTGGGTTCCCAGCCAGTTTCTTTTTTTATTTTTTCTATATTCATAATACAGCCATCCAGATCTAAATAATCTTCTTCTCTTGACATTTCTTGGAAAATTATTTTTCCTTTGCCGTCGCATTTTTTATTAATCATAAAAGCCAAATCTTTCATTGAAATTCCTTTTCCGCTTCCAACATTATAAATTCCTTCTGTTTCCTTTGAAATTAAAGTTGTTATCAAATTGGTTAAATCTTCAATATAAATAAAATCTTGAATTTGAGAACCATCTCCTCGTATTGTTAAATCTTCCCCATTCAATGCTTTTTTTATTAATGTATATGTGAAATGGTTTGGTTCTCCAATCAAACTTGGACCAAAAATTCCAACAGAACGCAGAGAACTTATTTTTAAATTTTCTAAATTAGAATAAGATTTTAGATATTCTTCACACAATTTTTTGTGTATTCCATAAAATGAATTTGGTTTTTGCACTTGTTCCTCGTCGATAATTTCTCCATTTGCTCTAACTTTTCCAAATTGTTCTCGAGTTCCCATAAAAATATGGTGTGCACGAGGATTATATTTTGCAATGCTTTCTAATAAATTTAATTCTCCAATACAATTTGTTTCTAAATCTTTAATCGGATTGCGATTCTTTCTATCTCTATATCCAACAAGATTAACTATTGCATCTTTTCCTTTTACTAATTCATCAAGTAATTTTTTATTTGTAATAGAACCATTTATTGTATTTGTTTTTTGGATAAAGTCTAAAGAAGAAGTTTCTTCAGAATTCATAGTTAAAATGGTTGGGCTATAATCTAAATCAACTAAATTTTTTGTTAAATGTAATCCGATATATCCCCCACCGCCCAATATTAAAATATTTTTTTTATAAGCATTTATTTTTTCTTCCATATTTTTTTAAGAAAGTTTATTTTTAAGTTTTATAATTTTATTCTCATTCCTTAAATTTCCTATTTTTTCTAAATCGGATTCTGTCATTAACTGAACTAATTCTTTAAATGTGGTTTTTTGCTTCAATCCTAATTCTTTAATGGCTAGAGAAGGGTTTCCTTTTAACCGATGCAATTCGTTTGGTCTAAAAAAATTAGGATTTATTTTAACCAATGTTTCTCCGTTATATTTTCCAATTTCATTTAATCCATTCCCTTCCCAAGTTAAAGGAATTTCTGCAAAGCTAAATGCTTCTTCAATTAATTCTCTAACTGAATGGGTTTCTCCTGTTGCGATTACATAATCTTTTGGTTTTTCTTGTTGTAATATTTCCCACATCGCTTCAACATAATCTTTTGCAAATCCCCAATCTCTTTCAGCATCTAAGTTTCCAACTTCAAGATATCTGTGTCCAGTATCTCTTTGAGGCAATCCGAGTTTTATTCTTGCAACACCATCAGTAACTTTTCGAGTAATAAATTCTATCCCCCTCCTCGGTGATTCATGATTAAATAATATGCCTGCACATGCAAACATGCCTTCTTCTCTCGCTCTTTTTACTGCTTCATGTGCTCTTAATTTTGATTCACCATACGGGCTCACGGGATTAAAAGGGGTTTTTTCATCTTGAGGGCTTTCAACAATATTTCCAAACATTTCACTTGTGGACGCTTGATATACTCTTGCATTTGGAGCATATTTTTTAACAACATCTAATAATCTTTCGACGCCAAACCAATTAATCTCTCTCGTTGTTGAAGGTTGATCAAAAGAAGTTCTAACTTGAGATTGTGCAGCCAAATTATAAATCTCATCTGGATTTACTTCCTTTACAACTTTTTCTAAAGAATAATAATCTAACAAATCTCCGCAAACTAAATTTAATTTCCCTCTTAAATGTTCAATTCTTTCATGATGCCCATCAACACTACTTCTTCTGTGCATCCCAAAAACATCATATCCTTTTTCTAAAAGAAATTCTGCTAAATAAGAACCATCTTGTCCTGTTATTCCTGTAATCAAAGCTTTCTTCATAATTTCATCAGGATGCTTCATATAAAATTTAATAAAATATTCATTTAAATAAATTTCGTATTTGTAATATATTAAATTTATAAACCGAATATTTTTTGTTAATTGATGAAAATAGCTATGGTTTTTCCAGATCCAAAATCAGAAAAAGGAATATCTGCTTATTCATTAAATTTAATAGAAAATATTAATAAACAGGGGATAGAAATGAAAAGCATTACCTTTATGCAAGGAAAACCTCTAACTTTTCTAAAAAAATTATCTTCTTTGTTAAAATATGATATAATCCATATTCAACATGAATACAATCTTTTGGGTTGGTATGGGATTCCTTATTTTTTATTTTTGCCATTTTTAGGCAAGGCTAAGAAAAAAAAGTTAATTGTAACTATGCACACGGTTTTATCTCAAAATGAAAAATTTCTTGGAGGCAAGTTGAAAACCTTGCTAAGAAAAATTCTCTATAAAACTCAAAATAGATGTATTGATATTTCTTCTGCTAAAATAATTGTGCATTCAGAGGCATTCAAAAAAATTCTTGTTAATGAATATCATATTTCAGATAAAAAAGTAATCGTTCTTCCACACGCAATTATTGAAGATATCCAAATTACAGACAAAAATAAAGCAAAGGAAGAATTAAATCTTTCTGGAAATGTTTATTTATTAATTGGAACGCTTGGCCCTTCCCATGGCCACGATATTATTTTAAGGCAAGCAGATAAAATAGGCAAAACTATCTTGGTGGCTACGAATCCGACAGTAGTCAATTACAGAAATGAATCTCAAATAAAAGAGTCTCTTATCCTGAATCAAGATATTGTTAAAAAGAATAATTTTGAAAAATTTGTCAGATTTGATTTAGGGGAAATAGATTATAAAAAATGGTGGAAATATTTTTCTGCAGCAGATTTAATCCTCTTGCCTTATCGAGGAGGAATCGGTAGTGGTATTTTTGCAGATGCAATGGCAACTAAAAAGCCAGTTATTGCAAACAACATTCCTTATTTTAAAGAAATTGCAAAAAATTATAATTGCATAAAGATAGCTGAGACCGAAGAAGATTTTCCTAAACAAATAAATGAAGCGATGAAACCATTACAATATAAAAAAATGATTCAAGGCTGTGAAAAATTCTTAAAAGAAAATGGGTTAACCCCCATGTCTAAAAAATATAAAAAAATTTACCAATCTTTAAATTAAAGTATTAGAATTTTTGACAAGAATTATTTTCAATATTTTTTCAAATATTTCTATCCCCCTGGTTCCCTCGTAATCTGCATGAAAATATAGGTGCGCATTTTTTCTCTTCTTTTCTTTTTCATAAATCTCTAATATTTCTTTTTCACTTTTTCCTTCATTAAGAAGTTCTTCTACAGTTTTTTCAAATGTTAAAACATCTAATTTCATTCCATTTGGAGCGTGAATATTTGGAACATCTTTTTGTAGGATGCAAACAGTTTCAAATCCTTGTTCAGACAACTCTTTTAATGTTCTGTCGTCGATTTTCCACATTGGAGGAGCAAAACTTTTTGGTTCTCTCATCAAACATTTTAAAAAACTTTTTTTCATTTTTTCAATTTCTTTTTTATAATCCATCTTTTCAAAATCTCTTGACCATTCTAAATGACTCCAACAATGAGGTTCTACACTGTGCCCTCTTTTTTCAATTTCGTTTAAAATTTTTGGATTTCCGCATCCTATCTTTCTACGAAGCAAAAGGGTTTTTATCATTTGGATTTTTGTGTACCTCTTAACTGTGTTTTTTAAGTCAGACTCTTTTTTGTTTTTGCTAAAAATTTGATTAAAATAATATCTTAAAATTCTGAAAATACTTGCTTCTCTCCCCATATTAACATAGAAGATTGTTTTAACATTATATTTATCAAACAAATTCAAAAGTCTAGGAACTCCTTTAGTAAGTCCCCAATACCCATCGACATGAATTGAAATTTTTGGTTGCATTTTATTTCTTTATTGCAACTCCCACGCAAATTCCATCAGAGTGAGATAATGAAATAACTAGGTTCTTCTGAATAACAGCTTTAATTTTAACATAGGGTTTTCCTGAAGGAGAATTTAGAATTTCAATTTCTTTTAAAGAAACTTTTTTATCCAGAGCTTTTATTACTGCTTCTTTGCCGCAAAACTTGGCACAAAAACAGGATTTGTAATCACTTTTTTTCAAGCAATATTCTATCTCCTTTTCAGTGAATATATGATTATAGAAATTTTTATTTTTTTTAAATTCTTTAAATGAGCTTATCTTTTGAATATCAATCCCCACATCCATAAATTTAATAAATTAAATTCGTTTAAATAAATTTGTAATGAGATCAATCAAGGTATTAATAACTGACGAAGTTGTGCAGAAATTTGCAGAAATTAGCGGAGATAAAAATCTTCTTCACATAGATGAATCTTTCGCAGCCAAAACCCCCTTCAAAAAAAGAATTGCACACGGTTTGGTTATACTTGCAAAGATATCTAAGATTTTAACTGAAGAACTTGGGGACGGAAATGTGATGATATCTGAAAATGTTAAATATCTTAAACCCGCTTATATAGGAGACTTAATTAGTGTTAATATAGAAAAAAATAAAAAGGATAGTCGAGGTGTACATGAATTACTTATCACTGCAGTCAATCAAAAAAATGAGAAAATCCTTGAGTGTGATGTTCTCTGCAAGAATGTATACAATAAAAATGGAAAATAAAAATTTTAAAAAAATTGAAGATTTGTTAGTAGAAATTCTAAAATGCCCTCGAGATTTATTAAAAGATGAAAATGGACCAAACCAAATAAGCAACTGGGATTCTATAACCCACATGGAGATTATATCTAAAGTGGAAGAAGCCTTTGGAATTCAATTAGATATTGATGAAATCAACCAAATTGATACTTTTGGTGCATTAAAAAATGTTCTAAAAAAACACGGGAAATTATAATGAATTTTGTGAATTGGTTATTTGAAAATACAAAAGACAAACAAAACATTGCTGTTTCTTTAGAGGGCTATTCAATATTATATCAAAATTTATATAAAAAAATAAAAGAAGTTTCTAAAAAAATATCTGAAGAAATTGGTGAAGGAAAAAATATAATTCTAATATCAGACAATTCTCCTTTTTTTATTATAAGTTATCTTTCAATAATCGGGAGTGGCAATGTTTGCATCCCCATGAAATATGATAAAAATATGAATTTAAAAGAAATAAAAGAATTCACTGAATCCGAAAATATATTTATCCAAAAAAAATATGAAGATATCTTGGATAATATTCAATTTGAAAAAAAATTTAATGAAGAAGATTTTAACTCTGATTTAAACACAGAGTATAACTTTCAAGATTTTGAAAAAAATAAATTAGCTGTAATAATTTTTACATCTGGTTCAACGGGGAAACCAAAGGGGGTTATGATAAGTCATAACAATTTAATTAAAAATACAGAATCCATAATTGACGGGCTTTCATTAACTAAGAAGGAAAAAATTATGGTGGTCTTACCATTTTATTATTGCTTTGGTGCGAGCTTATTACATACTCATCTCCGCATCGGAGGAGAATTACTTTTGAATAATAATTTTTTTCTTCCGCAAAAAATTGTTCAAGAAATGGTTGATAAAAAATGTACCGGCATTGCTGGAGTGCCTACAACATTTCAAATATTGTTAAGGGCTACTAAAATGAAACAAATGAAATTTCCAGAAATTAGGTGTGTCCAACAAGCAGGAGGAAAACTTCCTGACGCTTACATAAAGGAATTAATTGATCTTTTTGGTTATGATAAAATATTTATTATGTATGGTCAAACAGAAGCAACTGCAAGATTATCTATCTTAAATCCCAAACACCTAAAAGAGAAATTTGGATCAATGGGTAGGGGCCTTAATGGAACAAAACTTAAACTTTTAAATTCAGATGGTTCGGAAACAGAAACAGGAAAAATTGGAGAGATATATGCAAAAGGAGAAAATATTATGTTAGGTTATTATAAAAATGAAGATGAAACCAAAAAAAAATTAGTAAATGGTATGCTAAAAACAGGAGATTTAGCGAGAGCAGATAAAGATGGTTTCCTTTTTATCGAGGGTAGGGATAGTGATTTTATTAAAACAAGAGGTTACAGAGTTAGCAATAAAGCCATCGAGAATACCATTTCAGAAATCCCAGAGATAATCGATGTTGCAGTAATCGGGGTAGAAGATAATCTTTTAGGAGAGAAAATAGTTGCATTTGTTTCTACTCAAGATAATTTCAAGAAAGAAGAAATTTTAAATTATTGTTCAAAAAAACTTCAAAATCATGAATTGCCCTCGGAAATAATAATCATTTCAGAAATTCCAAAAAATTCTTCAATTAAAACAGATTATCTAAAATTAAAAAAAGATTATTTAACTTACAAATAAAATGTTTAATCAATATATTAATAAAATTCCAATAACTTATTACGGGAGAAGAGCATTAGACATTCTTTCAAATTTTAAAAAAAAGAAAATTGTTGTAATATATAGCAAAAGCATAGAAAAGAGCGGAGAACTATCTAAGATATTAGAAAAGTTAAAAGAAAATGAAGTGGAGAAAATTTCCCCTAGTGCAAATACCAAGAATGAAATATCTCTCCTTTCAAAAAAAATAAAAGATTGTGATGTTTTAGTTTCAATAGGAGGAGGAAATGTAATAGATTTTTCAAAGTTACTTTCTGTTCAAATAGATAATCCGAATATTTCTATAACTGACTTAAATAATTCTATTTACCTTTTGAAAAAAACTGAATTGGTCGTTATTCCCAGTACCCCCTCTACAGGTTCTCAAGTAACCCCCATTGCAATCACGCATGGTGAAACAAAAGAGAAAATAATCCTTATTAATGATAATTTAATTCCAGATAAAGTTATTTTATACTCTCCTCTTTTGTCGTCGATAAATAAAAAACAAATGGCTGAGTTTTTTTGTGATATCTTTGCTCATTGTGCTGAATCTTATCTTTCTAGACTGACAAATCCATTTGTGCAATGTCTTTCTGATTCTATCTTAAAAAAATTACCTCAAGATTGGAAAGAATATTTAGCAAATCCAGAGAATATTTCTATTTTAGATAATATTTCTTTTGATGGACAAATTGGGGGAATATGTCAAGGGAATGCTTACACGGGAGTAATGCACGCAATCGCTCATCAAATAGAATCAGTTTATGGGCTTGGACATTCTAAAATACTTCTTAATTTAATCAAACCGGTTTTAGAATGGTATAATAAAAATGATGATAAAAAAATTTACCAAGAACTAATTAAATCTTTCAACAAATTAAACTTAGAAGAATACCAAGAAAATATTTTTCAGAATATTAATCTAGAAAATCTAGCCGTAAAAATTTTAAATGACCCATCCATTAAAACTTCCCCGATAATATTTAACGAAGAAAAAATTTTAAGTTTAATAAAATGGATATCAATAAAGAAATAGATTTTTTAATAGAATCAAAACAATATTCTCTTGATTATAAGGAGAAAGAAAAAAAAATTTTTCCCATCTTACTTGAACAAGTGAAGATGCAAGTTAAAAATAAAAGTTTAATGAATTTCTATAATCATCTTGGCCCTTTAAATAATATAAAAAAAATAGAAGATATCCCCCCGATTCCAGTAAGCTTATTCAAAAAAAAAGATTTTAAACTTGTGCCTGAAGAAGATATCACTCGAACATTAACCTCTTCTGGAACAACTACCCAAATAAAAAGTAAAATTTATTTAAATAAAACGACTGCGTTTAGACAAAGGAAAGCTCTATCTAAAATTCTTGAAGATTACCTTGGAAATCAAAGGAAACCAATGATTATTTTAGATACTGAAAGTGTTAACAATTCTAAAAATACTGGAATGAGTGCAAGGGGGGTTGCTATACGGGGATTAATACAATTTGGTAAAAATATAATCTATGCATTCGACGGAGAAGAAAAGTTAAACTTAAATTTAAAAAGGTTAGAAGAGTTTATTCAATTGCACAAAAACGAAGAGATTATCTTGTTTGGTTTTACTTACATCATCTGGGAATTTTTTTATAAAAAACTTAAGGAAATAAATAAAAAATTTAATTTGAAAGGTATCCTTTTGCATAGTGGGGGATGGAAAAAACTAGAAAATGAAAAAGTTAGTAAAAAATATTTTAATGAAGAAATTGAAAAAATGTTGGGAATAGAAAGAGGAAATGTAAAAGATATGTATGGAATGGTAGAGCAAGTTGGAATAGTTTTCATAGATTGTGAAGAAGGAAATAAACATGTTCCAAATTTTTCTGAAGTGATAATAAGGAATCCATTAACCATGGAGGAAGCAAAAATAAATGAAGAAGGAATAATTGAAATTTTATCCATCTTACCCGAGAGTTATCCTGGACAAGCGATAATCACCGAGGATGTTGGGGTTCTTATGGGAATAGATAATTGTAAATGTAAAAGAAAAGGAAAATATTTTAGGTTCGTTTCCAGAATTAAAGAAAGCGAAGCAAGAGGTTGCGGAGACACTTATTCGGAGAAAATAAAATGATAAAAGTTTTTTTTGATGGTGAAGATTATGAAATTAAAGAAATAAATAATTTAGATTCTATTTCAAAAAAAATTATGGAGAATAGAAAAAAATTAGATTTAATTCCAATAAGTTCCATACTTGAAGTAATTAATCAATTTAGTCAGAATATACTTAAGAATCCCAAGACCCAAAATATCGAGGGAATTGCTTTTCTTAGTCAATGGTTTAGAAAATCTAATTTAGAAAAAATAATTAATACTAATTTTGGAAATAAAGAAATTCTAGAGAATTATGTTCAAATAGAAAATAAAATGATTATTGCACAACCGAAAGGATTAGTGGGGCATTGGATTGCAGGTAACGTTATTACCCTCGGAATTTTTTCATTAATTCAATCCATATTGGTAAGAGATGCAAATATACTTCGAGTGCCCAAGAATAGTATCCCTCTTGTATTGGAATTATTGAAAACATTTGGGGAATCTGAATATAAAGATATTAATGGTTATGATTTGCTTTCTTCAACTTCTATAATTTATTATCCAAAAGAAGATAAAAAGTCTAATGAGGAATTTTCTTTGCTCTGCGATGCAAGAATAATTTGGGGCGGAGAAGAATCAGTAAATGCAATTTCTAATACTCCAAAAAAAGAAACGTGTGAAGATGTAATCTTCGGACCCAAATATTCTTTTTCAATTATAGACGCTGAAACCGTAGTGAATAAAGAAGCATTAAAAAAAGCAATGAGTAATTTTGTATATGACATTATTTTTTCAGAACAAGATAGTTGCACTTCTCCACAAGTGCTATTCTGTGAAGGAGAATATTCTCAGTTAGATAAAGTTGCAGATGAATTAGAAACTGCATTTAAAAATTTGCCCAAAAAATATGAAAAGAGAAATATTTCTATGTCCCAAGCAAGTAATATTCTTAAGATAAGAAGTGAATATGCTCTTGAAAATGATAAAGATTTGTTAATCTCTTTTGGAAATTATTGGACAATTCTTAAAGATAAAGAAATGAAATTAGAAGAACCGATAAAATCAAGAACAATTTTTATAAAGTCATGTAGCGATCTTTATGATATACTGAATTTGATAACTCCAAAAATTCAAACTATCGGATATATGTTTCAAAATAAAGAAAAATTAATAGACATTAGTAAAAAATTAAATTTAAAGGGCGTTTCTAGGATAGTCCCCGTCGGTCAAATGAATTATTACGATGCTCCTTGGGACGGAAAACTTCTTTTGACTAGATTAATTAATTTCAATTCTTTAAAATTATCTTCGAACTTAGAATGATAAAAAAAATTATTTCTATTCTAGCATCAATAATGCCTAATTTAATAAAAAAAAATCTCTATCGTCTGATTGGATATAAGATAGGAAAAAATGTAAGAATAGGATTTTTGACTTTAATTCTTGCAAATAACGTTGTTATCGGAGATAATGTAAGAATCGGTTCTCTTAATATTCTCAAAATGAATAAACTTTCTATAGGTTCTAGAAGTATAGTGCGAAGTTTAAACATGATGATTGGACCAGCTAATCTAACCTTAGGAGAAAGAGTTCAAATTGTTGGACCATTCACTTTTATGAATCTTTCCGAAGATATAGAATTAGATAATCATTGCGGAATTGGTTCTCATTCTATATTTTATACTCACGGAGTTTATCTTCCATATACCGAAGGGAATCCAAGAAAATTCGGAAAAATTTATCTTGGGAAAGAAGTTTGGTCTCCGACCAATGTTACTTTTTTACCTGGAGTGCAGATAGGGGATAATTCAATAATAACTGCTGGCTCTTTAGTGAATGCATCTTTTCCCGCAGATAGTCTTATATCAGGAAATCCAGCCAAATTAATTTCTAACGCAAGTAAATTCAAAACAAAAATAACCAAGGAAGAACTTCACAAACGTATGAAAGAAATACTCGCAGATTTTCCTAGTCACTATCCCAACTTCCGTCAAACTAAGTTTGATTTGAAAGGGGATGAGCTAATAATTAAAGAAAGAAAAAAAGAATTTTTAATCAAGCTACAATTTGATGAAAAGATTCCAGCTATAAAAAAATATAATGAAGTAATTCTTTTTGGAGAAAATTTTGAAGGAATAAAGAGTAAAAAAATTTCGCTATTTGATTTAAATAAAAGGAAAAAAATTATAAATGGGGAATTGGCTAAAAAATTTTATAAATATTTAGAAAATTATGGAGAATATTTTGATTAATCAATCTTCTTCATAAATCTTCTTTAGGTTTTCATTTCTCTCTTTTATTGAAAATTTTCCGCCCTCAATTTTATTTATACAATTTTTAGACATTTCTTCTCTTAATTTTTTATCTTCAATTAATTTTGAAGTTTCTTTTTCTATCTGTTGAATAGTCTCTTCATCTTTTTTCCTAATATAATTGATAATTTTTTTATTATTTTTTATCACAAAACCAGTTTTTCCATTTTCAACTAATTCTTTCCTTGCAAATCCGTCGACGGTTATAACCGGAATTCCGAAACTCATAGCTTCCAAGAAGGCGAAACCAAATGTATCTGAATATCCCGGATAAATCATAATATCTGATTCTTGATATAATTCAAATAATTTTTCTTGGGGGAGTAATTCATAAAACTGAATTTTATTATTTTGCAAATATCCCCTCTTAATTCCTTCTGGAACAACCGAGTTTATTATCCCATAAACATTTTTGTATTTTTTTGTTAATCTGTCTATTGTTTCTAATGCATGAAGTCCCCCCTTCCAATAAAAATATCTTCCCGAAAAGATTAAATTAATTTTTTCGTTTTGTTTTTTCTTAAAATTTCTTTTAGGAATTGCCGGGTAAACAACCTTTACTTTATTTTTTATTTCTGGAAAATCTTTAATTATTTCTTTTTTTGTTTCTTCTGTCCATGCAATAATCTTTTTGCAATTTTCTCTTTGTAGTATTTTTCTAACTTTCTTTTTTGCTTTTTCTGTTTTTTCCCCAATATACATTTGCCATAAAGATTCAAAATCTGCTACCCAAGGTTTATCCAAATTTTTACTTAAACAATGTGCGCAATGAATTAAATCATAATCTTCATCGGGACTCAAATGAGCATTTGGGAAAGTAATTTTAAAGATATTCACAAATATCCTAAGATATCTTTTTAATAGATTAGAAATCCATAAAAATCTTTTATTTACTATCACTCCCTTCTGTTTTTCAACATTAAGATATTCAATTCCTTCTGGGGGATTTTTAACTAAATATTTGTAATAAGGAGAATCTGGAAATTTCCAAGGATACTGAAGATAAACTTTAATTTGTTTATTCATAAATTAAAATCAAAAACTTTGTTTTTAAGTTTTCGCAATCTTTCCTACTTGATTATTTTTAATTGATATCTTATTTCTGCACAAGGGAAAATCCATGCAAAAAATCTGCAATAAATTTTGTGATTTAAATTAACAATCGGATTAATTATTTTGTTTAGTTTTGAACTTTCTCCAATCCCGAAATTAATTTTGACTTCTTTAATTTCAAACATATCTTTATCTGCTCCAACTTCGTGGGAATAATTTCCCTTTTTAAAATAATCAAAAGTCCAAGGAGTAAAAAACCGAACATGAGTTGGATCATTAAATTGCCCCCATGCGCTATAAAATGGAGTTTTAATAATAATTTTAGCGTCCTTTTTACTAATTCTATATAATTCATGCATAAGGGGGATAAAGTTATTTACATGTTCCAATACATGAAAACAAATTATTTCGTCGACAGAATTATCTTTAAACGGAAGTTTTTTTTCTAAATTTACAATTTTATCAACTTTAACTTTATCTGTCCAATCACAATTAACATAACCTTCTCGATAATCATTTCCGCAACCTAAATTTAATTTCATTTCAGAATCTCCACAATTTTTTTGCTTACTCCAATTTCTCCGTAAGGATTTTTGAAATCTTTTATTTTAAAACTTGGAGAAAGATATTCTTTTATCTTTTCTTTTGTTTTATTTACGTCAAGCTTAGATAAAAATTGAAAATTACTTTCCAATCCTTCTTGTCTCTCTGTCGCCATTCGCAAAATTATGCACGGCTTTTTGAAAATCAAACTTTCTTCTTGCATACTTCCCCCGTCACAGATAATTAGTGAGCATTTTGAAGTTTGGTAAATAAATTCTGGATAATCCATTGGAGAAATTATTTTAATATTTTTATTTTCAATTAATTCTTCATACAAACCAAAATTTTTTATTTTATTCAAGGTGTTATCGTGCATTGCAAAAAAAGAAGGGATTTCCAAACTCTTAAGAATTTGAATTATTTTTTCCATTCTCTTTTTTGATTTTAAATTTTCATGACGGTGAACAGTAATTAACGCAAATTTTTCATCTGATAATGGTTTTTCTTTTTTTGCCATTCTAAATGTAATATTCGCTGAATCTAAAATTGTATTTCCAACTTTAATTACTCCTTTTCTATTTTTCAAATTTAATTCTGCTAAATCTGAAACCGCAAATAAAATATCTGAAAATCTTCCAACAATTCTTCTTGAAATTTCTTCAGGGAACGGTTCAAAATTATTAAAACTTCTAAGTCCCGCTTCAAGATGAACATTTTTATATTTTTTAAATGGATTTAATAATTTAGACGTAGCAATCGACGCTGTTGCAGTAGTCATTGTATCTCCGTGATATAAAACATATTTCAAATTTTTTAATTTCTTTACTTCTTTTCTAATTTTGAAAACTAATTTTAAATTCCATAAAATTGCTTTCATTTGTTTTGAATTAAATTTGGAACTTTTATTTGATTCTTCGGTTAAAACTAAATCTGGTTTTTTAACTCCAAATTTTTCGCATAAATCTTTCAAATTGTGCTGTCCGGTATGAATAAAATAATAAGGGATATTTTTATTTTTTAGTTCCAACATCACAGGAAAAATTTTTATCAATTCTGCGCGGGTTCCGATAACTATTGCAATTTTAAAATCTTTCATCATTTTTTTTAAGGAGATACAAATTTCCAGGTAAAACTTTTTCTATTCTTAACCCCGATTTTATCAGCATCTCATTAATTTCTCTATTTGTAAAACGGGAAATATTCACGTTAAATCCTTTTCTAAGTAATCTTTTTGTGTAATGTCCCACCCAATAAAACAACTCTCTTATTTTTTCTCTTAAACTTTTTTTCGTAAGAACTCCAAACTCAATTAGAGCATAACCTCCATCTTCTAATTTTTCTTTTATTTTCATAAGAGAGATTCCTGTCAAATGGGGGGGGATATGGTAGAAAGTTGCAATACAATAAATAAAATCAAATTTCCCTTTAATTTTATCCAGTTCTGTGATATCCCCTTGGATTAACTCTATTTTAGACTGACTCTCTTCTGCATATCTCTTGGCATAATCTAATGTTGTTGGAGAAATATCTATCCCAGTTGTATTAAAACCCATTTTAGAAAATTCAATAGCAAAACGAGCAAGAGGCCCGACCCCCAAATCTAAAACTTTCCCCTTCTTTTTGATTAAGGGAATTACCTCTGATTCAATTTGCTGCATTCCTATTTGTGTATATTTTTTAAGTTCTTTTATAGAACCTACAGTTCCAATGATTACCCCCACTTCATCTTGTTCTTTAATTTTTCTTTCCCAAACCTGTTTTCCATATAATCCATTTATTTTTCCCATCTTATTTTAAGAAAATCTCTATTTAAAAGAGTTATTAATCCGTACTAAATGTTAAATTATCTAATCCAGCATACTTCCCAGAACTTTTCAAAAATTCTTCGTGTTCCAAAATATTTAAAGGATAATTTACTTTCCAAATTTTTATCGGACCATATAATGTTCCGCTGTAATAAACAAATTCCCTGCCGTAATAACCTTCAGAAAACATTTGTTTTATCAAAGCACTTTGTTCAGAATGAGCTAATTCCACCGTCGGATATTTATTCATTGGATCATTTAAAAGATACAATTGTGCAAATAAACTCTTTGAAACCTTTGGAGATAAATATATCGCTGCGCCGTGTTCTTCCAAACTTAAACTTCCTGATGAACTAGAACTAAGACTTGGAATTATCTGAACCGTAGATTCAATCCCGCTTCCGAAATCAAATAATTCCTCATTGTAGTAAATATATCTTATTGGTAAATTAATCTGCTTGTTGTTATAATAAAATACTGCCTGTGGCTGATAAAAATTATTTTCTTTATCATTTCTTAAAACTATTCCAATCAAATAAGATTTTATCGACGGATTTCCGTACTCGTCATAGGTTGGCCCCGGAATAAATATTTCTTCTCCGTTATAATTAAGATTAATATCCTCATCGACAAATCCATTAGTTTGATAAACCGTTGTTGTCAAATTTTGCGTTTCTTTTGTTTGTGTTTTGTCAATTGTTCCAGTCGGGATTGCAGAAAAAGTGTCATAATTTTCATCACCACCAATTTTAGAGAATGCAGAATATTTTCCTAAATCCGTTGAATCAATCAGCAAATAAGAAACATCATAACTTTTCATTAAACTTAATGCTGCTTCTGGTTTTGTTGTCGTTAATAAATATCTTGCAGTCAAGTGATCCCAATAACCGAGATAATGTCCCCCGTCTGTTACTGTTGGTCTTTCACCTAGTGTTTGTACCCAATATCCATAGTCCCACCAGTGAACAAAGATGCTTCCAACAAGAGTATTTTCTCTCACCCAACTCATTGCATATTGCCACTGTTGATTATATGAAGAAGGGATTGTTGTCTCAGTTCCGTAAGTTGTTGATGCAGAATAACTTGCAAATAAACTAATTATAGTTAAAATAATTGCAACAAGTCCGATTATACTAATCATTTTCATAAGAGAATCTTTTGAATTTTTCCAGTAGTCATAAATTTTTACTGGAAGAAAAGCAGAAATGAGTATCAAGAACGGGGAAATAATAAAAAATAATCTTATTGCCCCCCTCATTGAAATAATCATAAGAAGGGACAAAGAAATAATTAACAAATAAGAGAAATCAATTTCTTTGAAATCTTGAATTGTTTTTTCGTCTTTGTTTTTATAAGCAGATATGTAAATTCCTAAAAAGACGATTGCAAATAAAATTAGTCCTCCAAGATATAAAATTTTTGAGAAGATAGTTTCTCCATTAAGAATAGTGCTGCTTGAAGAAATTCTGCTGAAAATAAATGAAGTTATAAAAACTAAAAACGTGGAGAATAAAATTAATTTTTTCTTTTTGTTAAAGTGTTTTATTGTTTCATAAAATAAAATTATGACTCCTAAGAAAAACAGCCAAAATAAATTTCCGAAATTGCTTATTACGTCGGTAAAATACGGTGCTTGATTTTCTGAAACAGTTAATCCTACTCTTTCTCTTCCAAAAGGATATAGCAATCTTTCAATTAAAGAAGTTGCAATATTAATAATTTTTTCAGGACTAAAGATTAATCCTAAGATTATCCCGAATAAAATTATAACGATAAAACTTTTAATTGGATTTGGAATTTTTATTTTATTCAATTTAAATTTATTTTTTAATGGACTTTCAAATAATATATAATCCATACAAATTGTCAAAAATAAAAATAAACACAAAGCAGTATCACTTAAACTGCTGACTGCTGTCGTCAAACTTCTTACTTTTAATGTTTCCAAAAGAATAGCAGACAAGAACCACGACGAGAAAATTAATCCATTTTTTATTTTATCTTTTTCAAATAAAAATATTAGTAAAGTCGTTAAGAAAATTGCAAGATAAATATATCTATATCCTCCCCAAGTCCAAGACATTGCGCCAGTAAAAATTCCTGAAAGGACTCCAAATAAAATTTGTTTCTTTTTGTTATTCTCCTTCCAAGCTAACGTTATGAATAAAAATGCAAACCAAAAAAATACCATCCCTAAACTTTCAAGTTCAGGAATCCCTGCAACGGTTCTATGGAGCATCGTCGGTATAACTATATAAAATGCAGTTGCAATAAGTGAAATAATCCAAGATTTTTCTTTTGAAAATTTGAATGAACTAATTGCCTTTGCAAATAATAAGAACCCTATAGTGGAGATTAAAAAAAGAATCACAGGAAGAATTATTGCAGAATAAGTCACAGAAGTTTCAGTAAAGACAGAAAGAAAATTGTAAGTCCAAAGAATTGCCCACGGCATTAAATTATTCGTAATGTAACTTGGCGTTTGATTAAGTGGTGCATATCTGAATGAATCTATTTCATTTGCATTTCCATTCGATAATTCAATTGCATTTCTTAAGTATAAAAATGGGTCTAAATCAGGACCAAGAGTATAATTTCCCGTCGAAACATCCATTAAATTTTCAATATTTGAAGTACGCATTATTCCTGCTGTAATCAACAACCAAAGAACAATCGGCAAAAACATTAAATTATATTTTTTAAAATGTGCGAGAACAGCACTTGATGTAAGCATAATTCCAAAAAATAAAAGATTTCCCGTAGAAAAACTGTAAAATAATTGTTGTAAAATCGCGACACTTGCTCCGACTTTAAAAAAACTAAGCAAACTCAAAACAAAAACAACCAACGCAAAAATTGAAAAAACGATAGTGTAAGAATTATTAAAAATTTCCTTCATCTTTTTTTTATACTTTGTTTTCTCGTCTTCGTTCATCTTTATAATAAAAATAGTTTACTTAAAAAGTTATTTATCTTAGAAATATTAGCATTCCTATTAAGATTATCAGGATTTGAAATCCATTAATTAGCCAGACAACTTCGCTCTCGTAGACTTTATGACTGGGTTTTATTTTTTTAAGAATTTTAATTGCGAGATGTTCTAATCCATAGATTTTTTCATAAGGCATTTCCAAACTTCCGTAGGTATTTGGAATTCCAAAACTATGTTTTTTTAATTTCCCTCTGCTTTTTAAAATCATTTCTAAAATATATGGAATGAAAAAGAATAAAGTAATTTTTTCTATGTTCCCTAAAATTGCAGTTATTGCAATTAAAATTCCGACAGAATAAGTTAAAACATCTCCAGGGAAAACTTTTGCAGGATTTTTATTGAAGATATAGAATGCTAACAGCGAAGCAACCATACACAATAAAATTACACTTAGCCAAGAATTTCCAGTAGTGTAAGTTACAAAAGCTAAAGCAGATAAAATAATTATTCCTTGGCTTGATTCAAGTCCGTTAAATCCTGCTAGAAAATTATAAGTTGTCGTCGCTCCCAAAATTCCCAAAGGAACTATTATCAAAGGATAAATTATCCCGAATTCGATTCCAAAAATTGTTGACTCTCCTGCGTTGATTACCATTAATGGAATTGCAGAAAATAAAACTAAAATAATTCTTGAACGAATTGAAAGTCCGCCTTTTTTCCAGCCAAATAAATCATCGATAAATCCAATCCCGCTAACTAAAAGAACAGAACAAATTATTGCAAAAATTTTGATTAAAGTTCCGTCGATGCTTTTGAAATAAAAAGTTTGCAACGCGATGTATAAAAAAATTCCAACCATTGCGCCAAGCACAACTGCGATTCCTCCAGAACCAGCGACATTTTTTTCTCGTGGAAGTTTGTTCATATCTTCCCAGACTAAATCAATTTGTTTTGCTTTTCTAATCCAAGCAGGCATGACTAAAAGCGTCGACAAAAAACTCGCGAAGATAACTAATATTAACAAAATTTCCATTTAATATTCTATGAAAATATCTTTTTAAGTTTTCTTGATTTGTCCTAATTAAACAAAAGCGGAGTCAGGTAAACTTCAATAAATGCAGCAACGATAAGAATCGCGATTGAAATTAAAATTAAGAAAATAACATTTGCTAAAACTTTTGTAAATTTTTGATTTCCAAATCCGTTTTTTATAACTTCGACTCCGAGCATTCCTCCACCGAGAGCTGCAATAAAATACGCAGCAATTTCTGGAAATCCGTGAATCATGTATCTTAAAATGCCGACGGGAATTTCATAAATATTATAATTTACAAAAATTCCGATTGCTGCAGAAATAACGCTAGCGTTCCATGCTAAAACAAAAATCGCACCTGCCCCAAATATCAAAGAAAAAATTAAAGTAAAAATCATAACTCCAAAATTATTTCCAATTATTGAAAGCAATCTTGAAGAATTACTGATAGTATTTTCCGAAACTGCATTTCCAGAAAAAGAATATTGTGCGACGCATTCTTCCAAATTTCCTGGACTATTAATATTACAATAAGTTTCTATCTGGAAATTTAATAAATTTGGATTTTGCAAAATAATATTCCAAAAAGAAAACGCAACCACAAAACCTAAAAACAAAAACATAAATGCTGAAATAGCGTCGCTGTGAACTTTCAAAACGCCAAGCAAACTATTTACCTCTTCATCTTCACTCTCTTCATTTTTTATTGTGTAATACATAAACGGAAGAGAAAACATTACACAAAATAAAACAACCATCATTCCCGACGCGTCAGCGAGAACACTATCGTTTGAAAAAAGAAAATGAACTAATAATAAAGACAGCGACGCATAAACAAGCCCGACGAAAAACATTTTCCACGGCCCTTTCTCGGCATTTTTTGGATTAATCAATGATTCTAGCATTTTATAATCAGATAAATAGATTTTTTAAACTTTGATATGTATTCTCTCCTATGAATAATCAAAAGAGGTTTAATCAGATTGCTGAATCAATTAAAGAAATTAAAATTCAAGGCGCTCGAAATATTGCGAAAGCCGCACTTTACGCTTACACACTTGTTCCAAAAAAATCGTCAATAAAAAAATTGCTTTCTCTTCGCCCGACAGAACCTATGTTGCAAAAAGTTTTGACTCTCGTCGAGAAAAAACCTTATGAAGAAATTTTATCTCATTTTGATTTTGCACAGCAAAAAATTAACAAAGATGTTTTAAAAATAATAAATAACAACGATAGAATTTTTACGCACTGCCATTCGACGAACGTCGTTAATTCTTTAATTTACGCGAAAAAGAAAAAAAAGAAATTCGAAATTTACAATACAGAAACTCGCCCATTATTTCAGGGAAGAAAAACTGCTAATGAGTTAAGAAAAGCAAAAATTAAAGTTACAATGTTTATTGATTCTGCCGCTGCAATCGCTTTAGAAAAAGAAAATAGAAAAGACAAAACTTACGCAACAAAAATATTTTTAGGAGCAGATGCTTTGCTTACCGACGGTGTAATTAACAAAGTTGGAAGCGGAATGATTTCAGAACTCGCGTTTCACAATAAAATTCCAGTTTACATAATTGCTGACTCTTGGAAATTTTCTAAAAATAAAGTTCCAATTGAAAATAGAAGTTTGAATGAAATTTGGAACCGCGCTCCGCGCGATATAAAATTAAAAAATCCTGCTTTTGAATTTGTTCCAAAAAAATATATTGCAGGGATTGTAACAGAATTTGGTTTGATGAAATATAATGATTTTATTAAAATAATGATTTAATCTTCTTCTTTCTCACAATTACATTCGTCGCCACAATCGCATTCTTCTCCTTCATGGCAATGACAATGTTCGTGCGAATGTCCTTGAACCGCGTTCATCATGTTCGTCATTTCAGCGCCGATTTCTTCAAGGCTTTTTTCTAATTCGTCTTTAACTTGCTGAAGTTTATCTCGCTGTTCTTCAATTAATTTTTTCGTGTCAGGAATATTTTTCTTTATGATGTTCCCGTTCCCGATATCAACATTAAGTTCTTCAGAAATTAATTTCGCCTTCACAAAAATTCCTCTTCCCAACGGAGCATAAATTTCCGCACCAGTTTTTCCAACTAAATCATCAAGTCCGAGCGCGAGAGTATTAAGTTCAACAATTCCTCTGTCAATTGATTCAATCTGTTGTTGCAATTCTTGAATCTGTCTCTCGAAAATACTAAATCGATAAATCAATTCTTGTTCATTAAGATTTTCTTTTTCCATAAAAATAGAATTATATTACGGCTTTTAAAAGTTTTGTTATGCCATCTTGAAAGCTTTTCTAAGAATTCCGCCGAAAACTAAAACTGAAATTAAGTAAAGCCAAAACCAATTAATGAATCCAAAAAATATTGGGTCCCCCAAAGCAGTGAATACATCGGAAAACCATCTGAATAATAAAATAAGTGGAATCATCGTGATAAAAGAAGATTTCATTGTCATTGACATAATGTCTCCCATAATTTTCATGCTTCGCTTATTTACTTCGAGCGCTTTTTCGGGATTATCTCTATACTGCTGAAGTTCTTTGCTGATTTCTTTCTGCTCTGCTTTCATTTCTCGCAAGGTTTTTTGATCGACTGTAAACTTTTGAATAATTGTCATAAACAATGCAATGATAAAAAAAAGAATTAAAGTTCCGCCCGTAACATTCCAAGAGATTAATGCTCCTGCCGTCGGGTCGAGAATCGCATGCGCAGTTTCTTTAATTATCGGAATTTGTTCCCAGAGAAAAACAATTCCCAAAGAAATTATCGACAACACAGTCATCAAGAAAAAAAATTTCTGCATTCCTTTATTATCCATTTTAATTTAAGTTAGACTTTGTTTTTAATTATTTGCTCATAAATTTTCTGAATGCAGGATTCATATCTGTTTCGTGTTGTTGAGCAATGTTCTGATAGAACTGATAGAAAATCATAATCACTAAAAGAATCGCAGTTCCTGAAATCAACGCGCCCATTAGATTAGTTACCGACGCTAAAAGTCCAATCGCCATTCCGCCCATAACAGTTAAAGGTAAAATATATCTTTCAAGAATACTTTCTAAAACTCTCTCGTCCTGTCTAAAACCTGCAACTTGCAAACCTGAAGAAGCAATTTTATGTGCCTGAGTCTTCGCATCCATTCCAGACGTCTTCATCCAGAAAACAGCAAACACCGTCGACAAAAACATATAAATTAAAGTGTGAGTCAAACCCTGAAGAATATATCTCGGTAAAAATCCTCCTCGAATCGTCAACTCCAAAAGATTAGTTGAACCTGTCCAAAATGCAAGTCCAGAAATTGCTTGCCCGTTTGAGAAATGTCCCATCCAAGTAAAATAAGAAGCGAACTTCGCAAGTCCGATACAAGATGTTGAACCTTCAACCAAACACGGAGCAGCAGCTGTTTCAATCATTCCCGCAAAAACTTGGAATGAAACAAGTAATGCTGCAGTTAAAATAACTGGAATTACCGACGTGTAAAAAAATGACAACGGCCACTTAACAGAATAACCTCGCAATCTCCCGTAAGATAAAGGAACTTCAACTTTCAAAGATTGAGCAAATACAACGAGCATGAAAATTAAAACCGTAACAATAATCGCGCCGAATGCAGAAACTAATTCCAACGGATATCTGTTTATTACCGCTTGAATTATTACAAAAAGTTTTCCAGAACACATTGTGTTTGAAAAATCAAGAAGACAATTTTGTCCTTGAGCATCAACAAACTGCAACGCGCTCGTTACAAGTTGCCACGACGCGCCAGCGCCAATAAACAAACTAATACCCGAACCAAATCCCCATTTTGTCATTAAGTCATCCATATAATAAATTGCAATTCCTCCGAGGACTAATTGGAAAATTAACAAAAACGCAAGTCCTTCTACTGCCTGGAACGCGTTCATAAAAACATAAATCATTGCTTCAAAAATTATGAAAAAGAATGTCAGAATTTTCTGAACTCCTTGAAAAAATTTCTTCCCTTCTACTGTCGATGTATCAATATTTATTATTCCGCTTCCGGTCAAAAGTTGCAGAATCACCGACGCCATAACGATTGGCCCGATACCTAATGAAATAATACTTCCAAAACTTGTTCCAAGAATTACAGCAAGATATTTGAATTGTTCAAGAGAATTGCTCGAAAGTCCAAACAGCGGAATATTTGATAAAACAAAAAATAAAATCAAAACTACTAAAGTCCATTTCAACTTTACATTAAAACTTAATTTTTTTTCTTCGGGGCTTTTTACCTCGGGAATAAAACCAAATATTTTTGTTAAATCCATTATTTATTGAATAAAAATTAGTTTAAAAAGATTGAGATTATTCGTCAGAAAACTTTTCTTCAATTCTTTCATCCATTAAACTTTCAAATCTTGCTTCAAGCACTCCTGTTCCCATTCTCCCCCACGCGGTTTCCAAAATATTTCTTTTATGCTCGATGGCATAATCTTCTTGGTTTGGATTTATATATTCGTTCATAGAAATTAAACAAAATTTATTAGAATGAAATTATTCTTCGGAGGGAAGAACAATATCTCCGCCTTTCGCTTTAACTTTTTCAATTGCGGATTCTGATGCTTCCAAGCAGGTGATAACTAATTTGTTTTTCACGTCGCCAGTTCCAAGAATTTTATAATTTTCTAAATTAATTTCCCATTTGTCTCCAACTTTCTTTCCATAAGTTCCGAGATTTTTTTCTATTGTCATCAAATTAATTCTTTGTCTTGTGTCTCTTGCAGTTCTTCTTGATGTAACTCCTTGTTTTCCGAAATAACTATTTCCGTATAAATTCAAAATTAAAGTTTTCTTGTGATCTGCTCGCTTTCCTGTTCCAGACATTCCGAATCCTCCTCGATGTCCGCTCTTTTTATGACTCTTTCTGTCTCCCCATCCGTGAGTTCCTCTCTTGTGTCCTTGCATTCTTGATGATTTTGTTCTCTTGTGTGTTTTTACGATTGCCATTACAACATTCTCCCAATTAATTTATCGATTTCTTTTTTATTATTTCCTAAAACTCCTTTCTTGATTCCGAAATGAAGTTTAGAATCAATTCCTTTTCTTGGAGGATGAAGTCTGAAAATTGTTTTTGATTTTTGTCCTCGAGCTTCGACAAGTTTTTTGTACATCTCTGGACTTATTTCGCCGTAAGCAACAAAGTTTTCAATTTTCTTTAACATTCCAAGTTGTTCTGCATTTGGTTTTTCAATTACAATGCAAGTATATTTCTTTTTCAAATTCATTCTTTCCATTGTCTCAATAAAGTCCCCTCGAACTTTTACTTGTCCTTTAATACGAATTATTGCAATCATTTGTTTCTCCTATTTGTTTTTTTCAAAGCATCAATTGTTGCTTTTGCTAAATTATTTGTTGTTCTCTGCGTTCCTAAAGATTTGCTGTAAACATCTTTTATTCCTGCGAGTGTTAATATCTTTTTAAGTTCTTTTCCGACGACAAGTCCTGTTCCTTGTGGTGCTGGAATTAAAGTAATTCTAACGCTTCCAGATTTTCCTTCGACTTTGAATGGAATGCTGTGTGGTTCTGAACATGCGCAATCAAAACTTGAACATGCTCTTGTAACTTTTATAAGATTAAGTTTCGCTTGTCGAATTGCTTTATCTCTCGCGGGCAAAGTTTCTTTTGCTCTTCCTGTTCCGATACCAACATGTCCGTTTCCGTCGCCGATAACTGCAAGAGTAGAGAATGTTGCAACATTTCCTTCTTTAGTTTTTCTCTGCGTTTGTCTCCAAGCTCTTCTCTTTCCACCGCCGAATTTTCCTTTTGATTGTCCGATTGAAATTAAATCTGAATTCGTGTTAAGCAATAAATCAACAATTTGTTCTTCCAAAATTTTCTTCCCGCTGTCAAGAATCTCGTCGATATTTTTTATTTTCTTAGCTCTGACTTCTTGTCCCAACTTTGTTTTCGGAACCCAAGCAGCTAATTTTCTTTCGTTCTCTTCGTCTTTTTCTTTTTCTCTAAATGTTCTTTTGTCGACGACAACTTTCAGTTCATTAACTATTTCTTTTTCCAAAAGTTCTTCTGAAATTTCTTCTTCTGTTCTTGCTGGTTTTTTCTTTTCTACCATTATATTTTATCCAATTTCAATTTAATTTCCTTGAATGTTTTTGTGAAATCTTTTTTCAAATTTTTTCCTTCAATTCTTGATTCTTCAGGGAATTTTTCTTTCGCACATTTTATTTTCATTCCTGCGTCGATAAGTCCTTTAATGAATGCGAAAACTTTATTTTTGCTTAATGTTCTTATCATTCCAACATCAACAATCGGTGTTGCTAATTTTTTCTTTCCAATTTCTTTTCCCATCAAAAATCCTGTTAAATACGACGCTGGAACTGATTTCAAACTTCCATCAAATTCTTCAGGCCATCCGAATTTTTTCAAATTTTTTGATGTGATTCCGATTTCAATTTTATCCTGAGCTTCGTGGCTTGTAACATATTCTGCAATTATGTATTTGTTTGTTCTTCTAAATACAACTCTCGGAGTTTCGCCTTTCAGCAATCTAACTCTGTTTGCGTAATCTGTTTTTCCTTCGATTCTTCTTCGTTTTGGTACTCTCATTTGAATGTCTCCCGGAGTTTAATCAGATTTAATTTTCCTTCAACTGCTTTTTGGAATAATCCATCGTATTTTGGATTAAACACCCCCGCTCTTTCAAGTGTATCTTTGATTATATAATAATTTCCAACCATTCTTTTAGGATCTTTTTGTTTTTCTCGAATTTCTTCCCTTAATTCAAATTCTAACTTTTCATAATAAATTCTTGCTATTGTTTTCAATTCATCTAAACTTGTATTTTCTACTGCTTCATTTATTGTTTTCATTTCTTATTTCCTCCAATATGTTCTCTCATGTGCGACTTGCTCCTAAAGAATTTATTCCTAATCTTCTTTCTTATATCTTTCCTTTCTTTATCAGTAAGTTTTGATTTTGATTCAGCGAGATATTTTCTAAGTTTTCTCGTCATTACAACATAAGTTTTCTTTCGCACATTTACTTTTTTTCTTATGTGCGCAGTTGTTCTTTTTCTTTTCTTGTTCACGATTGTTTTTCTTCCCTTAATGTCTTTAATTTTTATTGCTCCATCTTTGTATAAATCTCGAATATCTTGTTTTGTAATTGCTTCTTTGATTTCTTCAAGTCTTGGTTTTACAAATGTAATTCTTGATTCACCGACGCCAAATGTTCGTGCAGCAAGTGATTTTTTCTTTCCTAAATCCATTTTATTTTTTATTCTCCTTTTTCATTTTGCTTTCTATTAATTTTATTTTTTTCTTTACATTCAAATTCGCAACAATAATTTTTTTCTCTTTCGCAGCTTTCAATATTTCTAATCTTTTTTTGTTTCCAACTTTTCCAATAATTGCAGATTGTCCTTTTCCAACTTTGCTTAATTCTTTAACATTCATTACCTTGATTGGTTTTGTATCCTGAATTAAATCTCTTTCTACCGACGGTGTTCTGAAACCAATCATAACTTTTATCGGATATCCTTTTCTTTTCAGTCGAACTTTATTATGTCTTCCAGTAGCTCTTCTCCATGTCTGGATTTTTTTTCTCTTTCGTCCTAATCTAGAACGGAATGAAGTATGTCTTCTCAAAAAAGTTGGATTTGTTTTTTTCTTATCTGTCATTTTAATTATTTAGCTCCCTGTAAGCAAACTAACTCACACAATCTCTCTTCTGCATAAGTCATTTTTCCTCCATGTCTTGTTTTTTTAGTTGTCCCTTCTTTTGCTTTTTTTTCTAATTCATTTAATTCGTCGTCGGTAAGTAAAACCAAGTGATATTTTCTTTCTTGTTTTGGGAAATATGAATCAGGAATATGTACTTGCACCGAATATCTTCCATGAGCTTGAGATGTCTCTGCTGCAATTCCAAATTCAACAGTAGTTTCTCTAATATTATTCTCACTATCATAATCTATTTTTAATACTTTTTTCATTTTATATTGGTTCTCCGCATTTACTTGTTATGAAAATTCCGTCTTGAAAAACTCTTCTGTCTCTGTTAGTGATTCTCGTCGCTGTTTCAAAATTTGCTGCAGTTTGTCCTGCAATTTCTATGCTATTTGAATTTACTGTGATAACATCTCCCTTGACTTCAACATCTGCGCCGGGGATTATTTTTGCTTTTCGCGCAACTTTTTCTCCAAGGAAATTTTTTATTATTGCTTCTTTTCCTTTTACTTCGACAGTGATTGGGAAATGGCTGAAACAAACTTTTAATTTGTATTCGAATTTTTCCTGCGCGCCTTTAATCATATTATTTATGTGCGCGACGATTGTGTAAATTCTTCTTTTTTCTGTCTTAGTTATTTTGTCTCCACCGAGGGTGATTTCATTATTTTTCTTTTCCAATTCCAAACTGCCCATATCAAATTTTCTTTCGTTTGTTCCATGTTTTCCTTTTACAATAATTCTTGCCCCGTCTAATTCAACGTCGACTCCTTCTGGAATTTTTATTGTTTCGAATATTTTTTTTCTCATTAGTAAAAGTATGCAATTAAGCATCCCCCTGCTCCTTCTTGTTCCGCTTCTTCATGTGTCATCAAACCTTTACTCGTCGAGACAATCATTGTTCCAACATTTCTTGCTGGAAGATATCTTCTTGTGTATTTGTCAATTTCAGTTTTCAAAACAGTAAATCTTGGTTTGATTGCTTTACAATCTGTCAAATCACCGAGGCTGATTTCAACACTTTTTTCTTTTGTGTTAATTTTATATTTCTTAATCGCGCCTTTCTGTTTCATAATTTTCAAAACTTCAATCAGGACATTCGAGATTCGCGTTACAACTATGTCTTCCTTGTTCGCTTTTTTCGCGTTTCTCATCATGTTAAGTGCATCTGCAACTACATCGTGTGACATTTTATGAATATTTTTTGAAGCCGATTTCCGTCGCGATTTCTCTGAAACA
>Ga0265297_10002652_pt1 | contig 35386 bp, 21 predicted proteins | sample Munlanlwell13791_FD_192502 | JGI IMG/M metagenome (GOLD analysis project Ga0265297, IMG submission 192502) | Leachate microbial communities from a municipal landfill in Southern Ontario, Canada - Leachate well 137-91 | ecosystem: Engineered > Solid waste > Landfill > Unclassified | place... | reverse complement strand
TGATTAGGAGGGCAGAAGGCTGAGGGCAGAGGGCAGAGGGCAGAGGGCAGAGGGCAGAGGGCAGAGGGCAGAGGGCAGAGGGCTGAGGGCAGAGGGCTGAGGGCGAGATGGATTTTTTTACAAAGAGAAATAGTTAGAATGTATTTAGTGAGATGGCGAGATGGTGAGAGGGAAACTGTCCGGAAAAACGACGTCCTCGTCGTTTATTATGGTTGACGGGGACATCAACCTTCCGGAAAAACGACATCCTCGTCGTTTTCTGCCCAGGAAAAAAGATGTCCTCGTCGTTTCCTGCCCCGGAAAAACGATGTCCTCGTCGTTTCCTGTCAGCTCACTACAAACAAGTAGAAAATTAGTGTCTAAAAGAATGATGAATGAAGATAAATTGAGAGTTATAAAATAATTTCGGTGAATTCGGTGCTTTCGGTGGCTGAAAATAAGATGAATTCAGGAACGACAAGGATGTCGTTCATCCGATATAAAAAAGGAGAAAATAGTGGACAGTGAAATTAAGTTAAACCTGTTGCAGGAATTCCCTCCTCCCAGTTTTGAGGAATGGTTGCAAGCAGTGCAAGCAGGATTGAAAGGTGCAGATTTTGACAAAGTTCTTAAAACCAAAACCGCGGAAGGAATAACTCTGCAGCCAATCTATCGTCAAGAAGATATAGCGGGTATTCCTTTTACAGGAAGCCAACCGGGAAGCAGTCCTTTCGTGCGAGGCAATAATCCCCTCCGGTTTTTAACCGAGGGTTGGTTAATTGCTCAAAACCATACGGAGACAGACCTGAAGGAGTTGAACAAGATATTGCTGAAGGAATTGAATCAGGGCTTGACCGCAGTAAATATTACCTTGAGTAATTTTAGTTCCGCAGAAGGGGTAAAAATACAGAACTTAACTGACTGGGAAACACTTTTAGACGGTATATACCTTAATTCTGCTCCACTGTTTATGCAATTAGGTATTGAGGATATAGAAATACTGCAGACCTTGGAGCAATATGCAGCTAAACATAATATAGCTATAAAGTCCCTAAAAGCAGGCATAGGACTTGATTTTATCGGGGAACTTGCCGAAAAAGGTTATCTGACTTGCACTTTGGCAGATGCGGAACAGAAATTGGCAGAAATAATAAAAAGGAATGTAGAAAAAATGCCGCAGAACAGAATTCTCAGCATAGATACCTCTTGTTACGAAGCAGCAGGCGCTTCCAGCGTTCAGGAACTGGCTTTGGCATTGGCTACTGCAATTTATTATTTAAGACAATTACTGAATTCCGGTTGGACAATTGAACAGGTAGCACCTTTATTTCAAGTGAAACTAACTCTGGGTTCCAATTTCTTTATGGAAATAGCCAAAGTGCGTGCTCTGCGTTTACTTTGGGCGGAAATGATTAATGCTTTCGGTGGGGGAGAGGAAACTCAAAAGGTTTGGATTCACGGTAAGACAGCTAAATTCAATAAGACCCTCTACGACATTTATGTAAATGTATTAAGAACTGCTACTGAGGGTTTTGCCGCTGTGATTGGAGGGGTAGATAGTTTGGAAATTGGCTGTTTTAATGAGTTAATTGCTCAGCCGGATGAATTTTCTAACCGCTTGGCAAGAAATCAGCAGATAATCTTAAAAGAAGAGGCACATTTTGATAAAGTGCTTGACCCAGCAGGGGGCTGTTACTATATTGAATGGCTTACTAAGGAACTGGCAAATAGGGCGTGGAAATTGATGCAGGAAATTGAAGCCAGGGGTGGAATGCTGCAATGTTTGATAAAGGGAGAAATTCATAACAGCATTGAACTAATAGCCAGGGAAAGAATTGAAGCTGTGAATAAAAGAAAAAACATCTTCGTGGGAATCAATATGTATGCCAACCCGGAAGAGAAAATGCCGACTCCGCAAAAAGCTGATAAACTTGCTGCAAAAGAAGATAAAGCTTTTACTCTGAAAGATGGAGCATTACCCAAGCATAGAGCTGTAGAAGAAATGGAGAATTTAAGAATGCAGATGGAAGCAAGCCAAACCAATAAAAAGGTCTTTTTGCTGAATATGGGAACTTTGGCAGAATATAAAGCCAGAGCTGATTTTGCCCTCAATTTCTTTCCTGTAGGTGGCTTGGAAGTTATTTATCCCGATAGTTTTAATACTGTTGAGGAAGCAGTAACAGCAGCAGAGAAATCGGGTGCTGCTGCCTTTTGTATTTGTTCTACGGACGAGAATTATATTAGTTTAGTTCCGGAAATATGCAGCCGGATGAAAGATAAAATATTGATTTTGGCTGGTTATCCAGCTGATAAAATTGAGGACTACAAGCAAGCAGGAATAAATTATTTTATTCACCTTAAGGCAGATGTGACGGCTACTTTACGGGATTTGGCAAAACAAATGGGGGTGATATAATGAAGAATCCTGATTTTTTGAACATAAATCCCAAGTTTAGCACCAAAGAACAGCCGGAACCTAAACTGAATTTCAGCTGGAAAACCAATGAGCAGATAGAGGTGAAACCTTTATATACCAAAGAGGATATCAAGCATACAGAACATCTGGATTATCTATCCGGTCTGCCGCCTTTTTTAAGAGGACCATATTTGACAATGTTCATTCAAAGACCCTGGACAATTCGTCAATATGCCGGTTTTTCCACTGCTGAAGAAAGCAATGCTTTCTATCGCAGAAATTTGGCTATGGGGCAGAAAGGACTTTCCATAGCTTTTGATTTGCCAACGCACAGAGGTTACGATTCAGACCATCCTCGCGTGATTGGGGATGTAGGAAAAGCCGGTGTGGCAGTGGATTCTATTCTGGATATGAAAATTCTTTTTGACCAGATTCCGCTTGACCGGATGAGTGTTTCAATGACTATGAACGGAGCTGTTCTTCCGATTATGGCATTTTATATTGTAGCAGCAGAAGAACAGGGTGTGCCGCCGGAAGCGCTGAATGGAACTATTCAGAATGATATTTTGAAAGAATATATGGTGCGGAATACTTATATTTATCCTCCTGAACCCTCAATGCGCATAATAGCGGATATTTTAAGCTATACGGCAAAAAATATGCCTAAATTCAATAGTATCAGTATTTCCGGCTATCATATGCATGAAGCGGGAGCAACTGCTGATTTGGAAATGGCTTATACTTTGGCAGATGGTTTGGAATATGTGCGCACAGCTCTTAAAGCGGGTTTGGATATTGATGTTATTGCTCCGCGGCTTTCTTTCTTTTGGGCAGAAGGTATGAACTACTTTATGGAAGTAGCGAAATTGCGTGGCGCCAGAGTTCTCTGGGCAAAAATAATTAAGCAGTTTAATCCTCAAAATCCGAAGTCCATGGCTTTAAGAACCCATAGCCAGACCTCGGGCTGGAGTTTAACAGAACAAGACCCTTACAATAATATAACCAGAACCTGTATTGAAGCATTAGCCGCTACAATGGGTCATACACAATCCCTGCATACCAATTCTCTGGATGAAGCAATTGCCTTGCCGACTGATTTTTCTGCCAGAATTGCCAGAAACACTCAGCTCTATTTACAAAATGAAACAGGCATTTGCAGAGTTATAGACCCCTGGGCTGGTTCCTATTATGTGGAATTTTTAACCGATGCTTTAATGAAAAGTGCCTGGAAACATATTTTGGAAGTAGAGAATTTAGGCGGTATGGCAAAGGCGATTGAAACAGGTCTTCCCAAAATGCGCATTGAAGAAGCAGCTGCCAGAAGACAGGCAAAGATTGATTCCGGTGCGGATATTATTGTAGGCGTTAATAAATATCCCCCGGAAACAGAAGTCCCCATAGAAATATTGGAAGTGGATAATTCCGCTGTGCGGGATACCCAAATTGCCCGGCTAGAAAAATTACGCCAGGAACGCAATAATGAAGAAGTAGAAAGAGCACTGCAGGCAATTACCAAAAGCGCTGAAACAGGAGAAGGAAACCTTTTGGAACTGGCAATTGACGCCGCCAGGAAAAGAGCTACCTTAGGTGAAATATCCTACGCTATGGAAAAGGTTTGGGGTCGTCACCAGGAAGCCATTCGTTTAATCAATAATGTTTACAGTAGTGAGTATACAAAAATGGATGAAATTGAACAAGTTCGGGCTTTAACCGATAAATTTGAGCAACAGGAAGGTCGCAGACCTCGTATTTTAGTTGCCAAAATGGGTCAGGATGGTCACGACCGCGGAGCGAAAGTTGTGGCTACTGCTTTTGCTGATATGGGTTTTGATGTGGATGTAGGTCCTCTGTTTCAAACCCCGGAAGAAACAGCGCGTCAGGCAGTGGAAAATGATGTCCATATAATTGGCATAAGTTCCCTGGCGGGAGGGCATAAAACACTTTTACCTAAGCTGATGGAAGAACTGAAAAAATATGGCAGAGAAGATATTATGGTTACGGTTGGGGGAGTAATTCCTCCGCAGGATTATGAATTTCTCTATCAAAATGGAGCATCTTTTATTTTCGGACCGGGAACTAAACTGCCTGAATCTGCCAAACAAATTATGGAAAAACTATTGGCACGCAGGAATGAATAAAAAACGCAAACCGGAATGGACTCCTGAAAATAGCGGAAAAGAATTTGCCAGTAAGATAGTAACCGGAACAAAAAACCTGAAGACAAAAACAGTCCCTGCCCTTAAAGAAAAGAATTATAGCCCTAAAACACTGGCGAAAGGAGTTCGGGAAGGGAATCGGACTTTGCTTGCCAAGGCGATTACTTTAATTGAAAGTAATGCCGAAAAGCACTTTTTACCTGCGCAGGAACTGATTAAAGAACTTCTGCCTTATTCCGGAAATTCCATTCGGATTGGCATAACGGGAGTTCCCGGAGCAGGGAAAAGCACTTTTATTGAGAATTTTGGCTTATATTTAATTGAGCAGGGATATAAAGTTGCAGTTTTAGCCATAGACCCCAGTTCTACTATCAGCAAGGGCAGTATTTTAGGCGATAAAACAAGGATGGAATTGCTTTCCCGCAATCCTGAAAGTTTTATCCGTCCTTCTCCTAGTGCCGGAATTTTAGGCGGAGTAGCCAGGAAAACTAGAGAAACGATTATCCTTTGTGAAGCAGCAGGTTACGATGTGATTTTAATTGAAACGGTAGGAGTAGGTCAATCGGAAACCACTGTCCGCTCAATGGTGGATTTCTTTTTACTGATGCAGATTGCGGGGGCGGGAGATGAACTGCAGGGTATTAAAAGAGGAATTATTGAACTGGCGGACTTAATAGTAATCAATAAAGCCGATGGCGACAATATTACCCGAACGGAAATTGCCCAAAGAGAACTGCAAAATGTGTTACATTATATCAGAAACTCAACTGAGGGTTGGCAAACGCAAGTTGTAACCTGTTCTGCCTTAAATAAAATTGGCTTAACCGAAATCTGGAACTTGATAACCGAATTTCAGGAAATCACCCGCAAGAGTGGTTTTTTCACTAAACGCAGAGCACAACAAAATACCCTGTGGTTTGAAAATCTGATTACAGAAGCAGTTTTGTATCGCTTTTATCAACAAGAGAAAGTGAAAGAATTATTACCACGCTTGAAAGAAGAGGTAGCAAAAGGGAAAATACCAGTTGCCTTAGCGGTAGACACCATCCTGAAAAACAGTGCAGAAAGTGAGAGGGTGAGATAGCGAGAGGGCGAGGGGTCGAGGGGTCGAGAGGTCGAGAGGTCTTGAGGTCAAGAGGTCTTGAGGTCGAGATGGGTGACGACTCCTGACTTGTAGTTCATCCCCTACCTATTAAATCCCTAAAATCCCTTAAATCCTGTTCATCCCATACCTATTAAATCCCCAAAATCCTTTTTATCCTGTTCATCACAGACCTATTAAATCCTTGTTTCTAAAATCAAATCTGCGTAATCTGCGTAATCTGCGTGAGAAAAAAACTTGACAGAATTTTTATCAAATTTATAAAAGGAAATATGTATAAATTTTATGGAGATTGAGAGGATATGTTAATATTAAAAGAGCAAAACAAACTACAGTATTTACATAGAAAAAATAGCATTGTCTTAACAAAGCAAACCCCATTGCCATATTTACAAAACATTAACCTATTTATCTTAACAAAGCAAACCCCATTGCCATATTTACCAAACATTATCATATTTATCTTAATAAAGCAAAGCAAATTACTGTTTCTCTATCTTCATAATATAAATATACCTACTTTAACCCTGTATTTTATAATTATTACGCAAAAGCAAAAAAATATCGGGGAGGAAATTATGAAAAAGTTATCTCTAATCATTATCTTGGTTTTCTGCTCCGTAGCACTCTTTGCCCAAAATGAGGATTGGTTCTGGGCAAAGAAAGCCGGAGGAACAAGTAATGAAAGTGGTAAAAGCATTGCTGTTGATGACAATGGAAATAGCTATGTTACAGGTTATTTTTATGGTAGTGCAACCTTCGGAACTACTACATTGTCCGGTTCTGGCATCTTTGTTGCCAAGATGGATAGTAACGGGAATTGGCTCTGGGCAAAGCAAGCCGGTGGATTATATAGTGGTTATAGTTATGGTATTGCTGTTGATGCCAATGAAAATAGCTATGTTACCGGTTATTTTTCAGGAAGTGCTACATTCGGCACTACTACATTGACCAGTAGCAGTGAATATTATAGTGACATCTTTGTTGCCAAGCTGGATAGTAGCGGTAACTGGCTCTGGGCAAAGCAAGCCGGGGGAACAGATTGTCATGATGGCTATGGCATTGCTGTTGATGCCGATGGAAATAGCTATGTTACAGGTTATTTTTATGGTAGTGCAACCTTCAGCACTACAATATTAACCAGTAATGGAAATGAAGACATCTTTATTGCTAAGCTGGATAGCAATGGTAACTGGCTCTGGGTAAAGCAAGCTGGGGGAACAGGTTGGGATTATGGCTTTGTCATTGCTGTTGATGACAATGGAAATAGTTATGTTACAGGTTATTTTTCTGGTAGTGTTACCTTCGGAACTACTACATTGACCAGTAGTGGATATGAAGATATCTTTGTTGCTAAGCTGGATAGAAACGGGAACTGGCTCTGGGCAAAGAAAGCTGGGGGAACAAGTGATGATATTGGCTATGGCATTGCTGTTGATGCCAATGGAAATAGCTATGTTACAGGTTATTTTGAAGAAAGTGCAACCTTTGGTACTACTACATTGATGAGTAGTGGTAGTCGGGACATCTTTATCTCCAAAATAGGTATACCTGTTTATCAGGTCTTAGCTCCGAACGGGGGAGAACAATGGCAGACAAGAAGCACAAAGACTGTTTACTGGAATTTTAATATGGGCAATTATGTAAATATCCAATTATCTTTGAATAATGGAGTATATTGGATAATGTTGAATTCCAGTCCAATTGAGGCAGCATTAGGCAGATTTTCCTTCACTGTCCCTTATGAAAGCTCCGATGATTGTCTAATTAAAGTGGTAAGCACAGAAAATAGTAATTATTTTGATATTTCAGATGCAACATTTACTATTAGCAGTTCCGTGCCCTATTCTTTATCATTAATGGAGCTCGGTTATTCTAAGCTGCAGGCAGGAAAGAACTATTCTATTAATTGGACAGCAGCGGGAATTGCTATGGTAAATTTAGCTTATTCCTGTGATGCCGGTGTTACCTGGAATAGCATTGCCACTGCTCTTCCTGCCAATCCGGGAACTTATGAATGGACTGTTCCTGATATTAGTGCTGCTAACTGCTATTTAAAAGTATCCGCTTCTGCCCAGCCCGCTATCTATGATTGGAGTGACCAACCATTTAGTATTTGTAAATTAAATTTACTCAGTCCTAATGGTGGAGAAGTATATGCAATAAATACTAACCTATACATAAGCTGGAATTCTGGACTTATTGAAACTGTAAAAATTGAATTCAGTTCAGATAACGGTAATTCCTGGTTAACGATTGCTAATAATGTTTCTGCTGCTGCAGGTAGCTATAATTGGACTACACCCGATATTATTTCCACTCAATGCCTGATAAAAATCTCGGATGCTAGCAATAATACATTTTGGGATATAAGTGATAATCCCTTTACCATCCGTCCGCAAATTATTGTAATTTCCCCCAATGGGAATGAATATTTATCTGTTTATAGTATTTATAGTATACTTTGGTTAAATACTGAAGATGTGTCCTTTGTTTTGATTGATTATAGTATTGATGGAGGAGTAAATTGGCTACCTGTTCAGACCAGTCCCTATCCTGCTTCAACAGGGAGATATGATTGGTTAGTGCCCAATAATCCTTCAACTAATTGTCTGATAAAAGTTCGCAATTCTGACAATAGCGGCTTTTTTGATGTATCGGATGGGGTTTTTACTATCACTCCGGTACCTTTGCCACCCACGGTTAATTTTACAGCTGATGTCACTTCCGGGTTACAGCCCCTGGAAGTTCATTTTACTGACCAGTCCACTGCCGGAACGGGAAGTATTAACTTTTGGAATTGGGAATTTGGCAACGGCGATAATTCTAATGAGCAGCATCCGGTTTATGTATATCAAGACCCGGGTGTGTATTCGGTTACGCTGACTGTTACCAATTCTGTAGATTCTACTGCAACCCTAACAAGAGAGAATTATATAACTGTTATTCAACGCGTTCCTGAGATAGAGGTTAATCCGCCAACAATGCTGAATTTCGGTAGTGTGTATCTGGGCAGTAGTTCAACTCTCTATTCCATTGTGATAAGCAATAACGGGACTGCAGAGTTGCTTATTTATAACCTTAGTTTGGAAGAATCCAATTCTCCCTTCAGTTTTGTGAACACTGTGCTGCCGTTAGCTATACCCGCGGGAGAAGAGACCGAAATATCTTTGCTTTTTACTCCGCAGGAAGCAGGAACAATTAGTGATAGCCTTTATATTCACAATAATTCAGTAAATTCTCCGCTTTATACCTTAGAGCTGAGAGGCACGGGTGAATATGTTCCCCCGAAACCGCCCAATAACCTTGTCTGCGTAATGGATGGTTACAATGCTGTGCTCACCTGGGATGCTGTAACTGAGACCATTTTTGATACTCCTATTGTTCCAGATTATTACCTTGTGTTTTATAATGGCTCAGCTAATCCCGAGGGGGAGTTTTATTTTCATGGCGCTACACCGGATTTAACTTATACGCACTCATTAGTGGGTTTGCATTCTCCTTATATGTTTTATCGGATTGTTGCCTATAAGTTCTATGGCAGAGAGAAAGTCAGCATTGAAGATTTGGGCTTGAGCAGAGGAATGACCGAAACCGAGATTAGAAATATATTGCAAGCAGTAGAAACAAGGATTGAATAGCTCTGGGATGAACAGGATAAAAGGGATTTTAGGGATTTAATAGGTCTGGGATGAACTACAAGTCAGGAGTCGTCACTGCCGAAATAATTTTTACGCTATGAACTAATTTGTTTGGCAGTGAGGACTCATGACGACTATCTCTCACAGATTACACAGATAACACAGATATGATTTTTTGATTGGTCTACAGTGCCGTCATTAGTCATATGTGCCACAAAAGTTATCTCCCAGGTGATAATTCTCAAGGCACAAATGACTCCTGACTTACATTCCGTCTACCCTGCTTCCCTACTGGAGGGTTGTCTGATTGTAAACAGTGTATTGAAGAGTTCTCAAACTTTGTTTTAGTGTGTATAAACAGACATATTGGTGGTATTTGAGTGGGTAGTAGGGAGGCAGAGAGGGGTAGGGAATAAATTAGCCAATAGGAGCGAGAAATTCCTACACAAAGGCAACCACAGGCAGAGAGGGGTAGGGAATAAATTAGCAAATTGGGGTGAAATTATAAGCTACATAATAGCAATAGGTTGGGCTAATGACCGAGATAAATTAGCAAAAGGAGATAGAGTTATAACTTTCATAATGTCAATGGTTTAAGAGATAAATTAGATAAATTAGCTATTTTGGCGGGTGTCATAAGTAGGTAAGGAGGTATCAGATTATATTATTATTATACTAATATTTATTATTATTATATTTATTTATTCAAAAGGAAGTTTGTCCATAGTAAGGGGGGCGCAAAACCTTCTAATTTATCTAATTTATTAGTTAACAGCTTGTGCTACAATGAGATATAAATTAGATAATTAGCATATAAATTAGATAATCAGTATATAAATTGGATAAATGAGGGCAAGAGCGGAGAGCGGAGAGCGGAGAGCGGAGAGCGGAGAGCGGAGAGCGGCGCTACGGCGAGCGCCCGTACCTAACGGAGGGCAAAGGCGGAGAGCGGCGCTACGGCGAGCGCCTGTACCTACACGGCGAGCGGCTGAACCCCCAACTATCGTGGGCAAGGAATTAAGAGGCCTTTTTTCTCTCTACACTATGGGGTGAAATAACAGGTAAATCTTTTATATCGGGAAAGTTATTGGGCTTATTTGGAAGGTTGTAAATATCCCAGCCATCAGATAAAAGAATATAGCATTCAGTATTTTTGTATGAGTCAGAGGATTTCTTTTTACATGCCATAACAACTTCTTGTAGAGTAAGAGTTTTTATAGCATTATTAAATTCCTTAGCGGGAAGTTTGGTATTTTGTAAAATTAGCGACCTTGTAACCCATTGTTCAGGATATCTGGCAAGTTGGTTTACAATTTTGGCTTCATTACTAAGTTTACTGGTATTAATGATGTTCATAAATATTTTAGTATCATTATAAATAACACCGCATAAGTATAATGCCTGTTCTGCTGTTTCTACGCTCACCTGCAGGGTGTCAAAAAAGTCCTTACATTTATTTTCCACTTCGGCTTTCTTCAGTTCTTCAATGTGTTCCATAAGAGTAAAGATAATACAAAATTTTAGAAAACCTTGGATATATATTCTGATTCCATAAGACCAGGCATCTGAGCCATCAGTTTGTTCAATACTGTTCTTAATAATATTTATTTTATCTTGATAATAGTCCATTGCTTCGGGACTTAATTTTAGTTCAAAGGAGCCAGGTATTTTTCTTAAAATATCAAGTTTATTATCCAATTGCTTTAATTTTTCAGCAGATTCTTTATCAGACAAAAATGCTATATTTTTACCCTTATTGGTAGTGGAAATGATACAAGGGAATATTCTTTGAGCAAAGCCGAATTGGCGGTCTTCTTCCGTATAAAAGATACTCTGGACGCATTCCCGTGTTGCACAAAACAGCATAGATATGGCACAATCCTTAATATCTATATTAATATTCATTGATGAGTAGGAAAAAGCGTCGCTATCATAAATAGCGGTCAATTCCTGTTTCATTCCCTTATTGTTCTTATTATTAAACATTTCCGTTAGAATACTTATTTCTTCTAACAGTATTAAGAGGGCATTATTAGCTTGGAGCATTGATTCCAGTTTAGTTAAAGTTACTCTATTTATGATAGGATTTACCTTCTGTCTATCTTTTTCATTCATAGCATTCAAGCTATTAAAAAACGGCTCCATAGTAAGTTTAGCTACATTTACAGTAGTGCTTTTCTGGGATTGTCCAGAAGGACCAATTAGACCGACCCAAAGATTAGAAAATACTTTTTTCAGCTCATTTATGATGTAAACCCTATCTCCTATATTAACTGCAATAATAGGTAACCAAGCTTCAGCTAATGCTTTAGGAGAAGCACCACAGACACAGGTAGCCGAGTTTAAATATTCTCTTAAAAAGGGCGGTAAGCAATCAATATCCACTTCAGTTGTTTTCATTTTTGTTTTACTCCTCAATTTATTTTCCTTATTGTAGTTTTCCATTTTGTCACCTTCTTTTTTCCATAATTGTTTATACTTTTTATCCTGATTCATTTTAATTTTCCTTTCAGATTATTCATATTAAGCAACTTTATCTTTATTTTCTTGGACAAAGCTTATTTTTACCCCTAAATATTTTTCAGCCAGATAGTAAAAGCTGCCCAGTTCTGCAATCGGGTTCTGAAATGAATTCCATTTTTTTTGTAGGGAGGGGTTATCATCACTATAAGCGGGATTATTGGCAAACATCAGCCATAAATTCAATCCATCATTACCAAAAGCATTTTTTATTGCATATCCCATTTTTATCCAATCAGAATACTCTATTTTTAGAGCTTTATCATTATAGCTTTCAATTAAACACTTAACATTTTGATAATCAGAGGGGGAATAGCTTTTCGCTACAGTTGGGCTACAATTACTGATAATAGTTTTTTTATAGCTTTCATCTTCATTGGGGTTGGGACAGTTAATATTTTGCATAATGAACTGTTTTTTAACTGGTGCTAAAGGGTTAGGATTATTATATTCAAATATAGCATCCATAAGCGGGATGAGCTTACTTGGGTCGTAATCCAAATCCCTTCTGTTTACAGGATAATGTATCCACTCATAATTTCCACCTCCTATAACAGTAGAAGGCGGAGCAAAAATGAGACCGCCGTCAGCTCGGATATCAATACCTATATTGCTATTTGTAGTGGTGAGGGTTTTACGCTGATAACGCTGTTTCCATAGTTCTGAATGTGACCAATCCAGATAAATATGCATACCTCCCGAAGGAGAAAGGGCACAACAATATTCGGCTATATCCAGCCCATATTCATCCAGCACATCGGAAAGAGTAGTATCAGTTTTATCAATGTCAATGACCATCAGTTGCGACACCTCTCCGGTGATGATGGCTATCGCATTATGGCATTCTTTAATGGCTGTGGAAGTAAACGATTGGTTCTTCCACGGCGGAATATTCGTGGTTACTTTTTTGCCGTTTTTCAATTGCAAAGTAAGCGAAACCATTTTAAATCCCAGCTTCTCATAATAGAGCCAAGCATTAGATAAATCCACGAAAACAATTGCCTGGCTTTTCTCCCCATTGTTTACGCTTATTGGCTTATTGCAGGTGTGCGAATAAGCTGTTGTTTTGGCTTTTAGTTTAATCATATAATATATCATTTTTTAATCTCCTATATACTAAGATTTGCTATCTTTTCCATAGCCATTTTATATATCATTTTGAGAAAAACAGTATTTTCTCTTGTTAGTGTTAACCTTATAATCTTGTTACCTCTCATACTAATATTTACTGGAATATATATTTTATTTATTATATCCACCATCTATCCTGTTTTATTCACTCTATGCATATATTTTTATAACCATAAAAATAGTTAACAATTTTATGTCAAGTAATATTTAGATAGCGCTAATAATATTATTTAATTGATTGTTGGAACTTAATTTATAATCCTGAAAATATCTGTAAATTAGCCCTATCATATTAAATATAAAGGAGTTAAAAAATATGGCTTGGTTCAGCTCATCCATTTTTACTATTCCAACACATCATTAAGCCCCGGCGTAAACAGCGCTTTACAATAGCCACTGCTTCGCTGTAACCATCCTTTTCAGCTTGTTTCAGCAGGGTGTCTATATTTTTACGCAAACGGTCGTAGGCACTGGAATCATCATCGTTAAAGCACTTTATTTTACCGGTGGGGAGAGTGGTTTCCTGACGGTAACGGATAAGGGCTTGAATTTCTTCGTCATATTCGTCTGTGGCATTAAAAGCTTTCAATTCTATAAGATGATTCAGACGCTTATCTATGTTTCTTAAGGTCTTAGCATCGGTCATCAAAATAGGAGCAAAGTGATAGCGATTGTGAAATACAAACTCCGGAGGGATTTGCAGATTAACAGCTAATTCCATATCGGAAGCTGGAAGCGGAGTATCGGGATAGGCATAAAGCAGGTCTATCACCTTGCTACCTTTATAGTTAGGGTAGTTGTTCAGGAGTGTCCTAACGGCTTTATTGTTCTTTGTCATTTTTTCACCTCTGTTAATAACTAATATATTGATACCTATATATGATAGTTGATTTTTGTCAAGTTGAAATATTACGCATCACATTGGCATATCTTATTGGAAAATAAGGTGTTATTGACATAGTGTGAGGTAGCGAGGTGGATTTTTTTTACAAAGAGAAAAAGAGAGAAAGAGAAATAGTTAGAATGTATTTAGATGGTGAGGTGGCGAGATGGCGAGGTGGGGAGGCAGCGAGAGGCCAAGGGGTCGAGAGGTCAAGGGGTCGAGAGGTCGAGAGGTCTTGAGGTCGAGAGGTCAAGAGGTCGAGAGGTCGAGATGGGTGACGACTCCTGACTTGTAGTTCATTCCAGACCTATTCAATAATCAAATCTGTGTAATCAGTGTAATCTGTGAGAGATAGTCGTCATGAGTCCTCACTGCCAAACAAATTAGTGGGATGTGTATAAATATTGATGGCAGTGACGACTCCTGACTTGTAGTTCATCCCAGACCTATTCCATAATCAAATCTGTGTAATCAGTGTAATCTGTGAGAGAAAAATTATTTTGAGAAGTGGGGGCAAATTTCCGGCGTATATATATGAGGACAAAATTATGATAGTAGAATCCAAATTGGAGTTACTCTTCTGCGGTAGTTGTGAGGGAATGGTGTATTATTACAATAAACGCTTAGGCAAGATGATTGCTCGGAAATGGGTGAAACCCAAAACAACAGCAGCGAATAGGCGTTTAGGAGCAATTAGCCGTAACCTGAAGAACTTGCAGCCATCAGAAGGATATATCAAAGACCTGCGAGTTTATATTGCACTATATGATTATTCTCCCGGCGAAAGACATTATATGAGCTGGCAAAATGTATATCTAACCCTGATGTATTCGCTGGCAAAACAAAATCCGGCAGTTGATTTATTAACAATTAACAGAGAACAAATTACTTCCGATAACCTGCCCTGCAAATGCGTTAAAGATGCTATTGAAGCAGGACTACTGCGCGAGGTTAACGGATACGAGAAGTTGACGCAGGAGATTTAAAACCCCAATAAATAATAGGAGGGCTTTCTATTATGAAGGTCAAATTAAAGTACGGCATTAGAACCTATAGTGGAACTCTGGATGAGTTAACCTTTGGTTCTTACTTCCAAGACCGCGTGTGTATTGCACGCAAGTATGTAGTTCCGCGGCTTACCGACCAAAACAGTTTAATGGGTAACAAGATGAAGAACCTGGCAGTTATTTACGAAGATGTTTCTGATAGCTACAAGCTAGAGCTGAAACAATATGCTTCCTTGCATTCCATCTTAACTCCCAGAGGTAAACTTCCAGCTACGAGCTACGCATTGTGGGTGAAAATGATGTTCCTGTTTGCCAAAGCAGACCCTGAACACATTGACCTAGTGACACTTACCTATTCGGATTTGCAAACTATGGGCGACGACATTCTGTCCATTGCATCCGCTGTGACTAACGGATTTATGGATAATGTGCCCGGAGCAGAAATGCTAACGGCGAATATGTAAACAAGAGCGGGAATTCGTTCCCGCTTTTTTTTTCTCACAGATTACACAGATAACACAGATTTGATTTTTGATGGGTCTACAGGGTCGTTGTTTCACGCAGATTTCGCTGATTACGCAGATTTGATTATTTAATAGGTCTGGGATGAACAGGATTGGAAGGATTTTGGGGATTATTATATTGTAAAAACAACTTAAGCTATCCGGAACTCAAAAGTTATATCTCAGGGGAAAGCACTCAAGGCATAAATGCAAGTCAGGAGTCGTCACTACCGAAATAACTTTTACGCTATGCACTAATTCGTTTGGCAGTGAGGACTCATGACGACCTTTTCTCACAGATTACACAGATAACACAGATTTGATTTATGATTGTTCTTAAGTGCCGTCATGAGTCATATGTGCCACAAAAGTTATATCCCGGGTGAAAGTTGTAAAGGCACAAATGACTCCTGACTTGTAGTTCATCCCAGACCTATTAAATCCCTAAAATCGTTTTTATCCTGTTCATCCCAGACCTATTAAATCCCTAAAATCGTTTTTATCCTGTTCATCCAGACCTATTAAATCCTTACTTCTAAAATAAAATCTGTGTTATCTGTGTAATCTGTGAGAGAAAAAAAGCGGAGGAGCAGCGACCTCCGGCTACACGGTTTCGGTTACAAAGAGTTATAAATGGAATGTTAATTGCATTTAAAAAGATTGACACTTTCTGCATAGCTAGGTGCGACGCTGGAGGTGTGTGAAAAAAAACTTATTAACAGGGGAATAGATGACTGTTCTGATAATTGTGACTATGCTGCTAATAGCTCATTGGATTATAGAATATCAAAGACATACCAAAAATGTGCTGTCCATTCCGATTCGGATTCATATTAACGGGACGCGGGGAAAATCCAGTGTAACTCGCCTCATAGCAGCCGGCTTAAGGGAAGGAGGAAAAGTAACGGTGGCAAAAACTACAGGAACTTTACCCAGAGTTATCCTTCCGGATGGAAGAGAAGCAGCTATTTTGCGTTTAATGGGAGCTAATATAATTGAACAGAAATACATATTCCGTCATGCTGTAAAGCATAAACCGGATGCCATAGTAATTGAATGTATGGCAGTAAATCCTGTTTTGCAGTGGATAACCGAAAATAAATTTATTCGTAGCACAATCAGTGTTATTACGAATTGTCGGGAAGACCATCTGGATTTAATGGGTTCAACATTGGAGAGCGTAACAATGAGTATCAGTAATACAATACCTAAAAAAGGGATATGCTACACGGCAGAAGAAAAAGAGTTTCCGCTTTTGGAAAAAGTAGCGAAAAGCAGGCATTGTAAAATACAAAAAATAAGACCTAAAGATGTAACGGAAGAGGAATTGCATAAATTCAGATACATTGAACATAAAGAAAATGTCCAGTTAGCCCTTGCCGTCTGTGCTGAAGCGGGAATTCCCCGAGATGTAGCTTTGAGAGGAATGCAAAAAGCGACTCCCGACCCTGGTGCTTTAAAAAAATACCGGATTGAGGATAGAGGGAAGACCATAATATTTTATAATGTATTTGCGGCAAACGACCCACAATCAACAGTAGAAATTATTAAAATGGTTACTGGTAATCTGCAGAATATAGAAAAGATAATTATCCTTAATAGCAGAGCGGACCGACTTTTTCGCAGTCATCAATTAGTGGATGCTATCAAGCCCCTGGATTTTTCTTATTTATTGCTAACGGGAGAAATTCCTGATAAGATAGAATCCTATGCAATTCATTCAGGTATTCCCCGGGAAAAAATATTCCCCCTGGGTGAACCTTTACCGGATGTTATCTATCAAAAGGTGTGGGAGCTTACAAAAACTGAATCTCATATTCTGGGAATCGGTAACATCGCCGGGACAATAAAATACGGGGCACAAATAGTAGCCCACTTCAGACATAAAATGAAAGAGTGTAATGAAAGGAGCCGGATGTGATTGATACAATAGTTCAAGCCGCGGTCGGGATGGGCGTAATAATCTCGTTGATGTTCAGTGAATTACTAGGCGCTTCTGCGGGAGGAATAGTAGTTCCCGGTTACATTGCTTTATATTTGGATAGGCCATTACAGATTTTAGGCACTTTGGTAATCAGTTTGTTAACCTGGGCTATTATACGAATTATTAGCACATTTACTTTGCTTTTTGGTAAACGGAGGATGGTGCTGAGTATTTTGATTGGTTTTATTTTGGGTTGGGTTTCCCGTATTATGGTTGTTCAGGATATTACTATTCACCAATTGCAAATGCAATCTATTGGTTACATCATTCCTGGGCTTATTGCTAACTGGTTTGAAAGGCAGGGATTTTGGAAGACAGTATCTTCTATGGGGATAGCTGCGATAGTAGTCCGCTTAGCTTTAATGGTTATTTTTAACGGAGAATTGTAAAATGATGTATCGTCCATCTTTGAAATCCAATCGTTCTTTAATCATTCTTTTGTTGTTAGCCATAATTCTTTTTTATATAGCACAAACCAGTTATGTGCAAATAAAAAGTGATAATTATGAAGTCAAGATAGCTGCATCTCAGTTAATGAAAGCGGCAATGGATTCATTAACCGCTGAAATAAATAAAAGAGGAATAGATATAGACCCTATAGATGACCCGCTGCAAACCGGTTTAATTGGAATGCGCTTAAGTTCTATTACTACGGACAGAGGGTTGCTTTCGGAAAAGAGAGCTGCTCTTAATCCCAATCTGGCGGCTATATTTGTGGAAGAGCTTTCCCAGCTGAAACTTATGCCTGGGGATTATATTGCGGTAGGAATTACGGGAAGCAATCCTGCAGTTAATATAGCTCTTTATTCAGCTATTAAAGTAATGGGATTAAACCCTGAAATAATTGTTGCTTTATCCTCAGCATCTTATGGAGCAAATAGACCGGAACTTACCTGGCTGGATATGGAAAGCATTCTGAAAGAAAAAGGTCTGTTTGATTTTGGTTCTAGTTATACCTCCCTGGGTGGGAAAGAGGACCTGGCAATTGGCTTATCGGATAACGGTATTAAAGCCCTTCGGGACGCAATGCAGAGAAATAATGTTCCGTTTTTAATAGGGAATGACCTGGAAGATAACATCGCTATCAGGATGGCGGCTTATGAAGAACTTTTGCCTGAAGGAGAACGCTATAAAGCATTTGTAAATATTGGAACAGGTATAGCGAATGTAGGTAGTGAGCCCAATGCCAATCTTATTCCGGAAGGTATCAATCGCAATTTGGCTGAACACAATTATGAAAATGAAGGTGTGATGATTAAGATGGCAAAGAACAATGTTCCCGTCTTGCATTTTCGCCGAATTTTACGCTGGGCAAAACGCTATAATCTACCTACTTCGTTTGACACAATGCCTAAAGTGGGAGAAGGGAAAATGTTCGTTTCTCGTATCCACAATCAAACAGTCAATATTATATGTCTGGCTATCTTACTTATTGCCATAATAGTAGTAATTATATTTGACCGTCATGACCGTCAGTTTATGGCTAATATTGTAGACCTTGATGAAGAACTGTAAGGAAACTTAACAATGCAAAAACACATTATATCCGTCTTATTGATTATTCTGGGAATCAATTTGCTATTTTCCCAAGCTGTAAATAGATATAAGGTTCTGCCATTTGATAATCCTGGTACTAAACGCCTGCTCCAAACTGAAGCGGGAAACTATTATTATTATCGTAGTTTACCTGAAAGAGCATTAATTTTAAATACCACCGGTGTGGAGAAAATTGAGCTACGCAGTTTCAGCAAAGAAGCAATTCGTAAACCGGAAATTGTAACTGTTATAAATAAAGAGCAGAAGACATATCCGCTTTCCTTAAAAGAAAAGAAAGGGGATTATTATATCTATCAGCCCATTATCATAGATATTCCGGAAAACACTAAGGACATACAGATAATTTGCTATGACCGTTCAACTTATATGCGTGCTTTCAGTATTTTACCTCCCAAACAGCCAACAGCAACAAAACAACCTAACATTGTTATTAAAGCTCACAGTGGGACAGTAAGTGTGCAACATAACAGCTCTAACAGCGATTATTACACTTTTTTGCCCAATCAACCCTTTAAGTTTACACTCCATAATGGCAGAAACGCTTATGTTTATGTGCGTCCGCGTTTGCTTGACCGTTCCATACCTAAATTGGGATTATATGCTAACGGGGATTTAGTTGAGGTTATAGAATTTACCCTCAAACGCACAACAAAATACCGCAGTCAGGGAATAAGCAGTTTGGGAATTGCCAAAAAAATTGTTTTACCTGACAACGAACAGAGCACAGATTATGAATTAAGAGCTTTGAGTGAACATTTATTCCTTGCCAAGCCGGTTATAATGAAGAAGTAGAGTGGTCTATGGAACATACTAAACTGAAAGAAGTTCCTTCTAAACCAAAGTGCAGAGAGAAATTAAAGGAAAAAGAAACAACCGCTGCTTTTGAGGTTACATCCTCAAATCATACAGGGAAAACTAAAACCGCAAAAAAAAGTAAGATAAGAAGAAAAACCAATATCCGCCCTATAATTCTTCTGATTACTTTCTGTCTATTTTTCAGCTTTTCCCGAGTTGCAGCACAAATAACCGGTTCTGTAAAAGTGGAAGCCGTTTATTCTGATAATTCGTTTCACCTTTCGGAATATGATATTGACCGTTTTAATGATGGTCATCCGAACCTAGAATTTGTAGATACGATAGATGATTTAACCTTAAAAACGCGCATTGAACTACAATATCCTTTTTCTTATCGCTGGTGGAAATTTACACCCTCGGTAACTGGTAATTTTGCTCAAAATATCAGTAATGAAGATAAATACCGCACTGATTGGGCATTAAAATTTAAGGTTTACCGCTATTACTGGAATTGCAGTATCCAATATACCAGTAATCCTTATATTTATTTCCGTCAATTTGTGGATAGCGATGGAACGGGTGAACTGGAAAAATACTGTTACAGCCGCGATACATATCGGGGTGATATAACAATAAAACCCTTTCCTAAAACTATTGTGAAAGCTAATCTGCGCTATGAACTTTATCGCTATAATGAATATTTTACGGAAGGTGACGGCACAGCTATAACCGGAGAAGCAGGAATCAGCTATAAATTTCCGTTTTTTACAGTGGAAGGTTCTTACGGCTATCAGGATTTCAGCTGTGATAAACGCCTAGAGAATAAAGATTGCTCCTATCAAAGTAATATATACAAAGGCGTTTTAACTTTACCTAAAATGCCTCTTTCCGAGAAAGGAAAGACCTTTTGGCAACCTTCTTTTGCTCTAAATTATGAACAGCGTTTTTACCAGGGAAGTGGCTCCTGGTATGGTGGTAGGGCTTACTATACTTATAATTTATCTGCCGGTTGTGATGTATTTTTTTCCCCGCAATGGAATTTATCTCTTGACTACTCTCACTATTTCAGGAATGTAGAAACAGATAATGAATCAGTGCAGCGCTTGAAAGAATATGGTGAAAATCGTATAAGCACTGCATTGCGCTACAAGTTTTAATTTTAGAGGTGAAAAATGATTTTTAAAAAAGAGGATAACCCCGAAAAAATTAATGAATTCCTTAATTTAGTGGAAAATCCTAAAGTGGAATTGCGCCACTATAAAAAACCCGTTTTGGTCTGGGCTGTGGATGAAGGAACCGTCTTTTATTCCTTTTGGGAAGAGGAAATGCTCTCGCGTTACGGACTGGATAATGTAGACGGTTGGGATTTTGAAGAAGACCTACTTTTTTGTCCCGATTGGATTGGTGATGCAGAAGAAGAGGATTTGGATGATTTTGATTTAAATGATGATGATATTGAAGACATAAGTCATTTCCTTCATCGTAATAAGGATGATAAGGATTAAGCTTGCATATTGCCATTCTTGGAGGCGGAGGATGGGGTTTGGCATTATCTTCACTGCTTTCCGAAAACGGGCATCAAGTTCTGGTTTGGGAATATAATTCCGCATACTTGCAGCTATTAAAAGAGACGCATTCCAATCCACATTTACTGCCTGGTGTTACTATTCCTGAGCAAGTTTGTTTTACTAATGATTTTAATGAAGTTTCCGTTTTTTCCCCGGAAATTATTATCCTGGCAACACCTACCCAATTTTTGCGTTCCACTTTGCATAAAACTCCTGTTTCTTTGTGGAATGGACAGCAGCTTTTAGCCGTAGTAAATGTAGCCAAGGGAATAGAGGAAAAGACCTTCAAAACCCTTGATGCCGTTATTAAAGATGAACTGCCCTTTTTACCTGAAAGTAAAATTTGTGCTTTATCCGGTCCCTCCCATGCCGAAGAAGTCGCCCGAAAAATACCTACTACAGTTGTTATTGCCGGTAGCGATGAGAATTTACTTTGCCAACTGCAAACTGTATTCAGTAATGCTTATTTCCGCGTTTATCGCAATTTAGACCTTATCGGAGTGGAAATTGGGGGCGCAGTTAAAAATATTATTGCTATCTCAGCAGGAATAATTAGCGGTTTGGGCTTTGGAGATAACACTATCGGAGCTCTATTAACCCGGGGAATTGTGGAAATCCAACGCCTGGGAGTAGCTTTGAATGCCTGCCCCGAAACATTTTTAGGGCTTTCAGGAATCGGGGATTTGATTACTACTGCTACTTCCCTTCATAGCCGCAACAGATTTGTTGGCTGGGAAATTGGCAAAGGCAGAAAGCTTTCTGAAATATTATCTAAAATGGAAATGGTGGCTGAAGGAGTTGCTACTACCCGCAGCGTTTATTTGTTAGCTAAAAAACTTCAAGTGGAAATGCCTATTGTAGAAAAGGTCTATCAAGTCCTTTACGAAGATAAAGACCCCAGGCAGGCAATCATAGAATTGATGACTCGCGACCTCAAAGCTGAATAAATGTGTTTGTTTCACGCAGATTACGCTGATTACGCAGATTTGATTATTGAATAGGTCTGGGATGAACAGGATAAAAAGGATTTTAGGGATTATTAAATAGAAAAAACGATTTAAGCATAGGGAGCTTCATAAGTTATTTACCCTAAGACATAACAGTTCTATTTTGATTTCTTTTAATTGGGAGATAATTTATGAAGCATATATAACACATAATGGCTCTGGCAATCAAAATAAAATCTGAAAAATCTGCGTAATCTGCGAAATCTGCGTGAAAATTGTCTCTTTGTTACCATAGATAAGAAACCCTAATTTCTGGTTTAGAAATTGCTTAAATATAGAATAATAGCAATAACGACTGAGAGGATATGATGCTGAGGAAATTATTATTCAGTGCAATCATCTTTTTCGGACTAAGATTTACTTTAGGGGCAGTTCGCTATACAACTTTGGAGGATTTTGAAAGTGGTTTTGTTTCTTTAAGTTCCTGGAACGCCGAAGAAGATGTGCAGCCCGATGCCTGGACTCTTGATTCTGCTACTCCCGATAGCAGTTTATATTGTCTTAAATTAACAGGTAATTGTTACAAATTACAGCAAATAACTCCTTATGCTATAGACAGCACAGGTATCATTCAGGTTCAGGTTAAAACCAGTTCTGAACCGAGAATTCAGGGTATTGGTTTCACAGATAGTGTGCATAATATTCTTTATAGTTTTGCAGGAAATAGAATTTTAGATATTGAGGTTTGGATACCGGTTTATCAAGGTGCATTTAGTAGTGGGGTTTGGAATACTTATCAATTACCTGTGGCATCCGACTGGGAGGCATTTTGGGGTTATCTTCCTGTTATCAACGGTATCATTTATATCAACGATTTGGACGGTATATCTTCGCGCAGTGTATGGTTTGACAATATAATAGACATCAGTTCTGACCTTCCTGTTGCTCCAGCGGTTAGCATTACTGCTTCTTATTCCGCTAAAAATACTGGTGTCTTTTTCTCTAGCACTGTTTTTGACCCTGATAGTGATACATTTACTTATGAATGGTCTTTTGGAGATTCCACATACAGCAATTTGCCTAATCCTTATCATTTATATACCGTTGCTTCTGCTTATCCTTACACCGTAACCTTAAAAGTGACAGACGATACAGGCAAAGTTGGTTTTGCTGCAACGGAAGTTACTCTGGAAACAGGCACATCCGGATTGCCTGTAACTCTAAATTTTGTTGGTGATATAATGCTTGCACGAAAATATGAATATCCTGGAGGTATAATTCCAACTTTAGGAGTAAACGCTATTTTTGCTCCTTCAAAACCTTATTTTGGGGATGCGGCAGATATCAATGTAGCGAATCTGGAAGTTGTTTTAGCCAATGTAGGGGTTCATCATCCTACGAAAAGTGTTTATTACCGAGGCAATCCTGCCAATGTAAACGGACTTGTTTATGCTGGAATAGATGTAGTTAGCACTGCCAATAATCATACTATGGATTATGGCATTGAAGCATATCAGCAAATGCAGGGTTTGTTAAATAATGCCGGGATTCAATATAGCGGTTGTGGAGCTAATTCTTATGAGGCATATTTACCTACTTTTTACCATTGCCGCGGCTTGAATATTGCTTTCTTAAGCAGTTCGGATAGAACCGGTCAATACAATAATGCGCAACCTTTTTTGCAAGCGGGGTATAATAAACCAGGTTTTGCCTATATGACACCCTATTATATAGAACAGCAACTTCAAGCTGTGGAAGGTGTTGCCGACCTTAAAATTGTAGAAATGCACGGGGGCAGTGAATATTCTCTTACTCCTGGTGCAGGTTATGATAAGGACTTCAATCCTTTTTTAGAAGATACCGAAGATGAGGATTATTTCTATCGTAACGATGTTCCCCATCAATGGGATATAGCCATCAGACACAGCGCTATTGATAGTGGTGCCGATTTAGTTATTGTGCATCATCCGCATATTATTCAGGGCTTGGAACTTTATCAGAATAAACTGATTGCCCATTCGCTGGGAAATTTTGTTTTTGATTTGGATTATCCGGAAACGATGCCCACTATGATTCTCTATGCCGATGCCTATTTTGATGGCTTTAGAAACTTTCGGATTAAACCCTTTTATATAGACCAATATATTCCCCAACCAACAACCGGTCAATTGGCTGTTTACATTTTGGATTATATTGCAGGAAGGTCTCGCGATTTTAACACTCGCGTTATGGTGGATAAAGAAAATCTGGAAGCGAGAGTTTTAATGGAAGATGAAAATCCTTCTATAACTGCTAATGCCTTCAGTTCCTGGCAACAATTACTAATGCATAGCGGGGAGATGAGTTATACTTCACCAATTAAGTTACCCCGGAGAGGTTCCATTAGCGATATAACAAATGTTGAGCCACCTGCAGAATATCAATTTCGTTTAGGTCAGGAACATATTTGGTATGGTAATTTTGAAAACGAGGGTTGTAATCTTTGGGTTCCCCCGGCTTATTCTACAACGGACTTTATAGATGGAGAGCGCAGTGCAAAATTGACTACTACCGGAGATGATTCCGTAACTTCTACAATTTCCCAGCGCTGTAAAATATATGACAATACTAAAAAATACACTCTGCATGGCTGGCTAAAAACCGAAAATGTAACTCTTGCTAATATTACAATCAGATTTTATACATCCAGAACTGCAGCAGTTCCATCCTATACCGATTATGTGACGGAAGACCTTACAGGAACAAATGATTGGACATATTACTACAAAGAATTGAACCTTCCTGCCAATGTTTTCTATTATGAAATCCGTTTACAGATGACAGGCAGCACAGAACTAACCGCAACTGCCTTATTTGACAATGTGGGCTTGATTGAATGGACGCAGTGGACAGCTACAGAGGACTTGGTAAATATACCCTGGCCTAATAATTATTACTGGATTCAAGCTCGGACTGCCGAGACCCCTAAGTCAATGAGTTTTTCCCTTGTAGAGCGCAGTTTTGGAGTTCAACGAGCAAATATCCCAAACAATTTTACAAAAGTGAAACCGGAATTAAAAATCAGCCCCAATCCTTTTAATCCTGAAACTGTTATAAATTGTGTTTTACCCGTGTCCGGTAAAACTGCTCTAAAAATATATAATATTAAAGGACAGTTGGTGAAAGAATTATTTAAAGGAGAACTGGAAGCAGGAAGTCATCGCTTCAATTGGAATGCAAAGGACAATACTAACCGCTCTGTCGGTTCCGGAGTATATTTCATTTACTTAAAAAATGGCAATAATAAGGTAATTCGGAAAGCGGTTCTAATGAAGTAAAAGGAAATTTTCTTGACGAAATTAACCTCTAAGAATATGAGGAAAGAAGATAACACAAAATTAAGGAGCTGAAAAGTGCGTAAGTTTCTTTTAAACCTAGTTCTCCTAATGCTTACTTTTTGCCTGATGGCTGAAGAAGCAGACACGCTAAAGATAAATTTTGCCCTGCTAAACCCTCAAGAAATTAATCTTGAACTTCGTGTCTATGCTCCTATGCAAAGAATCTATGTTACTGCCAATTTTTCCGTGGAAAAGGATTCCCTACCCGAAGCAGTGTATCATAGCTTATTTTTAACTAAGGATGCCAGAATTGAGTATTTCCTGATTAACGATAAGTTTATTCCTCCGGTTTATTCTTCTAATCTTGTTCCGGAACACTTCAACCCTGTTTTTCCCTATCCCGAAATGCTGAAAGAAAATAGTAACCTGAATTGTTACAGCTTCTATCTGCCTAATTATGAAGGAAAAATAAACTTCACTCTACGCTATTCTATTCCTATCCCGGATTGGATAAAGGAATCAGATATTCGCGGTTATGTTACTTTCTCCTCCAGCCAAAATTGGTATCCCCGAAATTTAATAAGCCCCTGCAAGGTCTATGCTCGCTTGCTAAGCTCAACCTATTATACAATGGAACTCGGAACCCAATGCACAATTAAAGAAAAAGATGGAGTCCGCACAACTGAGGGTTATTTTATTGATTCCCCTACAGAACAGACAATATTGAAAATCATTAAGGGCTAAATTAGCTCAGCTGGTAGAGCAACTGATTCGTAATCAGTAGGTCGGGGGTTCAAGTCCCCCATTTAGCTCCACTGTTTTTCATAAAGCGAAAAGTAAGAAAATTCACGGTTGAGACGGTAAAAGCAAAGAGCTAAGGGCAGAGAGCAGAGGGGGAAAAACGACATCCCTGTCATTTTATTATGGTTGACCAGGATGTCAACGTTCCGGAAAAACGATGTCCTCGTCGTTCCACTTGCAACCGCGCTATTTCTTTATCACACTTTTTTCAGTAACGAAATAGAACAACTATGTTGGTTGACCAGGAGGTCAACCATCCGGAAGAACGACGTCCCCGTCGTTCCACTTGCAACCGTGTCTTTTCGTTACTGCTTTGCATTTCGGTAAAGAAATAAATCGCAAGAGGTGGGTTGACCAGGAGGTCAACCTTCCGGAAAAACGACATCCTTGTAGTTTTAATCACCCTGCGGTTACATTGTTGTGTAGTCGGAGCTCGCTGTAGCTCCGCTATTTTTTCTTGCGGAGGAACGGCATTCTTCGTCTACACAAAAAAACTTGACAAACTGGTTATAGGTGATTATATTATTAATTAAAAAGGTGAGTGAGAGAAATGCTTAGCTTATCTAAACAAAATAAATTGCTTTCTTTACAAAATACAGATATACTAACATTAATCTTTCATTTTCCTCAAACCAATAAGAAAAAGAATATCGTAGAGGATATTATGAAAAAGTCATTTCTACTCTTTATCTTAGCTCTCTGCTCTATAGCACTCTTTGCCCAAAATGAGGATTGGCTCTGGGCAAAGCAAGCCGGGGGAACAAGTAATGATTATGGCCGTAGTATTGCTGTTGATGACAATGGAAATAGCTATGTTACAGGTGATTTTGCAGAAAGTGCAACCTTTGGCACTACTACATTAACCAGCAGTGGATATGATGACATCTATGTTGCTAAGATGGATAGTAACGGTAACTGGCTCTGGGCTAAGCAAGCCGGGGGAACAAATTATGATTATGGTTATGGCATTGCTGTTGATGCCTATGGTAATAGCTATGTAACAGGTTATTTTAAAAGTAGTAGTTGTTCCTTTGGCACTATAACTTTAATAAACAATAACAGTGAATTTATAGACATCTTTGCTGCCAAGCTGGATAGTAACGGGAACTGGCTCTGGGCAAAGCAAGCCGGGGGAATTTATATGGATTATGGCTATAGTATTGCTGTTGATATTAACGGTAATAGCTATATTACAGGTTCTTTTGAAGATAGTGCTAACTTTGGAACTACTACATTGGACAGTAGTAGTAAATATTATTCTGACATCTTTGTTGCCAAGCTGGACAGTAACGGTAACTGGCTCTGGGCTAAGCAAGCCGGAGGAACTGATGATGATGGTGGTAGTAGTATTGCTGTTGATGCTAACGGAAATAGCTATGTTACAGGTGTATTTGCAGAAAGTGCAACCTTTGGCACTACTACATTGACCAGCAGTGATGGTTATGACATCTTTGTTGCCAAGCTGGATAGTAACGGTAACTGGCTATGGGCTAAGCGAGCCGGGGGAATTTATGAGGATTCTGGCTATAGTATTGCTGTTGATGACAATGGTAATAGCTATATTACAGGTTTTTTTAATATTAGTGCAACCTTTGGCACTACTACATTGACCAGCAGTGGATATTATGATATCTTTGTTGCTAAGCTAGATAGCAGCGGTAACTGGCTCTGGGCAAAGCAAGCAGGTGGAACAATTTGGGATACTGGCTATAGTATTGCTATTGATGACAATGGTAATAGCTATATTACAGGTGTTTTTGCAGAAAGTGCAACCTTTTGCACTACTACATTGACCAGTAGTGGTGATTATGACATCTTTGTTGCTAAGCTGGATAGCAGCGGTAACTGGCTCTGGGCTAAGCAAGCCGGTGGAACAAGTACGGATAGAGGCTATAGTATTGCTGTTGATGTCAATGGTAATAGCTATGTTACAGGTTATTTTGAAGAAAGTGCAACCTTTGGCGCTACTACCATAACCAGTATTAATGATGATGGTAGGGAAATCTTTGTTGCAAAATTAGGAGAAGTAAATAGTATAGATTTACCTGACATTATATCCTTTAGTGGCATCCGTTCTATCTATCCTAATCCGTTTAATCCCCTTACGACTATTGACTATGAAATAAGTATGCCCGCAGATGTTAAAATTGAGGTCTACAATAATCGGGGACAATTAGTGCGCAATTTTATATTGGGATATAAAGAGCAGGGAAGTTATAAATTAACTTGGGAAGGCGAAGATAATAATGGCTGCCTCTGCAGTACGGGTATTTATTACATTAGAATGAAGGCAGGAAAGGAGATTTACATCAAGAAAGCAGTCCTATTAAAATAAAGAAGGGGGGATACCATTCCTCCGCTTTTTTTCTCTCACAGATTACACAGATTACACAGATTTGATTTTTGAAACAAGGATTTAATAGGTCTGGGATGAACAGGATAAAAGGGATTTTGGAGATTATTATATTGTAAAACAACTTAAGCTATCCAGAACTCAAAAGTTATTTCAAAAGTGAAAGTTATCAAGGCACAAATGTAAGTCAGGAGTCGTCACTGCCATCAATATTTATACACATCCCACAAATTCGTTTGGCAGTGAGGACTCGTGACGACTATCTCTCACAGATTACACCGATTTGATTTTTTATTGGTCTACAGTACCGTCATGAGTCATATGTGCCACAAAAGTTATCTCACAGGGGATAGTTATCAAGGCACAAATGACTCCTGACTTTTATGGTTGACCAGGAGGTCAACCTTCCGGAAAAACGACATCCTTGTCGTTTTAATCACCCTACGGTTACATTGTTGTGTAGTCGGAGCTCGCTGTAGCTCCGCTATTTTTTCTTGCGGAGGAACGGCGTTCTTCGTCTACCAAAAAAAACTTGACAAGCTGGTTATAGGTGATTATATTATTAATTAAAAAGAGAAGTGAGAGAAATGTTTAGCTTATCTAACCAAAGCAAATTGCTTTATTTACAAAATAGAGATATACTAACATTAATCTTTCATTTTCCTCAAACCAATAAGAAAAAGAATATCGTGGAGGATATTATGAAAAAGTTATCTCTAATCATTATCTTGGCTCTCTGCTCCGTAGCACTCTTTGCCCAAAATGTGGATTGGCTCTGGGCAAAGAAAGCCGGAGGAACTGCTTTAGATTTTGGTTGGGACATTGCTGTTGATGCTAATGGAAATAGCTATATTACAGGCAGTTTTTATGATAGTTCTACCTTTGGCACTACTACATTGACCAGTAGTGGTAGTCAAGACATCTCTATTGCCAAGCTGAATAGCAACGGGAACTGGCTTTGGATTAAGCAAGCCGGTGGAACAAGTGAAGATTATGGCAGTCGCATTGCTGTTGATGCCAATGGAAATAGTTATATTACAGGTTATTTTGAAGGTAGTGCAACCTTCGGCACTACAACATTAACAAGTAGTGGATATTATAACATTGACATCTTTGTTGCTAAGATTGACCAAAACGGTAACTGGCTCTGGGCTAATCAAGCCGGTGGAACAGATACTGATTGTGGTTATGGCATTGCTGTTGATGCCAATGGTAATAGCTATATTATAGGAGTTTTTGCAGAAAATGCAACCTTTGGCACTACTACATTGACCAGTAGTGGATATAAAGACATCTTTGTTGCCAAGCTGGATATTAACGGTAATTGGCTCTGGGCTAAACAAGCCGGTGGAACAAGTGATGATTATGGTTATGGCATTGCTGTTGATGCCAATGGAAATAGCTATGTTACAGGTTATTTTTATGGTAGTGCTATCTTTGGCACTACTACATTAACTAGTAGTGGAGATAAAGACATCTTTGTTGCCAAGCTGGATAGCAACGGTAACTGGCTTTGGGTTAAGCAAGCCGGGGGAACAATTTATGATTATGGCTATGAAATTGCTGTTGATGCCAATGGAAATAGCTATGTTACAGGTTATTTTTATGGTATTGCTACATTCGGCGCTACTACATTGACCAGTAGTGGTTATTATGACATCTTTGTTGCTAAGATGGATAGTAATGGTAACTGGCTCTGGGCTAAGCAAGCTGGTGGAATAGGTGAAGATATTGGCTTAAATATTGCTATTGATGCCAATGGAAATAGCTATGTTACAGGTTATTTTATGATAAGTGCTATCTTTGGCACTACTACATTGACCAGTAGTGGTTATTATGACATCTTTGTTGCTAAGATGGATAGCAGCGGTAACTGGCTCTGGGCAAAGCAAGCCGGTGGAACAAGTAATGATATTGGCATTGGCATTGATGTTGATGACAATGGAAATAGTTATATTACAGGTGGTTTTATAGATATAGCAACCTTTGGCACTACTACATTGACCAGTAGTGGTTATTATGACATCTTTGTTGCTAAATTAGGAGAAGCAAATAGTATAAGTTTACCTGATATTATATCCTTTAGTGGCATCCGTTCTATCTATCCTAATCCGTTTAATCCCCTTACGACTATTGACTATGAAATAAGTATGCCCGCAGATGTGATAATTGAGGTCTACAATAATCGGGGTCAATTAGTGCGCAATTTTATATTGGGATATAAAGAGCAGGGAAGCTATAAATTAACTTGGGAAGGCGAGGATAATAATGGCTGCCTCTGCAGTACGGGTATTTATTACATTAGAATGCAGGCAGGCAAGGAGATTTATATCAAGAAAGCAGTCCTATTGAAATAAAGAAGGGGGGATGCCGTTTCTCCGCTTTGTTTCACGCAGATTTCGCTGATTACGCAGATTTGATTTTTGAAACAAGGATTTAATAGGTAGGGGATGAACAGGATAATAGGGATTTTGGAGATTATTATATTGTAAAACAACTTAAGCTATCCAGAACTCAAAAGTTATTTCAAAAGTGAAAGTTATCAAGGCACAAATGACTCCTGACTGGAGTAAGTCAGGAGTCGTCACTGCCATCAATATTTATACACATCCCACAAATTCGTTTAGCAGTGAGGACTCGTGACGACTACTCTCACAGATTACACCGATTTGATTTTTTATTGGTCTACAGTGCCGTCATGAGTCATATGTGCCACAAAAGTTATCTCACAGGGGATAGTTATCAAGGCACAAATGACTCCTGACTTTTATGGTTGACCAGGAGGTCAACCTTCCGGAAAAACGACATCCTTGTAGTTTTAATCACCCTACGGTTACATTGTTGTGTAGTCGGTGCTCGCTGTAGCTACGCTATTTTTTCTTGCGGAGGAACGACGTTCTTCGTTTAACAAAAAAACTTGACAAGCTGAGTATATGTAATTATATTATAAATTGAAAAATTCAAAAGGGGAGTGAGAGAAATGCTTAGCTTATCTAAACAAAGCAAATTGCTTTATTTACAAAATAGAGATATACTAACATTAATCTTTCATTTTCCTCAAACCAATAAGAAAAAGAATATCGTGGAGGATATTATGAAAAAGACATTTCTACTCTTTATCTTAGCTCTCTGCTCTATAGCACTCTTTGCCCAAAATGAGGATTGGTTCTGGGCAAAGAAAGCCGGAGGAACAAGTTATGATAATGGCTTAAGTATTGCTATTGATGCCAATGAAAATAGCTATGTTACCGGTTATTTTTCAGGAAGTGCTACCTTCGGCACTACTACATTGACCAGTAGCAGTGAATATTATAGTGACATCTTTGTTGCTAAGCTGGATAATAACAGTAACTGGCTATGGGTTAAGCAAGCCGGGGGAACAAATTGGGATTATGGTTATGGCATTGCTGTTGATGCCAATGGAAATAGCTATGTTACAGGTTATTTTTATAATAGTGCTACATTCGGCACTACTACATTGACCAGTAGTGGATATGCAGACATCTTTGTTGCCAAGCTGGATAGCAACGGTAACTGGCTCTGGGCAAAGAAAGCTGGGGGAACAAGTGATGATTGTGGTTATGGCATTGCTGTTGATGCCAATGGAAACAGCTATGTTACAGGTTATTTTAAGAGTAATGCTACCTTTGGTACTACAACATTAACCAGTGGTGGTATTTATGACATCTTTGTTGCCAAGCTGGATAGCAGCGGGAACTGGCTTTGGGCAAAGCAAGCTGGGGGAGCAAGTTTTGATTATGGTTATGGCATTGCTGTTGATGACAATGGAAAAAGCTATGTTATAGGTTATTTTGAAGATAGTGCAACCTTTGGCACTACTACATTAACCAGTAGTGGTAATTCTGACATCTATGTTGCCAAGCTTGATTGCAACGGTAACTGGCTCTGGGCAAAGCAAGCCGGTGGAACAGGTTGGGATGATTATGGTCGTGGCATTGCTGTTGATGCTAATGGAAATAGCTATGTTACCGGTTATTTTTGGGATAGTGCAACCTTTGGCACTACTACATTGACCAGTAGTGGATGTAATGACATCTTTGTTGCTAAGATGGATAACAGCGGTAACTGGCTCTGGGTTAAGCAAGCCGGGGGAACAGATTATGATTGTGGTTATGGCATTGCTGTTGATGCCAATGGAAATAGCTATATTACAGGTTGTTTTAATTATATTGCAACCTTCGGCACTACTACCTTGACCAGTAGTGGTAGTACTGACATCTTTATTGCTAAGCTAGATAGCAGCAGTAACTGGCTCTGGGTTAATCAAGCTGGGGGAACAATTGATGATGGTGGCAGAAGTATTGCTGTTGATGCCAATGGAAATAGCTATGTTACAGGTTATTTTGAAGAAAGTGCAACCTTTGGCACTACTACCTTAATCAGCAGTGGATATGAAGACATCTTTGTTGCAAAATTAGGAGAAGTAAATAGTATAGATTTACCTGATATTATATCATTTAGTGGCATACATTCTATCTATCCTAATCCGTTTAATCCCCTTACGACTATTGACTATGAAATAAGTATGCCCGCAGATGTGAAAATTGAGGTCTATAATAATCGGGGTCAATTAGTGCGCAATTTTATATTGGGATATAAAAAGCAGGGAAGCTATAAATTAACTTGGGAAGGAGAGGATAATAATGGCTGCCTCTGCAGTACGGGTATTTATTACATTAGAATGCAGGCAGGCAAGGAGATTTATATCAAGAAAGCAGTCCTATTGAAATAAAGAAGGGGGGATACCGTTCCTCCGCTTTTTTTCTCTCACAGATTACACAGATTACACAGATTTTATTTTGGAAACAAGGATTTAATAGGTAGGGGATGAACAGGATAAAAGGGATTTTAAGGGATTTAATAACTCGGAGATAATTTGTATAGACGGAGGACTCTGTTCCTCCTTTATTTTTTCCGGAAAAACGATGTCCTCGTCGTTTTATAGTTGACCAGGAGGTCAACGTTCCGGAAAAACGACATCCTCGTCGTTTATTATGGTTGACCAGGAGGTCAACCTTCCGGAAAAACGACATCCTCGTCGTTTCTTGTCCTCAATGTAAGTCAGGAGTCATTTGTGCCTTGAGAATTTTCCCCTGGGAGATAACTTTTGTGGCACAGTCCTCAATGTAAGTCAGGAGTCATTTGTGCCTTGAGAATTTTCCCCTGGGAGATAACTTTAGTGGCACATATGACTCATGACGGCACTTAGAACAGAGCGATACATTTATAGCGATTGCGGCGTAAGCCCCTCAGAAAAAGAAAGCTACAATCCATATCTCTTTGCTCTTTGTTATGTGATAACAAAAGGGTAACAGAATGAATTTACATTATCTTTTTCTCCTTATAATCCTTTTATTATATGTAACAGCTCATAACTTAGTTATTAAATTAGTGACCCTTTAATACATCTTTAACGATTCTGTAACGCGACTACTGCATTGTTAAAGAAGTGTTACGGGAATGTTAGGGAATCGCCTGAGAACGGACTAATTATCAATGAGTTATGAGTTTCAGATTAATATAATTGTGCAAATCCTCATATTCTAGTGAGAAATATACAAATATATTATAGAATAAATGTCCTGAAAGTTTAAGTTTCCCGGTTAAATTCATTCATCATTCTTCATTTCCAATTTGTTCATCCAAGACCTATATCAATAATCAAATCTGTGTTATCAGTTTAATCTGTGAGAGATAGTCGTCATGAGTCCTCACTGCCAAACGAATTTGTGGGATGTGTATGAATTTTGAAGGCAGTGACGACTCCTGACTTGTAGTTCATCAGAGACCTATTAAATCCCATAAATCCCTATAATCCTGTTCATCCGAGAGCTATTCAATAATAAAATCTGTGAAATCAGTGAAATCTGTGAGAGGTGATTTTGTCTATACCTGGCGGGTTCCTTTGAGGGAAGAAACATTTACAGAAAGAGGAGAATAATTTCCTGCTAAATATTTAGGAATTGCTGCGGCGGCAACCATAGCTGCGTTATCCATACAAAGAGTGTTTGAGGGAAAAAGCACTTTGATTCCATATTTACCGGATGTATCAGTTAGCTGTTGGCGTAGGGCAGAATTAGCTGCAACTCCTCCTGCTAAAAGAATATAGGGTATTTTATGCTGTTTTGCCCATAGGACAGTTTTATGCACTAAGGGTTCTATTATTGCCTGCTGGACAGAAGCAGCAATATCAGGCAGTTTATTTTTTAGTGTTTCTGGATTCTGATTAACGAGCCAGGTGCGAATAGCGGTTTTTAGTCCGCTGTAACTAAAATTGAAGTTATTTTTTTGAGGTAAGGCACGAGGGAATTTAATAAAATTGGGGTTGCCTTTTTGGGCTAATTCATCAATAGCAGGACCTCCGGGGAAGCCCAATCCAAGAAGTTTTGCGGCTTTATCAAAACTCTCTCCAGCAGCATCATCCAAGGTTTTTCCCACAACCGTAAAAGTAGATAAAGTATCAAATTGGACAAGTTCCGTGTGCCCTCCGGAAACAACGAGGGCTAAAAAAGGGGGTTCAATAACTTTATGTTCAATAAAATTGGCAAAAATATGCGATAAGATATGATTAACCGTTATCAGAGGTAAAGATAAGCTCCAAGCCATTCCTTTAGCAAAAGCCAGCCCGACAATTAAAGAACCAACTAAGCCGGGATTGATAGAAACAGCTATTGCACTGATATCTTGTAAGTTAAGATTAGAAGT
>Ga0265297_10002650_pt1 | contig 35408 bp, 45 predicted proteins | sample Munlanlwell13791_FD_192502 | JGI IMG/M metagenome (GOLD analysis project Ga0265297, IMG submission 192502) | Leachate microbial communities from a municipal landfill in Southern Ontario, Canada - Leachate well 137-91 | ecosystem: Engineered > Solid waste > Landfill > Unclassified | place... | reverse complement strand
AGAGACACACAAATACGACATGGGTCTTTATTAGTTAAGAAAGTTGAAAAGAAAGACGAAAGGGGCGAGAAACAACTTTATTTAGAAATGCCGGAATGGAAAAATACCATTACGGACCAAGTGAATATAACGCAAGGAGCGATAATCGAAACCCACTGGATGACGCCAGTCGAGATTTCGAAGATGGCTGAATGGGACAAAAAAGCCATTAAAAAGATTTTAGAAAAATGCAAGGGAGCAAATAAGAGAATTCCCGTCTATGAGGTAAGGGGCGAATTTAACAAGGCAGTTTACAAAGAGTGCGACAAACAAAAATATACCCCGGAAGATGAAAAGACCTTTTCTTATCAGCTCTATTATGTCGCTGGCGATCCTACAGAAGGCGGGCAGACAGATGACGTTGAGGCATTTATTCCTCTTTACTGGGAAGACGATACGGAGAGAGTCTACAAGTATTTAGCGCGAAAACCCAAGGCAGGCAGGGCATTTGGCGTGGGAGTAATGGAAGAGGGCGAGGAAGCCCAAGTTTGGACAAATGACGCTGTTTTGAAGCAGCACCGAGCAATGGAATATACGACAAAGGTGGTGGCTCAGTCAGCTTCTAAAAAATTGAAGGGCAGAAACCTTTTAACCGAAACAGACGATGGGACTATTCTGGAGCACGAGGACGGTAAACCGATTACAAGCCTTAATCTTTTACCAAGCGGGGGGTTGCAGCAATATAACAATTTAATAATACAATGGTATGACCAGCTAGAAAAGACTACTAGTGCTTATTCGGCGCAAAGAGGAGAAACGCCGCCGTCGGGAACGCCTTTCAGACTACAGGCAACAGTTTTACAGCAGTCATCAAGCGTATTTAAAACACTTCAGCAAGAATTGGGCATATTTATTACAGAGATTTTTGAAGACTGGGTTATGCCATATTTAGCAACCAAGCTAACCAAGGAGCATATTTTAGCCTATGATTTTTCTCCGGAAGAATTAAAAGAGATAGACAACAAGTTTTCTGCAAAACAAGCTAATCAAAAAGCGATAGAAATGATTTTAGGAGATAAGGAATTTACGCAAGAGGATTACGGTGCTTGGCTTCAGGCGGCAGACGAGTTTATTAAACAGACCAAGGGGCAGAGATTTATCCAGATACCGAAAGGATTTTACAAGAACTTAAAGGCGAAAGTAACAGTGAATATAACGGGTGAGCAGAGGAACAAGGCGGCGACATTGGAGAGTTTGAATAATATCTTGGCTGTTTATGCCTCTAACCCCAACCTGTCGCAAGATCCTGTGGCCTCACAATTATTGGCGAGGATCGTAGAGCTGTCGGGTGCGGGTATAAGTCCGGTGCAGATAACTTCGGCTCTCGCTGAAAAATCTAGGATGATGCAGGAGCAACAGGAACAAATGCAGATGCAGGGCGGACAATCTAACCAGAAACAACCTAACAAACTTTCGTTGGAAGCAACGGGATCTAAAGTATAATTATGGCGAAAAGCTTGAGAGATTTTTATCAAGACACAGAGACCAAGGACAATGTCCGCAATTATTTGATAGACTATTTGGAGGAAGAGGCAATCAAGAAAGTATTCGGCAGAGAGGATGTCAGCGCAGTGGCAGACGCGAAAGAGATAATAGACAAGGCATTTTTCCATCTTGAAGAGCTTTTTGATAAAGAGCCTAAAAAGAACGAACCAATAAATCAAGCCAGATAATTTTAAAGGTATGCCATTTAGAGATTGTATCATGTTTAAAGGGAAAATAGGTGAAAATGGGTATGGGATGGATTAGTAGGTTTACAAACAATAAAAGATGGCAAAAATATGTCCCCATTTAAGAAAGTAACAGGAGGCAAGGATAAAGGAAAATATCGTAGTCCGAGCGGCAAGACATATACTGCCAAACAAGTTAGGTTATATCATTTGACCGAGGGGTTCACAAAAATGAGAAAGGCGAAAAGAATCAAAAAAAGATAATTACTACTCACAGCTCCTTTATGGGGGTTGGAAAGTGGCAATTAAGCCACGAGGACACCGGCTCTCCACATACCGGTTAAACGCAAGGTAGCTCTGCATAAACTACTAAAAATCTATGGAAGAAGAAACCACAGACGTCGCTGCAGACACAAATGCAGAGGTTGAGGAAGATACCAATATCTCCGAGGAAGAGGGTAACGCCTCTGACGACAACAACGAGGAAGCTTTGGCTCTTAGGGGGAAGCTCAATGATGCCTTAAAAGCAAAATCTGAGCTGACTGCAAGGGCCAAAAAGGCCGAAGAGGAATTAAAAATTCTCAAAGCTAAACCTCAAGATGTAAAAACTAACGACTCACAACTTTCTGAAGAGCTCAAGCTGATTGCTCGCGGATTATCCGACGAAGAGATCGAGCAGGCGAAAGTAATCGCTAAGGGTAAGGAGATTCCTTTGACCGAAGCGATTAAAGATCCTCTGTTCCTTACTTACCAGGCAACCCTGGAAGAAAAAGAACGGAAGGAAAAAGCCAAGCTCGGAGCTTCAAGGGGTTCTGGCGAGACACCGGAAGAAAGGGAGGTCAAGTCAGGAATGACTCGCGAGGAACACGAAAGAGTTTTCAAGAAGGCGGTGGGTAAAAAATAAATGGCATTTCCTACAAATACAGAAAGCTTAACAACTCTTGACGTATTTTTGCCTGAAATATGGGGCGAAAGAATCAACGACTTCTACCGGTCAAAGCTGGTAATAGCAAGATTCTTCACGGACAGAAGTTCGGAATTATCCGAGGGAGGCGATGTGCTTTATACGCCGAACATGACAGAGTTTACGGCTACCGAGAAATCAAATGCGACGGCCGTAACCCTAAATTATCCTACAGAAACTAAAGTTACTTTGTCTGTAGACCAGTGGTATGAAGCATCTTTCGCCGTAGAAGATCGCGAGGCGGCACAAGTCAAGCATTCTTACTACATACAAGAAAAGTATGCACAGAATTGCGGTTATGCGGTTGCCAAGAAGTTAGAAGTGGCACTTGCATCATTGTTTGACAATTTTGCTACCACGGTTGGAGCCTCAACTACGGCTCTCGCCGACAGCGAGATCCGTGCGGCTATCGCGGCGCTTGAAGGAGCGAACATTGATACGACTGAAGGCGTAGCGTTCATCCTGCATCCGAATGTTTTTTGGAAGCAGGTGCAGAACCTTGACAAATTCAGTTTAGCTGTCAATTCACCGGTCAATGACCCGACAGGCAAGGTTCCCAAGGCCACGTTATACGGTAGAATTTATGCCGTAGTAAAATCTTTTCTAATAAAAGCTGGAAACTCCTTAAATAACTTGTATAAACTGGTATGTTGTGATGTAATACCAGTATATGCAATACAACACTAAGGACAATCAGAGGGAAGCGATAACATTTATCGCACCCGCAGAGACTGAACGAAAAGACACCCAAAAGGGTGAAACGACAGTCCGAACTTACAAGTAATTGTAAGAGATAAGCAGAAATGACTTATCACCTCATTAGAGGATTAACAAAATTGATTCCGATTCTTGTATCGACAAACGTTCAATACATCTCTGGAACCGTTGGCAGGGCAAATTGCTTGGCGCATAAAGACGCTTTGCACTGGGCGACATCTCCGTTAGGGAGCGGTGGCTCAAAAGCAGGCGGATCTATGTCTGGCAAATACGGAGTGAGAGTGCAGTCCAGCTATGTCCCCGAATATCTCTCAACTATTACAACCGCAGACTTGCTCTACGGCGTAGTGGAAAACAGGGACACTTCAGGGGTAGCGATCTGGACGGAGAACTAAATATCTTGTGGATATTGTGCGAAGTAAAATTAACCTCACGCTTCGCATTTCGCACCTTTACTCGTGAGGTTGGGTGCGGAATACGGGGAGATGGTTATGCCAATTAGATTATAAATTTTTAAGAATAAAAGATTATGACTAAAAAATGTTCCGTAGTTATTTCACCAAACCCGGAAAGAACATCAGAACGGATTGACTTTAACGGCAATATTATAGACCCGAGAACGAAACAAATTATTGTTCCGAAGGAGGAAGAATACACGCCGCCATCGCCCCCGGCGGTGCCTCCCACAACGCCGCCAGGGGGCACTACTGCCCTGCCAGCGGGTTCTGTTGTGGATGGCGATGGATTATCTGTCTTGCAGCAAATACAAGCCACAAAACAAAGATTACACGAACTAGAGGAATTAAAAAAACTCAAAATAGCTGAAAAAAAGGCGGAATTAGAGTTGTTAGAGCAATGAAGGTATATTTTATAGGCAGCGGATTAGAGGGGTCCTACAACGTGCGTTGTTTATTCCCTTTGCAGGCCAATGGTTTTGATGGCGACCGCACGACTTTTCTCTTGAAGCAAATGACGCCAGAGAACAAAGCCAAAGCCGCCCTTGACGCTGAAATAGTTGTATTCCACAGGCCAGTCGCAAAGCAATTGTTAGAATTGGCAAGAATACTAAAAAAGCAAGGTAAGAAGATAGTGATGGACAACGACGACACCTTGAAAGAAGATAACGGATTTAAGTTTAATGAATATATGGACGAGAAACGAGTAGAAAGGGGGATTGAAAAAATGACACTTGCTCTTGATAGATTCGCGGAGGAGGCCGGCTTGGTAACCTGCACAACTGAATTTCTTAAAAAGGAATACGAGCAGGTAAACGAGAACGTAGTAGTGTTGCCGAACTGCATAGACCCTTTTTACTTCCCAAAGCCAAAAAGAAACGAAACAGACATTATAAGGATAGGCATAACGGGAAGCGTGGGGGTGACTAACGACATAGAAGCGTTAAACCCGATCATAGATCATTACCAGAACGACAAGAGAGTGAGATTGGTTTTATTGTCAGTCCCACCTAGGGGAGAAAATGATATTTACAAGGAGTTGTATTCTGAACAATATGCTTATTGGAGCTCGGTAAACATAGAGTGGCATCCGTTTGCGAAGGTAGATGAATACTATAACAAATTGAACAATTTGAAGTTAGATATGGTGATTATACCGAGAGCAGACAATTACTTTAACAGGTGCAAGAGCAATCTGAAATTCCTTGAAAACTCCGTATTGGAAATACCGACAATCGGGCAGAGCTTCTCAACCAAAGACAGCCCATACGAAGTTAACCTGGAGGATTCCAAGCACCTCTTGTTAGCAAGTAACACAGAGGAGTTTATACAACAAATAGAAAAGTTGATAGCGAACAAGGATTTACGGCTACGAATGGGGAAGGAAGCTAAAGATTATGTGCTTGCAAACTACGATATTAACGATGAAAAAAACTATAAAAAATGGTGTAATGCGTATGAGTTATTATTAAAGACTAAATAAAATTATGACAGAGCAAAATTATCCAAGAACAATAACGCTAAATAACCCCGAACTTAAAAATCTCATAGAGGAAAAATCAAAGTTGGTCAATAAGGGCAGGGCAAAGTCAGTGGAAATAGAGAAGTTAGAAGCTGAAATGACTGAAATAGAAAAAAATTTGATAGAAGAAGAAAAAAAAGTTGATTTGGGGGAATTCCGCAAGAAGGAAAGGTTGATTACCAAAAGAATGGAAAAATGTATCAGGGAGATAGACGAAGTCAAGAAAGCAATTTACGCCAAAGTAAAAAAGGGGACACCGCAAGAATTAAGGGACAAGTATGATGAGGCGAAGAAACAAAAAGAGAAAATGGAAACTGAAAGAAACAAGATAGCCCTATCGGCTCAAAAGTATTCAGACAAGATAATACCGCTTGCTCGCGAGATATTGAAGCCATCGTTGCGAGATCGTTTTGAGGATTACGATAGTATCAGGGTAGAAAATGGAGAGATGAAAGCAACGATTTTCAGCCATTTAAATGATTTTGAAATAAGCTTTGACGCTAAAAGAAAAGAATGAAACAAAAAATAAACTTTAACAAAACAAAAAAATGAATTTCAATGATGTCACAAATGGGACGGGGGCCTTCCAAGAGATAGATGACCTCTGCAATACGGACATTAACTCCTACCCTGCCAAATCAAAAACTCGCAGAATAAATGCGGCGTTAGACAGGTTTTTTACCTTGGCTTTCCAGGCAGACGGCAGATGGAGTTGGGACGACCCAAATAACGATTCTGTGCCAGTGCAGTCGATTAACTTAGTGGCGAACACTCAATCATATAACATAGACGACTTTGCTTCGGAGATTATAAACATATTAAGAGTTGAGGCGGTAGATTCGTCTGGCAACGGAATTAGATTAAAGCGGTTAGACAGGGGCAAGGTTGTCGGGGCCATGACAGAACACAGCAAAACAGCGGGCACTCCATACGAATACGACTTAGCAGGAGAATTTATTTATCTCTACCCCAAACCAAGCTACAGCGCTACCAACGGATTAACTTTTTACATTGAAAGAAACAAGGTTGCATTCGTGTATGGCGACACTACCAAGGTATTGCCAGTGCCTTCACTTTTTACGGAATATATTTGCAGATTGGCTTCGCTCCCTTATTTGATAGAGAAGCAGAAAGCCCAAAGAGGTGATGTCGCCGCCCAAATCCAAATAGACGAGCAAGCTATATTAGATTATTTCGGACATAGAGAAAAAGACGCAACAGTAATACAAGTTAAATCGAGAAGCAGCCGTTAAATGGTTAAAGAATTTTCTCAGCAAAATTTCTGGTCGGGTATTCTGAACGACATAAGAAGCACTCTTGCTTCTGGATTTTGGTATTCAGAGAATCTTGAAGTAGGAAGGGGGAAAGCGTTAAAACAGGTAGTCAATAATCAAGCAGAGAATGCTTGTTCTTATGATGTGAATAATTATATCACTCGCTTAATCCAAATAGGAACTGATATTTACGGGTTGGGGCAGGATAACAACGCTAATAAGGATACTACTATTTGGAAAAAGACAAACGCTCTTAACGGAGCTTGGGGGGTCGCAACCAATGGAACTATCGCGGCCACAACATTTAACGCTGGCAACGCCCTTTTCGTGGCGAATAACGGCATAATTTATCTTGATGGCGGAAACGGCAAGGTGGCAAAATATACAATAGCCACTAACACGATGGAGGCAACTAAGTATGATGTCGCCAACGCAAAAGGCGGAGTGGTCTGGCAGGGCAGTATCTATTTCTGGTCAGGACAGGATATCTATGTGATCAATACCACAACGGATGTCGCTACTTCAATGAAAACAGTAAGTTCAGAGCAGACTATTGTTGAGCTAGTCGCTTATGGGAACCTAATGGCGGTAGTCTGCACTTCAACAACGACTGCTTCTAAGATGTATCTTTGGGACGGAGTGTCTACGACAACTTGGGTGGATATACTTGAAATAGGGTATGGGACAGTGTCTGGCGGTTCCCTGCTGGAGGGGATGATAGTCGTGGCCATAAGCACTCCCAACAAAAGAACCCTTAAGCTAAAAGGCTATAACGGGGGACAATTCCGGAACTTGCTTACCTATACTGGCAGATACAATAGGGCGGGAACATATAACTATGTTATGCCGGCTTCAAAGCTTAAAGCCTTCACAGGATATGTTTATTTTATAATTACAGGGACAAAGCCAGACAGCACTTATGCTGGGCTTTATGAATACAGTATCGCCAGGTTTGGCCGGGAAGAGCCGGTCAACCCAATGACTTTCTCAATCTATAAAACGTTGGATTTCTCAAGCGAAAGGGGGCTGGACGGGCAAACGGCCAACAACGATTTTACTATCTTAGAAAACATAGTCGGCGGAGCGGATACAGTTGAAAGAGCGATTTGTGCGACGATAAATTCCGATGCCAACAAAACTACCTTTTTTTTAAGTTCGACCAATACATATTCGGCGCAAGCCGGGGTCCTGGAAACATTTAAGCTTAACGGGGGGGACAGTTCGGTGGAGAAGCAGTTCCATATTTCAGTTCAGTTTTCTCCGCTTCCTGCCGCAGGACAGATTGTCTTGAAATATCGCAAAGATGAAGAATTGGCTTGGACTACTATATTTACAGAGACCGCCGACAATGCCATCTCGCACGAAGCGGTTAATATAGAAAGCACGGGGGCTAATTTGCCCGTATGCAAGGAGATGCAATTTAGGATTGAATTGATCGGAGGGGCGGAATTGACGGGATATAAATATAAAGCAGAATTTTTAAATCAAAATTATTAAATATGTTGGGAACGGAAGAAATTGAGCAAAAAATAGTTGACCTTCAGAACCAGATAGACGATTTGAAGCCTTTTATTTACAAGGACGAGTTTTCTAATACATCGCTTACAAGGAAAAACATCGTAATGGAGAACGGATGGTATCAAAGTGCTGATTTTCTGTCTGGTTCTACGGGATGGCGGTTTGACGCAGACGGTAACTTGGAAGCCAGCTCTGGCACTTTCAGAGGAACCTTGGAAGCCGTTTCGGGGACTTTCAACTCTCTATACACAAATGCCGTCAACGCGATAACCATCGGCTATGGAGGTAACATCTTGTTAGAAGAAGGCGGAAGCATAAACTTCACTTCCGTAGTTGCCCCCACCGCCTGCACCGCAACCTTAATAGAGGTAGCTGGAAATGTAAATGTAGGCACTCACAGTTATAAAATTACTTTTGTCACCGATACGGGTGAAACAGAATTAGGGACTATCTCTAATGTCGTAACCACGGACGCAACGCATAAACAAGTTGCTTTATCCGCTATTCCAGTAAGCACGTCTAGTGCGGTAACTAAAAGAAAGATTTACAGGACAGCCGCTGGGGGGACGGATTATTATTTGCTTGATACGATTGACGATAATACAACCACAACATACACAGATAACAAAGCAGACGGAGGCGGAGGAACAACTAATACAACAAAAAGTCCCGGCACAATGGCGGATGATGATACAGTCGGAACTGTGGCGTGGACGAATCCCGACAATGCGAAGGTGAGTGATAATGTGTATGCATCAGCAGCATTGGGTTGGTAATAAAAATATATGAGTTTAATAAATTTTAATAGCGTTAAAGCAGAAATATAATATGTTGACAATAGGAATGCCAAGCTATAAAAATGCTGAACAGGTTTGGTGGACAATCCAATCCTTGAGGATGTATCAAGATTTAACTGATTGTGAGATATTAGTGATAGATAATTTTGGAGACGACGCATTGAGGGACTGGTGCAGTTACTGGTCTAATGGAGTTATTAGATATGTAAAGTTTACCGACAAGCAGGGAACTGCCATAGCAAAAGAGCAAGTTTTTAAAAATGCGAGAGAAGATGATTTTGTATTATGTATAGATAGTCACATAATGTTTTCCCCTGGCAGTATCACCAAGTTAAAAGAGTGGATAAAAAATAATAAAAACTGTCCCGATTTAATTCACGGAGTTATGTTGTATGACAATCTGGTAGATTGCGTAGACAGAATGGAACAAGTTTGGCGAGATGAAATGTTCGGAATTTGGGGAAGGAAAAAACGCTATTTGCCAGAGACCCCGTATGAGATACCAATGCACGGTGGCGGATGCGTAGGATGCTTCAAAAATCAATGGTTGCATTATAATGAAGAATTCAAAGGTTTCGGGGGGGAGGAAGGATATATCCATATGAAATATAAACAAGCTGGTAGAAAAATACTTTGTTTACCTTTTTTAAAATGGGCGCATAGGTTTTATGATGAAATATCAAAAGCTCCATATAGTTTGACGGTAGAAGAAAAAATCAGGAATTATTTAATAGGCTTTTTGGAATTAGGCGTTGACACGAAAGAAGTAATTGAACATTTCAAAGATTTTGATATTAAGATCGAAGAGGAGCCCGAAAATAAAGGAAACATAAGCGAGCGTATAGCAATTCTTCGTAAATAGTATAAAGAGATGCCAGAGACAACAACAACGACAACAACGACAACAACGACAACAACGACAACAACGACAACAACGACACTTGCTCCTGAGGGAGAATTGAATTTTAACAGTGTCAAAATAATAAAGGGGGGAACAATAAGCGGTGATGAAAAATCAACTGGTAGTTCACTAACCGTGGCTGACACTTATTACTCATTTGGCGGTGATTCTGATTTATGGGGGCTTTCTTGGGGAGCATCAGATGTAAATTCTCCTGACTTTGGAATAGCATTTTCTTTTATAGGGGTTGACTGGGTAGTAAATAATTATACTTCTCATTATCTGAAAGCAACAAACTTCGGATTTTCTATCCCGACAGGAGCAATTATAAATGGAATATTTGGAGAAATAGAAGCCAAAAAAGGTGGAGTAAGTGACAGGGGAAAAGTGCTTGTTGACCACATCCGCATCACGGTTTATTACACGATTACTGGCATAATTGCCAACTCTATGGAAAACGATACCTTTGGCAAGGTGATTGTTGATGGAGTGGAAAGTTTAAGTTTAGGCGAATACAATACTTTTGTAGGTAAGTATGCTGGCAAATCAAACCTCACTGGCTATTATAATACAGGCATCGGAGATTGGTCGCTTAATATGAATGTTAACGGTTATTATAATACAGCTTTGGGGTATGTTTCCTTGGGCAATAATATAAGCGGTAGCCGAAACACGGGAATAGGAAACTTCTCTCTTGGATATAACGAAGGTGGCGAAAGAAATACGGCAGTAGGGCATTATTCTCTTTACGCCAATACTGAGGGGGATTACAACTTAGCAATGGGAAGCCACTCTCTTGCTTCTAACACAATAGGTGGCTACAATACGGCAGGAGGGGCATCGTCTGGCTATTCAATCACGGAGGGGACTTATAATACCTTCTTAGGCTACAATGCTGGCTATCACGCTTCCCAAAAGATAGATGCAGTAAATAGTATGGCACTGGGAAATGGAGCATATACTACGGCGGATAATCAGGTTGTTATCGGAAACAGTAGTATTACTGAAACTATATTGGGCGGTAAGATAACTTTGACTCCCCTCGCCACAGGCTTTACCATAGCAGGAGGGACAGCGTCAAAGACCTTGACATTGGACACCGACATCACTGCTTCTGAAATAATCAAGGGGGGCGGCACAGCAACTGTTATGAGGGCAGTGTTTTTCACCGTTGAGCCAGGAGGCACACCGAACACCAACCTAAACATAACAACTGGTGCAGCCGCTTTTGGCTATAACCTGCCGTCAATCACTGACGCCACCAACCTTACCGCAGGCGGGACAAGCGGTTCCTGGTCTTTGACCGCAAATGGGCTGGGGCTTTCGCTGACATTGACGGAAGACCTTGTCGGAGTTATCGCCCTGCAAATTGTTCAGGGAAAATGGAACACGGCAGAAGCTGTCCCTTATTATATCCAGCAGTCTTGGACTGGTAATGACCTTGTCTTTTATCTCCGCAGGGTTGGAACATCTACCGTCTCGTCCTGGCTTAATATATTAGATGCGAATGATTCTATAAAGTTCGTAACCCAATTTTCCACCTCAAGTTAAAAGCATAAATAATCAACTAACACAAATATATGGCAATTTATCAACAATATTATGTAGCTCCACTTCCAAAGGGATACGAGGTTCCCAAGAGTGCCTCGCTTGCCCAGGCTTTAGAAAAGGCTGCGAAGGCGTTGGGCTTTTCTTCTGTTTCCGAGCTAAAGAAATATAATCCAGACATAGAAAGTCGGTTAGAGCCTATTTGGAGGACAGGGTTGGGAACGCGGGCTGATATACAAGCTACCCAGGGTTCACCCTTTGAGGTTATGTATAAAAGCGATATCCAGGCGAATTCAATGGAGATGATTGAGCAGCTCGCGAAGCAGGGAGGATATACCCTTATCGGAGGTGGCCAGATATTAGGGGCTGCTGCGGGAGATGCGGCTTACAAATCTTTCCCAGCAGGGACAAAATTAATACATAAAGACGGAACATCTACAACGATCGCTAAAGAAGGAGACACTTACGATAGTTCTAAATGGAGCATTGCCACATCATCTCCCACACCCACACCGACGTCCACTCCGACAGCTACTCCGCCAGTATCCCCCACCGCTCCGGCAGAATCAAAAGTTTCAGCGGTTAGCGTTGCGCCTGAACAGCCAAAGACATTAACCCCGCAACAAATAGAGCAATACTACGCAAGCGAAGGTAAAAAAGCTAACCCTCTTTCTCCCTTGGATTGGTTGGCACAGCAGGGGGGTGGGGCGGCGACTGCTGCTCCGGTGGCCACTGCACCTGTGTCCACTGCGCCGGCAACTACCACGACATATAAAATAGTCAGTGGCGACACTTTATCGGGGATATCTGCTAAGTATGGAACGACCGTAGACGCTTTGATGAAAGCCAACCCGAGCATAACCGATCCCAACCTGATCTATGCCGGAGCGTCTTTAAATATCCCGGGAGCAACTGCTCCGTCCGGAGGCGGCGCGCAACAGCCCACGGGAGGTGGCGGAGGCGCCACGCCGACGGGAACTCCCGACACTACCACAGCGCCACCACCAGCTACTCCGACGACAACCATATCAACTGATGTTCTGTCGGGCAATCAAACACCTGTGACTATCCCGGAACAACCACAGCAGGACTATTCGTCTGCCTTGGAGAGTTTATTTGAGAAGTATATGGGAAAACAAGAAACTCCGCCAAGCGGGGCAGATGAATATGCTGGGTATCTAGGTAAGACGCCGCAAGAAATAGCCCGGGAACAGCAGGCGGCTCAAAAAGAATATAACGACTTGTCAGCCCAGTTAAGGAACATAACGGCAGGATCTCAAGTAGCTAATCAGCAACTGGAAAGCGCGGCGTCGGGTAAGGACATAACTACCACATTTTTGGGCAGGCAACAGCAAGAAGTAAACAGGCAAGCGGCGATAAAGGGACTTCCAATAGCAGCGCAACTGGCAGTGGCACAAGATAACTTGGGCTTGGCGCAACAGCATTTAGATAAATTGTTTAGCTTGCAATTACAAGATGTCCAAAATCAGTATAACTATAAGCAAGGCTTAATAGACAAGGTATACCAATTCGCAACCTCGCAGGAACAAGCTAAGTTAAACGCTAAAAAAGAAGCCGACACACGGACTTATAACGATAAAGTCAATAACCTTAACCAGGCACAATCTTGGGCAACCGCTGCCATAGAGAATGGACAGGGCGATCTGGCTTCACAGATTATGGCGCTAGATCCGAATGATAAAGATTACCAAGCAAAATTAGGGCAGTTGGCGGGACAGATTAAGGCGCAAGACGAACTCTTGAGCGAGGCAGAAGCTAAATCGCTGGGCGTTCCCTATGGGACGACTAAAGCTCAGGCTGTGGTGATGGGGAAGGTGCCGGGAGGAGATAAAGAAGAGGTCGGTGCGACTACCACAGCAGTCAGGAACTGGATATTAGAAAACAAAAGAGCTAATCCAGATATTCCTTATTATGATCTTTGGGGGGTGCTAGCCGAGGATATGGCTAGCCAGGGATTAAATCCTTCTAACTATGATAAGTTATTCTGGGAAATACTGCATCCGGAAGGGTTGGCTGGGTATGATAAGTATGTGAAGGCAAGCGGATCGAGCGGTCTAACTAACGAAGATTTAGCAGGAGAATGAATATGGCAATAACTAGCCTTTGGGAAAAAATTAAAGAGGAGGCGCGAAAACAGATAGAGGCAGGAAAGAAGAAAAGAGAGGAAGTCGGCATAAGTAGTGCGATAAATAAGATCAAGCAGGAGATATCTTATTTGCCTTTTATAGCCAAGAATCTTCCTTCCCAGATGGGTAAAACCATAAGCGAACTTCCTGTTCCTGGTAAAGAATTAGCGAAAGGGATTAGCACTGCGATAGCATCTCCATTTGTCAAAAAGCTGTCTAAAGATACCACCAAGCGTGAAATTGAGTTGCAGAATAGCTTAATAGATGAGTATAAGAAAGCCGGTCAAGCAGGAGACAAGGAAAAAGCCAGCAGGTATCTAGACATATCTGAGAAGTTCAAATTTTCTAACATTGTGGCTGATATGATGGAAGAAGCCCCAACTACGAGGCAGGTTTTGGCTTCTGCCGGAGAATTAGTATTGTTGTCTGCCCTGGGATATAAGCCATATTTACAGACTGGCAAATTGGCGTTAGGCAAGGAGGCAAAGATCGTGGGCGAAATTAGCAGGGCAGTAAAGGGGGTCCAACAGGCGGAGAAGTTATCCAAAATGGGAAAAGTTGGGAAAATAACAGAGACATTTATCAAGCCAGTAACCAAGCAAGCGGTGATTGGCGCCACCTTTTTTGGCACGATGAAAGCCACCGAGAGAGATGCTACGATTAAAGATATTGTCAAGGCGGCAGAAACTGGAGCTTTGATTGGTGGAGGAATTGCTGCTACGGCAATCGGGATAGGTGCTGGCATAAACGCATTGGGGCAGAGAGTAGGCCCGAAAATATCTGCTACCTGGCAACGCGCGATGACCTCTTTGGAGAAAACCGCCGCCGGGAAACCTAAGACCACAGGCGACCAGATAGGCAAAACCCTTTCATACATTGGAGAGCAAAGCTCTTTTAAGCAAAAGATTGCCCAGACAGCATTAAAAGGAATAAGTGGGATAAGGAGAATAGAGGCAGGGTTAATTGACAGATTCGCTCCTGGCAAAAGGATTGAGGCGAGAATCGCGGCACTCAAAGGGAAACCGCTAAGCGAAACAGAAAAAGTTTATCGGGATATGAGATTGTTCACCTCAGTTTCTGACGCTTCGGCTGAACAGAAGGTTCTGAAACTGATGGACGGTATTGGCAATTACAATGATGCAACAAAGAAAAAAGCCGTTGCTTGGATGGCACAACTTGATTTTATAGACAGAGCGAGATTGGGGCAAACAGTCCCCGGCGGGCAGAGCTTAGATGATTTGGTTTTAGGCTTGAAAAAACTGGCTCAGGAGATTGGCCCGGATGATATGAAGAATGTTGCAAAGATAAAACAGGCAGTTTATATCCATAACACAAACCTATTGCAGGAAAGGGTGGAGGCTGGACTCATCAGTAAAGAGTTCAAAAATGTTCTGTTAAAAACGCATCCGAATTACATTCCGCATAATGTTATCCTGGAAGCTGATGAGAGAATCGCCCAGGGATTGAGTTCGTCTTTGAATGTCTCTAAAACCGACATAATGAAGGCAATCGGCTCGGCTAAAAACATCAAAGATCCGCTGGAGGCCACGGTCGCCAAGACACAGATTGCCACAAGAGTGATAGAAAAAAACAAGATACTTACTAATTTTGTAAAAGCACAGGAACAGTATGATTTGTTTCCTGGGATGCAGAAGTTGGCAACTGGAGTTAAGCCACAAGCCAATTTTGAAGCGATAAGCCTTTTCAGGAACGGGGTTAAGGAAACCTGGCAAGTGCCAGCGGATATCGGGATAGCCATCAAAAACCTTGATGCTCCGATAACCCCTGGCTGGTTTCAGGTTCTGACTACTCCCCAGAGGTTGCTCAAGAAAGGAGCAACCCAATATAATCTTTCCTTCACCTTGCCGAATAAGTTCAGGGATAAGCAAACCGCCGCCCTGACTGCCAGGGGGTTTATAGAAAGCATAGCTAAGAAGACAGGGGTCAGTCCGCAAGCAGTCAACCTTACTGACAAGGAAATAAAATCACTTTACAAGGTAAGCGGCGGTTATGGGGCAAGCATTTTCAAGGAAGGCGAGTCTAAGGTATTGGCTGAATTAGAAAGAGCTGGGATGTCAAAAACATTAAGTTCAGGCAATCCGGTCAAGATTGTTGATGAAATAAACAACAGGGTAGAAACATCAACTAGGCTAGGGGTGTTCAAACAAGCATTGCAGAGAGGGTTGTCCCCCAAGGATGCCGCCTTCGTTTCAAGGGAAGCGACTATTGACTTTGCTAAAATGGGAAACTGGATGAGACCGCTTAACCAGGCGATACCATTCTTAAATGCCAGGGTGCAGGGGTTTATCAACTTGCCGAGGGCGATGGTATCCAACCCAGAAGTCTTTGCTAGGATGCAGATGTATACTGCGGTTTATCCGACATTGGCGTTGCACGAATACAACAGGAGATTTGAGTCTTACGCCAACATCTCTCCCTATATGAAAAACAAGTATTGGATAATAATGACTGGGGAAGTGGATGGAGTTGACGATTACACGGGAAATCCCATAAAAGTCCCGCAATTTGTCAGCATTATGAAAGGAGAAGGGCAGTCGTTAGTTTCTGGGCCAATCCAGTATTATTTAGAAAAGGCGGATGGCATCGACTTTAGGAAAACAAGCGAGATGCTAGCTGACACGATAGGTTCTGCCTCTCCTCTGGAGTTCCAAACATACCAAGGGGGAAATCCCTGGCTTAGCTTGGCAGGTCAATTCGGGCCATTAGTTTCTATTCCCGCTGGGTTGGGGGCCGGCAAGGTGCCATATACGGGCTTGCCGATTGTTCCGGAATCAAGGAAAGAAGCGGAACCATATATGCAATTTTCTAAATATACCCCAGAAGTTCTTAAGGATGTTGGCAAGATATTAAATGTCTCTCCGGCCGAGATTGATTTCGCCCTAAGCAGTTTCGGCGGATTGCCACAGGATATAATAAGAGCAACCGACATAGCTTACGGAGTTGTCAGGGACGGCAAGGTTGGTGGCAACTCAATTTCTGAAACGCCCTGGGGATCGTTGACTCAAGTCCCAATGGTTAGAAGGTTCGTAAGGGAAAGCAAAGAGGCTGGATATGAAAAACAATACAGATACGAGCAGAAAGAAGAGATACAGAAAGGGCTTGAGACCGAGAGGCTGAAGGTTTATGATGAGGCAGAGGAAATCTGGCGGGAGATGAACAGGAAAGAAACCAAAGACGATAGATTGAATTACCTCAACAGCTTGGGGGAAGATCTCACCCCGGAAATCAGAAAGAGAATAGACTATCTCAAAAAACAGCGCCGGACACTTGAGGCATTAAAGCCGACCGACTCTGTGGAGTTGAGGGCGAGAGTTATTATACAAAGGATAGATGAAATGAAAGACCTTGGTTTGCCGAAAGAGGATAGGATCAAGTTTTTGGATGAACTAGAAAAAGAGGGGATCCTGACCAAGAATGTCAAGTTAAAGATGTCCCAGATACAAAACTTTTATTCCGCCAATGCCAATGAATGATTTATTAAAAACAATTTTAGGAATAGTTATCTTCGTTATTTTCATTATGGCCGTAAACAGCATATCTGATGAAAGGCATCGAGAATCTTGGTGTCCGGAAGCCGATTGCTATACTGAAATATGGCCATAACCTTAAAACCACCATGCCAGAAGAGCAAATCTTACAATTAGGAGCTATCGCCGTTTTATTCGCCATCGCCATCAGGGAGTTCTTTGGCTACCTCAAGGGAAAAAAATCCTGTAACAACAGCACTTACGACAAAGACATCGCCCTTATCCGCCAACAGCTTGAAAACCATATGACTGATTACAATAAGTGCCTCAATCGGCAGGAAAATGAGATAGAAAAGTTAAGAAAAGACAATGAGATAATAAAGGCATCGCTAATAAGAATAGAGGCAGAATTAAGAAAATAGAGTTCCTTAAAAAGGAAAGGAGGCAATAATTGAAGAAAATCTGGTGGTGCTCATTTCATCATTTCCAAGTTCCCAACTGGAAGGTGCACAAGAAATGCCTGGCAAGGACAGAGGCAAAAACCCCCTGCCATTGGCTCAAGAAAGTAAAAAGGAGGAAAGGAGGTGGAAAGAAAAAAGTATGAAATAACCTGCCCGAAATGTCAATATCGCTATTGGCTGGAAGTCTTTGCCGAGCCCGTCTGGGAAATATGCCCCATCTGCAGTCTTTCCCAGGAGTTCAGAAAGTTTAATCGGAAGGAGGTGAAAAATGGCTCTTAAGGTGTTGCTCTGCGAGAGGTGCGGTCTTGTCCACAGCCCTGAAACATACGATGGCTTGACCTGCCGAAACCCTGGTTGCGGAGGGAAGCTCGTCCTGGTAGACATCTTTTTCCCAGAAGACGGAGAGCAGTTGCCGCTGCCGGAAGATGATGAACCGACTATCGCTTCATAGCCTCCAGGGGCGAGGGGATTGGCATTGTTAACCTGCAAGACAATGGTTAATATATGTTAACCCCCTTGCCGCCCCTTCTTGGGAGTCAAAACAAAAAATGAAATACAAAGACGAAAACCTTTTATACTGCACAATCAAAATCCGCAGAATCAGGCAAGTCAGCGGGAAGAAGAACGACAAATCCTACAAGCACAAAATGTGGTGTGTTGAGGTAAAAGACTTTCTTGGCAGAGGAGTTGTGTTTTGCGAGCCGACTGCCAAAAGATTATTAAAAAGATTGGGGGAAATAATAAAATGAAACCAATAATCAACCCCGTAAAAGGAGCAGAGCTGCTCAACGGGCTTGGCAATTCCGCCTCTTGACTCCACTTCCTTAGAGGGTAAAATAAAGTAATAGTTCCCTCTGTAAAACGCCCTACTGCTTGGGCTTAAGAGAATTATCATTTTTATAAAAATATGCCATTATTTAGATGTCAGAATCCTAAGTGCGGAGTAATTGAGAACACAGCCTTAACGATGTGTTCTTGGGGAAGCAAGAAAAAGCTGTGTTCGGAGTGTTGCCCGCAACAAAAGAAATGGCACGGCAGATTTCCTAAGACTTACGAAATGCCAAATGGCGAAAAAGATATTTTTGAGGATAAATAAAATGTCAAAAATACTATGTAAAACTTGTTTTCATAGATGGCGAGCCGACAAAAAAGACTGGTGCGGGCTTATAGTTAAGTCGGACGGCAGTAGTTTCAAGGCAAACAAGACTAAGTGCGAGCATTATTTAAAGAAAGGCACAGAGCCTCAATGGCTTTGCTGTATTTGTGGCAAAAATACTTATGGACAAAGTGCAAGAGGGTCAGGCGGTAAATGGTATTGCGAGGGTTGTTATTGGAAGAAAGAGGAGAAAGAATGGAAAAAACAAAAGGTTCTGAGAGAGAGACAAGATATAAAGAAAGTTGCTGAATTGGTTGGCAATAAAAAATTGGCAAAGAAAATAATTGAAACAATTAAAAGTGGACGATATACCCAATAAAATTAAAGACTTGATTATGTTTTGGCGACAATTTTACAAAATCATTATGCTTATGATGATAGAGGACTTGACCTTTTATTCGTTGGGCAGGCTTGAAGTGCCTGTTCTTTTTATTGTGCCGTTGTTGGCGGTGCTGGCGTTATTATTTACTAAGTGGATTGTAAAACGATAACATTTATGATTATAAGAGAAATCATTATTCACCATACATCCTCAAGTCGTGATAATACCACGATTAAAAACATAAATGACTGGCACAAATTACGCTGGCCTGGTTTTGTCAGTTCTCTCGGTTATCATATTGGCTACCACTATGTAATTTTAGGTAGTGGAGAGATTATCCAAACCCGTAGAGATAATGAAATGGGGGCACACTCTGTCCCTAATGACGGCAGACTTGGCATAGCCTTAACTGGCAATTTTGATATTGATTCGCCATCAGAAGCGCAACTTAACTCCCTCAGCCCCCTGTTGACAAAGATAAAATTAAATTATGAATTGGCTGATAACAACATTTATGGACATTGGGAAAAATCAGCCACCGCCTGCCCAGGGAGAGGGATGAAAAAATGGATACTGCTATATCGTCAGGTTTCCATTCTGCGAAAGATCATTGAAACTCTTAAAAAGATTTTCGGGCTAAAACAAAGGTCGTAGTTAACAATTGTTAATTAACTAAACTAAGTTAACATTATGAACGATTTAATTTATTTTATCGGCGGAGGGTCAATTCTAGCCTCGCTAGTGATAGGAGTTTTCAAAAAAATAATAAAAGAGCATATCAGCTCTAGGTTCGGGGATCTCGGAATTGTCGCTTTTCTGGCGGTCATCTCCTTGATTATCAGTCTGGTTTATTGGGGTTGGACATTCTTGCCAGCCGAGGTTATTGCCACAGCGATAATGATAATGAGTGGGGCAGTTTCAATCTTCAATGTTCTGTATCAGATAATTTACCAGAAAGCAATCAAAGGAAAGCTGGACAAGGACGAAATAGCTTGACATAACCCCTGGCTTTTGGGAAAATAAAGGCAATGGAACTTCCAGATAAATGGCGAACTTTATTTTGCTTTTTAGCGGTAATGTTCGCTATCTACACGCAAACGGGTGTGGCACAAGCACCGCCCGATATACAGACGGAGGAAATTATCCTTTCAGGCGCTTCGCTGGTAGCGATTTCTCCACCCCATTTTAACGCTCAAATTGCCATTCTAGCTGGTTTTGAGCCGAAAAAGGTATATGAGATAGTCGCAAGGGTTTCTGCCTATAATAACCTACCTGAGCAAACAGACGACACTCCCGATATAATGGCTAATGGAAATATGGTTTATGAAGGGGCAGTGGCTAATAATTGCTTACCATTTGGAACGGCGGTAGAAATTAACGGTAAAGTATATTCGGTAGAGGATAGAATGAACGCTAGATATGGTTGTGAGTATTTTGATATTTTCACTTTTTCTTACAAAGAAGCGGTCAAGTTTGGTAGTCAAAAACTACCAGTTAGGATTTATGAGATATGATTAACAACTCCGACAGAATGAAAGATATTTTTAAGATGATTGGCCAAGGTTTTTCCTATTCTGAGATTGGGAAAAAATATAACATCACCAAGCAAAGAGTAAACTATATCGTTGACAGAGAGCGAAAACGTTCTGGGGCTATGGCCGAGGAAGAAGGCAAAAACATTTTTTATTGCCAACGCTGTAAAAGATTTTTCGAGACAAGATTGAAATTAGAGGACGCTGTGTGCGTAAAGTGCGGTAGCGAGAAAATTGATATGGACAAAAAATATGAAAAAGTTTTTCTGCCAAAAATGCGGGCGTAAAATTAAAAAAAGCGAATTGCCTTATTGCTCGGAATGCCGCTTGAAGATTTATCAAGAACAAAAGAAAAAAGCCACCCTTAACGGTAGTGGCACAAAACAATAAGTTTTAGTTTTTTGATATATGACGATTAAAAGGTCGCAGGAAAACGCATATAAATTAAATAATTGTCAAAAAAATGGCTGAAGAAATAAAGAATCAGGAAGAAGACACCCCAACGGAAGCTCCGGCAGAGGGGACTCCTTTTGAGGACGACCCCAGACCGGAAGAACCGGAAGAAGTTGAAGTATAACAACGCACCCTCCCCTGTTCGTAGTTGTTAGAAATGATTAAAAGCAGGGAACAAGATAGTTTTCTATCCCCTGACAATTTTTAAAAATCTTATTTAACGCATGCTACGGCAGGGGGGGGGCAAAGTGCTAAGTTCTATTTTACTGGGCCAAGCGAGCAACCTCCTGGTAATGCGGTGGGGCAAGACGCTGGCCTGGTTTTTTTATCCACAGGGGGAAGGGCTTGAAGCCCTTGACAGGATTGCTGGGTTGGAGTATTATGGAGATAAGAAAAATATGGTTAAATCATCAAATAATAATTTAATAAATTTTATTAGCTCCAAAGGAGTGGTGTTGCTCGAGAGGGCAAGGTTTCTTGATGAACCTAACCAAACGCCACTCCTTTTGAGTTTGTAAAAATTATGGAACAACAGAAATTATCAATAGAAGATGGGAGTGGCGACAAAAAGTATTTTACCCTTATCCCAAACTATGTTCTCAATCATTCAACGGCGATAGACCAAGCTCTTTATTGCCAGATGAAAAGATTAACCGAAGAGGGTGGAAAAGATATTTGTTATCCCTCGGTTAGTTATTTAATGAAGCAACTAAAAGCCGGCAAGCAATCAATAAGGAAATCAATAAAATATCTTGTAGGTCATAAATGGATAGAGGATAGGGGAAAAAGAAAGGTTAGAACTAAAGGCGGTTATCAATGGGTTCAATGCTATAGGGTTAATGATATTTGGAAGTTAAATATGGATTATTACCAGAAAGAGCAAGGGGGGTTCAGTCAGACACCCCCAGAGGAAAACAAGGGGGGTCTAGAAAATGCTGAGGGGGGTCTAGAAAGTAGCAAGGGGGGTCTGGTTATGTCGCTTAAAGAAGAACCATTAAAGAAAGAACATATTAAAGAAGAACTAACTATTAGCAACGCAAGCGTTGCTGGTAAAGAAATAAATCTTTTAATAGAAAAATTCAAGCCAGTTAATCCTTCTTACGAGCAGTTGTTCAAAAACAAATCACAGCGTCAAGCACTTGAAAGGTTGCTTAAAAAGACAACGCCAGACAATCTTGGCAGGCTAATCAACCTCTTGCCGAAAACAAATCAGATGAAATATTCGCCTACTGTAACAACGCCTTGTCAGTTGGAAAGCAAACTCGGTCAGTTATTAGCATTTATTCAAAAAGAAAAAAAGTCGGAAGAAGAAAATAAAATCTTAAAAATATGAGCAATATAACCGAAGAAACAAGGCAATGGGCGATTAGAATAAAGGAATGGAGAGATAGCGAAAAGTATAAATTAGATAAAATGGATAGTAATGAACCTGCTTGGGAATGGCAAAGAGGGCGATGGAGTGTTTTATGCGATTTGCTTTCGCAGGAGTTTGATAAAAAGTTAATCAATAAAATTGAGGAAATATGAATCAAGAAATAGTAAAAGAGTTAAGGGTTATAAGCTTACGAAACGGAGCAGAGTTGTCCGTTGAGGCCGATAGAATAAAGGATATTTTACCAAAGCTTGAAAGAGGAGGGTTTATAGATGTCAACGGCGAGATCGTCAACGCCAAAGATATTGTTGGTATATTTACTCCACAAGCTATGGAAGATATTATCAGGAGAAAAAATGGGCAATGGAAAGACAAGAAAGGTCGTTGGCAAGATAAAGGGTCAAGGGAATGCCCAACTTGTGGCAATATCTTGCCGTGGGGAATGCGTTGCGGTAACTGCGGCGGCCGGTAAAAAATAAAATGATAACCCATATAGATTTATTTTCGGGCAATTCAATCGTCCCCCAAGTCGCCATAAAAATAATAACAGCGATAAAAGAGATATGCCAATAATCCAATCCTCCCAATGTAGGGCTTGTCCATTATCTGATTGCTCTGGCCGAGAGCTTAATCGTTTGGGATATTCAGTGATAAAATGTCCAGCCAATATAGACGACACTAAAGAAAAAATAAGGCAATTAAGGCTTTTCAGCGGTTTTACCAAAAAAACTAGCGACAAAATATTGCGTCTAAGGCCGACATCGGGCGAAAGTGGTATGTCAGGTCGGCTACTTGACAAGTAAACGACAATAAGATAAAATCAAACTATGAGAAGAAGAAAACACGAAACAAAAGAATTGCGTGAAAGAATAGCTAAGCTTTATGATGACAGCAATGGTTTTTCTTTCGCTGAGATTGCCGATATAGTCAAGCTTAAAAGTAGGCAGCTTGTTAGGTATCATTATCTTAAATACAAAGCTGCTGGCAAATAGCACTTGACAAGTATTAGACAAAGGAATATAATTAAACCAAGAGAGTGAAGCTGGGGATAACTCCCAGCCAGCTAAAGGCCGAGCAAAAAAACCAAGTTAAAAAATAACAATATGAAAACAAAAGAAATCTACGGCATAAAATTCAATGTCTATACAGACAAAAAAATAGAAGGCGATTTTATCAAGCCAGATGAGGCGGTCTATTTTGAGAATGATGTAGAAATAACTGGCAACCTCAAAGTAAAACACCTTAAAGTCGAAAAGTCAATCAATGTTCACGGGTTTTATGAAGTGGAAGGGTTTGACGAGGTTGGCTTGTCTCAGAAGGTTGGCGGGTCTCAGGAGGTTGGCGGGTCTCAGGAGGTTGGCGGGTCTCAGGAGGTTGGCGGGTCTCAGAAGGTTGGCTGGTCTCAGGAGGTTGGCGGGTCTCAGGAGGTTGGCGGGTCTCAGAAGGTTGGCGAGTATCAGGAGGTTGGCGGGTCTCAGAAGGTTGGCGGGTCTCAGAAGGTTGGCTGGTCTCAGGAGGTTGGCTGGTCTCAGAAGGTTGGCGGAGATTTAATCGCTGATTCTTCTAGAATTGCTCTCTATTCAGAAGTAAAGGGCAAATACAATGTTAAGGGTAAGGTCTTTATAGGCGTTTGTGAATGGCGCGAAACAACCGAAGAGGAAGAAACCCTAACCTGCGGTAAGTTCGTTAGCGGAAATATAAAATATGGCAAGTTAAAAGAGACTGGACTGGAAGAAGCAAATCCCGCAGGCAAGAAAGTCAAAATCCGTCTATCCGACAATCAAATTGTAGAAGGTGAGATAGTGAATTAAAGGCCGAAAAAAATAAACAAAACAATAAAATGTATAACTACCTTAAAAAAAGCAAATACGAAACCTTCGCCCAGATGAGAATCCGCCAAAGAGAAGAAAAAGAAACTAACAGATACCTTCTCTTCATGGTCGTGGCGGTGTGGGCGGTATTTTTAATCATTAATTTCAATTGAACTATGAAAACGATAACATTAACTCAAAAAGATTTTACCGAAGATGGCGTCTATCGTGGAAAACAAAACTTAACCAATATAAACGGCAATCTAGAGATAGAAGCTACTGGTTGGCTTAGGTTTGAAAGCGGTATTTATGCCGAGGGCGATATTTCTGCCAAGTGCGGTATTTATGCCAAGGGCTATATTTCTGCCAAGGGCTATATTTCTGCCGAGGGCGGTATTTCTGCCGAGGGCGGTATTTCTGCCGAGGGCTATATTTCTGCCAATGGCGATATTTCTGCCAATGGCGATATTTCTGCCAATGGCGATATTTCTGCCAAGGGCGGTATTTCTGCCGAGGGCGGTATTTCTGCCAAGGGCGGTAAAATAAAAGCGTTATACGGAATTACATCTGGCTTAAAAATCTTTGCTAAAACTACAATAGAGTGCGGTATGAGGATATTCGCAGGGACTGCTCCGTGGAGATGGGTCGGCAAAGCCGAAAAAGAGATAAAATGCGGTAAACTTATAAGCGGAGAAATAGCTTACGGGGATTTGGTAGAAACTGGGTTAGAGGACGAAAAACCCGCAGGAAAGAAAAAAGGTCAATTACCAACCAAAAAATAAAATTATGGATACCATAGACGACATTATCCAAGACCAAGAGCAAGCGGAAGACGAGGAATATGCAAGACAGGCGGAGATAGACGCTCTCTTGGAGAGAGAAAAATAATACCTTGTGGGGAGATTAACAATTAACTGGGATTCATAAGAGGGGGAGATTAGTCGGACGGCGAAGCAGAATCGCAGTTGCTGTCCGACCTCCTCTTATCCTAAAACTTATGGCAAAAACAAAAAAGAAAAAAACTAAGGTTAAGGTAGAACAATACTCTCCTAACCTAGAAAACATATTAAAAGATAAAAAATTATTAAGTCAAGTAGTGCTGGTGGACAAGATACGAACGGCAATTATCCAGATGATGAGGGATGTGTCGTTTGACGAAATCAATCATATTTATACTAGGAAGTCTGACGGATCGTGGCTTCAGGGAGTATCTACCGTATCCTCTATTGTCCCTAAAGATTGGTTATCTGCTTGGGGTGCCAAAGAAGCGGTTAAGGCCCTAGGTTTCTCCGATTACGAGGGAGATACTGAGCTTGCCGAGGAAATGCTAGCCAAAATCAAGGCGTGCCAGACACCGGAGGAATATCAAGCTATTCTGAAGGACGCTAAGGGTGCAAGTTTCAGGAAAAAGAAAGAATCATTAATTGATGGAACTGCCGGGCATTTGTGGCTCCAAAACTATGTCAAAGCGAGAATAAGAGCGACAGAGCTTCCTAAACTTCCCGAAGGAATGTTGGCCAGACCGATTTCTCAATTCTTGGGCTGGGAGAAGGAAGCTGTTGATTACTGGATATTATCTGAGGCAATGGTAGCTAACCCTTGCGAAGGATATGCTGGCACGCTGGACGGATTAGCGGTGATGAAGACAGGAAAGTTGGCTTTAATAGACTTTAAATTTGCCTCTCATATTTCTGAGGATTACATATTGCAATGTGCTGGCTATCAGGAATGTTTTGAAAAATACGGCATTAAGATAGATGAGAGGATTATCGTCAGGTTGCCGAAAACTCTTGAGATGGACCAATGGAACAAGGAAAAGCGTATTTACGAAAAAGTGGAAAACAAGATAGAGGTCTATCCTGTTAAGACTCCTTATGAGATGGATATAGAGGTATTTAAGCATTGCTTGCCTCTCAAAAAGTGGATAAATGTTGTCCAAAAAACTAATTTTAAGTAAAGGTCAAAGAATTAAAACTAATAAAATAAATATGAAAATACAAATTAAAAAACAAATCGGCAAGGCTCTCATCTCTTTTGAGGTAGACGAGCCAAAGGAGAAAGACGCTTTATTCTCCGCAGGAGTGTTAGCGTCAACGCCAGACGAGTGTTCTCTTTGCAAGAGTAAAGATGTATCTCTTTCAGGCAACAGGGCTAAGGGATATACTTTCGTAAAGGTAGTTTGCGGAAAATGCGGAGCTAAGGCAGATTTAGGAGAATACAAAGACGGAGGGTTTTATTGGAAGAAGTTTGAGAAGTTCAACGATGGAGGGTCAAGAGATTTGCCCATTATCGAGGATCCGAGCAATAGGGAAGTAGAAGAAGCCTTTGGGCAAGACGACTAACTTATGGAAAGAGAAGCATTAAAAGTTCCGGCAGTAATATCTAAAATTACCACAATGGCTGATAAAGGATTGAGGTTGCAAGTGGACACCCAGGAGATTACCTCAGAAGACAAGGCTTCAATTATGGACTTCTATGATAAGCTGGGTTGGTTCGTCTTTGCTGAACAGATAACAGAGGCAGATATTACAGATTTGCCTAAGATAGAGTTGGATGAAGATACGAAGACTCCTAGCGAAAGATTGCGGGCAAGAATGTATGTATATTTTACTGACAAGGACAGAGGGCTGGGAAAGCCAAAGAGCCAGTTCAATGAATGGTATAGAATGGCTTTGGACAAAATAGGATTAACTTATTTAGATAAGATGAAATAATTATGTCCAACCTTCATGATAGCTGAAATCATAAAAATCCACGAACCAAAGCAGTCGGTCAACGGCAATACTTTTATCAGAGTAGAGCTTAAAACTGATGGTGGCACCTGGTATAAAACAGATTTGTGCCACGATTACCGGAATTGGCACAGGTGGAAAAACTATCTAAGGGTGGGAAATGTCCTAGGGAATCTGATATTAAAAGACAGCGAAACGATTGACGCTGACAGTCGGCCCATATTTATTACGGGCAGGAGGACAAAGAAGATGGATAGTGATGAAGAAATGGAGAGGTTCAGTAAGGAAGTATTATGTTAAAGGTCTAACCAAAACATAAAGTAAAAAGAGTATGGAAGATTTAGAAAATCCATTCGGGCTACAATCTATTTTAACTAATGCCGTCAATAAAATGAGGCAAGAAAGTTTTAAAACTTCTGAGCAATTAACATTAGGGGAAATAATTTTGAAATTGGAAGCCATTAAAAATCCAAAGTTGCCAGTTCTATTTGACATCAAAAAATATCACCCGACAGGAATTGATAGTTGGCGAGGAAGTTATAATGAGTTGGCTTTAGAATACGAAAGTAAAGGAAAGACAATGTTGTTGTCCGATTTTCTCAAAATGCTTAAAGACACTATTGGTAAAACTCTTACAGGATACAAAGGTGGTGATTTTTTGATGGGAAAAACTACGCCAGTTTGGGTTGCTAATTATGGCGAAGTTTCTGGGATTAGAAGAGATGGGTATAAAGACACAGCAATAATCAATATAATTGAAGCAAAATCGGCAGTAATAATAAAAACAAAAGCAATAGAATATTGAAAAATCGGCTAAAAAATAAATGCTCCCAGAGAATAAAATCTTAAAGGTCGGGGGGAAATAAAAAAAGAGCCGCCTGCAGAATAAAAACTATGAAGAAAGAAGTAGAAGGGAAGAAAAAAGAAGCAAAAGGTATTTTCGGGGATTACCCAGAATTAGATATGTTTTATGTGGGAATAATCGGCAATGTGCTTTTGCTTATCTGCTATCTGATAATGATGCTTCTCGATTTACCCTTAAGTGTTCCGTTGTATTCTAGCTACTAAAAATTATGGAAAAGAAATAATCAAAGGCTGGGAGAATAATAAATAACTAAACAAAATATGAAAAAAACATTCGGACAACTACAGAAGATAGACAATTTGGTCGCTTCTTTATACGCGAAGGACAAAACATTGGAAAAATCAAAGTTCGGATATGCATATAAGAGATTCGTAGATAAAAATTATATGCCGACTTTGGATGAGTTGCAGGAAAGATTGGTAGACATTCGCATTAGCAACGCTCTTGAAGACAAGAATACCGGAGAGGTTTTAACTGACAGAGGGAATAATAGAGGGTTCAAATACTCAAGAGATGGACTGAAAAAATGCATAAAAGAAGAAAGAAAGGCGATCAAAGAGTTTGATGAAAAAGAGATTGAAATTACTCCTTTCATCAGTTCATACAAGCCCATAGGGTTAACCGAGGAAGAAAAGAGCATACTCCGAGGATTGCTGATATAACAATGGTCGAATAAAGACCATAAATATAAAAGAAAATTAACAGACTATCAACGCTTATGCGTGAGATGTCATATGTATTATGATTACCAAAAATTTGGAGCAAGAAAAAGATTCTTTGAGAAATAAAACACGGGTCGTTTGCACGGGCGGTTGCGGGTTCGTCGGTTCCCACGTCATTGAGCATTATCTTCGCAATACAGATTACGACATTATTGTTTTAGACAAACTGACATACGCTTCAGGTGGTTTAGATCGTTTAAGAGACATTAAGGCGTTTGACGAAAACAGAGTAAGTTTGTTTGCCGTTGATTTGCAATTACCGTTAAGCGATGGAGTCAAAAAGGAAATTGGGGAAGTGGATTATATTTTGAATCTGGCAAGCGAAAGCCACGTTGACCGATCTATAGCAGACCCAGTCGACTTCATCCTTAACAACGTAAAACTGATGTTGGTTATGTTGGAGTGGGCAAGAGAAATAAAGGGATTAAAGAAGTTCATCCAATTTAGCACTGACGAGGCATACGGCACAGCTCCTGATGGAGTTGCTTACAAAGAGGGCGATAGGCACAATGCCGGAAACCCATATTCTGCGAGTAAAGATGCCCAAGAGAGTATTTGCAGGGCCTATTCTAACACCTACGGGTTGCCGATAAACATAACCAACGCGATGAATATAATTGGAGAGCGTCAACATCCTGAAAAGTTTATTCCCATTTGCATAAGAAAAATACTTAACGATGAAGTAATACAGATTCATTCTTCTCCTGACCTGAAAGAATCTGGTAAGCGTCATTACTTGCATGCGAGAAATATAGCACAAGCACTTCAATTTATTTTAGAAAAGACAGACGAGAGGTTGGATAAGGTTGATGCTTCAAAAGGATGTTGGAACATAGTGGGCGATATGGAGATAGCCAATTCTGATTTGGCGAAGATGATAGGCAAAATACTTGGCAAGGAAGCAAAGATAGAAATGATTTCATTCCATTCCAGCCGGCCCGGGCATGATCTTCGTTATGCACTTTCAGGAGAAAAACTAAAAGAAGCCGGCTTTAGTTACCCGATAGAGTTTGAAAAAACCTTAGAAAAAACCGTTAAATGGGGGATTGCTCCTGAAAATTCCAGATGGTTAAAACTATAGCTGCGGTTGTCCCATCTATCCGCCCAGAAACAATATCTGCCTTTTTAAAAGCATGGCGACCCTTGTTTGACAAGCATAATGTTGAGTTTGTTTTAGTGGATGACGCAGGGGAAACACCCAAGATAGAGCACAACGGCGAAAGGACAAGCTTAAAAAGCGATTTGGTGAGTAACAAGTGCGCTGGGGTAAGACAATTGGGTTTTTATTATATCGCACAAAACCTACCAGATGTTGAGTATATTTTTACGACCGATGATGACTGCACACCGATCGGCGACCCTATCCAGGATCACATTGACCAACTTAATCGCAGAGTGCCTATTAGTTGGATCTCTACGGCAAGCGATTATATGCGTGGGCAACCTTATAATGTCAGGGAGGAGGCACCTGTAAGATTTTCTCATGGAATTTGGCGCGGAGTTTATGATTGGGATGCGCCTTCACAATTGCTTAAGGGGAATACGAAGGTAGATTTTTACAAAGGCGTAATCCCAAAAGGAATCTTTACGAGCATTTGTGGAATGAATATCTGCTTCCATCGGTCAGCTCTGAAGTATGTTTATTTCGCACCAGTTGGAGCGTTCAAGGGCGCAGAGCGTTGGGACGACATTTGGATGGGGATAATGATGATAAAAGACTTCGCAAAAGAAAATTGGGCTATTGTTAGCGGTTATGCAGAGGTTAACCATTTAAGGGCTAGTAATGTTTTTACTTCATTGGAAAAAGAAGCAGTCGGGCTAAGGCATAACGAGGAATTTTGGAAAGACCCTGAACGTTACAAGGGTGATAAATGGTTTGACGAATTTCGCAAAAAGAGAAAAAAATGGTATAATGAGATAGATAAAATAGATAAGGCAAATGTATAAAAATTATAAGGTTTCCATCGTAACCCCGGCCGGACGAGAACGATATCTGTCTATAATGAAGAAGTTTTTGTATAGAAAAATTGCAGATGGGCTGATTTCAGAATGGTCGCTTTGGCTCAATACCATAAACCCAACAGACATAGCCTACATCGAGAGCATGGCAAAAGAGAATCCAAAGGTTAAGATCTATAAAATAGACGAGCCGATAATTCCTACCTGGGAAAGCTACAATGCTTTACAGACCCACAAGTTTTTCAAGTTTGCCCACGATGACGATACAATTTACATCCGACTTGATGACGATATTGTTTGGGCGGAGGAAGGGGCATTGGAGAAAATCTGTCAGGCGAGAATAGACCACCCAGACGCATTCGCTGTTTACCCGAACATAATAAACAGCACACTTTGCACTTCTTGGCATCAGGAAATTGGAGCATTGAGTGAGGAGCACGGAATTGTCAGAAAAGAAAGACCGGACGATTTGGACTGGGCATATTTGGATGCTTTCAATTACACTTCTTCTGAATTATATAAACATATTTTTAATACATTTAAGAAAAGATACGAAGAAAAAACATTGCATGCTTATTGTCTACCAAGTAAATCATTTGATGACTACAAACATTTTTCTATTTGTAGCATAGCTTGGTGGGGCAAAGACCATATTGAGTGTGGTCCAAACGAGGAAGCTCAATTGTCCTGGGAACTGCCTGAGAAGTTCAAGAGGCCTGTATGGTTTTGTGGGGACGCTTTGGTTTATCACGGGTTTTATCATACCCAAAGGGAAAGTTTAAAGGGAAACGAAGAGCCATTTTTAGAGTATTTTAGACAAATTGTTAAATAAAATGTGGCGATTGGGCTTATTGGTGATAATTTACCATTAGTAAAAAAAATAACAAATTACTTAATAAAATGGCAATCCAACCAACAGAAGGAGAATTAGCTGAATGTGCAAAGGCACACGAGATTGCGGTTATCCAAAATGATGAATACCGCATTAGAGAATTATACCAAACCGAAAAATCTTTAGAATATATTGTAGATATCGGTGCTAACTTAGGCGCAGCAAGTTTTAAGTTCCAAACCTTTTACCCAAAAGCCAAGATATTAGTATGCGAGCCAGAGCCAGAATGTATGAAGTATGCTAAGATAAACACAGGCAATAAACTAACTTATGTTGAAAAGGCAGTAATTGGCGATGATAGAAAAGAAGTTACTTTCAATGTTTGTAAGTGGGCAGGCAATGGCCACGTGTCGGGACATTTCAGATGGGACTTATACGCTCCTATGGGTTCAAAGAAAGTGAAAGAGATTAAAGTTCCAGCTTGCACCTTGAAAGATTTGGTTGACGAGTATAATTTCCCAAGGATAGATTTACTAAAAATTGATACAGAAGGAATGGAATCAGAGATTTTAAAAGATTATAAGCCATATCTAAAAAATGTAAGGTATATTAGGGGCGAATGGCACGGCGACAAGGAGAAAAGTTTAATAAGAGAGATGCTGCAAGACACTCACGATGTTATGATGGAGAGCGCATTAGAAACAAACGGAGGGATCTTCGCGGAGTTAAAGGATGACCTAGATAAACCGAAAGTGTTGCCAAAAAATATAAAGCGTGGTATAATTATTGGAACTTCGCAATACACCCGTGAGTTTTTGCCAGATTGCTTGGAAAGCATAAAAGATGTAAGATATCCCGTAATGGTAGTTTCCAACGGGGGTTATTCTCCCAACATATCAAACAAAAAAGTAGATAGGCTGATAATAAATCAAGAAAATAGATGGGAACTTGGATGTATCCAAAAAGGCAAAGAGAACTACGATGAATTTGTTTTTTTGCATGATACCACAATCGTAAAAGACATAACTTTATTTGATAAATTGTTCGCAATAGAAAACGAGAATGTAGTGTTGACTCGGGGAAACTTTCACTATCAGGGGCGGTTCATCTCAAAAAAACTTCCTAACCTCCCGATAGTAGACAGCAAAGATGTGGCGATTAAGCTAGAGGCACATTGGTTAAAATATTACAGGGAGTTTAAGCCAGATTTGCCGGTTCAGAGTGAGATATTTGAAACAATACACGGACAAAATAGAATGAGGCTTGAAAATCAATATCTTATTAAGTGGAAGGGGACTTGGCAGCGTCAAAAAGAAGAGCCAATAATGTTTTAATTATGGAAAATTCAGTCTAAACTGAATATGGCTAATCCAAATGCAAGAGGCAAAATAGGTAATGTGGGTGGTGGAAGAAAGGGTTATGAATATGAGGAAGAACAATTAAAAAAAATGCGACAACATGTTAATTGGCTTTTTGCTTATGTAGATGCAGTAAGAAAAGGTAAAGATACAGATAAACTAAATAATAAATTTATTAAGTTAGAAAAAGTTTTACTCAAAGAAATGGATAAACTTCACGCCAATAAACAACAGACTGATATAACAAGTGGAGGAAAAGAAATTCAAATACCTATATTTGGAGGATTAAGTAATAATACAAATGCCGGACAATCTATTCAAAACAACTCAGGCGACCAAAAAGATATTCCAGCTCCGGAAGAGAATCCGGGCAGTGTCGGGGGGAACGGGAGCAAGTAAGACAATATCAATTATTATTTGGCTGATAGATTATGCCCAAAGCACGAAGGATGAAGTTATAACGGTGGTTGGAGAATCTGCTCCACATTTAGAATTAGGGGCGATTAGAGACTTTAAGAATATAATGGTTGCTCACGGATATTGGAATGATAATAGTTGGTTGAATGGCAAGAAATATATCTTTCCGGGGGGGAGCGTTATAGAGTTCATTTCATTTGATAAGTTCGGCAAGGCGCATGGCCCGAGAAGAGATGTGTTATTCTTGAATGAGGCAGTTCACTTCCCTTACAACATAGCCGATCAGCTCATTACGAGAACTAGAAAGATAGTGTGGTTGGATTGGAACCCGTCAGAGGAGTTCTGGTTTTATACCGAGATGTTGAACAAGAGAGATGATATAGATTTCTTGGGAGACGGATATTTGGGGCCTTTGACATATTTAGACAACGAGGCGCTGGACGAAACATCAAGGGCAGAAATAGAATCGCACAGGCACAACAAAGAATGGTGGACTGTTTACGGAGAGGGAAAGCTTGGAGTGATAACCACGAGGATTTATAAGGATTGGCAGATTATAGATGAGATACCGCACGAGGCAAGATTGGAGGCAAGGTGGCTGGACTTCGGATATACTAACGATCCAACTTCGATAGGAGATGTTTATTATTACAATGGCGGATACATAGTTGACGAACAATTATATCAGAAAGGGATGCTCAACAAGCCATTAGCCGATTTCTTGTTAGCATTAGAAAGCCCGCAGACATTGGTCATAGCTGATTCTGCCGAACCAAAAAGCATTGACGAGATTAAAGGGTTCGGAGTCAATGTGGTAGGAGTGTCAAAGAAAAGGGGAGAGAGCAAATCAGAAACGTTTATTAAGTGGTCGATAGGAGTAGTCCAGAATCAAAGGATTTCGATTACGAGAAGATCGTTTAACACTTTAAAAGAATATAGAAATTATCTATGGATGACCGATAGGGATGGAAAGATACTTAACGTAGAAGATCCGAAAAGCGCTAACCATAGTATGGCTGGAATAAAATATGTTTTATCAACGGTGGTGAGCAACGCGACAGAAGTTACAGAAAGCGAGAGAGCAGATCGTTTGCTGTCGCGTCTAAGGAATATACCACCGCAAACAAGATGATTGGAAAGAAAAAATTACAACAAATTCAAGCTAAGCGAGGATTCTATGGAAGGAGAAGACGCAAGCGATGGCTGTGGTTCAAGAACAGGGGATTAGAAGATTTATATTCTGACAGATTCAAAACGCAGACACCGAAACCAGTAGTTGAGATAGCGCAGGAATCAGCTTGGTGGCGGAAACTTATAATTTCAATTCAAAAATTTTTTTATAATTTGTTTCATGCTAAATAAAACCTCCAGCTTCTACCATCAGAAAATAATTGAATTTGGGGTGATGGGACTATCCCGTGAGGATTCTGATTTCCTGAATTGGTGTATGCAAAACAGAGATAATTTGGAGTGGATAAAAAATCACGATATAATGGGAATTGAATCTGGGAGTGTGGTTCTATATTTTGATGATTTAAAAAAGATTCGTAGGAGCGATAAAACTATTGTTGAAAGGGGATAAAAATATATGCCATCGGGGGGCTTGACATCTCTGTTGCTATCGGGTATAATTGATAAATAAAATAGTTTTTAATCCCTAACCAAAACAAACGGGGGGGATGCCAGAAAATGGCATGCCCTTCTTTTTATTTATATGGAGGAAATCATAAAAAAAATAAATAATAGACCAACTCTTTCAGACCCTCAGGAATTTGCCTTGATACGAAGCATGTATTTTGAGAAAGATAATTTTAGCAGGGAAGAGATTGACCCGCTGGAACGGCTTGACCGGATGGAGAGCAGATCCAGAAATATTAATAATAATAGTAGATAATTATATTAAGGGGAATATGCCGGCATAATGAAAATTAACACCGAAATAGAAACGATAAAAGATAACTATGCGAAGACCATTGATATAGTCGCTGGTTTGCCATTCTCGCAAAAAGACCAGATAAGAACGATTGAGTTTTATAACAACTCAAAATATTTAAAAGGGATGAAAGACGAGCTGGGGAGAGAGAAACCTTTCTTTCAGATATTAAACGCAATCTGCGATGTCGAAAACTCCGCCAAGGACTTAGACACAAAAGACATAAACATTACTTCCGATGACGGTAATCATTATTTAGAGAGTTGGCTGCTGTCAAAAGACATCCAGGTGTGGATGAAGGACACTAACTTTGCTAAGGCCTTGAACGATATGAGGGATGCGCACACACGATATGGGTCTTTATTAGTTAAGAAAGTTGAAAAGAAAGACGAAAGGGGCGAGAAACAACTTTATTTAGAATGCCGGAATGGAAAAATACCATT
>Ga0265297_10002649_pt1 | contig 35410 bp, 32 predicted proteins | sample Munlanlwell13791_FD_192502 | JGI IMG/M metagenome (GOLD analysis project Ga0265297, IMG submission 192502) | Leachate microbial communities from a municipal landfill in Southern Ontario, Canada - Leachate well 137-91 | ecosystem: Engineered > Solid waste > Landfill > Unclassified | place... | reverse complement strand
ATGGGGCGCTGTCGGTAAACAATCAGAACCCTGAAGCTGTATACCGGCCGTTTGATAGGCAGCGCAGTGGTTTCGTTATCGGCGAAGGGGCCGGAATAGTAGTTATGGAGGGCGTGCAAAGGGCCAGGCAGCGCGGGGCGAATATCCTGGGTTATATAAGCGGATACGGGACATCTTGTGACGGAGTGGACAGGATAAATCCTTCTTCGGACGGGAAAGAGCTCGCCAGGGCGATAAATACTGCACTTGAAGATGCTAAGGTGAATCCACGGGATATAGATTATATCAGCCTGGATGGTTTAGCCGTCGATATATGGGATGATTCCGAGATCAATGCGCTCAAGATAGTTTTTGGGGATGCTTTACCGGGTATCCCCGCCAGTTGTCCGAAGAGCATGTTTGGTAATCTGCTGGGGGCATCGGGGGCTTTGGATATGATTATTGCAATTTTGTCTATGGAGCATGGATTGGTTCCCCCGACCTTAAATCTCGAAGATCCGGTTGCGGGGGGAATCGACTATGTTTCTCAGCAGGCGCGGGAGCGTAAAATAAATAAATGCCTGGTTATCTCGCGCGGCCGGGGAGGAATCAACGCGGCGCTTGTAGTTGAAAAAGCTTAAACGGAGAAATAGATAAAAAGGGAGGGAGTGATGAAGATATTATTCGTAATGCCTAAGGTAGGAGCCTGGGCAACTCACGGTATACATAGATCGCCGAACCAGCTATACGCGCATTGGGCAGCCTATATACGCGAACGAGGATATTCGGACGTTTCAGTCATAGACGGGAGAGCCCTGGAGATCCCTATGGATCAGCTTGTCGAACAGGTGAAAGCCAAAAACCCGGATATAGTAGTTATGGGAGAACAGATACACGGTTACGGAGGATACGGGGTATTGCGCCATTTCCGTGAGGCTTCCCAGAGGATCAAGAAAGAACTTCCTTCGGTAAAAATAATTCTGGGCGGCTTGTGGTATTCAGCTATGCCCGTACCGACTCTCGAAGAGAATCCCGCGGTGGATTTTGTAGTCATGGGGGAAGAGGAATCGTTTGCCGACCTGGTTGAGGCGATAGACAAGAAGAAGAACCTGAAAGATATCGGGGGGGTGACTGTTCGCGTAGACGGGGAGATTGTCATGGGGCCGCACAAGCCGCTGATGACCGATCTGGATAAGCTTCCTTTGCCCGCGTACGACCTGTTTCCCATGGATAAATATGTGGGACATACTTACTGGAAGCCTTTTGTGGATATGGTCACTTCGCGCGGCTGTCCTTCAGCCTGCACATTTTGTTATGAATGGGACCAATTCGATCCGCGCCACCCTTCGGATTTTCTGAAGTGGCGCGCTAAATCCCCTGAACGCGTTATTGAGGAGCTGGAGCTTTTGCACAAGAAATATGGCGTACAGGTCGTAGGCATACAGGATGACAATTTTAACGTTGACCCGGAACGCGTAAAAAGATTCTGCGAGCTTAAAAAAGAGAAGGGGATTCCGACCAAATGGTTCTCTTTGGGTAGGGCGGTGGATTGGGTAAATTGCGAATCGGTGGTTCCCTTGATGAAAGAAGTCGGTTTGATCATGGGGGTATTCGGCATAGAAGTTACCACTCAGGCAGAACTGAAAAAGATAGCCAAGGGCACGACCATAGAGCAGATCAAGAAGACGATCGAGATCCTGCGCAAGAACGATATCGCGGTCGTAGCCGACATCATGATGGGGTTTGATTACGACACGGAAGAAATCATAAAACAAAGGTTTGAATTTGCCGATCAGGCTGATCCGGATGTGCTGTGGATAGGTTATGTTACCCCGGCGCCGAACTCCCCGATGTGGAGGATATCCCTCAAGAAGAACTGGGTTGATCCCAAGAAGGTCGATTTCAGTACGTGGGATTTCCTGCATCCGGTAATACCTACCGATTACCTGACCACAGAGGACCTGGGCAGGCTTGGTTCATGGTGTATGCGCGAGTTCTTCTCCAAACCCGGCAGGATAAACCGTATAATGGAAAGCAATTTCGATCCGCTCGCCAAACTTTGTTTCAAGGACGTAATGGACGGGGTTGGCAAGTGGGAGGCAGCTGCAGCAGGAGGGGAAGTACAGATATAGTCGAACAAGAAAGCGTAAACGCCTTAAGCAACGGGGCTGGAGGGGGTATGGATATAAAGACAAAAGTGAAGGAAACGCTGGCAAATCTGCTAAAAATAAAAATCGAAGAATTAAAGGACGGAGAATCTTTATCTTCCAGTATAGGGGTGGATTCGACCGAAATGGTGGAATCGGTGATTGCCCTGGAAAAGGAGTTTGGGGTAAAGTTAGACGTAAAAGAGGTCACCAAGAATTCGACAATAGAGGAAATCGCCAGCAGCATTCAATGCAAGATGACAAAATGAAGATTATCGATTTAAGCCTGCCCATCGACGAGAAAGCCTTTGAAGTGCATAAGGTTGATATCGAACGTGTCGGGCATAAAGAAGGGGTGTCCAAGTTTAACCGTGTGATTATGGGCAAGACCTTTTTAGGAAAGGTCAAATACGCCCTGGGTATGCGCATAGTAAAAAAAGAGCAGCTTCCCGATGAGGAGTTTCTTTCCTTGGAGATTGTGCATTCCCCCGTGCATATAGGCACCCACCTGGATTATTCTTTTCATTACGGTTCAAGGACGGAAAACCGTTCTTCGAAAACTGCCGATGAGATCCCTCTGGAGTATTGTTATCATGACGGGGTATGTCTTGATATGACACATAAGAAGCCGGATGAGACGATCAATGTTTACGATGTCAAATCCGCACTCGGGAAGATAGGATATCAGATCAAGCCGCTGGATATTGTTTTGTTCCGTACGGGGGCGGACAAATTATACGGCGGGCCAAAGTACTTTTCCGATTATCCCGGAGTCGCAACTTCCGCCATAGATTTCTTGCTTAATTCCGGAGTAAAAGTATTTGGCGTCGATACCATGGGGATCGACCGGCCGTATAAATTCATGCTGGGAGAGTTTTTGAAGACAAAAGACCCCAAGAATTTTTATCCCGCACATTTCTACGGGCGAAAAAGGGAGTTTATCCATATAGAGAGGCTGGCAAATTTGGACAAGCTTCCCGGTTCCGGATTCAAGATTATTTGTTTTCCTGTGAGGATAAAGGGAACCGGGGCGGCCTGGTCCAGGGTAGTTGCCCTTTTTGAGCAATAGCCATGCTGTGTTAAATGAAAACCGGGAGGCAATATGGGACATACCTGTAATTCGATATCGATTAACGCCCCTTACGATCTGGTGTTTGATATATCCAATGATATCCCCAGATGGACGGAATTATTCGGCCAGGAATATAAAAAGGCCGAATTGCTCGAACGCGACTCCAACAAGATAACCTTTCGTCTTACGGACGAAGACGGTAAAAGCTGGGTTTCATGGCGTCTTCTTTTTAAAGACAGGTGCTTTACTTACGCCGAGCGCCAGGACCCAAAGTTTCCTTTTGAATACATGAAAATTATCTGGCTTTATACTCCCCGGGAAGACGGGGTGGAATTGACATGGATACAGCATTTTCACATGGATAAAAAGGCTAAGTTCGACGATAAGCAAGTAGAGGGTTTTATCAACGAAGGTTCACAAAACAACCTGAAAATATTCAAAGAACTAATCGAAAAAGAAGCCAGAAGGTGAAAAGGATTTTGTTTTTCATCCTCTGCCTGGAAGGAGCGGTTCTTTCTTTTAATGTGGCCGCTTCTTCCGCACTGGTTCCTTCGATCGCTTCATCTTTCGCTCTTTCTCAGTTCGTGACCGGGAACATAATCTGGCTGTATATGATTCCTTATGGCTTGGCCGCCCTTTTCTATGGGCCGCTGGTACGATTATTCAACGCCAGGAAAATAGAGCTGATTTGTATTTTCTTATTTTCCATGTCGAACCTTATGGCCGGGCTCGCCGGGCATATCCGGGTGCTCTTTATCGCCCGGTTCCTGATGGGAATTTTTGGGGCTTCAGTAATTCCGCTTGGGATTATACTTATATCCAGATACGCGCGTAAGGATGCGCGCGGCGGGCACATAGGCGTCTTTTTTGCCTCTTCTTTTGTTTCTTCCCTGGCGGGGCTGCTTTTGAGCGGGGTAATCCCTTGGCGTGCGATATTCGTAATTCCCGCCTGTCTTGGTTTGGCTCTTTGGGTTTTTATGTATTTTTATCTGCCGGATCTTGAAGCGGGAAAACAAAAAATCCGTTTTGGGTATCCTTTGTTGTTCAGGAGCAGGAAGGCAATCGGGTTGTTCATATATATTTTTTCTATAAGCCTGGTTTACCACGGGATACAGCAATGGCTGGGCGTATATTTTTCCACCCAGTTTTTCCTGGAGCAGTTTTATATAAGTATTTTGATCACCCTGACCAGCTTCAGCGGGATATTCGGAGAACTCTGGGGAGGCCGCCTATCGGATAAGATAGGGCGGGGGAAGGTGGCCTGTTTGGGGGTGGTTGGAATGATTGCCTGCGCTTGTTTGTTTTTAGGCAGGATATCCCCGGGGCCTTTGGCTATTGTGATGGTTTTTTGGGGACTGAGCTGGACTTTCAACCATGCCGCCCTGGCGACCCTGCTCACGGATTTACCCGAGGAATTTTTGAATGAAGCCGCGGGGCTAAACAGCGGCGTGCGTTTTATTTCCGGGGGGATAGGCGCCGGTCTGGGTGGTTTTCTTATGCAAAGAAGTTTTTCTATGGCGTTTCTCTGTTTTGGTTCTATGTTGCTTGTTATTTTGTTTACAGGAAGGTTTTTGCTTAGTCAAAAATAAGGAGGGATTATGGGGTTGGAATTGAAAGGCGGGACTGCGGTTGTTACCGGAGCCAGCCGGGGTATAGGCAAGGCGCTTGCATCCACCGCGGCAGCTTTAGGGATGAATCTGGTTATCGGGGCGCGTACGCAGGGCCCCCTTGAGGAAACCGCAAAGGAATTGGCAGAACGGTTTAATGTGCGGGTGCTTCCGGTTGTTTGCGACGTTACCAAATTAAGCGATTTGGAGAACCTGGTGGCGTCAGCCAAGAAAGAATTTACCAAGATAGACGTATTGATCAATAATGCCGGGGTATCAAGCCAGTATCCTTTCCAGGATCAACCGCTGGAGGACATCGAAAGGCTCGCTTATACGAATTATCTCGGGTATGTCAGGCTTATCCGGCTGGTGATCGGCGATATGATTAAAGATAAAAGCGGGGCAATAATAAATATGGTTTCAGGGTCGACATTGTGCGACCCTCTTCCCAGGAATTTCATAGTCTACAGCTCTCTTAAGGTGGGGCTTAAGGCTTTTTCCAAAGGGTTGTTCTGGGAACTGCGCGACCACGGGATTAAAGTAACTTCCATTATGCCCGGGGTAACCGATACAGACCTGACCGGCAAACTCAAAGAGATCAGCAGCGATACTTCCCGCCTTATGGGCACGCAGGCTATCGAGGATGCGGTGCGTTTTGCTTTGACTGTACCGGCAAACGTTTGCCCTCTGGAAATTTCGGTAATTAACCAAAGGACTCCGTGGACGGCGCCGGTAATTCCCTTTAAGCAGCAGCACCCCGGCAAATAAATTCGCCGCGTTTGTTAAAAAGAATATAAAATGGAGGTATCGATGAAAAAAATATTTTTTATGGCAGCAATATTCCTTGGGATTTCCGTTGCCTGCTTTGCCGATAACGGGACGTTGATCGATGACTTTGAGATTTCCGTGACTTCCGGACCGGAGGGTACGGTTGATTTCGGAGCCGGGAACGGGTCTGCAGTCACGGTTACCAGGGATACCGATATAAAAAACAGCGGAGAAAGTTCACTCAAGGTGGTTTATGATGCCGTGGAGGGGGGGTATATTTATGTGGCTAAAGGCAGCGGTTTGGATGCGAAGAACGCTGATTGGCAGGTTAGCCCTTCCGATATAAAATGGCAGGAGTATAACGCAATTTCTTTTTATGTCTATGGTACCGATTCGAAAGAAAAAATCGCTTTTGATATCAAAGATAACGGCGGAGAGATCTGGCGTTTTATCGCACAAGACGACTTTAAAGGGTGGAAGCGGGTAGTCTGCAGTTTCGACAAGTTTGTGCTGCGCGACGATTGGCAGCCGGAGAATGCCGAGCAGAACTGGAAGCTGGATTTTCCCATAAAGGTGTTTCAATTCGAGCCGCTCGCCGGCTCCAGCGGAACGTTGTACTTCGATACGGTTGAACTGGTAAAAGAATAGGCCGTTAAACATCATAACCGGAACGCTTTCTGCGGCACAGTCCCGAAAGGAGAACAGCAATGAATAATCAGGACATAAAAAACTTAAGAAGGCGTTATCTCCTATGGCTGTATAAGACGACCAAAGAAGCATTCGATAAATATGAGCGCAAGTTTACCCAGATAGACATAGACAAAGATCTGCTTTCCGAGATAGAAAATCAGCTGCTTGGCGCTTATCTGCCGCATGACAAAACCGCATTAGAAAAATTCATTAATCAATACCGCCAGTATATTTCGGATAAAGAAAAAGCTTGCTTGGAGCTGAAATACCGCGGCAAAAAAATCAACCCTGAGTTTATTTTTCTTGACTTTAAACTTAATGCGGTAGAAAAACTTATAGTAAAAGAGCTTGGCAGGCGAGGCCTGGAGAGGATCAGGGATCTCTATGAAGAAGAGATGTCCGGACGCATATTAAGGAGCACCGAACACTGATGTTGATTGACGCGCATAGTCACTGGTTGCCGGAGGAAATTATCTCCAATGCCCATTTTTTTCATAAAGGGTGGGGGGATATCGAATCACAGGTTAAGTCCATGGACAGGGAAGGCATAGATGCAGCCGTATTGAGCTATCCTACGTCCGATGCCCATTTGAAATTAGGCAGTATCAGCCAGGTCGCGCATATCTATAACGACAATGTTTCTTTGATACTCAAGCGTTTCCCCGGGAGGTTTATCGGGGCGGCAGTGATGCCGGTGGATAACTCCATCGATATGCTTGGGGAATTGAAGCGGGCAAGCGAAGAGCTGGGGTTTAGAGCTGTTTCCCTGGCCTCAAGTTACAACGGGATATATCTTGACGACAGGATGTTTCTTCCCGTATATGAATATTGCGCCGAGCATTCCATCCCTATTTTTGTGCACCCGCAGATTGTAAATCCAATAGGTTTCGAACGCGTGAAGGATCCCCTGCTTACGCCGGTAGTGGAATACGTGTTCGACACCACGATCTCCGCCGGAAAATTGCTGATGTCGGATATATTAAGGCGCTATGCGAAGGTAAAATTCGTTTTCCCTTATTTCGGCGGAGCGGTATGTTACTTAAAACAGCGTTTTGACGCCACCTACCGGATGCTGCGCGGGATTAATTTTGTTAAAGACCTGCAGGGGCTGCCTTCCGAGTACCTCAGGAATATTTATGTGGATACCAGCGGGGACGCCAGCACGGCAAATTTTTCCTTAGCGCTTGAACTTATGGGGCCAAAGCGTATTTTATGGGGAAGCGACTGGCCGGCCAAACAAGATATTCAACCTGGGTTAAAAGCGGTAAAGGATTTAGACCTGTCCGAGGAAGATAAAAGCGGCATATTGGGCGGGAATTTGAGAGAAATCTTCGGTCTTTAACTATTCTTATGACAAAATTTATCAATTTAGTCATTGGTGGCGCAGCGGGAACGGCAGCCAGATATTTATTGTCGGGGTTTGTTTATAGAGTTGCCGGGACTTCTTTCCCTTATGGGACAATGGCTGTTAATGTCTGCGGGTGTTTTATCCTGGGGTTGCTTGCTTCTTTATCTGAGAAGAAGTTCGTGCTCAGCCCTGATGCGAGAATGCTTTTAATGATCGGCTTCTGCGGCGCCTTTACCACTTTTTCCACATTTATATTCGAGACCGACACCCTGCTAAGAAGCGGCCAGATTATGCGCGCTTCCCTGAATCTTTTTGCCAGCCTGGTTTTTGGACTGATCTTATTCAGGGCAGGATCTTATTTAGGAGAAATAATATGAAAATTCCCGAAGACGGCAAGCTTTTAAGGATTTTTATCGGAGAAACGGATAAGTGGAACGGTAAGCCGCTTTATGAAGAAATAGTAATCTTGGCAAAAAGGATGGGTTTGGCAGGAGCTACGGCATGGAAGGGGTTTATGGGGTTCGGGCGCAAGAGCCATATGCATACTGCCAAACTGTTAAGATTGTCTGAGGACTTGCCTGTCGTTGTCGAGATTGTGGACAGTGAGGAAAAAATAGGCAAGTTTATACCCCATTTGGACGCAATGGTCAAAGAAGGCCTGGTTACCCTTGAGAAGGCCAGTGTAATTATGTATCGTGCTTAGGATAAACGAGAGGAGAACTTTGTTATGCAGATGAAAAAAGATGTACACTTGACAGGCAAGGATTTGACACAAATGGTTCAGCTCAGGCCCCAGGATGTAGGGAAGTACGCAATCGTTCCCGGACCGCGTGACAGGCTGGACGTATTGATGAAGAAAATCGAAAATCCGGTGCGCAATTTTTCTTTTATGGAATATACTATGTATACCGGGGCCTTCGACGGAATCAAGGTCACCGCTATAAACGGGGGGAGGTTTTCCACCGATACGTCAATTACTACGGAAGTAATGTGCAATGCGGGCATACAGAATATAATCCGCATAGGCACCTGCGGGGCGCTCGACGATTCTATGAAGGTCGGGGATTTATTCGTTGTCGATGAGGTTATCCGGGGAGACGGAGTGACTCCTTATTATGTCAAGGATGACTTCAAGACTGCCGCAGATAAGGGGATATCCGATTTATTATTCGAAATAGCCAAGGGGATGGGGTTGAGTGTGCACCGCGGCAAGGCCTGGACTACTGACGCATTGCTGCGCGAGACCCGGGATATTATCGAAGCTAAGCGTGCCGAGGGGGCGAAAGCGGTAGATATGGTGTCTTCTACTATTTTGACGATTTGCCAGACATACAATATCAAAGCCGGCTCTATCCTGGCGGTCAGCGATAATGTGATCACCGGAGAGATGGGATTCATGAATCCTCTTTATTACATGGCGGAAAGCAATTTGATCAATATATCGTTGGAATTGGTCAAGAGGATGGAGGGCAGATGAAAACGGGGGGTTTTTCTCCTTTATTTTGGCCGGTGCGCATGAAGGGGAAGGTTATTTATATATTAGATGAAACAAGGCTCCCCCAAAAAGAGGTTTATATAAAATCCAGGGGTTACCGCCAGTCCTGCGCGGCAATCAAGGACATGAAAACGCGCGCGGTTGGGCAGGTGCTTTTGGTTATGTATACTTTTCTTTTAAGCAGGATGCAGAAGGTCAATTTGGCTAAGGTAGCCAAGGCAATTAATTCCACCCGCCCTACGCTTTCATTCAAGGTTTTGACCGATATGGTGCTTGATTGGGAAAAGCGCGGGATCCCGCTTGAAAAAAGCATTCCGGAGTTCCTGGAGAAGCTCAAGAGGAGCCGGATGAAGCAGGCGTTTCAGGCGGCCAGATTACTTAAGGACGGCGATGTTATCCTTACGCATTGCAACGTCAGCGGTTTGTTGCCTTTGATAGCGGAATTTGCCAGGAAAGATGCCAAAAAAATCAGTTTTTATGTCACGGAAACGCGCCCGTATCTCCAGGGGTCGCGTTTGACTGCCTGGGAGCTTATGAAGGCGGGATGCCCCGTTACTGTTATCACGGATAACATGGTGGCATATCTTCTGTCTTTGGGCAAGGTAACCAAGGTGATTGTAGGGGCGGATCACTTGGCTAAAAACGGGGATATCGCGAATAAGATCGGCACTTACCAGATTGCCGTTGTTGCCAGGTATTTTAAAATACCTTTTTATGTATTATGCCCGCCTCCTTCAAGACTGAAGAGCGGCAAGGAAATAAAAATCGAAATCCGCCCTGAGAATGAACTTAAGTTTTACCGGGGGATATTGCTTGCTCCCAGGGAGGTCAAGGCTTATTATCCGGCTTTTGATGTTACTCCCGCCCGCCTGATAACAAAACATATTCATTTGGAGGTGTAGAGTGCTGGAACAAGAAGCGGTCAGAGAGATTATAGAAACAGGCAAGCAACTGCATTTAGCGGGGTTGGCGGTAGCCAAGTCAGGAAATTTAAGTGTTAGAGTGAGCGAAAAACATATACTGATTACCTCCAGCGGTTCGTCATTAGGCAGGTTGACGGAAAAAGACGTAATCAAGGTCGATCTTTCCGCAGACAGTCCTATGCCGGATATAAAACCCAGCTCCGAGCTGCCTTTGCATAGCTTGATCTACAGAAATTTCCCTTCTAAGGTTATCCTGCATTGCCACCCTCCGTTGATTAATGGATATTTTGCCGTTGTCAAGGCGCTCAAGGCGATGAGCTTTGAGACTAAATTCTATTTGGGGGATATCCCGGTGATAGACCAGGATACTCCTACGGTAACCGTTCCGGGCCCGGTGATTGCAGCTTTAAAAAGCAGTAATCTGGTCGTATTGAGGAATCATGGAGTAATAGCGATCGCAGACAAATTTGTTGATGCGCTTGATGTTACCGAGGCGCTGGAAGAAGCGGTAAAGAGCGCAGCATTGGCGCGCTTGTTCGATAAGAATATTTTAGACGGATTGGATACAGCCTTAAGGGACGATTTGAAGAAGAGCCAGGTTTCTTATGCTATGTTCAGCCGGGAGCATATTGAGGCGATCGTGGATCTGGTTAACAAAGATTCTTTTATTGGGGATAAAGGAAGGGAGCTGGATTTAACGGTTAGCCTCGCTGTAAGGATGGACGGATGCGAACAAGCGTACAGGTTCAATTTTGAAAAAGGCAAAATCATCAAGCTTGATTTTGACGCGCAGGCACCGTTTGTGATATCGGCGCCTGCGGATGTCTGGGAGCAGGTTTTTTTGGGCAGATTGGATTGTTTTGTGGCGGTTACGCAGGGAAAGATGAAATTGAGCGGCCAATTGGGGCAGCTTTCCAAATGGTATGTGCCTTTTACCAGGTTATTTGCTTTGTTTAAAGAGGTAAAAATTAGAACTTGCGCGAAAGAGGTCTAAATGGATTCGAAATGCCCGCTTTTTATAAACGGAGAATTTATCGATACTCCGAATAGACAAAACATTATTAACCCTTCTACCGGCAGGGTAATTGCGGAAGCCTCGATGGCTTCTTTTAAGGAAGTGGATTTGGCTTTGTCCGCCGCAAGGAGCGCTTTTGATTCTGGGCCGTGGACAGCATTCTCTTTGGCGGAGCGCAAGGATTTTATTTTAAAGATTGCCCAGGGAATTCTAGATGAGGCTGCAGTTCTTGCGCAGTTGGAAACACAGAATACAGGAAAACCGATAAAAGAAACGACATTTATGGATGTTCCTTCCAGCGCCAAGGCTTTCGATTTTGCAGCAAACAATTTCATGGATTATTTGCGCGATGAAGAGATATCCGTTTCCGGGGAAGCTAAAGCCTGCCTTTCCCGCGAGCCTTTGGGGGTTGCTCTTCTGGTCATACCTTGGAATTACCCGCTTTTGATCGCCTGTTGGAAACTGGCTTCCGCTTTGGCAGCAGGCAATACTGTTGTTTTGAAGCCTTCCAGTTTGACCCCCCTTACGGCTTTTGAACTGGCAAAGATTATAAGGAAGTCCGGGTTGCCTCCCGGGGTGGTAAATGTCGTAAACGGAAGCGGGTCCCTGATAGGCGAGGAGCTTTGCGCAGACAGGCGCCTGGATATGATCTCGTTCACAGGAAGCAACGAAACAGGCAGGCAGATATTGCAGTATTCCTCAAAGAGCGTGAAAAAGATGACTATGGAATTAGGTGGAAAATCAGCCAGCATAATATTCGATGACGTTGATCCGGAGGTGGCAGTCAACAGCTCGCTTACATCCATATTCCTTAACCAGGGGGAAATGTGTACCGCCATGTCCAGGATATTGGTCCAGGAAAGCATATATGACAGGTTCCTTGCGGATTTTACAAATAAGGCAAGGCGTATAAAATTGGGGATTGCGGAAGATTTTCAGACCCAGATGGGCCCGTTGATTAACGATGCGCAGCGTAAGAAAGTCATGGCTTACATAGATAAGGCGAAGGCGGAAGGCTCGAGGCTTGTCTGCGGCGGCAGAATACCCGAAGATCCTGAATTGAAGAACGGGTATTTCCTGGAACCGGCAGTTTTGGCGGACGTGAATACGCATTCACGCATATTCAGGGAAGAGGTTTTCGGACCGGTAGTATTGATAAACAAATTTTCCGGACCAGACGAAGCCGTAAAACTTGCCAACGATGCGGATTTTGGCCTGGCCGCATGTGTTTGGAGCAAAGATTTATCTTTAGCCCGGGAAGTATCCAGGCAGATAAACGCCGGTACCATATGGGTGAATACATACGGGATGTTTTACAACCAGCTGCCTTATGGAGGTTTTAAGCAGAGCGGTTTTGGAAAAGAGATGGGGCAGTCAGGATTCCTTGAGTACACCAGGCTCAAGAATACGGTCCTGGATCTTTCGCCGGAAGGCAAACCACTGGTCAATTTCTGGTACGGATTATAATGGATGTTGTGAATATTCTAAAAAAATGTGCTGTGGATTACGGCGGGAAAACCGCTGTACTTTTTGGCCAGGAAGCAATCTCTTTTCTTGAACTTAAGCGTAAAGTTTTCGCCCTGGCCCAAAACATGATCAATCTGGGTATAAGCCCCGGAGACAAGGTGGCCATATATTTGCCCAGCTGGCCGGAATACATTTACAGTTATTTGGCAATTTGGTCGATTGGGGCATGCGCGGTCCCTTTGGATTTTATGCTTACCGAGGATGAAATAATTTCCTGTTTAAGCCATTGCGAGGCAAAGGTTCTTGTCACCAAGCATAAGGCCAATGTTTCGATTTCCCGCCTTAAGGAAAACCTGCCTTTATTGAAACATATTATTTCCTGCCGCCGCAGGGAAGAGGGTGCTTTAAATTTCGAAGACCTGCTTTCTTGCTCCCGGCAGGATTTTTCCGGGCTCCCGCTCAAAGAAAATGATTATGCCATCGTCTTTTATACTTCCGGTACTACGGGAAAGCCCAAAGGGGTACTGATTAGCTACAAGCAATTGAATGCTCCTCCGAAATCAATGGCCTTTTTCGTGAATAAGGACATTTCTTCTCGGGATGTTACTTTATGCGCCTTACCCTTCTCCCATCTGGGCGGGTTGATTTATATCCAGAATACGATTACTTTTGGCCTGACCATGGTGTTGATGGAGAGGTTCATGCCTTTGGATTTCCTGAGAAACGTTCAAGGCCATAAGGTAAATTTCTTTTGGATCGTCCCTTCTATGTATTATGCGCTGCTGCAGCTGAAGGAATTTGAAACCTTCGATTTATCCAGCCTGCGATGGATAGTGACTTTTGGCGCTTCAAGCTCGCCCGATGCTTTGCGCAGATTCCATAAATTTTGCCCCAAGGCCTATCTTTTGAACGGCTGGGGGCTTACCGAAACAAACGCTCCTACCGTAGTCTTGCCTATGGGGTCGGATAAAATAGAGAGCGTAGGCCGGCCCGCTCCCTGGATTGACGTAGGGATTTTTGGCGAAGGCCAGCAAAAACTGGAGAATGGACAGATTGGAGAAGTGGCAGTGAAGAGCTGGGTAGTAACCGATGGCTATCTTAAGGATGAAGAGCTCACCCGTGAAACTGTCCGCGACGGGTGGTTTTATACTGGAGACCTCGGCAGATTCGACGATGAAGGATTTCTTTATATCGTAGGGAGAAAGAAAGAGATGATCAAGGTGGGTGGGGAGATTGTTTTCGAACCGGAGGTGGAGTCGGTTTTGCTGAAGCATCCGGATATCGCCGAGGCCGCCGTGGTAGGGGTACTGGATAAATTGAGAGGAGAAGTGCCTAAAGCCTTCTTGGTGCGCAGGGAAGGAAGCGATCTTTTGGAAGAAGATTTGCGTTATTTTCTGCGCCAGCACCTGGCTCATTTTAAGATACCCCATTGCTTTGATTTTCGCGCAGAACTTCCCAAGAACCGATCCGGCAAGGTGGATAAAGAGAAGCTAAGAAGCGGTGTTTGATTATGGAGGACGTTAAGGATATCGGCTTAAGCGGCTTGAAAGACAGGCTGGCGTCCTGGGGAGTGCCCGGATACCGCGCCAAGCAGATATTTACCTGGATTTTTCAAAAAGGGGCATTAAGTTTCAGCCAGATGAGCGATATCCCCCTGCCGCTTAGAGAGAAGCTTAATAGTAATTTTTATATCTTGGGGCTCAAGAAATCCGCAGGGAGCAGGTCTTCGGACGGGACCGAAAAATTGCTTTTTGAGCTTCGCGACGGCAACTTAGTCGAAGGAGTGAATATTCCTATGGCCTTGCGTCTGCCGGGCGATTCTGGCAGGTCCTGTGCCGGATCTTATTCCGAGGTTACCGCCTGTATCTCCTCTCAGGCCGGATGTAAGTTTTCCTGCGGATTTTGCGCCAGCGGGGTTAAAGGTCTCAGGCGTAATTTAAAATGCGGTGAAATTCTGGATGAAATACTGTTATTGAAAAGCCAGCTGCATAAAGCAAGGCTGAACAATGTCGTATTTATGGGCACGGGAGAACCGCTGGATAATTATGCCAATGTATTACAGGCTGTCAGGATGATCAATTCTCCGGATGCCTTCAATATAGGTGCCAGGCATATTACTATTTCCACTTGCGGGATTATTCCGGGGATCAATAAGCTGAAAGAGGAGGATTTGCAGGTGGAGTTATCCGTTTCTTTGCATGCTGCGGATGATAAGTTGCGCACGGAGATTATGCCGGTGAACCGTAAATACCCGCTTGGGGAATTGATCCCTTGCTGCAATGAGTATATCGAGGCCACCAACCGGCAGATAACTTTCGAGTACATTTTGATCAAGGGGCTCAATTCGGATTTGTCTTGCGCCCGGAAGCTGGCTATCCTGTTGTCCGGACTGAGACTGGCTAAGGTCAACCTGATTCCGGCAAACCCCGTAAGCGGAAAGAAAATCAGTCCTCCTTCAGCCGCGCAGGCGTTATGTTTTAAGGAATGCCTGGCAAAGTCCGGGGTCAATGTTACTTTGAGGAAAAGGAGAGGGGCCGATATCGACGCCGCATGCGGACAGTTGAGGCTGAGACATGAAAATAATTAATAAAACGATTGTGCTGGTTGCCGCAGCCTTCATTTTGGCCGGGTGCACCAGGCAGGAAATCAGGAACGCAGGGAAAAAAGACGGCAATATTATTTGCTTCGGAGACAGTATTACTTTCGGATACGGGGTAAACCGGGGGGATGATTATCCTTCTGTCCTGGAGAAGATGCTCAAAGCTCCGGTAATTAACGCGGGCGTTGACGGAGATACTTCTTTTGCCGCCCTGGAACGTTTAGAGCAGGATGTGCTTTCTAAGAATCCCAGGCTGGTTATTGTCGAATTCTGCGGGAACGACTTTCTGAAAAATATCCCCGAGGAAACGACCATAGAAAACCTGGACCGGATTATCGACCTTATCCAGGAACGCGGGGCAATGGTCGCCTTAATGGACATAAGCGCGGGGATGTTCTTTAAACAATACAGAAAGGCCTTTAAAAGGCTGGCAGAGAAAAAACAAGCCATATTCATTCCTGTCGTGCTTAATAAGATTATTACCAACCCATCGATGAAAAGCGATTTTTTTCATCCGAACGCCCGCGGTTATAAAGTTATAGCCGGCCGGGTATTCAATGCCATATCGAGACATATAAAATAAAATGAAAAAAGCAAGTTTGATTCAAATGAAGGCGCGACAGAAAGGCGTTGTCTTTGAGATCAACGCAGGTGCGGGTTTGAAAAACAAACTTATGAGCATGGGGGTTTATATAGGCAGGGAAATCACCAAGGTCAGCCATATCGGTTTAAGCGGGCCTGTGGCGATAAAAGTAGGCAGGAGCGTATTGGTTCTGGGGCACGGAGTAGCCAACAAGGTTGCCGTGGAAATACATGATTAAGAAGATTTTCTTGGTCGGTAACCCTAATGTGGGCAAAAGCGTGGTTTTTTCCCGGCTTACCGGGGTCCAGGTGATTTCTTCCAATTATGCCGGTACTACCGTAGAAATAATGCGCGGGTTTTTAAGGTCCGGAGGAAGAGAGATAGAGGTTATTGACTTGCCTGGGACATATTCCCTCGAACCGGGGTCAAAAGCCGAAGAAGCGGTAATTTCCCTGCTTAACGAATCGGATAGAGGCACCACGGCGGTTATCAATATAGTCGATTCGACAAACCTGGAACGCAATCTTTATCTTACCCTGCAATTGCTTGAAGAGTCCCTGCCGGTAATGGTTTGTTTGAATATGTGCGATGAGGCTAAACATCATGGCGTAAGCATCGAGGTAGCCAAATTGGAGGAGCTTCTCGGGGTTCCCGTAGTCCCGACCTGCGCGGTAACCGGCCTGGGGATAAAAGCGCTGATTGACAAGCTGGAGAATGTCAAGGCTTGCGGCAGGGTTAAATCGGGGCATCAGGAGCGTTGGCAGGCAATCGGTTTAATCGTTGAGCAGGTGCAGCGTCTTTCCCACCGGCATCATAACTTACGCGAGATACTGGAAGATGCTTCGGTAAGGCCTTTCAGCGGTTCGCTGATAGCTGCCGGGACGATATTTGTCGCTTTCCAAGTTGTGCGGTTCATCGGGGAAATCCTGATCGGGAGGATAGCGGACCCTTTTTTTGTCAATTTTTACCAGCCTTTATTGGATAGACTCAGTTCCTTCCTCGGGCAGGGAAGTTTCTTGCATCATTTGCTTATCGGGGATTTTATCGGAGGGCAAATCGATTTCGAACAGTCTCTTGGGCTTTTGACCACCGCTCCTTATATCGAGTTTGCCATGGTTCTGCCGTATATCATTTCCTTTTATCTTGTTTTGGGTATACTCGAGGACGTCGGGATTCTTCCCCGCCTGGCGATGCTTTTTGATAACATTTTGCACCATATCGGGCTGCATGGTTTTGCGATTATACCGGTTTTGCTGGGGTTGGGATGCAATGTCCCCGGGATACTTGCTACGCGTAACCTGGAATCACGACGCGAACGTTTTATCGCCGCCACTTTAATCTCCATCGGCGTGCCTTGCGTGGCGTTACAGGCTATGATTTTCGGCCTTTTAGGCAGGTTTTCGGGTTTTTATGTTTCGGGGGTATATTTGGTGTTGCTTGTTATCTGGGTTGTGCTGGGGGTGATATTGAACCATACGGTCAAAGGTTACAGCCCGGAGCTTTTGGTGGAAATTCCCCCCTATAGACTGCCCTCATTTTCTACTCTATGGAAAAAACTTTTTTTGCGCATCAAAGGATTCCTGTTTGAAGCCGCCCCGCTGGTACTGCTGGGGGTGTTGATAATCAATCTGCTCCTGTATTTTAAGCTTTTTGACCTGGTTACAGGTATTTTTTCTCCGTTGATAACGGGTGTATTTGGCCTGCCCAAAGAGGCGGCGGTAGCTTTAGTGATGGGGTTGTTTAGAAAAGATGTGGCAGCGGGAATGCTTATTCCGCTTTCCCTTAATGTTAAACAGTTATTTATTGCCGCCGTACTTTTAGCAGTATCATTTCCCTGCGTAGCGACGTTTTTCGTATTCCTGAAAGAGCTCGGTTTAAAGGATTTACTCAAGGCTTTCTTGATTATGTTTATTGTCGCCCTGGTAACCGGTGCCTCGCTCAACCTGCTTATACATTAGGATGTTTTTAGCCGTTTTTTATTATAAAAAACGGGATTTTCCCCGCATAGGATTTTAAATAAGCATAGAACAGCACGCCCGCTTTTTGTTTGCCCAAAAGAGACTTTACGATGCGGTTGTATTCATCGAGCGCCGCAGCAGATCCTTCCGCAGTAATTTCGTGTAAGCTGTATTTAGCCTCTTCGTATTTCCGGGTGAAGTCCAAGAACAGGTTCTCGCCCGGAAAGTATTTATCGTCTATGGAAGCGGCCAGAAGCAGGGGAGGGGTGCATGATTGTTGTTTGAACCCGAATCCGGCGGTTATTGCCTGCAAGTTTTTATAAAGGGCTATGATTAGTTTACGGGGATCGGCATAAAGCTTTAGTATCTCCATTTTTGCGTTTTCGATCATCAGGCAGGAGTATAAAAATAACGCCGCCATAATCGAAAGTATGACAATTGCTATTTTCAGGAGGAGTTTAAGGAGCCAGTATTTTTCTTTCACTATTTCCGCATCGGCGGGGATGCTTTTTACCCCCGAGTATTCAGCGAAGATCCTGGTTTTTCCTATTCTTGCAGGGCGTATGCGGTTTCTTTCCATCTTTGCCGTACGGGGATTCTCGCTTGTCCATGCCGCCAGGGAGGTGATGTCTTTATGGGATGAATCCCCGAAATAACCTTCTGCCTGCAGCAACGGGGATTCGTTTTTTGTCAATGTCAACTGGCGGGGAGAGATGTTAATTGAGACTAACCTTGCTTCTCCCACGATAACGGGGATATATGCGCTTTCCATATTTTTATATTTAAAACGGATTTTTGTTTCCCCGGGAACGATGGCTTTGATCGTTCCGTTTTCCACGGAGGCTACTTCGGGATCTGAGACATGCCATTCTCCAAGGATAGTTATATCCTCTTCGCTGTTATCCCTGCGTACGCCGAAGGCTAAAAGTTGTTCCCGTGACCCTGCCGGCAGGGAGCAATAGGAAGGGGCAATTTTTATATATTTGAAACTGTTGCTTTCAGTGACCTTTTTATGCAGCATGCGGACATCTTCTTTTATTCCCTCGAGCAGTTCTTCCTTTTCTTTCTTTTGAGGCCGTATTTTATTGGAGCGCTTTTTCTTAATCTGGGAACCGGATATTACCACTTTAACGGGAAGGCTGCGCAGTCCGCCCATAACCGCCTGAAGTTCGGTTATCCCTATACCCTTTGCGGCAAAGACATTATCCGAAGCCCTTTCCAGGAGCAGTTTGTCCTTTATCGCCCAACGTACTTTATCGGTTACTTCTTCCACGCTGTTGTCTTCATAACTGGCAATAGCGCGGAAAGGCACGCTGGTTTGACGCGCAATATATACATTTGAGGGGAGGGCGTCGATTTGTTTTAAGGTTTTGTTCATCCGTGCAGGTTTTGTACTGATGCTTATTTCCCGGGAAGCGCTCCGCAGCCCTCTGTATTTACAAAATACTCTATATTTTCCATAAGACGATAAAAAGACCTTCGATTCCTTCAATTTATAAGTCCTTCCGTCCTGTTCTCCGAACCAGTCTACCTGCCGGGTTATTTCCCTGACCGAATAATGGCCTTTGAGGGTGAAGGTCCCGAAAGCATAAAAATATACAACTGTATTTACATTCGCGTATGGCTTAGCGGGGAAAATATCTATGTTTAAAAGCCGCTCTTCCGAGGAATTGTCCTGCGGGCTTTCGGATATAGAAATAAAACCGGCGTTGCTATATTGACCTTTATATTCCGCAATGACCTGGTATTCTCCTGTTTTCTTGGGGGTTAAGACTCCTGTGCCATTGGCATCGAAATATTTTGGTTTGTCTAAAATCAATTCCGACTGAGAAGTTACGTCCGTGACCGTTCCGGAATCGTATAACGTTTTGAATTCTAAAGGAGACCCGATATAGCCTTGGACAAAGCGCGGGTAAAGGTATATTTTAGGGGTATCTTCAAAGTATATATATAATTTTTCTTTTCCGTCGTAAAGCCATAGCCTTTCTTTAACATAAGAAGGGATGCCGTATTTTTCGACGGCCTCTTCTTCGCTCAACCCGGAAATAATCCTCCCCTGCGGGATTATCTTTTCCCTGACAGGTTGTTTTGCGTAAAGCCGCCCCAGGCAGAACAGGGATATAAACAGTATAAAAACAGGGATTTTTCTTATCATTTTACAGTTTTATTTTGCCGCCTCTTTCCTAATGATGCTGAATTCTTCTTCCGGGATAGACCCGACTACCGTAATCTTGCATTTGGTGCTTATCGTGTCTTTATACCTGCAGGTTATTTCCGCCTCTCCGGCGCCCTTGGCGTAAGCAATACCAGATTGGCTTACAAAGACAACGTTAGGGCGCGAAGAGGACCACTCCAATTCAGGGGAAATTTCTTTGATGAAATTATCATAAATCGCCACATTATTTAACCCGATGCTGCCGTCGATAGGCAGGATAGCGTAGGCAGGCAGTATTTCTATCCTTAGCTCCCCTTGTTGTTTATCGTCCTTTGGAATGTCCGCCGATTCAGAAGACATGATGTCTTTTTTGAGCTGGTCAGACTCCGAAACATTCTTAAGCTCATCTGCATTCATAAGCACATCTTTTTCGTTTTTACTTTCTTTCAGGGTATCCAGCTTATCCTCCAGCACAGCTGCTTGCTGTGGAGACAGTTCTTTTAAAGCCTCTATTTCTTCCCGCAGGTTACGGCTTTCTTGTTCCATGATGAGCATTTTCTTTGTCTCCGCTTCTTTATTCAAAAGGTCCCTGAATTTATCCATCTCCCCGCTTTTTTCCCCGGATAATTCCAGTTCTTTATTAATCGCTTCAACTATATTTTTAACCTGATTTATTGTCTGAGCGCCCCTTAATTTTTCCATAAGTTTGTTTATTTGTTCTTTCTGGGCTTTTTCCAGGCGCGTCTTGTCTATTAAATTATCCGTCTCTTTCTTGTAGTCCAGCGTCTTTTCGTTATCCCGTTCTTCCTGCCCGTTGTCCATATTTTCCATTTTGATACGAGCGGCAATAAGCTGTCCTGTTTCTTCCGCCATCCTTGTGAGCCTTTTTTCTGTTGTTTCGTCGATTCTTCCCTGGGCCCCCAGCTCTTTTAGCAGCTTTTTGATTTCAGAAGCAGGAGAGGACAGTTCTTCTTCTGAGCGGGCCGTATTCATCTTGTTAATTTCCTTAAGCAGGTCTTCTCCGGAATCGGCCAGCTCATCCTGTTTTATTTCGGTTTTTAAATTATTTATTGATTCTTTAATCAGATCCTCGAGCTGCCCTTTGATTATTTCTTTTGTCTCCCCGGAGATTTGAAAATAGCGTTCTTTCTGTATGCGTTCTACGAGTTTGTTGATTTTCTCAAGGATTTCCCCGGGGTTGCGGGATTCTTCTATGGCATCAAGCGCTTCTTCGAGTTCCGGGGGTCGGTCTATTTGTTGTCCGGATTCTTCGAGTTTCTTGCGCAGCTGTCCCATTTCCTTGGAAGAGAGGAGGATCTTTTTTAACCCGATCAATTGCCGCATTTCATCCAGCGCCTTTTTCCGTTCCGGGGGTATTTCCGCAGCCTCTTTTTTAATGAGGTCGTTTATCATTCCGTATCCGGAATCCGTTTTAAAATCATCGATACGGTTTATTAAGTCCGAAAGGCCGTATGATTCATTTTGGTCCATGGCGGCTATTTTTTTCTGCAGGGAAGAGAGTTTTTGAGAATACAGCTGGTATGCTTTCCATTCTTTGAACTGTTTTTCGAGTTGCCTCAATTGTCTTTTTGCCTGTTCATTCAGGAAGCTGCGGTTGATCGCGTCCCGAGATCTTTGGTCGTTTGCCTCCAGCTTCGAAGCGGAATCGCTGTAGTCGAGCCGGTTTACCGCGTTCAATATGGCAAATTTTTGCCCCAGGCTGGCGCGGTTGGCCTCGGTTGCTTCCTTAATTTGATTCTTGATTCCGGAAAGATTATCCGTTGTCTTTTTATCCGTATATAGCTTCACTGCTTTATACAGTTCTTTTGCTTTCTTTGCGTCTTCGGCAATGATCAATTTCTCAAGTATGTCCAGGATCTCTTTTTTAGCCGCGTTTACCTCGCAGGCGAATTGTTCTCTTTTCGCTATCAAATCCTGTATTCCGGCCAGGAGTTTATGCATTTCGTCGGTAGAGGAGAGCTTGAAGGTCAGTTCAGTAAGCTCTTTCTGGAGTTGTTCTTCCGGCAGAGACTCTCCGTCTTCTTTTTCCCATTCTTCTGTCGCGGTGAGGTCTTCTTCCTTCAGGGCTTCGAGAGTGCTTATTTTGCCAAGAGGGAATCTAAAGAATAGCGTCCATGCCAGCAGTGCCGATAGGATAAGAATGATTACGAAGAGCGCGTTTATCCCCTGGTATTTGTTTTTTATTTTTTGCGGATTTGTGAAAAGGGCATGGAATTTAGCCCTGGTTACCGCCAGTAAGGTCAGGGCGAATCCGGAAGAGAGCCCGAGAAATAACCCGCTATAGTTTTTCGCCAGGGCACATATGCAGAGGAAGAGAAGAATGCAGAAGACCTGCATGGAGTTAAGATAGCTTTGCTGGAAAGAGCTGAAGCTGCTTGCGACAATAAGCAGAGACAGGCTTTTGATGCATATTATGATAACTTCTCTGTATAAAAATGATGAGTTTAGCACGTAATACAGGGTCCCGGAGAGGATCGCCAGGTTTACGGTTAAGGTAGCGAATTTTCTGAAAGTGCAGAACTTTTCCCTGCTTATGTAAGCGGTTATTGCCCCAATGATTACTCCCCCGCACAGGAAAAGGCGCAAAGGCAGCACTTCCGCGGGGAATAAAAAGGGGAGCGGGATAAAAAGCAGGAAGGTGAGCAGGTGCTCCAGATAAGAGAAATGTTCTTTTCTTTCCATGTCCTATGTTTGGAACTTTTCCGCCAGGTTATCTTTGCGTGCTATATAAATAGGTTTAAGGTTTATATTTTCCGGCATCCCGGTTTCATGCTCTTTCCCGGGGATTGGCGCGCCGGCTCCCTTAACAAATGTCGAAGATTTGATAAGTACGGGTATGAGCGATACGTTCTGCACCCCTAAAGACAGCATGGTCGATAAAAAGGCTTTATTTTTGTCGGACATCACCACAATCAAGCTTGAATCTTCCAGGATATTGCGTTGGAAGGTGGTAAAAAGCTCAAATAAGCTGATCCTGCTTTCCGCCTGGGCGATAGTGAGGAATTTCATTATGTCCTCCAGGTGTTCCTGTCCTTTGTTGAAGGGGATGCATACGACTTCGCCTGCGTGGGATATGATTTCAATGGATACGCCCAGGTCGGTAAGGTATTTTGCGATCGAGGCGACTATTTTTACGATATACTCGGCAACCGATTCTTTTCCTTCCCCGAGGTTTTCTTCTTTGTTCAGGTTGAACATTATGGTTGCCCTGAAGAAGCTTTGACGCTGAAATTCTTTTACGATGAGCTGATTTTTACGCGCCGATACCATCCAGTGTATTTTTTTTAAGGGGTCTCCCCGTTTGTATTCGCGTACTCCGTAAAATTCATCGTCGTCCCCGCTGACGCGCGAAGTTTCTACTCCGAGCAGGAGGGAGGAGCCTTTGTTCAGAGACGGGAATTTACGGATACGGAACGTCCTGGGGTAAACGTATACTTCAGAATACAGGCGGTACACTTTCTTAAAATAGAACATTCCCAGGGGGTCGAAGAAATAGGCGGTTATGGGGCCGATATTGTATCTGCCTCTTTGGGGACATAGGCAGCCGTATTCAAGCCTGCAGGTTGCCCCGGGCATGAGCACTTCCGGTACCATGAATACATCTTTTTCCGGACTGCTGGCGCAGTTTAAGGAGTCTTTCAGGATAATATCGAATACCGGCAGCAGCCCGCCGTTTTTTATGTCCAGGGATATTTTCAAAGTATCGTCTTCTTCTACCCTGAGCGTTGTTTTTCTTTCCATCCGTACCCTTTCGCACAAGAACACGACCGCCAGCCATGAGAAGCTGATGGTGAATACGGAAAGGAATATCCAGAAGAGCAGGCAGAAGATTATGAACGGCGTCTTCAGGCTCATAAACAGGCTGAACCCGAGAAGGAGGAGAAAAAGAAGCCATTTTCCCAGGAACTTCTTACGCATATTATTAAGGTTAAGAAATCGGGATTTGTTTCAATATGTTATCGATAACGGATTCGGGCGTAATTCCGGAAATTATCGCTTTCGGATGCAAAATGATCCTATGTTTCAATACGCGGGGGAGAAGCTTGATGACGTCATCGGGGATAACATAATCCCTGCCTTCGATAAAAGCCCAGGCGCAGCTGGCTTTCATGATGGCAATTGAAGCGCGCGGACTCGCCCCCTGTTTGACCGCATCGGATTTTCTCGTGGAAGAGACCAGTTTGACTATATATTCGAGGACTTCAGGGGAGACCTGTACTTTTTTAACCTGTTCCTGAAGTTTTATAACGTCATCCAGATTCATGACCGGTATAACGCTTTCTACGGGGTGTTTGATTTTCTGTTCGGAAATGACCTTGATCTCTTCGTTCAGAGAGGGGTATCCTACATTGATTTTCATCAAAAATCTGTCTATCTGCGCTTCGGGAAGCACGTATGTCCCCTGGTATTCGATAGGGTTTTGCGTGGCGATAGTCATAAATGGGGTAGGAAGCGGGTAGGTAAGGCCTTCCACGGTGACTTTGTATTCCTGCATGCATTCGAGCAGGGCCGATTGCGTACGAGGCGTAGTCCTGTTGATTTCGTCAACAAGAAGGATATGCGCGAAGACGGGGCCTTTTTTAAAGTCGAATTCCCCGGTTTTGGGGCTGTAAACGAAGCCCCCGGTGATATCTGTAGGCAGCAGGTCGGGAGTGGCTTGAATTCTTTTAAAATCCCCGCTTACCGATTTGGCTAAAGTCAGGGCGAGCATGGTTTTTCCCATCCCCGGGATGTCCTCTACCAGAATATGCCCGTTGGTCAATAAGCCGATGATCAGCATTTTGATTGTTTCTGTCTTTCCGATGATAACTTTCTCGATGTTTGCGATAAGCTTATAGATAGCTTCGTTACCCATTTGCCAGCCTCCTTATTTATATAGATCTGAAAGCATTATATTCTGCGTGTCTGTTTTTCACAAGCAATTTATAGGCGGCGTGCCGCAAGAAAGATTTTGACAATTTCGCGTTATGCTTTAAAATAGAATGCAGTTTACGCGCGGGTGGTGAAATGGCAGACACGCAAGCATGAGGGGCTTGTGCCGAAAGGCTTGGGGGTTCAACTCCCCCCCCGCGCATTAATTTCAAGCACCCTGTCTTTTGTCTTTCACGTAATTGCTTTTGCCCACGCTTTTTGCCAGTTTCTTTAGCTCTGCACCGATCTCCCCGATTTGCGCTACATGGGTAATCTCCCGTAATTCGTTTGTTACCACCCCTATGGAGACCGAAATCAACGGGATCTTGTGGACATTGCTTTGGCGGTCGCAGCCGATGATAAAGCCATTGTCCCTGTCTTCCTGGCTGTAGAAGGAAGGGGAGATCTTGTCGAAATCCCGGATTATTTTGTCGCAGATTGTATCGGACAGATCCGGAGTGGTTACTACCACAAAGTCATCCCCGCCGATATGCCCGACAAAGTCACCGGGATTTCCATATTCTTTTGCCGCCCCGATCAATATGCGTGCGGTTTCCCGGATAACTTCATCTCCATGCTCGAACCCGTATTTGTCGTTGTATGCCTTAAATTTATCCAAGTCTACGTAGCAGACGGCGTAAGGGGATTTCTTATCTATGCGGACGGAAAGATCTTTTAAGATAGAAACATTTCCCGGCAGGCGGGTAAGCGGATTTGCCTCTAGGTCCCTCTGGGTGCGCCTTAAGACCATGCGTATCCTCGCCAGCAGCTCTTTCGGTTCGAAAGGCTTTACTATATAGTCGTCCGCGCCGGCGTCGATCCCGTCTATCTTATCGCTGATTTCCCCTTTTCCGGTGACCATTATTGTCGGCAGATGCTGCAGCAAAAGATCCTTTTTGATCAAATTGCATACCTGTCTGCCGTCCATATGGGGCATTTTGTAGTCCAGTAATACCAGGTCCAACGGCTTGGCGCGGATGATCTTTAATGCCTCTTCGCCGTCACGCGCTTCGGTAATTTCATAGTTTTCTTCTTCAAGCGTCAGTTTAAGGACATCCCTTATATCCGGATCGTCGTCTGCGATAAGTATTTTTATTCCCATAGTAGTTTTTAAGCGGCGTTAAGAGTGAAGCTGAAGGTGGAGCCTTCCCCAACCTTGCTTTTTACCCAAATACGTCCCTGGTGAGCCTCGATGATATGTTTGACCAAGGCGAGCCCCAGGCCCGTGCCTTTTACCTCCTGATTTATGGTATTTTCTACGCGGTAGAACTCCTCGAATATCTTCTCCTGGGCATCTTCGGGGATCCCGAATCCCGTATCTTTTACGTCTACCTGGATGACCCTGCCCGAGCAGTGCGCGTTTACGCTGATTGTCCCTTTTTCCGGAGTGAATTTAATTGCGTTTCCAACCAGGTTTATAAAAATCCTTTCTATCTGACTGCGGTCCGCCATAACTCTTTGGCAGTCTTCGGGTATGCTGCTTTCGAAAGAGATATCTTTGCCTTTCATCTGCACGCCGAGAAGATCCGCCACCTTATCCACAACGTACTTCAGTTCTATATTTTCTATTTTCATATTTACTTTTCCGGATTCGATACGCGAGATATCCAGAAGGTCGTTTATCATATGCACCAATTCGTCGCTATGACGGTTTATTTTCGCAAGCCTGGCTTTTATCTCTTCCGGGACGGCGCCTAACTTCCCGGCGAGGAGTATGGCCGCGTAGCCTTTTATTGAAGTAAGGGGGGTTCTGAGTTCGTGGGATACGCTCGAGATGAAATCGCTTTTGCGTTTGCTGACCTTGCCTACTTCTTCCAGGGCTTGGGTAAGCTGGCGCGTTCTCCCGGTGGCGTTTATTTCAAGCTCTTGCTGGGATCTCCAGGTTTTTTCGAAGAGCCTGGCGTTATCCAGGGTCTGCCCGATCTGGTTGGCAAGAATCGTAATGAGCTCCTGCTCCCCTTCGGTTATGCAAGTTTCGATATTTTCTGTCCCCACGGAGATGAACCCCTGGTCTCCCTCCTGGGCGAGTATGGGGCAGATGATAAATGAATGGGTCATAAATATGCCGCAGATTTTGTCTTTAGCAAGAAAATCCGCGGGGATAAATACGGAAGAGGCATTTTTACCGCTGCGGATTAATTCGAGAAACGCCTCCTTTTCCGCATTTACCGCTCTGCCTATTTGTTCGGATTCATCGTTTCCGTACCCCAGGTTCAGGCATAGGTAGAATTCTCTCTTCAGATCATTCCATAAAAAGGCGGTACATTTTTCAAAACCAAGTTCTTCCAAATGGTCGTTGCGTATTTTTTTAAAGATCTGTTTTTCCTCGAGAGTGGTGCTTATATCCCTGGAAAGGCGCTGCAGAGTATCGAGCCCGGCGATTTTTTTGTCCAACTCTTCCTGGGTCTTATTAAGCTCCATATCCGTGCGCATAATCAATTTTGCCTGCTCGTCCATTTCCTCCAGGGACCTTTTTAGCTCGGATATCTTAGCCTCTTTATTTTTGATCTGCTGCATCTTCGATAAGGAAAATACCGCCAAACCGAAAGTTACCAGAAAAATAGCGAATAGGACGAGATTGAACATTTTATTGGCCTCCGAATGCCAGGATGTTCATGCTTTGATTATGGAAATAGGCCCGGCCAAGATAACTTATGGATTTCAGGGGGGCCTGCTCTCCGTAGGAATAGATCCCTATCAAAGGGACATCCTCACCGAATGCGGCTTTGATTATATCGAGTTCTTTTGTATATTGCCTGCCGAGAAGCGTGAATCTTGCCGCCGAGTCGAATACCATGATGAATTTTGCCTGCGCGCCGAGGTCTTTTTTTGCCTCTTCGCAGGAAGCCGCGGCAGCGGAAAGACAGGAATCCTTGGTCCCGATCATCAGGCGTATCGGGCTGTCCTGGAGGATATCTCCCTGGGTTACCAGAGACCCATCGTCTTTAATTGAGATAATATTGCGTAAAAGATATTCTTTTTCCCCCTCCAGGTAAACTCCTATGGGATAGAATATGGAGATTCTGCGCAGTTCTTTGGCAAGTTCGAGGGCGTCTTTGGCAAAATAGTTCTCGTATAGTTTTATCGCAGGTTCCCCGTCAATCTCTTTGATGATGTTCCCCTCTGATTTGGTGACATGATGGATTTTCCCCAAGGGCTTCCATCCATGCTTGATCCCGAAACCAAAATGCATTTTCCCTCCGAAAAGAAGTCCGCAGCAGGAATCGGAGAGAGCTTCTTTATTGAAATACTGGAAGGTTTTTGTAAAAGCGAAGTTATCCGAAGCCGAAACTCCGATCAGAGGGAAGCTTTTTCCCAGATTTTCCTGCAGGCCGTTTATCAGGCTTGTTCCGTCGGTGATCAGGCCGTCCGAGAAGATGAGGCTGAGATTCCTGCGCACATCTTTGCATCCGTAGAGCAGCTTTTTCCCCAGGTCTCTTCCTGCGGCGACGGGGGTCATTTTGTTTACATCCTTGACGGCGGCGAAGTTTAAAAAGACCTGCTCTCCCAGGCTGATTAAAAGCACGGCAAACCCGTGTTTGTGTATGCCCTTGTTTGTCATTATCCCCAGGCTGCTGCAGCCTAATATGGGGATTTCGCCCAAAAGGTTGTTGGTGATCTTTAATACTAACGGATGAGCGAACTCTATGGTGGTGAATATTATAGCCAGGTCTCTGCGTTTTTTCCCCAGGCCTATTATCGCCTGGCCGATTGCCTCATTAGTGGCCTGAATGTGGTCTTTATTGTCGCTGAACCCGAGACTTATGTTCATGCCAACCAGTATATAATGTAAATTATGGAGGGTCAATAAAATTGTATTTATTAAGTTGTTGACTAAAAAGGCAATTATAGTAAAATACATCTAATATTTGGCCCCATCGTCTAGCCCGGTCCAGGACGTCAGGTTCTCAGCCTGTAAACACCGGTTCAAATCCGGTTGGGGCTACCAAATTTTGCGTCGACGCCGAAAGGCACAAGATTTTTCTTGCATTTTTTTCGAGAGCGTTATAAGATTAATGAAATAACGGGGGGCGGATGAATAAAACATCTCGGTTTCATAAAATCTTCCAGTGCAGTGGGTAAAGTCATTGCCTGGATTTTTTGTTTTTGGCAACAAAAGGTAGATTATAGACTAATACGGAGGCAATAAAATGAGAAATAATATTATTCTTTTTTCTGCACTTGTCTTATTATGCGGCGGGGTTTTGGGGTGTGACAAATTTAAACCGGCGGTAAAAAGCAAGCCCGAGGTTAAAATCGAAGTTCAGCCAGCGGTTGTAGAAGCTAAGGGGCCGGTAGTCGCCAAGGTAAACAATATTTCTATAGGATTGGATGATTTGAATGCCGAGATTACTGTTTATAACGCAAATGTCCCGGAGGACCGCTCGGAGTTAAAAATAACCACCAAAGAACAAAAGGTCAATTATTTAAAGAATGAAATGGTACGCAGGGCCTTGCTTTATCAACATGCCCTTGATAATGGGCTTGACCGTGACGAAGAAGTTAGGCAGGCGGTGGAAAAAAATAAACGCGATCTCATGGTTCTGCAGGATATCAAAGAAATAGCCAAAGATATCAATGTTACTTCTAAGGAAGTTGAGGATTACTACAATACTTATAAAGATCAATTCAAGGAGCCGGAAGAGAGGCAGGTTTCCGAGATTATCGTTGGCAGTGAACAGGACGCCAGAGATGTATTAATACAGCTTCTTCAGGGTGCGGATTTTGCCGCATTGGCAAGAAGCAGCTCCAGGTCTGGCAGCGCTAAAGACGGAGGGAATATCGGGTTTATCAAAAAAGGGCAAAAATCTGCCCAGTTCGATGCTGTTGCCTTCTCTGACTCTTTGGATATAGGCAAGGTAAGCAATATATTCAAGGTTCCCGAAGGGTATGCGATCATTAGGCTTGAGGCAAAACGCGGAGGCAAGCAAAGGCCCTTGTCGGAAATGTGGGACGATATCAACAGGGGACTTGTTTTTCTTAAGCAACAGCAGGCGATCGAAGAACTGATTGGAAAGCTTTCCCGTGACGCAAAGATCGAAGTATTCGAAGGGGAGATAAAATAATGGCAATCGAAAAGCAGAAGCTTATATTGCTCAGCGGCATAGTGTTAGGCGTTATGGCTATTGCCATGACCAAGATGTACCTTGACCAGCAGCAGCAGGCTATGCAGGTTAAAGCCAAGGCGGCGATTGCCAATATGAGATCCAGCCAAACCGCTGTGCTGGTGGCTAAACAGGATATTCCCCAGGGGGCAGCTATTGAACCGGAGATGTTTGATACTTCGATCGTCCCGAATAAATTCGTTCAGCCGCAGGCGGTTACGTCTTTGGACAGGATTTCCGGGATGGTTACTGTTGCGCCTATTTCCAAGGGAGAGCAGATAAGCCTCTCGAAGCTTACGCGTATAAGGCAGTCCGGGGGAGGGAATTTATCCGGAGTTACTCCTGCGGGCAAAAGGGCCATATCTATTGTTGTAGATAACCTGTCTTCTTTGGCCCATATGGTTAGGCCCGGGGATTATGTTGATGTACTTGCCACGATACAAATTCCAGTCCCAGGACCGGATGGGAAAATGTTAAGTCAGGTAGCGGTCATTCCTTTGTTTCAAAACGTTTTAATTCTGGCTGTAGGACAAAATATAGGCGGTCCTGAGCTTTCCTCCGGGAGGTATGATAAGCAAGGAGAGGCTCCCAAGGGAACAAGCAATTTGATTACCTTAGCACTTACTCCACAGGAGGCAAGCCTTATAGCTTTTGTCCAGGAGCAGGGAAAGGTGCGTTTGACTATGCGTTCCCCCGCCGATGCCAAAATCGAACCGCTTACCCCCGCAAGCTGGGAGGCTTTATTCCAATATATTATGCCGCAGAAGCAGGATGCAGAAAAAGCGGTAGAAAAACCGATAGAGACCGTACCCGCGGAGCCGACGGAGTATGTGGAAGTACTGCGCGGTTTGAAAAAGGAACAGGTATCTTTGCCTAAATAGGCATATAACACTTTTGTCTGCGTGAGGGTTCTGCGCGGGATAAACGGATAAAAGGAGAAAAATGAGAAAGTTATTTTTTAATCTGTTATTATTTTGTGCTTTTGCATCCCTTTTTCCTCTGGGCGGGCGCGCAGCGGATGACGTTGATGAGGAGATGAAACTCTATTTAGGCGAACCGCAAGTGATTGCCATAAATTCACCAAAAAGAATAGCGATTGGAAATCCTTCGGTTGCCGACGTGGTCAATATTACAAAAAACGATTTGACAGTGAATCCTAAATCCGCAGGGACAACTACGCTTGTTATCTGGGATGATTTTGGCGAGCAGTCATACCGCCTTAAAGTATTCACTGAAAATATGCTAGAAGTAAAAGAGCGCATAGATAAAGCTTTACAGAAATTAAATCTGCCGGATGTCTATTCAAGCGCGGACGAAGACGGAGGAAAAGTGGTGCTCTTGGGTTTTGTCAAGAATGCCGCGGACAGAGAGCGTATCGCTACCGTTTTAGGTGCTCTTAAGGATAAGACTATAGACTTGATAAAACTTAAAGAGGAAGAAGCTGTTATAGAGATAGATGTCCAGGTAATCGAGCTTAACAGGGGCTCTCAGGATACCCTTGGGTTTACCTGGCCGAGCTCTCTGAATTTGACCGAAGTAGGCTCTCCTGGAATTTCCGAAGCCGGAACCACTTGGGGCAAGCTGTTTCATGTGGTCAATGTTACCAGGGATGCTTTTACCCTCAAACTGGATGCTTTGATAAAAGACGGCAAGGCGCGTATTCTTTCCCGCCCCAGGGTTTCCTGTCAGAGCGGCAAAGAGGCCAAGCTGGTGGTTGGAGGGGAGGTCCCTGTTTTGAGCGGTACGGTTACTCCCGGGACAAGCGGTTCTACTTCTGTAGGCGCGACAAGCAACGGTTCTGTTGAGTACAAAGAGTACGGGATTATTCTGAACGTCAGGCCCCTGATCAATGATTCCGGGCGTGTACATCTTAATCTTGACGTTACCGTAAGCGAGCTGGGGGATGTGGTAAGCACTACGTATGCCCTTGCGTACAAAATGACCAAGCGTACTGCGACGACCGAACTTTTTCTCGACGACGGGCAGACTATGGCGATCGGCGGGCTGATTAAGAAAAAGTCTACCGAAGAATTAAAGAGGGTTCCCTGGCTTTCCGATATTCCTGTTTTAGGTTTGTTTTTCAGGCAAAAGACATCATCTCAAGGGTGGAATTCGGATCTTGCCAAGGCCGACGATACGGAACTTTTTATTACCTTGACTCCTCACGTGATGGATCAGAATAAAGCGCTCCAGGAGACAAAGCCTGTTATATCCGGCACTCCTGTTTTTACCGAAGAAGATGCCAAGGATCCGGTTACCAGGTATGCCAAAATTATTCAGCGTAAAGTCTTGGAAAATCTTGCTTATCCGGAAGCAGCAAAAGAAGCCGGTTTTCAAGGCAAGGTAAAATTAAGTCTTAAACTTTCCGCCCAGGGAGACCTGTTGGATTTGAAAGTTAAAGAACCCTCCAATTACCGTTTGCTTGACGATAACGCGGTAAGCGCGGCGCAGAAGATTTCGCCGTATCCTCCGTTCCCCCCGGAGGTCAATAAGAAAGAGATGTGGGTGGATATCCCGATAATTTATCAACTTGAATAAAAATGGCAAAAGTAATAGTCATATTCAGCACTAAAGGCGGAGTAGGCAAGACTTTAATCGCCGCTAACCTGGCTGCATCCTTGGCCAAAGAAGGAAAGCGCGTTTGCGCCATTGACCTGGATACGCAGGTTGTAGGGGATATGTCGCATATACTTGGCGTGGATCCGCAAGTATGCATGGCGGATCTGATGAGCTTTTTGAAAAAACAACCTCAGTTAACCAAGAAACAGAACTTTATCGTCAAATCAAAATTTAACGGAGTCGATTTTATCGCGGGCGTGCTTAAGCCTCAGCAATCGGGGTATTTGTACCCGGAGAAGATACCAGAGGTATTTTCTTTGTTGGATAAAGATTACGACTATATAATCGTCGACGCCGGGAAAAGTTTCAGTGATTTGTTTCTCGCTGTGCTCAACCAGGCAAACCTTATCCTGCTTATTGTAACCCCGGATGCCTTATCCATATACCAGACAAAATGGGCTTTGGATACTTTGCAGTTTTTGCATTTTCCCCTGAATATGATCCAGCTCCTATTGAATAGGGCGGAATCCCTGTCCAGTATCAGCTGGCAGGAGATCCGCGTGCATTTACCGGTCGAGATTATCGAAAAAATTCCTTCCGAAGGCAGGCTGGTAAACCAGGCGGTTAATCAGGGGATTCCGGTAGTAATAGATTCTCCGCGCTCCAGGATCGCCTCGGCTTTTTCCGGTTTAACCAATACTCTTATTTCGAATAAATCCATATTCGTGGAACGCAGGAATATAGATCAATTGAAGCTGAAGAAGGAACCCGACAGCAAGGCGGCTCAGTTTTGGGAGGGGCAGGGGTTAGGAGAGACCGTACTTGACCCGGATGTCAATGAAGACAAGGATGAAATATTGATACTCAAGCGAAGAATACACAGCCGCCTTCTCGAGAGTATGAATATAAAAAAGATAGACCTGAAAGTTTTTAGCGACCATAAAAAGGGAGAAGAACTTAAGAAAAAAGCGGAGGTAGTGGTAAGTAACCTCCTGCTTGAAGAAGCAGGCAGTTTTATCCCCTCTCAGGAGGTGCGGAGGAAGTTAATCAAAGAGATCCTCGACGAGGCCTTGGGGCTGGGGGCGATAGAGGACCTTTTGGCCGATCCTGATGTTACGGATATAATGGTCAATAATAAGGATGAAGTATATGTGGAGCGTTTCGGAAAACTGGAGCTTACCAGCAAAAAATTTATTTCCAACGAACAGGTAAGGACTATAATCGAGCGTATTATTGCCCCCATAGGCCGGCGTATCGATGAGTCTGTTCCCATGGTGGACGCTCGTTTGAATGACGGTTCGCGCGTAAACGCAATTATCCCCCCTTTGTCTCTTACCGGGCCTACCTTGACTATCAGGAAATTCCGCAAGGAAAGATACAAGACAAGCGATTTGATTAATTTCGGTGCGCTTACCCAGGGCATGGCTGATTTTATCAGGGCTTGCGTGTTGTGCCGCAAGAATATGATTGTGTCGGGAGGTACAGGTTCAGGCAAGACTACGGTTTTAAATGCCCTTTCCGAGTATATCCCGGAAGGGGAAAGGATTGTTACGCTTGAGGATGCCGCGGAGCTCAAGTTGAACCAAAGGCATTGGGTGAGGCTGGAGTCACGTCCGCCGAACATAGAAGGTAAAGGCGGGTTGACCATTCGTGACCTTTTTAGGAACACTTTGCGTATGCGTCCCGACAGGATTATCGTAGGAGAATGCCGCGGGACCGAATCTTTGGATATGCTTCAGGCGATGAATACCGGGCATGACGGTTCCATGACCACGATTCACGCTAATTCTACGGCAGATGTTTTATCGCGTCTGGATTCGATGATTCTGATGTCCGGCATAGAGCTGCCGGCAAGGGCTATTCGCGAAATGGTCTCTTCCGCCGTGGATATAATTGTGCATACTGCCCGGCTCTCCGACGGATCAAGGAAAGTGCTTTGCGTATCCGAAGTGGCCGGGATGCAGGACGAAATGCATATAAACCTGAACGACATTTTTATTTTTAAACAAACAGGTGTTGATGCGCAGGGAAAAGTGTTGGGATATTTTACTCCTACAGGGTACAAGCCTACTTTTGTTAATGAGATTCGCGTCCGCGGAATAGCCATCTCCGACGATATATTTAAACCCGTCAAATCGTAAGGGAATATCCATGCGTTTGATAAACCGGACAAAAAATACCGTTTTATCCAATGATGTAATCTTAGCTGATACTTTCTTAAAAAGAGTTAAAGGGTTGTTGGGGAAAAATACTTTTTCTTCCGGGCAAGCGCTTATTCTGGAACCCTGTATTTCTGTGCATACTTTATTTATGCGTTTCCCGATAGATGTAATTTTTGCAGATAAAGCTTTTCGAGTAATAGATATTATCCATAAGCTATCCCCGAATAAATTCAGTCCCGTATACTGGAATTCTTCCAAAGTGATTGAATTGCCTTCCGGAACCATTAGCTTGACATGCACTCAAAAAGGCGACAACCTTTCTTTTTCATCTTAACCGCCTGTTAGATATCCAATTTTGTTAGTCTGGAAGATATGGTTTCTTGACAACCTGCTGAATAGGCAGTATAGTAATTAAAAATGTCCAATCTGGAGAGTGTATGGGAGTAATTCATAAGCTTAAACCGGAAATAATTAATTTTATCATAGAAAATAAGCGAGAAAATCCTGCATTAAGCTGCCGCGATTTGTCCACACTGCTTTTAGAAAACCTTCATGTAAAAGTTTCAAAATCCAGTATAAATAACGTTTTTAAAGATAATAAATTGAGTATGCCTATTGGCAGGAGAAGAAAGCCAAAGCAGAAGAAATTTAATATGCCTGCTTTACCGGTTATAGATGATATTTCCGGCTCAAAACCGCTTTCTGATACTAAGCAAGAGGAGGAGGCCCGCCGCCTGAAAGAAGCCCAGGAAGCCGAGGAAAGCAAGAAGCAGGAAGAGGCCTTGAGGCTTGAGGAGGAGAGGAAGAAGCAAGAGGAGGAGGCCTGCCGCCTGAAAGAAGCCCAGG
>Ga0265297_10002648_pt1 | contig 35416 bp, 44 predicted proteins | sample Munlanlwell13791_FD_192502 | JGI IMG/M metagenome (GOLD analysis project Ga0265297, IMG submission 192502) | Leachate microbial communities from a municipal landfill in Southern Ontario, Canada - Leachate well 137-91 | ecosystem: Engineered > Solid waste > Landfill > Unclassified | place... | reverse complement strand
ATTTAGCAAAAGCTTTTCATTGAAAAGCACTCTGGCTCGCTTTGTCACGCTTGCGCGCATTGCAAAAGATTCCTACCTGCTGCACCCCGTAGGGCTGGGAATAGTGTCTCAGATTCCCTCTCAGGGCTTCTCCGCTAAGAGCCCTTATGGATCATAGGCTTGGTGGGCTATTACCCCGCCAACAACCTAATCCACCGCAGCCCCATCCTTAAGCTCGAATTTGGGAGATAAATCTTTCCAGGGTAAATCTCCTATCAAGTATTATCCTCAGTTTCCCGAGGTTATCCTTGACTTAAGGGTAGGTTAGCTACGTGTTACTGAACAGTTCGCTTTCTCTCGAATAACTTGCATGTCTAAGTGCAAACCAGAGAGCCGCAGCCGCTAGCAGGATCAACTAGATTTAAATAATTTCATATCTCCGTCGATAAAACGAAAATCAATTACGCATTTTCTTATGTAAGAAAGAAAATACTTCACACAAAATTCCTAATCCTTACTATTGGCTTGACAATCAAATATTAGAACTACAACTAAAATGACTACTTTTACATACATCATACTTTAATGTTACAATTGTATATCTTAAAGTACTCATTCTAATTACAAATTCTTCAGAAAAAAGAGATTTATAAATGTTTCTGACAATTTTGTCGTCGGTAAAACAAAATTTTTCCCTCGATTTTTTATTTTTTTGAATTCACCGACGGAGAAATGTATTTAATCTTGAATTTATTTAATCAATTATGTCTTTATTACAATATAAAAAAAAGAGAAATTTGAAAATTAGTAAAGAACCTTTAGATAAAATAAAAATTTCTAAATCTCCGTCGATAAAAAAATTAAATTTTGTTATTCATGAACATCACGCAACTCATTTGCATTGGGATTTAAGATTGGAAGACGACAATGTTTTGAAATCTTGGGCTGTTCCAAAAATTCCTCCGACAGAAAAAGAAATAAAACGATTAGCAATTCAAGTTGAAGATCATCCTCTCGCCTACGCAAAATTCCACGGAATAATTCCTGAAGGAAATTACGGAGCAGGTGAAGTAAAAATTTGGGACTCAGGAAAATATAATTTATTAGAAAAAAATTCCCAGAAAATAATTTTTGAATTGCACGGAAAAAAATTGAAAGGAAAATATTGTTTGATAAAAACGAATTACGGAAATAAAAAATCTTGGCTTTTCTTTAAACTTTAATCCTCTGTTGGGTCTCCAACATATTCTAACTTAATCCCTTTTAACACTCCGGATTTTATCGTTACTATTTTTCTTTCTTGACAATATTTCTCGCTTTCTTCAAGAGAAATATTATTTTCTCTTTCATACAAAACTTTTCTTCCTTCTAACTCTTTTTGTAATCTTCTTTCTTCAATAGGATTTTGCGAGATTTCAAGGGGGATTGAAAAACTTGTTTCCTGATTATAATTAGCGATAAAAAAATCGAGCCCACCTTTTCTATAATTTGAACCAAAATTAATAATTTTTATACTAGGGTTTAATTTCACTTGGATAACTTTTCCTTCTAATCTAAACATAGTTTTCAAATTTATTCTTCCTTCTTAAATATTATTCTACTTCAAAATATATTTTAATTTTCATCGTCGATAAACTTTTCTCTAACAAAATATTTAAAAATAAAATTTTCTATTATTATCTATGGATGCAAATTCATTACAAAAGAGGATGAATGATATTCAGAGCAATGCTATGAATGACCCGTCTTTTCAAAATGCTCTTGGAAAATTATTTTCTGGCAAGGCAGGATACAAACCAGTAATAGAGACAAGACAAATTATAATTCAATGTAAAAATTGCGGAAAGATTATGGAAGACACACAAAAATTCTGCGACGAATGCGGAACAAAAGTTGAACTTCCTAAGAAAAATTAATTATAAATTTTATTTCTAAATTAAATAACTAAAGAAATTTTAAACTCCGTATTCAGCGTCGACTCTTTCAAACTTTTTTCTTGGTTTCTTTTCTTCAACAACTTCTTCTTCGCTAACCCACCATTCTAAATCAGGAACTTCAACTTCAATTCCCCGAGCTTTACAATAACCTCTTGCAAGCAAGTAAAAAATGATTCCTAAACTCTTCGCACTTTTATTATTTCCAATAACTATTTTATCTGCGCCCTGCGCGAAATTATTTGTATCGCAAATCATCAAAACTTTTTTATGAACATTCTGAGTATCTGTCATTGCATTTTTATCTAACCAAGAATCTGTTACAATTGTTAATTCATTCTCGACAAAATCAGGAAGTGCAGTGTTAGTTAAAATTCCAGCAGGATATTTTTTTGTGAAAACTTTTATTCCTGTAAGTTTAGAAAACATGTTCGCAGCTCTCCAACCTGTCTGTCTTTTACAAGCAAGAATTACATCTTCAGGATTAAATTTTGCTAAATATTCTATTCCTTCCTTCAGTTTCTCGTCGATAATATCTGTATTAAAAATTGCAAGTCCGTCTGCTCTTCTTCTGTAAACAAATTGTTTCATTATCGGAGTAACTACACGAGTCCCAATATAAATGCCTGTCTTGACATATTCCTCGAGGGGAACAAGCATATCAGTTCTTTTCTTGACTTTAACTTGCTCTTTCAAATCTTCTGTAACAGCGACGTCAACTTTCCCCTGCAACTCTTTAACTTTTTCTAATAATTTCTTTTTCTTTTCTTCAAGTTCTTTAGAATTTGATTCTTTCTCTGCTTCAACTGCTAATTCTTTTCCTTCTAACTCTGCAACTTCTTCTTCAGAATTTTCTTTCTTTGTTTTAGGCATAATAATTCAGAGAAAAGTATATTTTTAAAGGTTTTCTATAAACTTTTTTCTATACTGATTAATCGTTTAAGTTTAATCTCGCGCTCAATTCCAGTAATTCCGCATTTGAAAAAGTCAGCTTGAAATCCAAAAGCCAAATCTGCAAGAATATTTTCTTCTGTTTCTCCGCTTCGATGTGAAAAAACAATTTTAATATTATTTTTTTTTGCAAGTGAACAAACTTCTTTTACTTCAATAAGCGAACCAATCTGATTTGGTTTTACAATAATTGCATTAATACTTTTCATTTTTATCGCTTTCTCCAATCTTTTCAAATTCGTCGTCGTCAAATCGTCTCCGACAATTAATCTATCGGGAAATCTTTTCAAAAGTTTTGCAAAATTTTCAAAATCATTTTCATCAAACGGATCTTCCAAATAAAAAATATTAAAATTTTTTATCAAGTTGCTGACATAAAATAATTGCTCTTCATTATCTCTTTTGAATTTCGGATTTTGATAGTCATATTTTTTTCTTTTGTAAAAACTCGAAGCGGCAGCGTCGATGCCAAATGGAATTTCTGTTCTTTTCAAAATTTCTAAAATTTCTTTTTCATTCAAGGAAGTCATCCACGCGTCTTCATCATTTTTCTTTCCAACAAATTTTTCATCAAGTTTTTCTAAAATTTCTTTTACTTCTTTCTTTTTTTCTTTGTTCAACTCAAAATTTTTCTCTACGCTTTTTTCATTTGGAATTAATAAAAATTCTTGGAAATCGGGTTTTCTTTCAGAAGCAGAATGTTTTCCTCCGCCAATGCAATTGCCGACGAGACGTGGAAATTTTTTTCCTCCGCCGATTAATTCCCAAACTTCTTTTTTCTTTTCTTTTGCAATTGCCTTCAAAATTGCAGATTCAAAAGCGAACAAAGTATTTGCACCAATTTGTTTATCTGCAATGTCTTCAACTGTTCGCAAATCATCAAATTTTTCAATTTCCTCGTCGGAAAAATACTCTCCGATTTCTTTTATCGTTTTAATATCGTGTTCAATATTTTTTACATAAGATTTTGCTTCATATTTTCCAGTAGATTTTCCTGTCGGCGATGATGCAGAAAATTCTCCAACATTAGTTTTAATAGAAACAAGAATTGTTTTTTCTTTTCGCGAATCTAAAATAGATTTTGCAGACACCTCGTTAATAATCATATCTGAGAAAATATTTTGTTATATAAAAATCTAATTATTCGCTTTCACTTTCGCCAGCATCTTCTTCCATCTCTTCGTCGTCGGGATTTGCAAGTTCCATTATTTCTCCACCCTCGACAATTTCAGAAACTTCTGCAGCTTCTTTGTTTTCAACACTCTGGTCTGAAATTTTTCTTTCTGCACTTCTTCTCAATTTTTCTTCTCTCTTCCTCGGGAAAGGTCGCTTAATAGAAATCGGAAGAATATCTGAATTCAATTCAACCTCTGCAATTTTAAGAGCATCATAATTAATTTTTTCCAAATCTTCTTTTTCAATTTTAATCAGCAACGGCGCGTTCATAGAAATCTGCAAAGCTCTTGCTCCAAGAATTCTCGCCTTCTCGTATTTTGAAAAACCATCTAACATTTTATTTTAAACTCTCAATTTTATTTAATATATCTTTTTCTGTTTTCTCAATCAAATCAATTACTTTATTAAATTCTTCTATTGACAATTCTTTTGCATTTCCTTTTTGTAAAGAATGAACTGTTCCGTCGGCAAGACACATTGTTACTCTTGTCTCACTGATGTCTTCTTCTTCTTTTGTTGGATCAACAATTAAACTATCGCCAACTTTATGAACTGTAATTGAAATTGGAATTTCTTTTCTTAACGGAACTTTCTTTCCTGAACTTTCATGATAATCTACTTTTCCTTTTTCCTCGTCGTATTTTGGAATTTTCGCGTTTCGCAAAGCAACAACAGCACCAATTCCCGCAGCGTCCATTAAATTTCCGTCGTCGTTGATTGTGTAAATATCAATCATAACATTCCAAACTTTTTCGCCTTCTTTAATGCAAAGTTTATCTAATTCAATAAAATGACTTTCTCTAATTCCTCTGTCAATAACTCTTGCTAATTCCAAAGATTCAAATGGTTGCGGTCCTAAATCTAATCTCGGTGAACTCAAAGGCAAAAATTCTGCAGTTACCATTAAATTTCCTTCACCAGCAGAATCTGCGTAAGGTGTTGCAACATCCATCTTTATACCGACGAGAACTTCAGTTTTTCCAATTTTAACTCGCGCACTTCCTTCTGCGTTTTTCGAAACTCCTGTTTCAATTATTAATTCTCTAAACTCGTCAGGTTTTCTCCCGTCGAATCTTTTTCCCTGGGATAAATATTCTCTAATTCTTTCTGCTGTTAAATCTGATGTTATCATTGTTCTTCTCCTACTTTTTTCAAAGCTTTAACTTGTTCATCATAAATTTGTTTTTGAGATTCTTTCGCGAGTTGAATTGCTTCTTTCAATTGTTTCGGACTAATTTTTCCATCAAGTTGAATATGACTAATTTTACCGTCGCCAGTTAATGTAATCGGAATATCTGTTGGTCCTTCGCCTTCTTCCCAATCTTCTTCTGCTTTAATTAAATCTGTAACTAATTGTTTATCCAACTTTCCGATTGAAACACTTTGAACTAAACTTTTCATTGGAATTCCAGCGTGAGCCAAAGCCATTGCAGCAGCGTTAATTCCTGCACATCTCGTCGACGCGTTCGCTTGTAAAATATTAATATGAACATCAACAACTTGCGAAGCATATTCGTCAATCATCACAACAGGTTGCAAAGCCCATTCAGTAATTTTAGAAATTTCTTGACTTCTTCTCGACGGTCCAGGACGAATTCTTTCATTAACTGAAAAACTTAACATATTGTAAGTGCATCTCAAAGTTCCTTTCTCTGGATTTTGTGAATGTTGCGGATGCATTTTTTTTGGTCCGTAAACTGCAGCGATTGCAACTGTGTCGCCGAATGCAAACATCGCACTTCCGTCGGCATTTGGAACAACTCCAACTTTCGCAGTTATTTTTCTAAGTTCGTTTACTTTTCTTCCGTCGGGTCTTTTGAATTCTGTCATTAGTTATATTCCTCCAACAATTCTATAATTTTATTATCATAACTTTCTTTTTTATTTTCTCTTCCATTTAAATAATTTGAAACAATCATTCCAACTCCGCCGACAACGGTTAATGCTCCTCCAATAATTAATGGAATATAATTCATTTTTTCTTGATTTGGATTTTTAATTGCTGCACTTGAAATAAGAACTCCTGTTCCGAATGCTGTTGCCGACGCTGCTGAAATTTTTTCTAAAGTATTCATTTTCTTTCCCCCTCAAACCAATTCTTCATCTCATCAGTTAATCCTGTCATTAAAGAATTTTCTGCGATGTATAAAATTGCTTTCTTCGCGAAAAGTTCGTCTTCAACTTTGTCCCCGCTAATCCAAATTAATCCGTTTTGTCCGACAGTAATTCTGCATTTTGTTTCATCTTTAATTAAAGAAATCATACTGCCTTCTTTTCCTATAACTCGGGGAACTTTGTTAGGATTTATTTTTATAATCATTCCGCCATCTAATCTTCCTGTTCCAGGGAACTTGAAACTCAAATCAACTCCTCTCTGATTTATTGAATATATTTTTGCAACAACCATTTCACCGACGTCGAGAACTTCTTTCAAATCATCTTTGTTAACATATCGCGGAACTTCCATCAAAGACAAGAATCCGTTTTCAGGCGTGTCAATATCAATTACCCATCCGTTAAAAGTTATCATCTCAACTTTCCCAATAACAACATTTCCTCTTCGAGGCTGATAAACTCCAGACAAGGGAATTACTTTAACTAAATTTTTTGTTTCTTCAGCGAGCCCGAATCTTATTGCAACAATTTCGTCGCCGCGTTTTTCTGTTCCTTCGCCCGGCAAATATTCATCGCCTTTGAAAATCGTTTCTCCTGGTACTACAATTAATTTGTCTGACATTTTATTTTGTTTTTCCTTCAAGTCCTTTTAATTCTTCTTTAGATAATATTACTAAACTATAAGTTTGATTATTCGGAAAATAAGAAGAAGGGAATTTTAAGTTTAATGAAACCTCTGAACCTTCAGCCATCTGTAAGAATCCAACATTTGATACTTCATGTTCTTCACTCATTCCTTTTTGTGATGAATATTTAATTTTCAAAAGTTCTTTCATATTCTTTTTTCCCAAATAACCTTTATAAATTTATTTAATAAAATCATTTTAACTTCCCACGTCCCATGCTCTTTCACTTGATTTTCCTTCAAGTCCTTTTAATTTTTCTTGATATTCTGATACAACTTTATAAATTTCTTTAAGTTCTTTTTCTACAAAATTATACATAGCTAAAGATTCTTCTGTTTGAAATAAATGTTTTTTTAATTCAGGATTAAAAGCCAACGCAACAAAAACTTTGCTATAATCTTTATCATCTATTCTTGGTTTAACACAATCATCATACATTCTTTTGGATTGGTCTTCTTCCAAAGTTGTCTCTGTTCCATTTGCAATTTCTTCTATTCCGATTGTTCCTGTCATTATTTCATTTCCTCTGTCAAAGCAGCGCCGTGCGTCGCTGAATTTAATTTATCATAAAAATCCATAACCATTCCCGACGGAATACTTATCACAACTTCCAAACTGCCGTCGTTAAGCCAGTTTTCTTCTTCCTTATATTGCGCAACAATTCCATAAACTTTTCCAGTGTGAATTGCAGGAACAGTAATCTTAATTTTCTTCGTCTCAGTTTTTATCGGAAGAATTTTGCTAATCTGTTCAATAATATCTTTAATCTGATTTTCTATCGGACCATTTTTAATATTAACATGCGCCTCATTCAAAGCACTTTCAATTCTCTGCGGAGTGTGAGGATTTCCTGTTTGCGGATTAATTGCATTTCTAGAAAGAAAATCAACAACTTGCTTAACTCTTTTTTCTTGTTCAGCGTCTCTAAAATCCTGCGTTGTTAAAATTTCTCCGTTCTTCACAATTTTTTTCCCAATTTCAGAAACATCTGTCGTCCCAAAACATTCTTCCAAATCTTTTCCAGAAGCAACATTTCCTTTTTTCACGTCGGTAAAAATTCTATCTCCGCCAATTTCCAGCCAATCAGAAGTTCCTTTTTTGAATGCTAACGCTTCTTCCAAATCTACAATTATTTCAAAAGGTTTTCCTTTCGCCTTAATTCGTGCAACTGTTTGTGTCATTTTATTTTGCAAACTCCTGAAGTTTTTCTCCGTAGAATCTTTTCAATTCTCCGTCGTTTGTAATATAACAAAATTCAAATCTATTTATATTAAATTTCTTTTCATCGAACTCTTTGAAAATATCCAACGCAAGTTTCGCGCCTTCTTTTATTGTAATTTTCTGATGATATCTTTCTCTTAATTTTTCTTTGACTTTGTCGTCGTTGTCGCCGATTGCGTTTGTGTAATATGCTAAATAATTTCCTGTCGTGTCATTTGTGTAAAGTTCTGGTTTTCCGTTGTTAATTCCTGCAACCATTAAAGAAACTCCGAAAGGACGCGCCCCCCCGTATTGCGTAAATTGCTGTTGAAGATTTGAAACTTCTTTAATTATTAATTCAGGTTCTATCGGCGAGTCATAAGTAACTCTGTGCTGTTGTGCTAAAACCTGCGCTCTTTCAATAAGAACTCTTGCGTCAGCGACGATTCCAGCCGTGCTAGAGATAATATGAGAATCAATTTCATAAACTTTATTCGCAGATTTTGGAACAACTAATTTATCTTCAATTCTCAAATCAGCGAGGATGAAAACCCCGTCAGAACAAATCATTCCGATGCTCGCACTTCCGAGTCGAACTGTTTTTTCCGCGTATTCAACCTGAAGCAAATGCCCCTGCGGCGAAAACATCGTCGCAGTTCTGTCGTAACCCATTTGCTGATGCTGCATGTCTAAAGGTATGTCCATTTTAAAATTCTATAATCTATATTTAACTAACTTTCTACCAACTAAAATTTCAAGAAATTAGATTATTTAAGTTTTTCGTAGATTAATTATGCAGATAATCTTTTATCTTTCCCTTATACTGTTTAGAAAAATATTTTCCTCGATTCCAATCTCCGACAGAAATTCCGTTATTTGTCAAGAGAATTCCATAATTTTTACTTTCTTCGCCAGTTCCTCTTTCAAAGAATGTAACATAAACTTTCAAATTATTTTTCTTTCGTCCTTCATAAACTTTACAAATTTTATATGGCGTATCATTAAAAATGAAATTCAAATGTTTCACAAAATCAGAAGTTTCTTCAGTCATTCCTTCGAGATTAAATTGTTTAAATTTCTTGCTTCTTGAATTGTATTTTCTTTCAAATACTTTTTCTTTCATACCCTCTTCATTAAATTTTACTTTTTAAGAATTATCGTGATTAAATTCGATTCTCAATCCAATCATCGGCAACGGAAAGAAATAAAGAATTTTTCTTTTCTTGTCCCAATAAAGTCCAACCCAAAAATCATACCACGCGAATAAAGGTTTTATTTTCATTTTGATTTAAGTCCTCGTAAAGTTCCCGAAACTTTTTTTACTTCCATCTTCTTCGGAAAAACACAAAGTGAAGCCCGAACAGAATCAACCATTTCGCGATTTATAGAAATAATTCCATAATCGTTTTTTTCATCAATCCAACTAAGTCCTAATTTAGAAAATCCCAAAACTCCGACGAAATCAAGAATCGCCCTTTCGACATTTTTTTTCAAATCCTTTCCTTCAATAAGTAAATATCTTTTATTTTCCCGAACAGATGGTTTCAAAGATTTCATAATATTTCAATGCTAAAAGAATTTTTAAACTATTCTTCTGTAAATATATTATAAAAGATGGAAGTTTATACAATCGGCGGATATAATGAAGTTGGAAAAAATATGACTGTTGTAAATACAGGCGAGGACGTTTTTATTTTTGATTTGGGAGTTTTTCTTCCAGCGATTGTTCAGTTGCAAGAAAGTGAAACAGGCGAACAAATTTATTCTGAAAAAAAATTACGAAGCATCGGCGCGCTTCCAGATGATTTATTATTAGATAAATTAAATTTAAGAGATAAAGTTCGCGCAGTTTTTTTAGGGCACGCACACCTCGACCACGTCGGCGCAGCACCTTACATTTCTTACAGATACGATGCGCCTCTCGTCGGAACTCCGTTCACAATTGAAGTTTTAAAAAAAATTCTCGACGACGACGGAATAAAAATCCCCAACGCTTTGAAAACTGTAAATCCAAACGGCTCTTTTTTTATTAAAGGAAAATCTTACAATTATCAAGTTGATTTCATAAACATCACGCACTCTACAATTCAGACGTCAATGATTGCACTTCATACAAAAGAAGGAATTGTTCTTTACGCAAATGATTTCAAACTTGACAACAATCCAATTCTTGGACTTCCTCCAAATTACGATTTATTAAAAAAACTTTCAAAAGAAGGAATTAAAGTTTTGATTGTTGATTCGCTTTATTCCGGTGTCGAGAGAAAAACACCGTCGGAAAAAATTGCGAGAGCATTAGTTGAAGAAGTTTTGCTAACGATAAAAAATGAAAATTCTGCAATTTTTGTTACAACCTTTTCGTCTCACATTGCACGACTGAAAAGTATTGTTGAGTTCGGAAAAAAACTTGACAGAAAAATTTACTTCATGGGACGAAGCATGAAAAAATATGTTTCTGCTGCAATCGACGTCGGAATGTGCCCTTTCCAAAAAGATATTCAAATTGTAAGTTACAAAAATCAAATTGATTCTATTTTAAATAAAGTTGAAAAAGACAGAAGAAAATCTTTGATTGTTTGCACAGGACATCAGGGCGAACCAGGAAGTATTATGGATAAATTGTCGAGGGGAAACCTTCCATTTTCTTTCAAGCCCGGAGACAACGTAGTTTTCTCGTCGAAAACAATTCCTTCTCCAATAAATGTTGAAAACAAAGAACAGCTCGATAAAAGATTAAAAAAATCCGGCGTAAGAATTTTCGATAACATTCACGTTTCAGGGCACGCTGGCAGAGAAGATTTGCGTGATTTAATTTCTTTGATTCACCCCGAACATATTATTCCAGCGCACGGTTCTTCAATGCACTTGACTCCGATGATGGAACTCGCAAAAGAAATGGGTTACAAACCAGGAAAAAATTGTCATCTTCTTGAAAACGGACAGAAAATAAAATTATAAAAATTTTATAAATCTCTATTTCATTAATATTGAATGGTTAATGAAGAAATTGTTGGCGGAATAAAAAACGCGCTTGAGCGCGGTGATTCTTTAAGAAACGCAATGATGAGTTTTTTCAACGCAGGTTATGACAGAAAAGAAATTGAAGAAGCGGCTGCAACTTTGCTTAATTATCAACCCGCAAAATCTGAAACAACTGTTCCTATTCCAATGACAAAAAATGTTGAGATAAAAAAAGAAATATCTGCTCCGAAAAATATTCAGAAAGTTTCAAGTTATGGGGAAGACGTTGAAGTTACACCGACGAGAATTGCATCGTCTAAAACAGTTTCTCAAGAAATGCCAAGCCCTGTTCCGAAAGTAATTATTAACGAAGAGCAGAAATTTATTCCGAAAGAACTTCCGAGAACAATTATCAACGCAATGCCTCAGACAAATGCAAAAAAAATGGAAAAACCTATTCAAAAAGTTTCATCTTCTGCAATGACTCCGCAGGAAAAAGTAATCATCGCAATCCTCGTCGGGCTTCTTATATTTTTAATCGGACTTTTAGTTGTAATATTTTTGTTCAGACAGCAACTAATTGATTTCATCAGCAGTTTGGTGAGTTAAAATGATTTACGAACCAGCAGAAGATTCTTTTTTGATGTCGCGAATTTTGGAAAAAAATATACCTAATTTATTGAAAAAAAATTCTGATTTAAAATTTTTAGAAATCGGCGCAGGAAGCGGAATTCATCTTGAGACAGCAAAAAATTTAGGAATTAAATTAGAAAATATTTTTTCTTGCGACATAAATTCAGAAGCAGTTAAGCATTGTAAAAATATTGGTTTCTCGTCGGTAAAATCTGATTTATTTGATAAAATTCCAAAAATAAAATTTGATTTAATTATTTTCAATCCACCATATCTTCCAGAAGATTCTCGCGAACCAGAAAGTTCGCGTTTAGTGACGACAGGCGGAAAAAAAGGAAATGAAATAATTTTAAGATTCTTGAAGCAAGCGAAAAATTTTCTTTCTAAAAGCGGGAAAATTTTTCTTATAACTTCTTCTCTTGCAAAAAATGTTGATTTCAAAAAATTAGGTTACAAAGAAAAAGAAATCGGATGTGAGAAATTGTTTTTCGAAAAATTGTTTATTTGGGAATTGGAAATTATCGTTTAATATCCTTCCAACCAATTTTCAATCTTTTCAATTCAGCAAGTTGTGGATATTGTTCTTCCAAAATTTTTCTTTGTGTTTGATAGAAAATTCCTAACGGAATTTTTTCAACGTCGCTGTAATTAAATTCTTCTGCTCTTTTCATTGCTTGCTGGAAATTTGTCCTATCATGTTTTACATCTTCAAGAGAATAAGTTTTTTCTGCGTAGCCTTTATCATTATGGAAAACTATGCACGGCTGTAAAATTTCTACAAACGCAAAACCTTTGTGTCGCATTGCTTCTCTGAAAATATATTCAATCTGTTCTGAATTTGCATAAACTCTCGCGACAAAAGTCGCACCAGCAGAAAGCATTAATTTTATCGGATTTATCGGAGGAAATTTCACACCCATTGGAGTCGTCTTATCTTTAAAACCAATTTCTGTCGTCGGTGTCGGCTGTCCGACAGTCAAAGCAAAAACTTGATTATTATGAACAAAATATTTTATGTCTGCATTAAATCTCGCAGCGTGAATTGTGTGTTCCATTCCTTCAGCATAAGCATCACCATCTCCCGAAAAACCAAGAACAGTAAGATTTGGATTTCCAACTTTCATCCCTAAACACGTCGGCAAAACTCTTCCGTGCAAAGTATTTATTCCGTTCAGATTTACATAATCAAACATTTTTCCATGACAGCCAATTCCAGTCACGATTGCAAAATCTTCTTTCTTTTTCCCGTTTCTTATTTCTCTTTCAATCGCATTTTTTATTCCAGTTAAAATTTGGAAATTAAAACATCCAGGACACCACGTCGGTATTTTTCCTGTATCTAAATTTTTATCTGCTGGTTTTTTGCTTGTCATTTTAATTTCATTAAAATTGAATCTTGTTTAAAATTGAATCTTTCATAAAGTTTTATAGCTTTTTTATTTTCCAAATCAACATGCAAATTGCATCTCGTAATCTTTCTTTTTTTAAGTTCCGAGATGAAATTTTTTAGTAAATCTGAACCGACACCTTTTTTTCTAAATTCTTGTTTAACGAAAAAATAATTAATATAGCCTTTTTCTCCCCAAATATTTTTTTCTGTTTCTCCAATAATATACCCTATAAGTTTTTTATCTTCTGCGAAGAAAATTATTCCTTTCTTAGACTTGATTATATTCATAAACTCAACCGTGTTCTCTTTCACGGGAACTTTAATTTTTTGGTGTGTGAGTTTAGCACATTCTTGAATATCTTCTCTCCGTAAATTAAGATATTCTTTCAAATCTGTTTTTTTAGCTTTCCTTATTTTCATCTTCTTAATCTCCTTTTAATTTCTTCAGATAATTCATCATGCAAAAATGGACGTCCGTCATATCTTAAAATTTTATTTTTGTCGTCGATAAAAATCCCAGTTTTCTCTGCAATTAATTTCGCAAGTTGCCCTGTCGCAGAATTTTCAACAAGAATAATATTTTTTCCTTCAATTTCTTTTTTTATTTTTTCAGGGAAAGGTTCAAGATACAAAATCTGTACAAACTTAACATCCAAATTTTTTATTGAATCAACAATCGCACCTTTGGTGCTCCCGTAAGAAACAACAACATTCTTAGAATTTTTATTTCCATAAATTTTGTAATTCTCAAATCTTTCTGCCTCGCGATTTATTTTTTTCTGTTTCTCATTTCTCTCGTCGACATTTCTAATTATTCTTTCAGGATTTTCTGCAACGTTCCCAAACTCGTCAGTTTCATAACTATTATATCTCTTGAGTTCGGTTCGTTTCTTTGACAAAGTTATCATCGCGATTTCATTCGTCGTGTAAGAACTTTCTGCAAGATGTTTGTCGGATAAGACAATCGCAGGAATTCCAAATTCTTGTGAAAAGAAAAATGCTTGGCTCGTTAATTCTTCAGCTTCAACAGGATCTCCTGGTGCAACAACTAATCGCGGAAATTCTCCGTGCCCAGAATGTCGTGCTAAATCTAAATCTCCCTGCCCAGTATAAGTTGCAATTCCTGTCGACGGTCCAGGACGTGAAGCAAGATAAATCACCAACGGTGTTTCTGCAATTCCCGTCAAACTCAAAGCTTCTGTCATCAAATCAAAACCCCCGCCAGAAGTTCCAATCATTGCTTTCGCACCAGTAATCGCACTGCCAATCGCGGCATTAATCACAGCAATTTCATTTTCTAATTCCATAACAACAAAATTATTTTCTAACTGCCGTTCAGCCAATTCACTAATAACATTCGTCGCTGGCGTCATCGGATATGCAAAGTAAACATCAATCCCAGATTTCACAGCACCGTCGGAAATTCCTTTATTCCCGTTCATAAAAAATAATTTTCTTTTGCTAATTTCAACTTTGCACGCAGATTTTATTTCTGAATTATAACCTTCCATAGCTTCCTTAACATTTTCTTCAAATCTCTGTTTCAATTCTCGCAACTGTTCTTCTAAAACTTTGAAATCGATGCACAAAAGTTTGTAAATTCTTCCAGCAAAATACATATTTCCTTTTCCTTCTCCTTGAATTATGCTTCCATCTCTTTTCAATTTCTTTTTATGAAGATTAATCGTGTTCTCGTCGAGCGCGACAATTAAATCAACTTTTGATTCGTTGCTGTAAATTTGCTCGTCAGAAAAAGTTATAACATTAAAATTATGCCCGCCCCTGATTACAGATTCATAATCTCGCGACATAAAAACATAATATCCTCGATTTATCAGCGCTTGTCCTAACAGCGTCGAAAGAATATTCGGGCCCTGTCCTGCCTTCCCGCCAAATAATATTGTAAACTTCATTCGATTAAATTCCTCTTTGGTTGAATGGAAAATTTATTTTGCATTTTATCACAATCAATTTTATATATTCTTCAACGTTCAGATTATTATAAACTTTTTGAAAATGAGATTTGCACATATAGCCGACGTTCATCTCGGAGGTTGGAAACAAAAACCCTTGCAGGATTTAAACTTCCAATCTTTCAGAAGAGCAATTGATTTATGCTTGGAACAAAAATTAGATTTCGTCTTGATAGCCGGCGATTTATTCGACTCAGCATATCCTCCGATAGAAATCTTGCGAGACACATTCGGTGAATTCAAAAGATTAAGAGAAGCAAAACTTCCGTGTTTTATAATCGCAGGTTCGCATGATTATTCTGTTTCAGGAAAAACTTTCTTAGATGTTTTAGAAAAAGCAGGATTTTGCAAAAATGTAGCAGACATTGAAGAGACAGAAAATTCAATAATTTTAAATCCGACAATCTACGGAAATGTTGCTCTTTATGGATATCCCGGAAAAAAATCAGGATTGGAAATTCCAGATTTAAGAAAAATAAAATTCAACGACTCTCCAGGATTGTTCAAAATTTTTATGTTGCATACAACCCTTGACAAAGCCAGAGGTAGTCTTCCCATTGATGCGCTAGAATCAGACAAAGTTCCGAAAGCAGATTATTATGCAATGGGGCATTTGCATATCGATTTTCAATATCAAAATTTTGTTTACCCTGGCCCGATTTTTCCAAATAATTTTCAGGAGCTTGAAGATTTGCATCACGGAAGTTTTTACATCGTCGACACAAGTGAGACAAATTCTCTGCACAAAATGGAATTAAAATTAAGAGATGTCGTGTTGATTGAAATTGAAGTCAAGAACGCAATGACTGCAACATCGCAGATAATTTCTGAAATTGAAAAACGCGACGTCGAAGATAAAATAATTCTCTTGAGAGTAAAAGGTGAACTTGAATCTGGTTCAACTTCGGATATAAAATTCCAGCAAATAGAAGAAGCAGCGACGAGAAAAAATGCTTTTTTCCTTTTGAAAAACACGCACGAATTGAAAACAAAAGAAGTTGAAATGGAAGTTGAAGTTCGGAACATTGACAACGTTGAGGAAGAATCAATAAATATTTTTTCAAATCAAAATCCGGTCGACTTCAATAAATTTATTCCTCAACTTCTTCATTCGCTTTCATTAGAAAAACAGGAAGGAGAAAAACTTGAAAGTTTTACAAGTCGTCTTGTAGAAGAAAATAAAAAAATCTTAAATTTTTAATATGAGAATAAAAAAAATTGTTTTAGAAAATATACGAAGTTACGAAAGTCAAGAAATAAATTTCGTCGACGGTTCAACGTTATTATCTGGGGATATTGGCGCAGGAAAAACTTCTGTTCTTTTAGCAATAGAATTTGCATTATTTGGACTTCAGCCAGGACAAAGAGGTTCTGCTTTGCTGAGAAACGGTGCGAAAGATGGAGCAGTAAAATTAATTTTTGAAATCGAAGGAAATGAAATAACTATCGAACGAACTTTGAAAAAAAGTAAAACTATCTCTCAAGATTATTGTTCGCTTTTTATTAATGGTGAAAAAAAAGAAATGGCAGTCACAGAATTAAAAAGTAAAATTTTAGAATTGCTAGATTATCCTGCAGAGTTTGCAAAAAAACAAAATATATTGTACAAGTTTACAGTTTATACTCCGCAAGAAGAAATGAAGCAGATAATTCTTGAAGACGCTGAAACGAGAATAAACACCCTGCGTCACGTTTTTGGAATTGATAAATATAAAACAATTCTTGAGAATGTTACTATTCTTGCGACGAAATTAAGAGAAGAAAAAAGAATGAAAGAAGGAATGGTTGCGAATCTTGAACAAGATAAATTTTTACTTGTTTCAAAAGAAAGCGAACTTGAAGAAAAGAAAAAAAATGTTCCTTTGTTTGAGTTAGAACTTTACGAAAAAAAAGAAATAAGAAAAAAAATTCAAACAGAAAAAGAAGAAATTTCCAAGAAAATCGACGAGAAAAACAAACTTCAGAGCGAAATTGAAAAAACAAAGATTATGATCATGAATAAAGAAGAAACTATTTTCTCCAATGCAAAAACAATTTCTCAGTTAAAATTGCAGGTTGCTGAACTTCAAAATCTTGCATTTGACGAATCTGAATTAGCTGTTCTTGAAAAAAGAATTTCGGATAATAAAAAAGAAAAAGAAAAATTGAATAATTCTTATCTTGAAATTAATTCAAAAATTAATTCTGTTTCGTTTAGAATGGAGGAAGATAAAAAGCTCGAGAAGAAAATTTCTAGTTTGGAAATTTGTCCAACGTGCCTTCAAAATGTTGATTCAGTTTACAGAGCAAATGTTATGAATAAAATTCACAACAGCGAATTTGAATTCAAGAATCAAATTCAAACACTTGAAGAAGAGAAAATGAAAGTCTTGGAAAATTTAAGAAAAACTGAATTTTCTATTTCTTCCGACGAGAAACGATTTACAGATTTGAGAATTTTGAAAATAAAACTTCAAGGAATTGAAGAAAAATTAACTCAAATTAACAACATAGAAAAATCAAATTTGCTTCTCAAAAAAGATATGGAAATGTTGAAACAGCATTCTGAATTATTGTCTTCTGCGATAATGGATTTATCCAGAGTTGCAAATCTTGCTGAATTAAAGCAGAGAGAATTTGAAGATATTTTAAGACAGGAAAGAATTTCTGAAATTAAACTTGCAGAATCAAAAAAAGAAATAGAATTCTTTTCTTCACAAATTGAACAATTAAAATCGGCTATAGGAAAAACTGAATTAATAAAAAATCAATTGAATTATCTTTCCGAACTTGAGAACTGGCTTTCAAAGCAATTCACAACGCTGATTTCATTTATTGAAAAAAATGTTATGTTAAAACTGAAAACCGAATTTTCTACACTTTTTGCAGAATGGTTTTACACTTTAGTTTCAGATACTTTTAGCGTCAGATTAAGCGACGATTTCACGCCGATTGTTGAACAGCAAGATTATGAAATTGAATATGCTTATCTTTCTGGCGGAGAGCGAACTGCAATTGCTCTAGCCTACCGCTTAGCATTAAATCAAGTAATAAATAAATTAATGAGCAAAATAAAAACACGAGATTTGATAATTCTCGACGAGCCGACAGACGGATTTTCAGAACAGCAATTAGATAAAATGCGGGACGTTTTCCAGCAATTAAATATTGGGCAATTAATTATCGTCAGCCACGAACAGAAAATTGAAGGATTTGTTAATAACGTAATCAAATTCAAAAAAGAAAACGGGATAACAAAAGTAAATTAAATTTTTCCCAGTTTTTTAGCAAGTTTTTCTGTTTCATTCAGTAACTCTTCAACCTCATTCAATCCTTTATCCCAGAAATCTTTTTTTGTTATATCAATATTCATTTTCATAAAAATATTTTTTGGAGAATCTGAAGCCCCCGACGACAAAAACTCTTTCACTTTTTGAATTTCTTTTTTATTTTTTCTAACCATACTTTGAAGAGATTTTGAAATCAGCAAACCAGAAGCATAGGAGTAAACATAAAAAAAAGTTCTAATGTGATGCCAGTAAATCCACCAATTTTCTGCTCCATCCGATTGTTCAACTGCTTCGCCCATGTAAGCAGACATATTTTTCATAAAAATTTTCCCTATTTCTTCTTTGGATAAATAACCTTTTTCTCTAAACTCTTTATGCAATTCCTGTTCAAATTTATAGCATGCAACTTGTCTCATAATTGTAGAAACTTCATCATTCAACTGCGACATCATAAGTGCAAGTTTAGATTCGTCGTCGGCATTTTCTAATAATTTTTTTAAAATAAAATCTTCCATAAATGTGCTAGCAACTTCTGCCGTTGATAAAACCATTCCGCACGATAAAGTATTGCAATTCTTCTTCATTAATTCTGAATTTATTGCATGCCCCGATTCATGTGCAATTGTTAAAACATCATTTAATTCATTTGTATGATTAAGTAAAATATACGTTGGTTGGTAAAGCAAACTGTCTGTGCAAAAAGCTCCCTGTCTTTTGCCTTTCTTCGGAAAAATATCAACCTGTTTATTTTTATTCAATCGTAAAAATATTTCTAAAAATTCTTTATCCAAATTTGAAAAAGTTTCTTTCACTAAATCGAATGCTTCTTCATAAGAATATTTTTTTATAACCGAGCCGTAAACAACATTTCTTTCGTGATACTCTAATTTTTTTAATCCTAAAAGTTTTGCTTTTAATTTGTAATATCTTTCTGAAATATCAAATCTTGAAGATACGACATCAATTAACGAATCAACTATTTCACTGTCTATATCGTCGGATAAATGCCGAATAAAATCCGGCCTTTCAACTTTTCTCAATTTATCATCTATTTTTTTATTTGTCAAAATTGCATTTATCTCCGCCTCGGCAACTTCAGAAAATTTTTTTAAGATGTCATTGAACGCAATCGCTGCTGAATCGCGTGTTTTCTTTATCTGACTGTTAAGTAAATTAATAATTTCTGCAAAATTTTTTTTAACTTCTTTTCCATTCTCGTCGATAAATCTTTCTTCTTTTGAAAGAAATCCAGAAAGCATTTTATCCCACTGTTCGTGTGCAGGAGTTTGTTTAAGTGCAAGAATATTTTCTTCACCCAAACTTAAAGTATACTTCGCTTCAGCAAAAATTCTTTCAAGAAAATGTTTATACTCATTTAACGATTCGTCGTCTAAAAATTCTATTTGTTTGCCTGATTCTATTTTTCCGATATTAATTATAAAAAATCGGATGCTATTCATTAAATCATTTCCAAATTCAATTGACTTGTTATATTTCGCTTTAAGTTCAGAATCATTTTGGTCTTGCTGAGTTCTCAACCAAAAATAAAAACCATCTTTTGTACTCGAACCATCCCCGCCAGCGGGCCCAACAATTTCAAGAGAAGAATAATCATTAAGAGCTTGTTTCAAAGCAGAAGAATTAGTTAGATAACTATTATCTTCTCCCCATTTTTTAATAAATGTACTAACTTTTTTCTTTATCCAGTTCTGATATTCTTCAATAGCAGGGTCATCATCAGAATTAAATAATAATTTCAAATTCCATTCTGTTTCCATGTCATTTTATGATATAATTTCTTAATAAATTTTCCTATGAAAAAATTTATAAACTATACTTTCTCAAATACTTTAACGAATTATTCTATAATATTCAAATGGATAGCGAATTAAAAAATCAAATGTTGAAAACTGGAACAACTATTCTAGGAATTGTTTGCAAAGACGGAGTTGTAATGGCTGCTGACAGAAGAGTTACTTTGGGCGGTTCAGGAATTATTTATTCGAAAAATGCAGAAAAAGTTAGACAAATAAATGATTATCTTGTTTTCTCTGGCTGTGGTTCTATGACTGAAATTCAAAAAGTTCCGCAATTATTAGTAGCAGAATTAAAATTAAAAGAATTAAAATCAAAATCACGTCCTTCAGTAAAACAAGCTGCATCTTTATTATCAAATATTCGAGTACAGATGAGTGCTTTTTTATTAGCAGGATTTGATGAAGATGGAAAAGTTTCTCTTTATGATACTCTTGCTGGCTCGTTAGACAAAGTAGAAAGTTATTCTGCCAGCGTCGGTTCAGGAATGCCTTTTGCTCTCGGCTATTTAGAACGTTCTTGGAAAAAAGATTTAACAGTAGAGCAAGGAGTTAACTTAGCAATTGAATCTCTTAAATCTTCAACACAAAGAGATGAAGCATCTGGAAACGGAATTGATGTTTTCACTATAACTAAAAGTGGAATAAAAAAAGTGGTTTCGCAGGAAATTCAACCTAATTTTAAAGAGGACTAAAGTGATAATTTATTTTTATAATTGAAATGGACATTTTGAAAAATATTACTGAGCAATTGCACGGAGACGTTACCGAAGCAAGTTTTGAAGGCGCAAACATCGTTCTTTATACTAACAACGCTAAATTTTTCCGCGAGGGAGAATCGACAATAAAACAAATCGTCGACCAAGTAAAAAAAAGAATTGAATTAAGAGCAGACCAAAAAATTCTTATGGACCAAGCAGAAACTGAAAAAGAAATAAAAAAAATTGTTCCGGTTGAAGCAGAAATCACAGAAATAATTTTTGATATTCAAAGAAGCATTGTAGTTATCGAAGCGAAACGCCCAGGATTAGTAATCGGAAAACAAGGTTCAATTCTCGACGAAATAAAAAATAAAACTTTATGGGTTCCGCAAGTTCAGAGAAGCCCAGCAATAAAAAGTAAAATCACAGAAAATATTCGTGCAGTTCTTTATGACAATAATAATTACAGAAGAAAATTCTTGAACGAAATCGGGCAAAAAATTTACAAAGAATGGAACCCAGAAAAAGTCGACGAGTGGGTTAGATTAACTTTCCTCGGAGGCGGACGACAAGTCGGAAGAAGTTGTATGTTATTGCAAACACCGAACTCAAAAATTTTATTAGATTGCGGAATCGACGTCGCGTCAAGTGGCGAAGATAAATTTCCTTACTTGAATGTTCCAGAATTTAATTTAAATGATTTAGATGCAATTATAATTTCTCACGCGCACCTCGACCACGTCGGACTCTTGCCTTACATTTACAAAATGGGATACAAAGGCCCAGTTTACATGACTCCGCCGTCGAGAGATATCGCAGCATTATTAGCATTAGATTTTATTGGCGTCGCTTACAAACAAGCATCAAAACCATTATTTGATTCACCTGACATAAAAGAAATGGTAAAGCACAGCATTTGTTTAAATTACAACGAAGTTACAGACATCACTCCCGACGTGAGAATCACATTTTACAACGCAGGACACGTTTTAGGTTCAGCGCAAGTTCACATAAATATTGGCAACGGATTGCACAATTTTATTTACACTGGAGATATGAAATATGCTTACACAAGATTATTAGACCCTGCAGTAAATAAATATCCTCGAGTAGAATCAATACAAGTTGAATCAACTTACGGCGCGAAAGAAGATGTCTTCCCGCCAAGAGCAGAAACAGAAGAAAAACTTGTGAATATAATTAATAATGTAATTGAAAGAAACGGAAAAGTTTTGATTCCAGAATTAGGTTTAGGAAGAGCGCAAGAAACAATGTTAGTTTTAGAAGACGCGATGTCGTCGGGAAAATTAAAAAAAGTCCCAATTTACATTGACGGAATGATTTGGGATATCAACGCAATTCACACGGCTTATCCAGATTTCTTAAGTAGCAAAGTTAGAACAGATGTTTTCCAAGATAGAAACCCATTCACATCAGAAGTTTTTGCAAGAGTTGGTTCTGCTCAAGAAAGAAAACAAGTTGTTGAAGGCGGACCGTGTGTTGTTCTCGCAACTTCAGGTATGCTCGTCGGTGGAGCATCAGTAGAATATTTCAAAGAATTTGCAGGAAATAAAAATAACGCACTCGTCTTTGTATGTTATCAAGGAGTTGGTTCTTTAGGAAGACAAGTTCAAGACGGCGCAAAAGAAACAAAAATGATGGTCGACGGAAAAGAAGAAATTGTTAAAATAGAATTTCAAGTTGAAACAATGAGCGGTTTTTCAGCGCACGCCGGAAGAAATGAATTGCTTTCCTTTTTCAATAATATGCGCCCTCGTCCAAAAAGAGTAATCGTAAATCACGGCGAAGTTTCAAAATCTTTGGATTTAGCGTCGGCAATTTACAAACTTAACAAAGTTGAAACGAATGTTCCGAGAAATCTTGAAACTTTAAGATTAAGATAATTTTTTCTTAACATTTAAAAACATCTTTCAATTTTATAATTTGGTGAAAAGAGATGAGACATAATATTAAGATTACAATAATTTTGCTGTCGATGTTTTTGATTACGCAATTTATTGGTCTGTATGTAATTAATTCTGACCCTTTTCATATTACTGAAGAAATAAATAACGAGACAATTGTCGTCTCAAATCCGAGTTTGTCGTGGATTCAGCCGCCAGAAGTTCAGCAACAATCTGATTTCGGTTTTTATCTCGGCTCTTTAATTTTCGCTTTCATATTCGCGATTTTATTATTTTTTCTTTTAACAAGATTCAAAATTGATTCTGTTCTGCGCGCGTGGTTTTTCGTCGTAATAATTATTTCTTTATTTATAACATTCAACGCAATTTTCCCGAAGACAACTTACTTTGCAATCGGCGCAGGAATTTTAGCAATCGCTTTAGCGTTCATAAAAACTTACAGAAGAAATATGATTATTCATAACTTAACAGAGCTTTTAATTTATCCAGGAATAGCGACGATATTCGTTCCAATTTTAAATTTCTGGACTGTTCTTGTTTTATTAGTGATAATTTCGGTTTATGACATGTGGGCAGTTTGGCATTCTGGAATTATGCAAAAAATGGCGAAATATCAAATGAATACTTTGAAAGTTTTTTCAGGATTTTTTGTTCCTTACGTCTCAAAAAAAGTTAGAATGCAAATTAACAAAATGAAAAAATCAAAATCAGATAAAAAAATAAAAGTTAATCTCGCAATTCTCGGAGGCGGAGATGTTGTTTTCCCAATAATAACTGCAGGCGTAATTTTACAAACAGCGTCGATAAATTTGCCCTTCGGACTCCCTGCTTTTGTAGGGGGATTAATTCCAGCATTATTTGTAACCTTCGGAGCATTTATTGGTTTAGCATTATTATTCTCTTTCTCAGAAAAAAAGAAATTCTATCCAGCAATGCCTTTCATAACTGCAGGTATTTTCTTAGGAATTATTTTGAGTTACTTATTCTTCTCACTTTGATTCTGCTCATTTATATTTTTAAAAAAGCCAGCGATATTAACTTCGTTAGTTGGTTCAATTGCAGTGCATGGAGAAATAAGAACTTTTGAGTTTTCATAAATTAATTTTCTCACTAATTTTCCATCTTTATATTCGCTTCCTGAAAAGGGGTTTAGTATAGCATATCCGTCTCTAACACTATTAAGTTTTCCAACAAAATTATTATTTCCCGAAGCGGGGTAGATAACAACAAATTTTCCAATATATTCATCATAAAAATTTTCTTTTCTTGTCATTCCAAATTCGGGTTTTCCTGTCATATTATTCTTTTGATTTTTCGATTTATAAATTTTCTCTTTTGTAATTATTATTAAGTAACAACAATCAGAAGATTTATAAATCTGCATTCTTATGGAAAATTATGACACATAAAACTATCAGCGAGTTATTGCATGGACACTGGACACCCGAGGAAATCCCTTTAGTTAGTGAGAATACTAAACAAGAAAAAACTTATCACAATCTACATGAATTTTATAGAGATTATGATTGTATGTCTATTGACCCTAAATATCTTAAAACTGTTTTCCTCGCCTTGCGAGATAAGGTTAGATACGTGGATTTATCTGAAAAAGAAAAAAGAGAAAGAGCACTTTTGCTTACAAAGTTAACTGTCTTATCTGGTACAACTAATCTAAATAAAGGAGCAATAATTTAATGGGAATAGAAAATAATCCATTCGATGCATACGCTGCAAGAGTTAAAATTCTTTCTAAGGATGGTTCTCCAAAAAGTTATTCTCCGAAAAGTGCCGAAGGCATAGAGTTACATAACATTTTTTATTATGCGTGGGAAATGAAACAAAGGGGAAGTCCAGAAGAAGAAGTTCAATGTGAAGCAATTATGGAAACAATTACATTAAAATTACCAGGAGAATTCCAATGATACTCGCACCAGCATTAATTAACAGAATTAAAGACCATTTTAATTTGAATCTTTACGAAACAAAAGTTTGGTTAGCTTTGCTTAGCAAAGGTGTTGCTTCTGTCGGAGAAGTTGCTTCAATTTCAAGAGTTCCCCGAAGCAGAACTTATGACGTCCTTGAAGGTTTGGAGAAAAAAGGATTTGCAATAATCAGAATGGGAAAGCCAGTAAAATATATTGGGGTTAAACCACAAATGATTTTAGAGAGAATAAAAAACGACATCAGAAAAGAAGCAGAAGAAAGAGTAAATCATCTTTCAAAAATAAAAGAAACAGAAGAATTCATGAAGCTCGACGAGTTGTACAAAGAAGGAATAAACCCTGTAAAAAACGAAGAAATTTCCGCATCTCTCCGAGGGAAAACTAACATTTCAAATTTCCTTAAAGAAATAATTAACAACACAAAGAAAGAATTAATCGTCTGCACAAACGCAGAGGAAATGCGAGTTAAATCAAAATTATTCGCACAAACTTTCGCGGCATTGAAAAAATCAAATGTAAAAATTAAAGTCGCACTTTCAGGAGAAACAAGTTTAATCAAAGATGTTGAAAATCAATTAGATATAAAAATAAAAAAAATAGAAATTGATTCAAAATTTTTCATAATCGATAGAAAAGAAATTTTCTTTTATGTTTCAAAAGGCGGAGACGACGGCGACGACATCGCAATCTGGTTGAACTCACCTTTCTTTGTAGAATCATTCGTGTCTATGTTTGAAAAAGCAACTGGAGAATAAAATGAATTCAGTTGTCCTAAAAGATGTTTCATTATGTTCAATTGTTCGCGATGAAATTATGAATCCTGCAGGAGGGATTGAACGCTTTGTGGAATCGCATGTTCCTTATGTTGAAGAAGCGGTTATTGTTGATACGGGATCTGTCGACGGAACCAGAGAAAAATTAGAAGAATTAAAAAATAGATATTCTAACTTAAAAGTTTTTGATGTTCCATTTCATGGTTATGCTAACGCAAGAAATAAATCTTTGGAATTTGTAAAAACTAAAAAAGCGTTAATTCTCGACGCTGATGAACTTTTAACCCACGAAAAACCACAAAATGATTGGGAGAGATTAAAATATATTTTGGAAAATTATTCCTCTGAAGTATATTCTTTCAGATTTTTTGGGATTGCTCCAGATAGACCTAATTTTGAAGAGATTGATACTCAGGTTCTCAGGGTGTTTACTAATCGAAAGGACCATCAATTTAAGTCAGTTATGGGAGAATATTTAGAGCACTCAAGACTTGTAACAGACATTGGCGATAGAATTCTTATAAAACATTTTGTCCCTTCTGCTATAGCCGAAGGCAAAAAGAAAAAGAATTGGTATGGCACTAAGGGAATTTATTCGGATAAAGAGAGGTTATCTTTATGGAAAAAATCTCCTTCAGAAATTGACGGCTTTTGTGAATGGAAAAAGTTTAATCCAAAAAGAAATGATTATATTTAATTAAACAATTTCTAAACTTGTAATATACATTTCTTTCATTTTCTTCGCGTTTTTTATCATCCAAATTTTTGCAAATTCGTGAATGTCTTTGTTGATTTTTTCTCTTGCAAAAATCTTTTTATTTTTTACAAAAATATCTTTGTGCATTTTTTTGAATGCAGAAATATTTTTCACGTCCTTTTCTTCAGGTCCGCCGATAATTATCTCTTTTTTCTTTTTTGTAACTAAGAAAAATATTGCGCCTTTTTTATCATCGTATTCAAAACCTTTTTCTGAAATCTCGTGATATTTCTTAACCTCGTCGGAAAAATGCTTGTAAAATTTCAAAAGTTTGCTTCCTGCAACATCTCCTTCTTGCTTGTCTGTTTTTATTTTTACTAAAATAAATTCTGCATTTTTCTTCGACGCATTTTGTTTTATTTTTATAATGTCTGCTTTTTTGTCTTCAAACATCTCCTTGGAAGGATTTTTCAAAAATTTTCCAGCAGCTTCTTTAAATTTTTCAAATGTTTCTTTCGAGAGCGCAGCGAGGGCATTTCTCTCTTTGTAAGTAGGATCTATCAAAATAATCGGCGAAGTCATTTTCGCACCATTCATATTCATAGAAATCTCCAATTTATTTTTGTAACTTTTTTCAATATCAATAATTTCTTTATCTTTTATTTTCTCAACTTGCTTTAAAAAATTCATAAAAGTTTTATAATGATAAATTAAAAGTTCAAGCGCGTAACCTGAAAATCCATTTATGTAACTTTCAGCGCCGTAGCAATCATTCGCATGACAAAATGCTTTTGCCAATTTCACGTCGTCAATCATTTCTTTTTTCATTTTTCTTTTTATGTAATTAACGTGGAAATAAGATAAATCTGTAATGTTTCTAGCTTCCTTTGGATTTTTTACTTTTATTACAGGAATTATTTCAAAGAAAAAATTCGGATTAATATCAATTCTAAAATAATCTCTCGAACCGTGAATTACAGAAACTTTCCATTCTTTTTTCAAACCAGAAATTATTTTTTCTGCTAATTTTGAAATTTCTTTTTCTTCGTATTTTTTGTCAAATCGAACGAAAATATCGACGTCGTATTTTCCTTTTTTTATCATTGTGTCTTTTGCGAAACTTCCGCCAATAAAAATTTCAGCGTCAATTTTATTTTTCTTAATCTTATTTTCCGCGAGAACTTTGAATTCTTTTACAATTTTCAAAATAGAATTTATCTCTTCTTCGTTGGGATTTATTTCTTTCAAAACTTCTTTTAAAATTTCACTATTTTTCATTTGGATCCCGTATTTCTTTCAAATCTTTAATATTCTGTTTCAGCGTCGACGATAGATCAATAATATATTTCCCTTCTTCAACTTTGTAAATCAAAGGACGTTTTTTATTAAATAAATTTACAATATCAATTTCAAACTTTCCAGAACCAGTAACTCGCACAGATTCAATATCCAAGATAACAGGAACTTCTTCGTCAATAATTCCCGCCATTTCTCTTATTTCTTTTTCAACATTTTTTCTTTCTTCGACAGGAATTTCAATCGGTGTCTCAAGCATTTTCTGCATTAATTCATCTTTAATGTAAAAGAAAAAATGACTTCCGCATTCTGCGCATCCGCTTAACAATTCTTTACTTCCAGCAGGATAAAGTTTTCCGCAATGAACGCATTGATGTGGCATTTTATTATTTTGTTTTAATTAATTTATTATTTTCTAAAAAACTCTTCTGACTATTTAATGTTTTTGATGCTTTAATATAATTAATCGTCGTAATTTTTTTCATTCTCTGCTGTTTTGTACATTGCGTCTTCCCAATCATTTCCTTCTGACAATTCATATCCGCGAGGATCTTTCTCGTCAAGAAATAATTCTATTCCTTCTAGTTCATCTAAAAATTCACTTATTGGAGTTTCTTCATATTCTCCATCTAATATGCGTTCTTTTTCAAGCGGATTTATTCTTCTCGCTCTTGCTAATGGCTCATAAACTTTAAGTTCAGCGAATCTTTCACGCGCTTCTTGAAAAGTTGCGGTTTCATTCCCAGTAACTTGTCTATATAATTTTAAAATACTTTCACCTAGTCCCATTCTAATTAAACTTTTATTTATTATTTAAATGTTTTCTGCAAAAAATTATATAATTATCGATTCAAAAATAGTTCTATCTTTTTGGGGTTTCGCTTTATTTCTTTTACAATCGTCGCAGGACCCATTACTGTTATCGCGCTGAAATCTCCACCAGCGAGGGCATTTGCAATTCCTTTTTTCATTTTCCCTAAAATACTATCTCGACTATTTCCAGATATAACGGCAAGTTCTATTCCTCTAAAATTTGCAATATGTCCAATCATAGCCATCGTGTCGCCAATTAATCTTGCTTCTTCATTTGGAGTTATTCTTCCCTGAAGAATTAAAATATTATTTCCTAAAAGTATTCCAAGAATTTTTTTTATTCTGTCGTCGCTGTCCAAGTCTTTTATTTCAGAATATGGAAGAAATTGAATCGAGAATCCTTTAATTTGGCCAAGCCTGGACGAATTAGCCGAAGACGAAGTCTTTTGACTGATATCTCCAATCTTTTTTCCGCTCCCCCTTTTTTTATTCATTTTATCTTAAGTAAACTTTAATTTTTAAACTTTTTTTGAAACCCTGAAAATTGATTCATAAAATTCTTCAAGATTATCACCGAACTTCGCGCTTATTCCAACAACCTCATATTCTGGAAATGCTGCTTCGATTTTTTTAATGTCTGCTTTTTTCAAATCGACTTTGTTAGCGACGATAAGAACAGGAATTTTTCTCGCAACTAAATTTCCAATAATTGTAATATTAACCTGATTGTAAGGATTTTCTGTAGCATCTAAAACAACAACAACCATATCCATATCATCCAACCACTTTATACTTTCAATAACTCCCTGCGTTGCTTCTTTCGCTCTTTCTTTCGCGTCTTTCTTAGAAACTTTATATTTCAAAAAATCTTCATAATCAATCTTCGTCGCGATTCCGGGCGTGTCAATCATTTTGAAAGTCATTTTCTTACCTTTGTAAGCGATTTCAACTTTTTCTTTGAATTGAACTTTTCTAGTTTCGTGCGGAACTTTGCTGACAGTACCCATTTCTTCGCCAGTAAAATCTTTGCAAATTCTATTTGCTAAACTTGTTTTCCCCGCGTTAGGCGGCCCATAAAATCCAAGCTTGATTTCTCTTTTATTCTTGAATAAGTTAGAAAAAATTCTCTTAAAAAAATTCTTAAAAACTTTTACCACCATAATATAAAATCGTCGTGCTGGTTTATAAATATTTCAGTAATAAAATGACTATTTCGATTTGTTTTCTTTTTCTTTCAAAATTTTCTTGATTGGAATTTCTGGAAGCCCAGTATTCTTTCCCGCAAACTTTCTCATAACATATCTCAGCTGTTCCGACGTCCATCCCGCTTTCTCCAAATTATTTTCAATATCTTTATCTTTCATTCCGTTTTCCCTAGAGCTTTTCATATAATTAATTAGATTGTACAAATTATTTCTGTCCTTGAATAAATAAGATTCATATTTTCTCTTATACCAGATTTGTAGAACAATGTAAACAATAAATGTGCAGAATAAAACTCCGACTGCAATTATTGTAAATAAAATCCATCGTTTTAAACTTCCGCTGTCGTCAAATGCGCTCCATTCTGCAAGTGTAATGTCGCTCAGCGACGGAGAAATAAAAATCGGCAAAGTAAGAAAACTGAAATCTTCTGTTGTTGAAAAAGCAATTCTCTGCGTTCCCTCACCGATAGTAAGATAACTATAACCATCATATTCTTCTGTAGAATAATCTTCTTCAAAAATAAGATTTTCCATATTTTTTATTATCAAGTAAGCAGGTTCTTCTCCAGTTTTAGTCACGCTTATTTCAAAAATTCTAACAGCAGGTTCTTGATACTCGTCGTAAATTGCAGAAATTTCATTAAAACTTAAAAGAATATTTACATTATCAACTTCCCATGACAAAATTGCTTCTTTATACTCTGCATCTTTTCCAGAATTATAATCTCCGCCACTTATTCCTTTCAAGACATCAAGATTAATATTTTCTTCTTCAGGGTAAAAAATAATTCCCTGTCCTGCAGATGTTTCTCCGACAGAAGCAGGTATTTTCAGCGTTAATAATTCTTCTAATATTGCTTCATAATCCGATTCAAGAGTTGCTTTTGATTTCAAGTCTTCCAATGTCAAAAGTTTATCATTCAAATCCCCAACATTAAACGCATTTTGAATGCTTGTTTTTTTAAATCCTGTAAATTCATTTATTTTTGTTTCCAAACTCAAAATACTTTGTGATGCTTTCATAATAAGATTTGGAACGATTTCCGACGCTGGACTTATAGTAATGCTAAAATTTTTCGAAGAATTTTTCCCAGCAGAATTTGTAACAGTCAGCATTAAATTATAACTTCCAGCAGATTCGTAAGTATGTGTAATATTATTTTTCGAAGAAGTTTCAATATCTCCGTCGCCAAAACTCCATTTGTATGAAGTAATATTCAAATCAGAAGTCGCGCTCGCCAGAAATTTTGTCGGGAATTTTATTGCAGTTTTCGTCGGTGTCACATAATCTATAATCGGAACATCGCCAACATTTATTTCTTCTTCAAATAATAATTCGTCATTCAAATAAATTGAAACCGTATAATCTTCTTGTTCTGAAATATTAAATCCAGCTGGTGTTAAATATAATTTCTGAAATCCAGAATTAATCAGTGCAGGAGATTCTTCAATATCAAAAAAACTTTTTGTCTCCGTCGATAATCCCGCGATATAATTTATCTTCGCATTTGAAAGAGTTATTGTCTGGGCGACACCAGAATTAATTTTTATCGGGACAACGCATCCATTCTTGCAATTATTTCCGTAATTATCTGCAATGTAGCCTTCGAAATAATCTTCTATATTTGTAACTGAACTTTGGGCGTTTGACAATTCTGTATTATTTAATGTAAAATGTATATTTGAAGCGTATGTTTTTGGTCTCTCAAAAATTTCAAAATCATAATCATAAGTTCCGCTGTAACTTCCGCTGAATCCGCAAGGGCGTGTTTGTTCGTAATTAATTTCATATTTATCTGCGTCAGCCGCATTTTTTGTTTTTATGCAAACATAATAATCTCCTGCTTCTTCAATTGGAAAATCTGGATTACACGAAATTCTTCCTGTTCCCGTCGCTGTTGCATTGCAGGTTTTGTAATAACCCAATTCTACATTTTCAATTCTCATATCAAACTGAACATTTGTCCCGCCAGTAAGATAATTAACATAAGCTCCTATTTCTATTTCTGGCGCTCTTTCAAGCACAACTTTTTGACAATAGTTAATTGATGCAATTGTTGCTTTAGCAGTCTGTCCTTCTAAATTAACAAAACATCCAAGATTCTCTGTCCAATAATTATCCGACGCAGTATATGCCTGCCATTCATTTATTTCATTGTCTAAAATATCTAATGAAAGCGGGAAAACATTTGTCTCTGGATTATTGCTGACTAATCAAATGTAACCCCCGATATTGTGCTTAAATCATTATCTCCAACAAATTTAAATCCGAATAATACAGATTGTCCTGCAATTAAATTAAATGTTTTTGAAGAACTTTCTGCTGTCGCGCTGTATCCACTCATACAATCTGTCGGGTTGCAATCATATTCAAAACCAGAATTTAATGTTTCATCTAATAAATCTATTAAACTTATTTGTCCGCCGTCAGAACTTTTTAATGTTGAATTTAATTGCTCTCCAGAAAAACTTATGTTAACCCATCCACTTAAATTTCCTCCTGCGCCGTAAGAAGTTTCAATTGAATGACTTAAATTACCGACGGAAAAATCTGCAGAAATAAAACTAATTGCAAAAATAAAAATTAGAAATAAAAATTTCTTTAAATTAATAATCACCATCTTGATTAAATTAACAAAAACAGATTTATAAATTTGTCCAATTATTTTAAATCAATATCTATCTTAAAACCCTCGCTGTCCGAGAAAAATTTTCTATTTTTATTAAAAGAAATCTTAACTCCATTGCTGTTTGCAAGTCTTTCTTCAGGAACTTCACTTAAATAATCGTGAACCATACTTGATGCTGCATTTAATGCATATCTTGTTGTTTCTTCTTTTGCAAGTGCCTTCAATAATCTTGAAGCTTCAAAAGGAGTTTCTCTTGCAACTGCAGTTTCTGGAGACTCTGGCTGAACAACATCTTCATTAAAGTAAGGAATTATCGCTCTATTTTCATAAGGTATTAAATCATTCATTATCCAAATCTCAAATTAAATTTATTTCCATATGTTTCAACATCATAACCATTTATACTTGGGCGATAAACAAAAGATAATGAATCATATTTTCCCATTTCTTTTTTTAATTCAGAAAAATAATTTAACATTCTGCCGAATGCATTATAAACTGGCTTTGTATATTCATTAATCTTTTTTTGTGTCGTTTCGTCTAAATATCTGCTTTTAGATTCTATTTTACTTTCAATTGTCTTTCCCGACTTTTTTTCAGAGAGGTAATCCATCAGCCCTTCTTTATTTTCTAGTTCTAAATAAAATCCTCTCGATGTTAAATAAGGTTTAAAAAAATTAAAAATTCCTTCTTTGCATTGACTATAAAATCTTTCTCTGCTTTCTTTTATAACTTCCTTTCTTCTTAAAAAATTCTCTTTCAATCTTTTGAAATACTCTATAATTTTTATCATTTTAATTCAATATCTAATTCAAATCCAGAATCTTCTCCAGATATTAATCCTCTTAAATTTCTTTTTCTTTTAAAATCTACGTATATTCCATTGCTGTTTGCAAGTCTTTCTTCAGGAACTTCACTTAAATAATCGTGAACCATACTTGATGCTGCATTTAATGCATATCTTGTTGTTTCTTCTTTTGCAAGTGCTTTCAATAATCTTGAAGCTTCAAAAGGAGTTTCTCTTGCAACTGCAGTTTCTGGAGACTCTGGCAAATAAGAACTATGTTTTTGATAACTTGCTTCTTTTTCTTTTCTTCTCAAACTTTTTTCTTCGTGATATTCTTCCCTCGCTTTTTCATTTGCTAAACTCCTAACTGCTCTTCCGATAATTAATCCTATACCAATAGCGGCTACAACAGGGGCTGCTGGACCAGTAAAGATAGAGCCGACTAATAAACCAGAACCCCCTAAGGTTAATTTTTTTCTATAGTCTGTTTCGTAATTATCTTCTTTACTCATAAAAATTCTAATCTTCAAAACTATTTAAAACTTATTATTGTTACTATCCTTTAATTACACAGAATTATTTTTTCTTTTTATGATGGTGTTTTTTCTTATATAATAATGCAAGATAAATTATTGCAAGAACAACCAATGTTGCAACTAATTCAAAATAATCAAAGAAAGGAAGTTGCACTTGTGCTGCGCAAGGAATTGTTGTTCTGCCACCAGCAATACATCTTTGATAAGAAGTTCCTGTTGAATCTCCGGTCCAATTTCCGGTCCAAGTAATTATTTTATATCCTACTGGTTCTTCTTCACAACCTTTTTCTATTGTCTGTTGTATCTGACAATTTCCAAGCAACTGCAAAATTATTGGATTCTCGACAGTAGAACATTCATCAGATAAACAATACAATCCAGGTGTACATGTATCTAATTCTCCATCTTTACAATCTGTAGATGAACATCCTTCTTGGGATTCACATGTTCCATTGTTATTTGAAATAGGATTTTCTCCAGACATACATGTGCTTCCAGGATAACAATAATTTCTTGAAGATCCAGGTTTATGACATAAGGTATAACCATATTCACAAGTAGGATTAACTATTGGAAGAGTTGATGAAAAACACATGTCATTCAAACAAGTTGCGCCACTTACACAACTTCCCTGATCCCCATTATCACAGTCAGCAGATAAACATCCTTCTCCACTTTCACATACTCCATCTCCGTCGGAAATAGGTTCATTTCCGGAAGGACACACATTTCCAGGATAACAATAATCTGCTCCTTCTTTATGACATAAAGTATAACCATTCCCGCATGCACCAGGACTAATTTCTCCCCAACCAAATCTACAAGAGGAAGTTTGATCATTCCAAATACAACTGCATACAGTCGAATCTGCATCACAATTTATTTCAGGCAAACTGCTTGCTCCAGCGACGCTACAAAGACTTGCATCACTTTCACATTCTAATTGGTCTACATAATCTTCACAAGATGCAATTGCATTGCTCTCACAAAAATCTTCACTTCTCGTTACAGATAATTTATTAGAACTTACTTTTGAAATTCTTGAATTTCTATCCATTGAAACTTCAAATATATATTCAGGATCTCCGATACCATCATCCTGCCATTCTGCAAACCACATTCCCGTCGCTGTCGCTCCATTGAATGCAACATTAACAGGATTTGTTGTAACTGGTTGTGTGCTACCAACATCATCTTCTCTAACATTAAATGTAATACTTCTACCATTACATTCTGAACCGCTTCCAGTAACTACTAATCTAATTCCTTGTCCACGTATTGCATTTGCAACACTCCACGTCGCTGTTTTGAATGTGCAAGAAGAGGCAGTAATTGAAGGTCCGCCGCAACAAATTTTTGTTGGATAAACATTAAATGTTCCGACATGAGCATTAGTTTCTGCAGAAAGAGATAAAACTCCTTTCGGACGAGTTGTCGGACAAGTTGCTGAAGTTATTTTTTCACATACTAAATCAGAATAACAAGCAGAAATTGAATAAGCTGATCTATCTGGAGATTCTGCATGAGCATTTGTTGTTGCAGAAAGTCCAATGACTTCATTATTTCCAGAACAAGTTGTACTTCCAGTTCCAACATCACAACATAAAACATAAGGATAAGTTCCTACACTTGGTAATTGTACATGCGCGTTTGTTAAATCAGATAATCTTAATACAATTGTGTCATTATTTCCAGAAAGACATTCATTCGCATTAACTACTTCACAATTTCCATAAACAATATCTGCAAAAACTCCCGACGATAAAAACACGAATAAAAAAATCCCTAAAAATAATTTTCCACCCAAACCTCTTTTCATATTTGTTTTAATGAATTAGGTTTTATAAATATTTTTGTTTTAAGAAATTAAAAATAATTTTCACAATCCTTATTTCAATTGGATAATCCGAGGTATCTTTTCTAAATCTTCCCCGAAAACATCTGAATATTCTTCTTCGAAAATTTTTATTAATTTGGAAAAGAATGATTCTTCTCCGTTTTCTTTATACTGTTGAATCATTTTTTCTCT
>Ga0265297_10002647_pt1 | contig 35433 bp, 38 predicted proteins | sample Munlanlwell13791_FD_192502 | JGI IMG/M metagenome (GOLD analysis project Ga0265297, IMG submission 192502) | Leachate microbial communities from a municipal landfill in Southern Ontario, Canada - Leachate well 137-91 | ecosystem: Engineered > Solid waste > Landfill > Unclassified | place... | reverse complement strand
TTGGCAATGTAGATCAACCAAGGGTTAGGCGGGCCTTAGGAGAAGCCGAAAGGTTTATCTGATGGACAGCCGGTTAATATTCCGGCCCTCTAACATTTTTCTGAAGGGTGACGCGATTTAGTAACTTAAGCGGATTATTGGATTTCCGTCGATCATTTAAGGGGCAACCCAAGAATGGGCGAGAAGGTTGTCTTCGGACAATTGAAGTTAAGTGAGCAAGTCGACAAGAAAAGCCCACAGGGTTAAGAATGTTGGATCCGTACTAAAACCGACACAGGTGGATGGGCACAAGTGTGCCAAGGTGAACAAGTGAAAGATCCTGAAGGAACTCGGCAAACAAGTGATCGTAACTTAGGAATAAGATCTGCCTTTCTTCGCAAGAAGAAAGGCCACAGCAAGCGTTTCTCTAGCGACTGTTTATCAAAAACACAGGTCCCTGCTAATTCGTAAGAGGAAGTATAGGGGCTGAGGCCTGACCAGTGCTGGAGTGTTAAAAGTGGCGGTTGCTCCGCTCTTGTTTCATGAGACGATCCTGAGTTCTTGTAAGTGGTTTGATTAGTTAAGATAGTAATAATTTAATGTGTCTTTTTGAAAAAATAGGTAAGACATATTGCGATAAAAAAAAGGAACTCAGAGATTGTGTTCGTGGACCGAGAGCGGGGCAGCTGACTGCTCCAAGCCTCCGGTGAACGTCCGCGGTAACTCTGACCGTGTTAAAGTAGAAACAACGCACTGCTTTAGTAAAATCTGGCTATATGCTGGAAAACCTGGTGTATCCGACATTACTAAGATATAATGATGTTAAGAATTAATAGTCCTTATTATTTAATTATATCAAGTGAAAATATGTTCGGTGCAGGCAATCAGCAGGAAAGGCTTAATTATATTGGTTGGATAACTGGCTTTGTTGATGGCGAGGGATGTTTTACGATTAGTTTTTTTAAACATCCTAAATCTCGTCTAAAATTAAAATGGCAAGTTTTTCCAGAATTTGTTATTACTCAAGGAATGAAAAGTAAATTAGCAATGGAAGAAATTAAAAATTTTTTTCAATGCGGTAAAATTTACTTGAATAAAAGATATGATAATCATCATGAGCATTTGTTGAAATATACAGTTCGCAATAGAAATGATTTATTGTATAAAATTATTCCTTTCTTTGAGAAAAATTCTTTACGTTCTGCAAAAAAAGAAGATTTTCTTATTTTTGCAGAAGTTGTTCGAATGATGAATGATGGCAAACATCTTGAAGAGGATGGATTGGAAAAAATTAGAAAAATGGTATCCAAGATGAATACTCGTAAATATCGATAAATTAAGAATCCTCAGAGACTATACGCCGGACTCATTTATAATGAGAAGATATAGTCCGAACTTTATAGCGATATAAAGAGTTCTATCAATTAATTGATAGATATAACATATTGAGCGTAATCCCTTGTCGGGTAAGTTCCGACCCGCATGAAAGGCTTAACGACTGGAGAACTGTCTCCAGGATCTGCTTGGTGAAATCGCAATAGGGGTGAGAATGCCTCTTACCTGTGGCTAGACAAAAAGACCCCAGGAGCTTTACTATATCCTGGCATTGAATTTTGGCATTAATTGCGTAGCGTAGGAGGGAGACTTTGAAGCTATCTTTTCGGGGATAGTGGAGTCGCCGATGAAACACCTCTCTTTTAATATCAAGGTTCTAACTTTATTGCCTGAGGAGGGCAATAGAAGACAGTGCTTGGTTGGTAGTTTAAGTGGGGCGCTTTTCTCCTAAAAAGTAACGGAGAAGTTTAAAGGTTGGCTAGATCCGGATGGAAATCGGATTGGTCCTGTAAAGGGATAAGCCAGCTTGACTGCAAGACGGGTATGTCGCGCAGATGCGAAAGCAGAACTTAGTGAACCGACCATGGTTTGTAGAACCGTGGGAGATCATCAGACAAAAGTTACCCTGGGGATAACAGGCTGGTAGTGCCCAAGAGTCCATATCAACGGCACTGTTCGGCACCTTAACATATCGGGGTGCATTAACAGCAATGTTATTTAAAAATTGGCTTATAACGGTGGACTCCATAGTGAAAATCAGCTATAATAAAATCATTATGGACAATACCGTGGGAAGTCTAACACAATTACAAAGATCATTGATTATAGGATCGGTTCTAGGTGACGGGCATATTAGAATTATGCCTGGTCGCAAAGATGCTTTTTTAGAAGTTAATCATTCTATTAAAGCTAAAGAATACGTAGATTGGAAATATTTCGTACTAAAGAATATTTGCAATTCCGAACCTAAGGAAAGGGAAACCAATGAGGGTAGACATGCGTATCGTTTTTTTACTAAACAAGATAAAGAAATTACAGAAATCTATAATCTCTTTTATCGAGATGGTAAAAAAATAATACCAAAAGAATTAGAAATTAATCCAATCGTTTTAGCCGTATGGCTTATGGACGATGGAAGTAAATCTAATGGTGGCGTCTATCTAAACACACAACAATTCAGTATGCTTGACCAAAGAAGGTTATTGCATAAGTTGCGTGAAATTGGTTTAAGAGCAAGATTAAATCGAGATAAAAAATACTATCGAATTAGATTTCTAAAAGAGAGTATTCCTAAATTGATTGAAATTGTTCAACCTCATATAATTCCGTCAATGATGTATAAAATTGAGTTATGACCCCGTAGAGACTTAGTCCAAGAGGACTGGAGTTCGTCAAATAAGACGAGCTAATACGCCAACGCCTATTTAGTACAATAGGATGAAGATATAGTCCATACTATTAGTAATAATAGATTCATAGCGATGTCGGCTCATCACATCCTGGGGCTGAAGAAGGTCCCAAGGGTTTGGCTGTTCGCCAATTAAAGTGGTTCGTGAGCTGGGTTCAGACCGTCAATTTGGCGGCTTTCCAGAGCAATCTGGTTAGCAAAACCGACTCATATCGGTGAAGTCCTATCATTGATTTTCAACCTGTCAAATGGTAGGATAATACCGAGGGAAGTTGTAAGTTTGAACTTATGAGAAAAATAAATGATACACAAAAATCTTATATCGCAGGCTTTTTAGATGGAGATGGTAGTGTTTATGTTAGATTGAAAAAGAATGAAACATATAAATACGGTTACCAAATAGCTCCATATATTACTCTTTATCAAAAAGAGAAATATATTGATTTTCTAAAAAGTATTAGAGATTTACTAGGGATAGGATACGTCAGGTCTAGAAAGGATGGTGTTTCCGAATATATTATCGGAGATGAAAAGTCATTAATTGATTTTTCAAAAGAAATTACTCCTTTTAGTAAATTGAAAAAACAACAATTAAGATTGCTTTCCAGCGTTATTAAATTGAAATCTAAAACAAAGAATGCTAAAGATTTTATAGCTCTTTGCGAAAAGATTGATAGATTCAAGGAATTGAATTATTCTAAGAAAAGAACGCAGGATTCGAAGGAAGTATCAAAGTACCTCATAAGGAAAAATTTATTAACCCCGTAGAGACTGAGCTTTTATAAGCGAGAGCCATTCTTTTATACAGAATGGCTAATACGTCGGTCCCCTGTAAAAATCAACAGGGTGGTGGTATAGTCCATGCATCTAGTAATAGGTGATTAACATGCGTAAGACAGGTTGGTCCATATCTACCACAGGCGTCGAGTTTTGAGGAGAGTTGCCCTTTGTACGAGAGGATCAGGGTGAACCAACCTCTGGTGTATCAGTTGTCCTGCCAAGGGCACAGCTGAGTAGCTAAGTTGGGAAGGGATAAGAGCTGAAAGCATCTAAGCTCGAAGCCCACTCCAAGATTAGAACTCTTACCCAGGTTAAAGACTATGACCTTGATAGGGTGCAGGTGTAAGCTCCGCGAGGAGTTCAGCCGAGCACTACTAATTGGGTATTAAACCTTTGGTTAGCAATTAATAGTTTTATTCTTATACACATAATTCCTTTTTGTTTTTAATATGGGGATAATACTGGAAGTGCTCCACCCGATCCCATCCCGAACTCGGAAGTGAAATCTTCTAAGGCCGATGATAGTGGTATCCGCGAAAGTAGGTCGTCCCCGTATTAAAGATTGAAAGGAATTTTACGAGTATGTTGTACTCGTATTTTTTTTGTTTCTGTTGTATAATCTGATTATGAGGATTTTTACTAAAAGAAAAATATCAATCTTTTTTTTGCTTTTAGTTGTTTTTTTTATTCTTAATCTTTTTAATACGAAAGAGTTTTTTTACTCCCTAGGGGAAAAAATGCAAACTAATTTGTGGAGAGTTAATAGTAATTGTGAATTAGTTGAAGATCAGAAATTAATTTCAGTAATAGCTGAAAACGAAGAACTAAAAAGAGAAAATGAATTTTTAAGGGGAAGCTTAGGTCTAAAAGATTACGATGAGGTGGACTTAATTTCTGGAAGAATTATCTCTAAAGATTATTTGACTGATTCCGTTTTGATTAATACTGGTTCAAATAATGGTGTTAGGGTTGGTTTTCCGGTTGTTATAAATGATAATATCTTAATAGGAATAGTTTCGGAAGTTTATAATAATTATTCTAGGGTTAAATTATTGTCGCTAAAAGATAACTTAACTGATGTTTCAATTAATGGTGTTATTGCCTTAGCAAAAGGAGCTGGCAGTGAATTAATATCTCTAGAAATGTTCCCGCGCGATAAAGAATTAAAAGAGGGAGAAATTATTTTAACATCACCATTGGGGGGCAAATATCCTGCAGGTCTTGTTGTTGGAAAGGTTAAAAACCCTAAAAAGATTGATAACGAACCATTTCAAATCTCTGAAATTGAAAAATTGTATAGTGTTTTTTCAATAGACAGGGTAAACATATTAAAAGTAACGCAGATATTCAATGATTAAAAAATTTATTAAGATATTTCTATTGGGATTATTGTTGTATATTCTTTTTTTAATAGAATTAAGTAATTTATATTTCTTTCCATTTTTATTAATTTTATGTTTTCTAATTAATTTTTTAGAAGATCCAACCTCAAAAACTGGACTTTATGTCGCTTTCTTTATTGGATTGTTTTGGGATATTTATTCTTCTAATTATATTGGTTTGATGGCTTTGATATTACTGACAATTTTTTATTTATTAAAAATTATTTTATTTAGATATGTTAGGATTTTTTCAATTTCGTGGATACCAAAAATTTAGAGTAAAGAGAGAGAATAAAAACATTGATACAGAAGAGATATTTTTGGATGTTTTGGAGCACAGAAAAGACAAGGGTGCTTACGTAATGGAAACCGCTTTATCTCAAAAGATATTTCAATTAACCTTTGGACTGTTTTTAATTATAATAGGTTTTTTCTTTTTTTATTCATTTAATCTTCAGGTTCTTTCTTTTGAGGACTATAATATCAAATCAGAAGACAATAAATATCTTTCAAAACAAATTAATGCTCAAAGGGGAATAATTTATGATAAATCAATGAACCAATTGGCCTTTAATTCTCAACAATTTGAATTAATCTATTACATTGACGCCCTTTTTGTTGACGAATTATCAAAAGAGGGGGAAATAAGGGAGGTTGCTAGGATATTAGAAATACCTTTTTCTGAATTAATGGAAAAAATTAATCAAAAGGATTCGGGAACATTGTTAATTGCTAAAGATATTGAAAAAGAAAAAGCTATTGTATTAAAAACAAAAGAAAAAGAATTGCCATCTTTTGAATTATTAACTAAAAACACAAGAGAATATCTAGATGGAAATAATTTTTCTCATATTTTAGGATATGTTTCAGGAGATAGTTTTGACGGGGAAGCGGGGATAGAAAAACAATACAATAGTTATTTAAAAGAAGATGCAGGGGTTCTTCATATAGAAAGGGATTCAATTGGTAGAAAGATTAAAGAAGAAATAATTGAGAGTGCTAAGTCGGGTAATAATTTAGTGTTAAGTATTGATTATGATTTACAAAAAAAGGTTTCAGAATATCTTAAAGAAGTTGTTGAGGGATATAATGCAAGTGGTGGGGCTGTAATCGCAATGAATCCTCAAAATGGAGAAATTATATCCCTGGCAAGCAATCCTTCTTTTGATAGCAATATCTTTTCAAGAAATTTAACAACAGTAGAATTTAATCAGATTAGCTCTAATTCCAAAGTTTCTTTTTATAATCGGGCAATAGCAGGCGAATACTCTTTTGCATCAACCATTAAGCCAATGATAGGAGTTGCCGCCCTAGAAGAAGATATTATTACTCCCGAGAAATATATATATTGCGACGATAAGATTGAGCTTAACGACGGAACTTTTAAGAGCGACTGGAAGTTTCATGGTTGGACTAACTTAAAAAAGGCGATAGCAGAATCATCTAATGTCTTCTTTTATCATCTAGGAGGAGGGTATAATAATTTTATCGGTTTAGGAATTGAGAAGATAGAAAAATACCTACAATATTTTGGTCTTGGAAAATTGACTCAAATTGATTTACCGGGAGAAAAACCAGGATTAATACCTAACCCAGAATGGAAAAAACAACAAAATGGTCTTTCATGGTATCCAGGAGATACATATAATGTTTCAATCGGCCAAGGATACGTTAAAGGAACTCCATTGCAATTGACAGTAGCAATTGGGGCAATTGTTAATGGTGGTAAAATTATCAAACCGCAAGTTGTTAAAAACATATTAGATGATAAAAACAATATAGTTAAAACTTTTGATACAGAGATAGTTTCAGAATTACCCGTTTCTTCCTATTCTCTACAAGAAATTAAAAAAAGCATGAAAGAAACAGTTGATTCTTCTCTGGGAACGGCCAGAAGTTTACAATATCTTCCAGTTGAATCGGGGGCCAAGACAGGAACTGCTGAAACTGGAAAATATCAAGTTTATCATAATTGGATTACTGTCTTTGCTCCCTATGACGAACCAGAAATTGTCTTGACTGTAGTTGTAGAAAATGTTCCCAATAATATGGGACTAGCCAATTTGATAGCTAGAGAGGTTCTTGGTTATTATTTTGGTGAAAAACAAAGAATTCAAGAAGATGAAGAAATAATTAATGAGGCAGGTAATTAACCTTGTTTTATTTCCTATTTATGATATAATGCTGGCAATAAGAATTAATCTTTTAAGATTAATTTCTTTTTTAGAATTAAAAGTAAAAAATATGGAAGAAAAATACTTAACACAAGAAGGTTTAGACAACCTTAAAAAAGAGTTAGAATACCTTAAAAAAGAAGGCAGAATTGAGGTTGCTGAACAACTAAAAGAAGCTATCTCTTTTGGTGATTTGTCAGAAAACGCTGCTTATGATGAGGCAAAAGAAAATCAATCAATGCTTGAAAGCAAGATTCTTAATTTGGAAAGATTGATTAGTTCTGCTAAAGTTATTGAAGAGAACCAGGGCAATGGCTGGGTAAAAATTGGTTCTTATGTTACAATTAAAAGCGATAGTGGAGAAGAAAAATATTATATCGTTGGAGAAGAGGAAGCAAATCCGCTTGAGAATAGAATTAGTTTTAAATCACCCCTAGGCAAAGAATTAATGGACAAACCAAAGGGTGCCGAAGTTAAAATAGAAACCCCTAAGGGGATATTAAAATACAAGATACTTAAAATAAATTAAAAGTATGTCTGTAATAGACGAAATAAGAGAAAATAGGAAAAATAAGTCAAAGAGGTTAAAGGAATCAGGAATAGACCCATATCCTATTGAAATTAAAAGAACTTGTGAAATAAGCAAGGCGCTTAATGACTTTAATTTAATATCAAAAGAAGAAAAAGAGATTATACTAGTTGGCAGAATGAAAACCATTAGAACCCATGGTGGTTTGACTTTTATTGATTTTGAAGATGGAACAGGAAAAATTCAAGGACTAATAGCTAAAGACAAAGTTGGTGTTGATTTTTATGAAACATTTTTAGAAATGTTTGACATTGGTGATTTTATTCAAGCTAGGGGAACCTTGTTTGAAACAAAAAGAGGAGAAAAAACAATGCAAATTGCTGATTGTAAAATTATTACAAAAAGTTTAAGAGCATTACCAGAAAAGTGGCATGGATTAAAAGATGTTGAAGAAAGGTTCAGAAAAAGATATCTTGATTTAATGTTTTCTCCTGAAGTTAAGAATAATTTTGTTATTAGATCAAACTTTATTAAAGAGCTAAGGAACTTCTTAAATGATGAGGGATTTTTAGAGGTAGAAACACCAATTCTTCAATTGCTTTATGGTGGAGCAAGAGCAAAGCCATTTAAAACTCATGTTAATGCAATGGATCTAGACGTATATTTAAGAATATCACCAGAATTATATCTTAAAAGGTTGTTAGTCGGAGGACTTGAAAAGGTTTATGAAATAGGGAAGTGTTTTAGAAATGAGGGGATTGATAAATTTCATAATCCTGATTTTACAATGATTGAATTTTATTGGGCTTATGCTGATTACAAGCAATTAATGAAGATGACTGAAAGAATGTTTCAAAAAATATTGAAGAAAGTTACTGGAAGCACAGAGATAGAATATAATGGAGAAAAGATATCATTTGATGGAGAATGGGAAAGAATAGAATTTTTTGCACTACTAGAAAAATACACGGGAATAAAGTACGAAGAATTAAACGAAGAGGCACTATTGAAAAAAGGAAGAGAGTTAGGAGTTGATATTCCTGATGGAGCAGACAAGCCGAATATTGCTGATGAGATATACAAGAAATACTGCAGGCCCAAAATAATTCAACCAACTTTTGTTATTCACCACCCCAAAGGATTTCAACCATTAGCAAAGAGTTTTGACAAAGATAAACTTGCTAGTTTTGCTTTAGTTATTTCTGGTGCAGAAGTAATTAATGCATTTTCCGAATTAAATGATCCAGTTGAACAGGAAGAAAGATTAAAGAATCAAGAAAAGCTATTTTCGGGTGGATTTGAAGAAGCACAAAGATCAGATGATGATTTTGTTGAAGCGCTAGAGTATGGCATGCCTCCGGCCGCTGGTTTTGGAATGGGAATAGATAGAATAATTTCAATTATTACAAATTCAAATTCCTTAAGAGAGGTTATACTTTTCCCATTAATGAGAGATAGGGACTGATATTAAGTTTGATTTCCTTAATTTTAATTGATAAAATATACTTACGAATATGTTAGACATAAAATATATAAAAGAAAACAGGGAAAAAGTAAAAGAAGCTGTTCAAAATAAGAAGATTAATTTTGATGTTGATTACTTGCTTGACCTCGATTTAAAAAGAAGAGAATTGCTTCAGGTGGTTGAACAAAAAAATGCAATGAAGAATCAGGCCAATCAAAGAATTAAGGAGGCAGAAACACAAGAGCAAAGAGATGCGCTGATTAGTCAAATGAAAGAACTTGATAGAAATTCAGATAATGAGGAGGAAGAATATAAAAAAATAAAAGAGGAATTTGAAGAATTAATGCTTTTAGTTCCTAATGTTCCTGACGAGTCAGTTCCTGTTGGTAATTCCGACGAAGACAATAAAGAAATTAAAACGTGGGGAGAGATACCAATGTTTGACTTTCCTGTTAAGGACCATATTCAATTAGCAAAGGATTTAGATTTGATTGATTTTGAGAGGGGCGCAAAGGTAGCTGGTTTTAGGGGTTATTATTTAAAAAGAGAGGCCTTCCAATTATCTATGGCGGTAATACAATATGCCACAGATATTTTAATGAAAAATGGCTTTATTCCAATGCATGCTCCTTCACTTGTTAATGAAAAAATAATGAAGGGAACTGGATATTTGCCTCAAGCAAAAGATGAGGTTTATCAAACAACTGATGGGATGTATTTAGCAGGAACATCAGAGGTTTCTGTTATGGGCTATCATAGTGACGAGATATTAAAAGAGGAAGATTTGCCTATTAAATACATGGGATTTTCTCCTTGTTTTAGAACTGAAATTGGAAGTTATGGAAAAGACACTCAAGGAATATACAGAGTTCACGAATTTATGAAAATTGAACAAGTTGTTTTGTGCATTAATGACAAAGAAGAATCAGTAAGATTGCATGAAGAAATAACAAGAAATGCAGAAGAGATTTTACAAGGCCTTAACATTCCTTACCACGTTGTAGTCAACTGTACTGGTGATTTGGGACTAGGACAAGTTAAAAAATATGATATTGAATGTTGGAGACCATCACTAGAAAAATATGGAGAAACGCACTCATCATCTTATTTCTTTGATTTTCAAACCAGAAGATTAAACATTAGGTATAAAGACAAAAACGGAGATATAAAATTTGCTCACTCATTAAATAATACAGGAATTGCATCTCCAAGAATTTTGATTCCATTATTAGAAAACAATCAAAGAGGCGATGGTAGTATTGCTATTCCAGAGGTGCTTCATAAATATCTTAATTTTAAGGAAATTAAAAGATAATAAATGACAATTTACGAATTAAAAGAAAATAAAATTAACCTTAATGGGATTGATTTGTTTTATAAAATTGCTGGAGAGGGAAAACCTCTTTTAATTATTCATGGTTGGGGGGGCGGTTCTTTTTCTTGGATGAGAATTATTGAGGAGCTTGCTACTAATGGTTTTCAGGTGATTGTTCCTGACTTGCCAGGATTTGGCAAAACAGAATCTCCTAAAGAAATATGGGGAGTTGGTGATTATTCTAAAATTATAGATGATTTTATTAAAGAGCTTGGTATTAAAGAGGTCTCTGTTTTGGGTCATTCTTTTGGTGGAGGAATCATTACAAAGATGAAAAATATCTATGGAAAAATAATTTTTTGTGACGCAGCAATAGTTAGAAAAGATAGATTAAGTTTAAGACAAAGATTTTCTAGGTTTATTTCAAGAATTGGAGGAAAATTGATATCTAAAAACTTTTTTGCTTATAGATTTTTTGAAAAAGCAACTTATTTCATTTCTGGAACTTATGACTATTATTCTGCTAATCCATTAATGAAAGATATTTTTAAAAAAGTTATAAACGAGGATTTATCTTCTTTAGTGGGCGAAATTAAAAATCCATGCTTAATAATTTGGGGAGAAAAAGATAAAATTACGCCAACAGAAGATGCATATTTTTTGAAAGAACAGATTGCTAATTCAGAATTAGCCATTATTAATAATTGTGGCCATAATCCACACAAAACAAATCTTAAAGAACTCTCGGAGATTATTATTAATTATTTAAATAAATAATGGAAATTGTTTATCTATTAATATTTTTATTTGCCATTAGGGAAGTAAAAAACCTGTTATTTTGGGAATATCTATGGCAATTAAAGAATTATCATATTGGAAGATTTTTAGCTCACTTTAGTACGTCAAAGGGAAAGAAGTTATTTATTAATCCACTAGTTAAAATAATTATCTTAGCGTTGACCTTGGTAGATTTTAATTTATTTTATATTTTACTTTTTATATATCTGCTTGAATCATTGGAAATTATTAGGAATAAATTTATTGTTCCCCAAAAGACATCTAAAACTATATTTTTATCATTTTTCATTCTTTCTATTTTTATATTTTTTATTCTTTTTACTCTTAATGTAGATCCTTTTTCTGCATTTTTGTTAATTTTAATTTTTGATATCTTAACACCAGCAATTGTTTCTCTAATAGTTCTTTTATTTCAACCAATTACAGTTTTTTTAAGAAATAGAATCATTAGAAAAGCAATTAAAAAAAGAAAGTCGCTGGATAATCTGCTAGTTATAGGAATTACAGGTAGTTATGGAAAGAGTTCAACTAAAGAGTATTTAAAAACATTATTAGAAAATGACTTTAAAGTTGTTACTACCCAAAGAAATGAAAATTCTGAAATTGGAATATCTAGATGTATATTAAACGAAGTTAGTAGTGATCATGAAGTTTTTATTTGTGAAATGGGAGCATATAATAGGGGAGGAATTAAATTGCTTACAAAGATTGCTCAGCCCAAAATAGGGGTCTTAACAGGAATAAATAATCAACATTTAGCAACTTTTGGGTCTCAAAAAAACATTGTAAAAGCAAAGTTTGAGTTAATTGATGCTTTGCCTCCTGAAGGATTAGCCGTTCTTAATTGGGAAAATAAATACATTAGAGAAAACTTCAATAAAGATATAGCTAATATAAAGTATTGCGGAGATGATTTGTGGGCAGAAGAAATAACAGAAGATTCTTTTAAACTTTGTTCTGCTAAGTGTTTTGATGTTATAAAACATAAAATAAAAGGATCTTTTAATATCCCTAATCTTTTAGGAGCTATTGGTATTGCTAAAAAGTTGGGAATGACCATTGAAGAAATTCAAAATAGAGTTCTAGAGATAGACAATGGATTAAAAATTAACAAAAAGGGTGATTTTGATATAATTGATTCAACCTATTCTTCTAATTTTAACGGGATAATTTCTCATTTAGATTATATTAAAAGATGGAAGGGGAATAAAATAATAGTGATGCCTTGTTTGATAGAACTGGGAAAAGATGGAAAAACAACTCATTATGAAATAGGAAGAAAAATTGGCGAAGTTTGTGATTTGGCAATTATTACGACAAATGATTACAAAAAAGAGATAATTAAAGGCGCTAATTATTCACAAATGAAAAATATAATTTTTAGTGATAAAGTAAATGAAATTTATAGTATTATTAATTCATATAGTAAAAGCAACAGCGTAATTTTATTTGAGAGTAGGGTTAATAATAAATTGATAGAAAAATATGAGTAAGGTAATATCAGTATCTTTGTCTCCTAATACCCAGAAAGATGATATTTCATTAGCAATGAAGTTGCTTTTTTATGCTAAAAAAGGGGGAACAAAAAAATTAGAAAGATTGTTTAGAAATTATTTTGGATTTAGAAATGCTTTTGCTTTTAATAGTGGAAGAAGTTCATTAATAGCAATTTTAAAATCAATGGACATCAAGTCAGGTGATGAAGTTATTTTACAGGCATTTACTTGTAATGCTGTTTGTAATCCAATTAAATATATTGGAGCGACTCCTATTTTTATTGATATTGATGATAGTTTAAATATGTCAGTTGACGATTTGAAAAATAAGATAACACCAAAAACTAAAGCAGTAATAATTCAGCATACTTTCGGACTTCCAGCAGAAATAGATAAAATCAAAGAAATTTGCTTAAAAAAAGAAATATATTTGATTGAAGATTGTGCTCATTCTCTTGGTGCTATGTATAAAGGTGAATTTTGTGGATTTTTTGGAGATGCTTCCTTTTTCAGTTTTGGTAGAGACAAGGTTATATCTTCTGTTTATGGAGGAATGGTTACTGTCAATAACGACTTGTTAGTTGACGGGGTTTCTAAATTTCAAAAAGAATTAAAAAGCCCATCACTATTTTGGACTATTCAACAATTACTTCATCCGATATTGTTAAATAAAATCATTTTACCTCTTTATAGTTTTAAAATTGGAAGAATACTAATGGCACTTTTTTTGAATTTAAAAATACTTTCAAAGGCGGTTACTAAAGAAGAGGGATCTGGTATTTTGCCAAACTATTTTCCTAAAAAAATGCCAAGCTCTTTGGCTTACCTAGCAATTAATCAATTAAAAAAACTAGAAGAGTATAATGGTCATAGAAGGGAGATCGCTTCTTTTTATAATAGCTTATTCTCAAGGGGGGAAATTGATAAAAATAGTATATATTTAAAATATCCGCTTTTAGTTGATAAACCATTTGAAGTTATTGATAAATTAAGAAAGCATAATATATATATAAACGACGGGTGGAGTGGTTCTCCAATTTTGCCTCCCTCAACAGAATTAAACAAGGTTTGCTATGCTATTGGAAGTTGTCCAAAAGCAGAAGAAGTATCAAAAAAAATAATATTATTGCCAACACACATAAATATATCAAAAAAAGACGCAAAAAGGGTATTTGACTGTTTAGAAAATATAAGCCAAAATAAATAAATAATAAACTAATTAATAATCTATGTTTGATAAATTAAAAGATTTAAAAAGATTAAAAGATTTAGAATCTTCTTTAGGAAAAGAAATAATTGAAAAAGAAAAAAACGGAATAAAAGTGGTGATTAATGGAAAGACAGAAATTATAAGCATATCTTTAAATCCAGAACTAACAAAAGAAGAACAAGAAAAATTATTAAAAGATTGCATTAATGATGCTTCAAGAGAAGCAAAAATGTTAATGGCTAGAAAGGCCTCTGAAATTACAGGTTTTGGTCTATGAATATATATCCTACAATTACAACTGGAAAAAACTCTAACTGGAGAGACAAGTTTAGAGAAATAGAATATCTAAACCTAGAGGAAGTTGCTGTTTTTCCTACCTTATTAGAAAAAACGGATAGAAAAAACCTTTATCAAGCAATTAAAGAATCATCTATCAAGAAGATACCAATAGTTCATTTAAGATCGGATATGGATTTAGATGAGTTGGATTTTTTTGCTAAAAAATACGATACTCAGATATTTAATACTCATTCTTCAAAAGATTTTCCTATTAATGAAAAGTGGTTAAGAAATTACAGGGAATTGATTTGTATTGAAAACACTCACAGTAGTCCACTAGATGAGGAAGAGCTTAAAATGTATGGGGGAATATGTCTTGATTTGTCTCATTTAGAAAATTCAAGAATACTTGAAACGGAGAGATACAAAAAAGAAGTGGAGATAATATCTAAATTCAAAATAAGATGCAATCATATTTCAGCAGTCAAAAAAGATTTTTCTTTTATTGATAGCGAAAAAAGAAAATTAAGATATGATAGTCATGATTTAAAAGATCATTCCGAGCTTGATTATTTAAAGAATTATCCAATTAATTATTTCTCTGATTTTTGTGCATTGGAATTAAACAATAATATAACCGAACAGATGGAAGCAATCACATATATTAATTCTTTTATGAAAAGTAGAGATAGTTTTATAAAAACAATGATAGAATGATTCTAAATGAAATAAAAGATAAAAAAACTTGGGAAGATTTTGTTTCAAGTTGCGAGGAGAAAACTTTTTGTCAGTCATGGAACTGGGGAATTTTTAATCAATCAATGGGAGATAAGGTTTGGAGGTTTGGAATTTTTGAAGACGAAAAATTAATAGCCGTTGCTCAAGTTTTAAAAATTAAAGCAAGAAGAGGATCTTTTATCTTTGTTCCTCATGGTCCATTAATTAAAGAGGGCGACAAGAGAGATGTAATAAAAAATACACTAGAAGAATTGAAAAAATTAGCAAAAAATGAAAGTGCTAGTTTTATTAGATTTAGTCCGATTTTAGAAATGGGCGATACTAATATATTTAAAGAATTAGGATTTAAAAATGCTCCTATCCATATGCACCCTGAATTAACTTGGGAATTAAATATATCATCGAGCGAAGAAGATATATTAAAAGGAATGAGAAAAACAACTAGATATCTAATTAGACAAGCAGAAAAAAACCCAGAGGTAGAAATAATTAGCGGAACTAGCGATGAGTTGCTTAATGATTTTCAAAAAGTTTATCTAGAAACGGCAGAAAGACAATCATTTACACCCTTTTCGTTTAATTATCTTAAAAAAGAAGTTGATTCTTTCAAAGAAAATGATCAGATATTGATATTTCTAGGCAAGTATAATGGAGAGGTTATTTCTTCATCAATAATTGTTTATTACTCGGGAATTGGTTTTTATCATCAGGGAGCAACTTTATTAAAATATCCTAAAATTCCAGTTTCTTATTTACTTCAGTGGGAGGCAATTAAGGAAGCAAAAAAGAGGGGTTGTAGATTATATAATTTTTGGGGAGTAATTCCTGAGGGAGTCAAAAACCACCCCTGGGCTGGACTCAGTTTATTTAAAAAGGGCTTTGGGGGGAAAGAAAAAGAATATGTTAAAACACAAGATTATGTATTGTCTGCTAAATATTGGTTAACATACATTATTGAATTAATAAGAAGAAGAAAAAGACACTTATGATAAAAAAGAAAAGAAAAAAAATAACTAGAAGAAGAAAGAAAAGCATTTTTTCTAATTTCTTTTTCTCTTTTTCTCTCTTTTCTTCAATTATAATTTTTAGTGCTCTTGGGTTCCTTCTTTTTTCTCCAAGATTTCAAATAAATAATTTAACAATTAGTGGTAATAACAATCTTTCAACAGAGGAAATAGAAAAAATAGCTAATGATAAAATAAAAACATCTTTTTCTTTAATGGGAATAGATTTTGTAACCGAAAGCATCTTTTTATCTCTTGGAGGTAAAATAGAACAAATTAAGGAGGCAATGCCAGAAATAGAAAGAATATCTATTAAAAAGAATTTTCCCAGTGGAATATCTTTAGAGATAGTTGAAAAAAGGCCCCTTGCTTTGTGGAAGTGTGATAATAAAGAATTTTTAGTTGATAAAAATGGTAGCTTTATTAGAAATTTAGAAACAGATGATGATACTTCTTCTTTGATTAAAATTGAAGAAAGTGAATGCACCGACTTAGATAAAAAAGAATCAATTAATAATATCTTGAAAATATCAGAAGTTTTATCAAAAGAAGAAATTAATGTTTTAGATTGTAATATATTTAGTGATAGATTAAAAATAAATACAGATGCTAATTTCTTTATATTTTTCGATCAAAAACAAGATTTATTATGGCAGATTGAAAAACTTACAGCCGTTTTTGAAAGAAATAGCCAGATTAAAGAGGGAATTGGTATAAAATACATTGATTTAAGGTTTGATAATCAAGCGATTATTCAGAAATAAAAAAAAGAAGTGGCCTTGGGGCCATTTTTTGTTGTGCATAAATATACTTGACAAAAATAGGTTATTTTATTATGATATGAAAACAAGTTCTTTGAAATATTATTAAATTATATATACGGCAGCCCTATGTTTCTTTTTGGGAATATGGGGCTGCCGTAAAGGCAGGAGATTAAAAATGGGTAAAGGATTCCTAATTGTTGCGATCATCGCCACATTGATTTTGGCGCTGGTAATTTTCTCCGGTCAAGCACCGGAGGTAGCGAAGGTAGAACAAAAAACAACATTTTCAATCCACGGCCCAGATGCCGTGGAGTTAGGAAAGTTGGCTGAATACTCCGTCAGTTTGGACGGGCAGGTCTGTTTTTCAGACCTCAACCAACAGGTAACCTGGCAGGTTACCAATGCAAAACCCGTTGAGACAGGAAGAACAAAAGTTGTTGTTCTTTCCGACCAGCTCGGAACCTTCACGGTTCGAGCAAGCTTTTCCGGCCTAGTGGCCGAGAAAGTTGTTCGGGTTGATCCTCGACCACTGGTCGAGATCGTTGGACTCAAAACCTGGATTCATCCAGGTCAATGGTACAATGTCCAGGTCAATTTCGTCGGAGTTACCCGACCAGCTCTCAAACTCCAGAAGGTCCTTGAGACCGGAAGAAGGGTTGATGTTTCTCCCTCAATTTGGGAGAAATACAACCTAGATGAGATCGTGGTCCACGAATGTGGAAACTACGTTCTCGTTGCTGAGGGCAAAACCCTTAGCACTGGAAGGGTAGTCAGGGCCGAGTTTCCACTGACGGTCACTCCCTATATCCAAAGGGGGTATACTGGGTTTGACTGGGACAAGGAAAACCTTGTCCAGCTGACCCCGGAGGACCGTCTCGCGATTAGGTTCTTCCTTGAAGGAGAGCTTGGTATAGAAACCGAGCTTCTCATCAAGGGAAGCAAAACCCGGGACGCCAATAGGGTGTCTGCCGAGTATGTTTTTTACAAAGACAATACTCGGAGGGACGTGATCGTCTATCAGACGAACGTCCAGGATCAGGGAGACACTGTCAGAAAGGTCTGGCAGAATGCTGTCAAAGGCATCGACGGGAGATACAGATATGTTTCCTGGGACGACTTCATCGTCGCTGTGAGAGTCAATGACTCTCCAACTTCAATGGTGTCGCGCGCCAGTGATTCCGATTCCTCTCCTGTTACTGGGGGAAATAGTCCATCTAGTCAATCTCCATCGCCAGGGATTGACGATCCGTCTCCCTCGCCACCAATATAATTTAATAATATAAAAATAGAGGGAAGAAAGAAACAATCTTTCTTCTCTCTATAATATTTTTTTACTAACAAAAGTTATTAGAAGATGATTTTTATTAATAAATAAATAATAATATATGACAAATATAGTAAATAAAATTAAATACAAGGGTCTTTTATTGGGAGCATTGCTTATCTTTTTAAGCATGATTCCATTTTCATCTGCAATAGGTGCTAATGTTTTTAATTCAGCATCAATTGATAATCCATTAAGAATTGGAAACAACACTCAAAATTCAGGTACACAAGATTGGCAAACATCCTTAACTGGTGTTAATGCTGGAGATGTATTAAGGTTTTCGGTTTATTTCCACAATGCTGGAGATATTCCTGCAACAAATACAAGCGTAAGGGTGGCATTATCTCCTACAGGAAGTAGCACTTCTTTTACTGCAACTTCAACAATTTCTGCAGCAAGTTTTACTAATTATGTTACAACTGCAACTATTGCTCTTACAAGCTCTCAAAGCATTCAGCTTTCAAACACAGCAACACTATATTCTAATTATAATGGAAGCAGTTATCAAATAACCTCAGTTCCTGTTAGTGTTTCAGGAAGTGTGATTACATATAATTTGGGAACTGTTAATCAGGGTTATGCCCCTAATGATGGTTACATTATTTTTACTGGAACAGTAAGCAACACTACTACTCCGATAACAGGAACACCTAGTGTTAATGCTGGGCCAAATAAAACAATTACAAGTGGACAGTCAACCACTCTTGAAGCGACAGCAACTCACTCAAGTGGCTTGCCAATGACATACCAATGGTCATGTAACGGCGGAACTTTGTCTAGCTCAACTACTATTCAACCAACATTTTATGCTCCAAGCGTTTCATCAACTCAAACATATTCATGTACAATAGTTGCAAGAGATACAAATAACAATACCGCATCATCAGTTGTTTATATCACTGTTAATCCAATTTCTACTCCGATAACAGGAACACCTAGTGTTAATGCTGGGCCAAATAAAACAATTATAAGTGGACAGTCAACTACTCTTGAAGGAACAGCAACTCACTCAAGTGGCTTGCCAATGACCTACCAATGGTCATGTAATGGGGGAAATATTACCAACTCAACTCTTCTTCAACCAACATTTTATGCTCCAAGCGTTTCATCAACTCAAACATATTCATGTACAATAGTTGCAAGAGATACAAATAACAACACCGCATCATCAGTTGTTTATATCACTGTTAATCCAACATATTCTGGTGGTGGTGGATATGGTTATCCTGTAGTTAATGCTGGTGGAAATAAAGACGTTACTAGTGGTCAGTCAGTTTCTTTAAGCGGAACTGCATATCATCCAAATGGATTATATATGACATATCAATGGTCATGCAACGGTGGAAGTTTATCAAATTCAACTGTTCTTCAACCAGTATTTTATGCTCCAAGCGTTTCATCAACTCAAACATATTCATGTACGCTTACTGCAAGAGATAGCAACAATAATACTGCATCATCAGTAACATACATAACTGTTAGTCCAAGTTATTCTGGTGGTGGTGGAAACATTCCCGTAGTTAATGCTGGAGGTGATAGATCTGTTGGTGGCGGACAATCAATTACTCTTGAAGGAACAGCATACCATCCAAACAATTTATATATGACATATCAATGGTCATGTAACGGTGGAAGTTTATCTTATTCATCACAATTGAGACCAACATTTTATGCTCCATCAATTTCATATACAACAACATATTCATGTACACTTACTGCGAGAGATGGAAATAATAATAGCGCATCTTCAGTAGCGCACATTACTGTTAACCCAAGTGGTTATACAGGCGGTGGACAAGGATTAATTGTTTCTACAAACATAGCAGAAAATGTTACTTCAACTACAGCAACACTAAAGGGTAAAATTGATAATGATTATGGAAGAAATGTTTCAATAAGGTTTAGTTGGGGAACAACTTCTTCTCAATACAATAATTATTCTCCTTGGCAATATAATAAGCGCACAGGAGACATAGTTTCATATAATTTAACAGGATTACAAAAGGGAAAGGCCTATCATTATAGAATAGAGGCATCAGATGGCTCAAGAACTATTTATGGTCAGAACGTTTCTTTTGTGACAAAAACTGATAGTGTTAGTGGCTTTTCAGCTCTTGCTTCAGGAAGTAATAGGATTAACTTAACATGGAATAACGCACCTCAATCATGTTATACAATGATAGTAAAGAAAACTGGTGGCTATCCTCAACACGCAGCAGATGGTACGGTGGTTTATTATGGAACAGGAAATAGTTACCTAGACACTAACATTTCAAATAATGTTTGGTATTATTACAAGGCATGGGCAGTTGGATGTGATCAAGGATTAAATTCTTTCTCTGACTCTGTTCAATCAAGAGCATATACAGTTAGCGGACAAGTAGTGCCAACCACTTCAACGCCAGTTGTAACAACGGTCTCTAGTGCTAATGTAGAAATCCTTGCTAGAAATGTATCAAAAGATCAATTCTCATGGCAAAACAACATTACTGCTTCTAAAGGAGATAAAATTGAATTTAAGATTATAATTACTCCTATGGGAAACAAGTCATTGGAAAGCGTTAAATTGATTACAAATTTTTCAGATAAAATTACATCAATTGAAAATCTTATAGTTGATGGTTCAACCCTATACTTTGATCTTAACAGAGAAACAAGTTTTGAAACTATTAAACTAGGAGAATCAAGAGTAATTACTTTTACTGGAATAATGGATAGCTTTAGTGGTCAATTAACTAATTCAATTGATGTTTCAGCAAAGGGAATTGATAACGTAAGAAGAGATTTGTTTATAAGTATACCAAGTTTTGAACAAGGAGCAGCATTCGCAGACATCTTTAGCGGGGGAACAACATATATTTGGTTATTTATAATACTAATTATATTAATGGCCCTAGTAATGATGTATTTAATACTTGAGAGAAATAGGATTCTTGAAAAAAAAGAAGCCGAAGAAATAAAAGTTGAAAAAAGTAAATACTTTAATATCAAATAAAAAAGGCCCCCTCGGGGGCTTTTTTATTATATTAAATTTTTAATTTTAATTGCCTTTTTAATAAATTCTCCATATTTATTTATGTCCACATCTGTTGTTAATTTGTATTCTTCAATTTCAGCACCAAGAGATATTTTATTTTCTGATTTATATTTTCTTACTTCATTAATTGCTTCAATTGCTTTATCAAAACCTAACATATCTAATTTATTATCAACTTCCTTTGTTTTTGGCCAAGAAGATATGTGGATACTCTCTTTTTCATTGAATAATTCTTCAGTAACAAAGGGAATAATCGGAGCAAACATTTTTAAAATATCTTTAAAAACATTTTTTAAGGTATTAACTGCTCCTGCTTTTGATAATTGATTATCGCCATATAATCTATATTTTACGAATTCAACATAGTAGTCAGCAAATTTACTCATAAAGAAATCTTCAATTTCATTTTTTGCTTTTGCGTATTGATAATCATCAAAATGTTTTGTTGTTATCTCTATTGTTTTATTCAATTCATCTAATATCCAATAATCAGCATAATCTAATTCATAGTTAGTTGTGTCTACTTCATTAAGTGATATGAAGCGAGAAACATTCCATAATTTATTTGCTATTTGTTTTCCTTTTTTAATTTCTTTAGGATTAAATCTTAAGTTTTGTCCTAATGAGGCCCCAGTTGCCCAATACCTAATAGCGTCAGCACCATATTCTTCAATTAATTTATCTGATGGGGTATAGTTACCCAAACGCTTACTTATCTTTTTTCCTTGTTCGTCTAATCCATGACCTGAGATCATAACATTTTTAAAAGGAACATCATTAAAATGATAAAAACTTTTAACTATTGAGTAAAAATCCCATGTTCTAATAATCTCATGAGCATTGGGTCTTAAGTCAACTGGAAAAAGCTTATCATTATTAATCATTTCTTTTAATAAAAATGGAGTGCAAGATGATGTTGCCCAAGTGTCCATAACATCTGTTTCGGGAATAAATTTAGTATTTCCACAATGAGGACATTTGTCCACTGGTGGTTTTTGCTCGGTTGGAATAACTGGAAGATCTTTTTCTTCGGGGATAATTACTTTTTCACACTCTGAACAATACCAGAAAGGAAAGGGAACTCCATAATATCTTTGTCTTGAAACGCACCAATCCCATTTTAATGATTTAACCCATAATTCATAATTTGAAAACATATGACTAGGGAACCAATTAATCTTTTTGCCCATTTCCAACCATTTCTCTTTATTATCAGCTATTTTGATAAACCATTGTTTGCTTAAAATTAATTCAACTGGAGTATCGCATCTTTCGTGAACATTAACGCTATGTTTGATTTCTTCCTGTTTTACTAAATAATCTTTTGCTTTTAAATCATTAATAATTTCCTCTCTTGCTTTTTCAATTTTTAGTCCACAGTATTTACCTCCCAATTCATTTATTCTACCGTCAGCAGTTAAGATATTTCTTGTTTCTAAATTGTCTAATCGCCATTTTTCTAAGTCCTCTTGATCGCCCCAAGTACAAACCATCATCAATCCAGTTCCTTTCTCCATATCAACGCTATCGCTAGTTTTAAAATTAACCTCATAATCAAACAAGGGAACAATTGCTTTTTTTCCAATTAAATTTTTATATCTTTCGTCTTCGGGATTAAAATAAAGAGCAACACAAGCACCAAGTAACTCTGGCCTAGTGGTAGCGATTAATACATTTTCACCAGAAGCAAGAGGGAAATTAATATAGTTCATTTTAGAATTACTCTCCTTATCTTCCATATCTGATTGGGAGATTGCTGTTTGACAATTTGGGCACCATAGAATTGGTAATTCTTGTCTATATAATAAATCTTTTTTGTATAATTCAATTAAGGACCATTGAGAGACCTTTGTTGGTAGCGGAGAGATAGTGCTATATGTTTTTGACCAATCAACCGATATACCTAAACTATTCCAAAGATTCCTATATGTTTCAATTCCTTTTTCGGTTTCTTTTAAGCACAAATCAATAAATTCTTTTTTTGTAATTTTATTTTTATCAATTTTGTATTTCTTTTCTACGAATCTCTCTGTTGGCAACCCATTATCATCAAAACCCATAGGATAAAAAACTTTGTATCCTTGCATTCTTTTGTATCGGACAATAAACTCGGCCTGAGCGTAGGACATAATGTGACCAGCATGAAGATGGTCGGCTGAAACATAGGGAGGGGGAGTATCAACAACAAAAAGCTTGTCATTTTCATTAAAAGAAAACTCAAAGAGCTTGTCTTTTTCCCATTTCTTTCTCCACTTTTCTTCAATTAGTTTAAAATCGTAGTTTGTATTCATTTCTTTCTGTTGCATTTTTTATATTGGTTTATTATAATAAATAAAATGAATTATGTCTATTGTTAGAAAATATAAGAGTAAATAAAAATATGAAAAAAAATAATATAATAATCTTTTCTCTCTTGCTTCTCTTAACCATTGGAATAGTTACTTTCAATTATTCTAATCAACTAGTTGCTCTCTTTGTTGAAGGAGCAGCACCTAACCCAGGACATTCTTTAACTGAAATAGAAGGGGGAGAGCTGATCTAGCTACTAAAACATATGTTGACACTGCTGTGTCTGGCATTACCGGTTCCAATTGGACAGTAAGCGGAAGCAATATCTACAGATCAAGTGGTAATGTTGGAATAGGAACAACAAGCCCAACTGCCAAGCTAGAAGTTACTGGAAATATTTTAGCTACAGATGTTTGTAATGCTAGTGGAGCCTGCTTATCGGATATAGCGAGTTTTGTTGGAGGGTAACCATTGGTAAATAATGTACATAATTATTCAGCATGTACTAGTGCTGGTGGAACAGTAGTTGATTCTGATGCTAGTTATCCTCAATGTAAATTTAATGGGTCTTCTTGTCCGACCGGTTGGACACAATATAAAAATTATTCTGCTACAAGTTGTGCTATTTGTTATACTATTCGTTATTTTTCTGATGGGTGGGAAAGATATCTTCCATGTAGTGCTGGAACTTGTTCTGATCGTGGTTGGGCTGATAGTTCTTTTCAACCTAGTTGTACTTGTCCTTATGAAAAAAAATCCTCGTATGGTGGTATATGGTATAATTATGGTACCGGGACTTGCGTTGCTCCAATTAGTCAAATTGGTTGCTATTAGTCCTAACTATTTCAAAGTTCTTGTGATATAATCATCTTGTATGGAAAATCACAAGAATAATCCTTTGGCAGATAGAATGAGACCAGAAACACTGGAGGAGTTTTTGGGTCAGGAAGAAATCATCGGGGAAAAGAAGCTATTAAGAGAAGCGATTAAAACAGACAAGATTCCTTCAATGATATTCTGGGGTCCTCCAGGAACGGGTAAAACTACTTTGGCAACGATTATCGCCAAGCAGACCAAATCCGAGTTTATCCGCATCTCGGCTGTTTCTTCGGGAATGAAGGACTTAAGAGAAATAATTGAAAGAGCAAAGATTGATCAAAGATTGGGAAAAAAAACAATTCTTTTTATTGATGAAATTCATAGGTGGAATAAGACCCAGCAAGATGGACTATTGCCTCATATTGAAAGTGGGCTAATTACTTTGATTGGAGCAACAACTGAAAACCCTTCTTTTGAAGTTAGGGGAGCGTTATTATCTCGATCTCGTGTTTTTATTTTCAAACAATTAGATAGAAAAAACATTGAAGATATTATCAAGAGGGCCATAAAAGACAAAAAGAAAGGGTTGGGATTATTGAAAGTTAAGATAAACAAAAAGGGAATAGATCTACTTTCAAATGTAAGTAATGGTGACGCAAGGATTGCTTTAAATATATTGGAATATGCTGCTTCTGTTTCCAACAACATTGATGTTGAAGTTGTAAAAGAAGCAACCCAAAAAGCATCTTTAATGTACGATAGAAATGGTGAAGAGCATTATAATATTATTTCTGCACTACATAAATCAATGAGAGGGTCAGATGCTAATGCTTCTCTGTATTGGTTGGCTAGAATGATTGAAGGAGGGGAAGATCCATTATTCATTGCTAGAAGATTGGTCCGTTTTGCTTCAGAAGATATTGGACTTGCTAACTCAAGAGCGTTAGAACAGGCAGTTGCAGCTTATCATGCCTGTCATTTTATTGGGTATCCTGAATGTAATGTTATTTTGTCTCAAGCAGTTGTATATATGGCTAAATGTAAGAAATCAAATGAATTGTATACGGCCTATCTTAATGTTGTTGATGATGTAAAAAAGTATGGCAATCTTCCCGTTCCTCTACATTTGAGAAATGCTGTTTCTAAATTGATGGATGAAGTTGGATATGGAAAAGGGTATAAGTATAGTCCCGAACATAACTACAAAGAAAAACAAGAATATATGCCTGAAAAATTAAAAAATAAAAAATATTTAAAAGATTGACAATAAAATTTATTTAAGTTATTATTTCGTTAAATAAGAAAATAAGAAAATAAGAATATGAAAAATATAATTAAAGCAACAAGCAGGGGTCAAATTACCTTGCCAGCAAAATGGAGAAAAGGATTTGATACAGATAATTTTATTATCAAGGAAAAAAAGAATTCGCTAGAGATAACACCAATCAATTTGAAAGAAATTGAAAATGACTATACTGTTTTTGATGCTATTAGAGACAATAAAGGAAAAGGAATAAAAGCAAGTGATTTGGTCAATATTTTAGAGAAAATAGAAAATAATGGATAAGATAGAGAAACTCTTAAGAAGGATTTGTGAAAAAGATAGATTAGCACTAAAAGAAACTGTTAAAAGTTTGTTTATTGGAGAAATAAAAGGAATGGATATTAAGAAAATAAAAGACACAGATTTTTTTAGGATAAAAAAAGGTAAATTTAGAATTATATTTCACTATAATAAAAAAGATATAATTATTGATTCAATTAAATTAAGAAACGAAAATACATATAAATAAATGTTAATAGACGAAGTAAAAATTAAAGTAAAAGCAGGAGACGGTGGACAAGGGGCCGTTGCTTTTGATAGGAATAAGTTTGCACAAGGACCGGCGGGAGGATCAGGGGGAAAAGGAGGAGACCTTTATTTTGTCGGTGTTTCTGATTTAAGTGCCTTAAAGCAATTTAGATTTAAAAAAGAAATTAATGCTGAAAATGGTAACAACGGAAAGGGTAGTTTTTGTGATGGTCCAAGTGGAAAAGATTTATTTATTAAAATTCCAATTGGAACAGTTGTCCATTGTGGAAATAAAAAGATAGAGATAGTAAAAATTGGTGAGCCAGTTTTAATTGCTAAGGGTGGATTGGGAGGAAAAGGCAATTTTCTTTTTAGGTCATCAAGGAATACTACTCCAATGCAAAGTCAGCCCGGTCTTCCTGGAGAACAATTTGATTTGAAATTAGAATTAAAGATGATTGCTGATATTGGATTTATTGGATTGCCTAATGTTGGTAAATCAAGTTTATTAAAAGAATTAACCAGCGCAACACCCAAGGTTGCCAATTATCCTTTCACAACCCTTGAGCCCCATTTAGGAGTTTATTATGATTTAATTTTAGCTGATATTCCAGGATTGATTGAGGGAGCTTCAGAGGGCAAAGGATTGGGAGATAAATTTTTACGACACATTGAAAGGACAAAGATTTTATTTCATTTTATTTCTGCAGAGTCAGATGATTTTAAGAGAGATTACGAAACTATCAGAAAAGAGTTGGAAGATTATAATACAGAATTATTGGATAAAGAAGAATATGTTTTTATTTCAAAAATAGATGCTGTTTCTGATAAAGATTTGAAAGAGAAAAAGAAAAGATGGAGGAAAAAAGCAACTTTAATATCAATATATGATTATGAAAGCATAGAAGAAGTTAAAAAGATATTAAATAAGATAATGGAAGAAAAATGAAAAAGCCAGAATTAATGTCTCCAATTCGTGATTGGTCAAGCCTAGAGGCCTGTAAAAATTATGCCGATGCTGTTTATTTTGGTGTTGATTCTTTAACAATGAGGGCCTCTAGTGGAATAACCCTTAAAGAGTTACCTAAGTTTGTTTCTAAAGTCCATTTATACGGCCTAAAGGCCTATCTAACGCTTAATTCTGTAGTTTATAACCAAGACATAGCAAAAGCAGAAAAGATCGTTAAAAAGGCAAAAGAAGCTAAAGTTGATGCTTTGATTGTTTGGGATCCAGCGGTGATTGAAATAGCTAAAAAAGAGAAAGTTCCATTTATTATTTCAACTCAAGCAAATATATCAAATTATAAAAGTGCTGATTTTTATAAAAAGCAGGGCGCAAAAAGAATTGTTTTGGCCAGAGAGATGACATTAAAACAAATTAAAGAATTAAGGAAGAAAACTAAAGTTGAAATAGAAACATTTGTTCATGGCGCAATGTGTATGGCCATTTCAGGAAGATGTATTTTATCAGCATATTTATTTGGCAAGTCAGCTAATTGTGGTTCTTGTGCTCAGCCCTGCAGAAAGGAATGGTTTTTATCGGATGAAGAAGGAAATAAAATATCAGTTGATAAAAAATACTTTATGAGTGCCAAAGATATATGTATGATTGAATTTGTTCCTCAATTAATTAAAGCAGGAATTAATTCATTTAAAATTGAAGGCAGAAAGAGAGATGCAAAATATATTGAAGTAACAAGTAGGTGCTATCGAGAAGCGATTGATTCATATTATAATAAAACTTTTAGTGATGAAAAAGTTAAGAAGTGGAAAAAAGAATTATTATCGGTTTACAATAGGGGATTTTCAACAGGTTTTTATTTTGGTATCCCAGGGAAAGAAGGAATAAGTTATAATAAGGCAGATAATATTTCTAGTACCGAAAAAGTTTTAGCAGGATATGTTGTTCATTATTACCCAAAAGCAAAAGCTGGCTCTGTGCGGTTAGATCATAAAGATGTTAAAGTGGGAGATAAAATTATTGTTGAAGGTAAGCATACTTTTATTGAACAGAAAGTAGAATCAATCGAAGTGGAAAATAAAAGCGCTAAAGTGGGAAAAAAAGGAGGAGAGGTTGCTATAATATTTAAATCTCCGGTTAAAAAAGGTGATAAAGTTTTTTTAATTAAGAAAAGAAAATGACAACAGAATCAATCATCATTTTAATATCTTCAGTAGCGTTTATTGCTGTCTTTTCTTATTTTCTTTTTAATAGATTGATAAAAGAAAATGCTAAGATCAATGAGGAAGAAAGAAAGAAAATGCTGGAGCAAGTTGATTCTAAAAAAGAATTAATTAATGAATCAATTAAAAACAATAGAGAAGTCATTAAAGATCTTTTAGACAGAATGCACAACGAATTAAGTGTTGCGGAAAAAGAAAGAGTTGGTGAGTATAGTTCGCTTAAGGCAATACTGGGAGAATACAAGATTACAACAGAAAATCTTAGAGAATCAACAGAGGGATTAAAAAACATTTTATCTAATAGTCAACTAAGGGGTAAGTATGGAGAAGAGATTGCAGAGAATTTATTAAAAACAATTGGATTTGTTAAAGGTCAAAACTATGAAGCAAATGTTAATAGAGATAGGTCATCTTCAAATAGACCGGATTTTACAATTTACCTGCCCGACAGAACAAAAGTAAATATTGATGTAAAGTTTCCGCTTGATAATTTTATAAGATTTACTGAAGAGGAAAATAAAGAAAAAAAGAAGGACTACAAAAAGCAGTTTGAAAGAGATGTAGTTAATAGAATAAAAGAAATATCAACGAGGGACTATATTAATCCCGAAGAGGATACTGTTGATTTTGTGATATTATTTGTTCCTAATGAAATGATATTTAGTTTCATATACGATCAAATGAGTGAAGTTTGGTCTGATGCAATGGCAAAAAAAGTAATTCTCGCTGGGCCATTTAGTTTTACTGCGATTTTAAGAATGATATATCAGTCATACAAGAGCTTTAAATATCAAGAAAATATATTTGAAGTAATTAAATTAGTTAAAAAGTTTGAGATTGAATATGATAAATACAACGAAGAGGTTGATTCTTTGGGCAAGAAGATTAGAGACGTTTCTAGTCAATTTGATAAGGTTTCAACAACAAGAGATAGGAAGTTGACCGGAATAGTGGAGAAAATAAAAAGTGAAAATGTTTTACCACAAAAAAATGAAGATTGAGGGATACAGATTAAAACAAGTTCAAAGATTATTATACAAAGATCTTATTGATGACTGGGACAAGGCAACTGTTTTACCCTTAGAAATGAGAGAAGAGCTAAAAGAAAGTTCGCCATTAAAAATTGATTACAAAATCTTTGAAGATGGAAATACAAAGAAAGCTGTCATTAATTTAAAAGATGGTTCTAAAATAGAAACAGTTTTAATGGAGCATGATAGCAAGCGAGCTACTGTTTGTGTTTCTTGCCAAGTTGGTTGTCCTTTGGGTTGTATATTTTGTGCTACAGGAAAATCCTTTAAAAGAAACCTTGAGATTGATGAAATAATTCAACAGGTTTTACTTTTTTCAAGATATTATAGAAAGCCAACAAACATTGTTTTTATGGGAATGGGAGAGCCATTTTTAAATTATGAAAATGTTATGGAATCAATTAAGATATTAAATGATTCAAATTGTTTTAATATCGGAGCAAGGAAAATATCAATTTCAACTGCGGGAGTAATAGACGGGATTAAGAAATTTACTAATGAAGATAATCAAGTTAATCTTTCTATTTCTTTACACGCTCCAAATGACGAACTAAGAAGAAAATTAATGCCTATTAGTAAGGGCTATACAATCAAAGATTTATTAGAAGTGGTTGATGATTATATTTTAAAAACAAAAAGAAGGGTAATGTTTGAGTATTTATTAATTAAAAACATTAATGATTCAATGGATCATGCTAAAGAATTATCACAATTAATGAGAAAGCCATTGTGTATGGTTAATTTAATACCATATAATTCAACTAGTGGTTTTAAAAAGTCACCAAACGTAAAACAATTTAAAGATTATTTAGAAAAGAAGGGCATATTTACTACTCAGAGATATGAGTTTGGTCATAAAATTGATGCAGCTTGCGGACAGTTAGCAAATAGAATATAATAGGGAGGATGAAAAAATACAAAAGAATTTTATTAAAAATGAGTGGTGAAGTTTTTGGAAGTGACAGAGAAAGTGTTTCCATTCCAAGTTATATTAAAATGGCAAAAGAAATAGCTCAAATTAAAAAGAGCGGAAAAGAATTAGCGATTGTTATTGGTGCTGGTAATATATTTAGAGGTAGAATGGTGGGTGAAGAAAATTTTGATAGGGTTGCAGCTGATTTTATGGGAATGATAGGAACAATAATTAATGGCATTGGATTAAAAGAAGCATTGAAGGAGGCAGATATTAAATCAGAGGTTTTTTCGGCAATTAGCGTTGGAGAAGTTGTTAACTCTTATTCAAAAGAAAAAGCTATTAAATCATTAGAAGAAGAAAAAGTTGTTATTTTAGCAGGGGGAACTGGTAATCCATTTTTTACAACTGACTCAGCGGCTGCCCTAAGGGCATGTGAATTAAATTGTGATTTAGTGCTGAAAGCAACTAATGTTGATGGTGTTTATGATAAGGACCCAAGAAAAAATGATGATGCCCAAATGTACAAAGAGATATCTTATAAAGAAGTAATTGAAAAGCAATTAAATGTTATGGATATCACCGCATTTACGCTTTGTTTTGAAAATAAAAAGCCAATTATTGTTTTTAATATAAAGGATCTTTCTAGATTATTAAAAGGAGATAATGTTGGAACTTTAATTAATTGATTGTGGAAATAAATAAAGCATTTTTTTTAAAAGGAGTAAAAGGAACTGACGAGACATTGTATGATGGTGTTTCTCAAATTGCCTTTATTGGTCGCTCAAATTCAGGGAAATCAACTACTATTAATTATTTAACTGGATTAAAAAATTTAGCGATAACTAGTTCAACCCCAGGAAGAACTCAACAAATTAATGTGTTTTTAATTAATGATTCTTTTTATTTTATAGATCTTCCGGGATATGGCTATGCTAGAGTTCCACCAAAAATAAAGAAGAAAATACACTCTCTTGTCAATTGGTATTTTTTTGAATCAGAAATTAATCAGCACAAAGTAATTCTAATTATTGATGCAAATGTTGGTATGACTAAAGATGATATAGAGATGTTTTATACCTTAAGAGATCATCAAAAAGAAATAATTATTTTAGCAAACAAGGTTGATAAAATTAAAAAATCAGAATATGCCGAGAAGATAAAGAGAATAGAAGAAACAGCAAGTCCATTTAAAGTTATTCCTTTTTCTGCTAAAAAGAAGATAGGCAAAGAGGAATTACTAATTAATTTATATGTCTAATTATTACAAAAAATCAAACAATCTTTTTAATCCTAAAAGTAAGGACCCATTTAAATTAAGCAGATCAAAAATTGATTTATTTGTTGATTGTCCACAATGTTTTTATCTTGATAGGCGTCTAGGAGTGGGCAGGCCACCGGGTTTTCCATTTTCATTAAATAGTGCGGTTGATGCATTACTTAAAAAAGAATTTGATTTGTATAGAAAACAAAAAGCACCCCACCCTTTAATTGAGGAGTTTGGAATAGATGCTATTCCTTATGAACACAAGGACATTGATACTTGGAGGCATAACTTTACAGGAATGCAGTATCTTCACGAGCCAACTAATTTATTAATAACGGGTGCAATTGATGATATATGGGTCAATCCTCAAGGCGAGGTAATTATTGTTGATTACAAAGCAACCTCAAAAACAAGTGAAGTTAATCTTGACGCTGAATGGCAAGATGGATACAAAAGACAGATGGAAATATATCAATGGTTGTTTATTAAAAACGGATTTGATGTTTCTAAAACAGGATACTTTGTTTATTGTAATGGAGATACAGGTAAGCCAGAATTTGATAAAAAATTAGAATTTGATATTAAGGTTATTCCATACAAAGGAGATACCTCTTGGATAGATGATAAACTGATTGAGATCAAAGAATGTCTTATGTCTGACAAAATCCCAGAACCTAACCCTGAGTGTGATTATTGTAATTACAGAAAAAATGCAGTACTAGCTAAAATTAAGCATGAGAAAAGAGGGGATTAAAACCACCTCTTGGCTTTTAACTTACTGTTTAGCAAGTTAAAATATTCAACAGTCAATTCCCGAAGCAATAATGCCTGCCAATAGAAGTCAACATTATGACACTGAAAAGCAACTCCCTCTTCAAAGAACCTTTCAAGATTTATGATTGTGTAGTCACAACAAGGGGAAGCGTCTTTGTCGAGATATATATCTCCACTGTTTACATCGCTTCCTGCAAGAGCCATATATAGGCCTCTTTTATCTATTCCGATTCTTGTTATGAGGAGAGATTCTTTTATCACTTCCTTATTCTTTCTGTCTTCATACTCAATCATTATGTTAACAAAAGGACCAACTTCTTGGTTTGCTAACATATTGATTACAGAAATTATTTTGAACAATTTCTTGTTCAAATCATCTTCAGAGAATTCTTGAAGAGCTTTTTTGTATCCTTTTGGTAAAGGACATACAAAAGAGCATTTATCGGTGCCAATATGAATTGGGACCATGTCTGTTGTAAGAAACATATTTATTACCACTTATTAATTACAATAATTTGCCATTTAGGTCAAGTCAGAGTAAAATTAATCAATGGAACAAAAAGGCAAATCAGCGGTTAAGGAAATGTTAGAAAATAATGTTTTTTCAATTTCGGCCTACTTAAAACTTCTCAATGGAATTCTTAATTCTTTTCAAGCAAAAATAATTGGTGAAGTTAGCGAAGTAAAAATTAGTGCTCCAGGGCATGTATATTTTTCTCTAAAAGATAAAAAAGATGGAAGTGTTTTATCTTGTGTTATATGGAATTATGATTACAAAATGTGCGGCATTAATTTAGAAATTGGAATGGAGATAAGGGCAAATGGTTTTCCAGATGTTTATCCCCCCACTGGCAGATTAAGTTTTAAAGCAAAAACAATTCAATTAGCAGGAGAAGGAGAGATTAAAAAAGAATACGAAAGGTTAAAGAAGAAGCTAGAGGACGAAGGATTATTTGACGAGCAGAGAAAAAAAGAAATACCAATTTTTCCTAAAAAAATTGGAATAATTACTTCTAGGGGTGGCGCAGTTATTAATGATTTTTTGAACAATATCGGAAGATATGGTTTTCAAATTCAATTTATTGATTCAAGGGTTGAGGGTCTTGAAGCGGTCAAAGATTTGATTAATAGCATTAAGACATTTAAGAAAAAAGACATTGATGTTTTACTAATTATGCGTGGTGGTGGCTCATTAGAATCATTTTTAGCATTTAATAATGAAATGTTAATTAGAGAAGTGGTTGATCTTCCTTTTCCTTTAATTACAGCCATTGGGCACGATAAGGACGTACCATTAATTTGTTTGGTTGCTGATAAAAGTGTTTCAACCCCTTCAATTGCAGCAAGTTTTCTTAATAATTCATGGCAGAAAATAGAGAATGATTTAAACAATAGAAAACAAGAGATATTTAATTTATTTGAGTCATTATTATATTCAACAGAAAACAAAATTAATAATCTATTTTTTGTAATCAAAAGCAAAATTGAAAAAGTAATTAATAATTTTAAAATTATTGAATATAAAATTAGAGAAGTTATTCCTAAAAAAATGGAAGGAGAAATTAATAGGATAAAAGAGAGAATTATTAACACGGAAAGGGTGATTAAGTATAACAATCCTCAGAGGAATTTAAAGTTGGGGTATTGTATAGCAAAAAATAATAACAATAAGATAATTAAAAGCGTTAAAGATGTTAGAGTGGAAGAAGATATTGAATTAATGCTTAGTAACGGAATAATAAATAGTAAAATAAAAAAAATATATGAAAGAAAAAAACCTTAAAAGTAATTTAGATAAACTTTCTTTAATAGTTGATTGGTTTGAAAAGCAAGAAGAGATTGATGTTGAGGAGGGTCTTAAGAAGGTAAAAGAGTCGGTTGAGATATTAAAAGAAACGAAGAAACAATTTAGCAATATTGAAAATCAATTTGAAGAAATTAAAAAAGAAATTGAAGATTAATTTGATTATTTAATTAAAAGGATATATAATCAATTTGGTATTTTTACAGGTGTAGCGATGAGAACCAACAACGGTAGTAGACCAAGGGAGAAAAGGTACCAAAAAAAGAACGGAAACGGTAATGGAAACGGAAACGGTAATGGAAACGGTTTCCATAAGTTAGGTACTTGTCCCAAGTGTGGCAAAAAAAACGTTGTTTTAACCGCACATCATATATGGAAACGTTCGGTCTGGGGACCAAACGACCATGTTGAGTTTCTTTGCAGGGACTGTCACGATAAACTTGAAGCAAAAGTAAGGATAATGGAGAATATGCTTCTTCGATTGTTCATGTTTTGCTACAAAGTTCTCTATCGTGAATTTATGCGAAGAGACGATGAGATATCCGAAGATGATATCATTAAGATATGCATTAACGGATTGAAATGGTTGATCAAAAAGATATTAACTGACTCGTTTAACTTGAAAATGAGTTGGGTAGTAAGGAGGATGCAGAAAAAGAACATTCTTTTACAAAGACGGCAAAATTAATTGCCTCTTTTTTTATATTATAATATAATAAAATTGTAATAATAATTTATATAAATATGAATATATTAAATGACGATAAGTTTCAGGAAGTTATATCTTCAGATAGTCCAGTTTTGTTAGATATGTATACACAATGGTGTCCACCTTGTAAGATTTTGGGGCCAATACTTGAAAAATTGGAGGGTGAATATGAGGGAAAGGTTGATTTTTATAAAATGGATTTAGATCAAAATCCGATAACAGGTAATAAATTTGGAATTGATAGAATACCAACAGTTATATTATTCAATAAGGGAGAAGTTAAAAGTTTCTTTGTAGGATTAAAAGAGGAGGAGGATATAAAAAATTGGATAAATAAAAACATATGAATGAAAAAATAGAAAAATTAAAAAAAGAATATGGTGAATACGCAAAAGAAAATGGATTTAATTTGAATCCTAATGAGAAGATATTAGAGGGTGTCTTAAATGGCTTGATTGCTAGAAAGGAAAACTTTGGAGAAAAATATTGTCCTTGTAGGAAAATAACGGGAAACAAAAAGGAAGACAAAAGAATAATCTGTCCTTGTGTTTATCATAAAGAGGAAATTGAAAGAGATGGTCACTGCTTCTGCAACCTTTTTACTCGTTAATTCTTCTAACGTATTCTCTTAATTCGGTATTAATTTCTATAATGTCTCCTTCGTTAATAAACAAGGGGACATTTATTTTTACTCCGGTCTCAATGGTTACTGATTTATTTCCACTTTGAGCTCTGTCTCCCTTAATACCTGGTGGAACTTCAACAACTTTTAATCCTACCTTTATGGGAATGATAATGTTGATAATTTTATCATTAAAGACCACAGTTTCA
>Ga0265297_10002646_pt1 | contig 35434 bp, 33 predicted proteins | sample Munlanlwell13791_FD_192502 | JGI IMG/M metagenome (GOLD analysis project Ga0265297, IMG submission 192502) | Leachate microbial communities from a municipal landfill in Southern Ontario, Canada - Leachate well 137-91 | ecosystem: Engineered > Solid waste > Landfill > Unclassified | place... | reverse complement strand
AAAATTATTTCAACAATTTTTGCCATAAAATGGGACAATGCCCGTGAAGCTAATTTATTAAATTAATGTAAATTTACGCAAATATCAACATCATCCCCTTGACAAAAAGGTTAATATATGCTATACTGTTTTTACTTTAAGCTTAGGGAGCGGAATCGTTCCCTGCTCCGGCAAGTCTGGAGGCTCATTTGAGCGGCTAGGTTCTATAACAAAAACCCTTCCTTGAAGGGCAAAAAAAAGGAGAAAACAATGGAAAAGATGATAATGGTTTTCAGCCTGGTTCTTGGGATGGTTCTCTCGGCCTGCGGCGGCGACGACACCGACCCGATGCCCGAGCCTGACGGCCAAGTGGCAACGAGCGACGGCCTTCCATCCACCGACGGCGTTAACCCCGCCACAGACTCCGATCCCAGCCTGCCCGAGTGCAAGGCGGATGTTTCGAAAATTATGACAGGCTTTGAAGGCAACTCGTCTTACATGGGCGTCTACGTTATGGGCGATGACTACTCGTCCGAACCGAAAGCAAAAGTTGAGGTAACTTTCAAAACGTACCACAACGAATCCCAAACCAATGACCTCGGTTTCTTCGCTGTAGAATTCGTTATGCCCACCCCCAAAAACTCGCAAGAGTTTCCCAAGTCCGTAACGCTAACAATCTCCAAAAAAACCTGCCGCACCAAAACAGTCGAGTTGACGGTTAGGCGCTATTAATTTCTCCATATATCTATATACAAAATAAGAGCAACCCTAAAAAGGTTGCTCATTTTTTTTAAAAAAGATATTAAATCACGGAACAATGGTAATTAAAGGACCGGTTGCCGCACCTAGGAATCCGGCTTTATTCTTTAAATCGTATTCCGGTCCATTTCTTATCAAATCACCATCAAAAGTATTATCTATTCCCCAGTTGTCAACTATGTAAACTTTTGGTGAATATGTACAACTCCCCGTGTTGCACATATAAATGTGGCGAAGTTCAAAATATGATTCATCGCAAGCCTCAAAAGAATTCCCGAAAGTAACTTCTTTAGCATTGCAAACTTGGCTTTCGGAGGCCCTGGAAACAATAGTTCCAGAATCTGGTCCGCCGGATGATGATAATTTTATATACGTATTTATCGGACAACTGCTTTCAGTGTTGCAAACTATGTTTCTATTACGACTACAGACATCGGATTTTTCGTTATTATTTTTAGCGCAGATAGGCTTATGATTTTTGTACAATCCGTCCGTTGTCTCGGTTGTGGAACCGTCACCCCAAACTACTTTAATGCTTTTTACCGGCATATGGTCCGTATCGGCCCAGAAATAAAATCTCATAACAGCCTGATACTGATTCCCTCTTATACTAATTTCACCGTTAGATTGATTATTAATTAAAAATTTATTTTCTTCTGCTAATTTATACTGACCGTTGCTTAATTTTTTAGCAGGATCGAAAGAAAATATTTTTGGATATTTTACAATTTCGGTTGCCGAAGGAGATTTAAAGCACGCCTCACTAGTACTATTGCTTGAGCATCTATTTTCCTCATACGTCCTGGAATTACTGTTTAAAGAAAAAACGCTGAATATTTTTGCAAATAGGTGACCCAAATATTCTCTCGGCTTAAAAGTATTTCCTGCCGAAGTTTTTTCTGAAATTGCATCATTCTTTTTACTCGGATCAAATTCAATATCTCCGGAATTATCATTAGACTCACCAGGGGTACCGCATGCCCCAATACATGCCCATGGTACACCCGCAAAATTAGGAGTTCCTACACTATAATAAGAGTACCACGCTCCCTGCCCCGCTGGTGAAATATCCGAAGAAGCGCTTCCAAAAGGTTGCATTTCATAATTATAGTTATAAGGAATTCCCGCCGGGGCTTTTAGAGTTCCTTTTATATTATCCGGGTTATTCGCCCATAGTACATTCGTATAAGCATGGTTCTTAAATGCTGCAGTATCCACCACAGTTTCACAAACCTCGCGTTTGCGAGCCGACAACTGCAAAACTATCCATGGATGTGCATTATTACTATTCATATCACAAAACATAGCGTAGTACTTCAATAACTTGCCAGTTGTTTTATCAAAAACAAATTTTACCTGGAAACCACTCTGATTATTATTTGCTTCTTTGGGGCAATAATCAGAAACTTCGGTATAATCTGTATTCAGGAAATCCATTTTTGTATCTTGCCTATCATCAAAATTAAAATACCATACATCCCCCTCAGAACTTGAAATGGCTTGGGACGTACCCTTCAGCCCAATGCCACCCTCCTTTTCTCCGGAGCAACTATCACTTGTTCCATCTCCACATAAGCCAAACCCTGCGGTATAAGATATCTTCTTTTTATCGGGTCTTATATAAAATACACTACCGACAGGAATTGTATCCGTAAGACTAGTCGCTACAACCTTAATCTTTATTAAATCAAGCTCATATTTATATACGGGGCTTCCTTTTATGGAAAAATATGTGTTTCCGTCCGAATGATTATACTCTTCTAAATTATCTTCAGTTAGCCCAGCGGCATCTTGAGATCCTTGTGCTTTTCCTGCAAATCCCAAATAGCTCATTCCCTTTATAAGATCCTGCTGACTCTTATAATGATACTCTGACTGCCCTGTAAAATTATTTGTTCTTCTATAAACAGTGTTACTATAACTTGTAAAATTGCATTCGGGAAGAGTTGAGAGTGGAGGATAACATGTTTTCAACGGTTCTTTGCATGTTTGAACAAAAGTACATATATCTTGATTCATAGGCCATGGATTTAGTAAAGGATAGTCATACCCACCACCGCTTACATCTGAAAATTTGTTCCAATTTCCACTCGCTTGCAAACAATAGTATTTTCCTCCGCCGATTGGCGGGATATATCCCGCTGTGCGGAATTGATTATAAATATCACGTTGACCGGGAACAATGTCTTGAGGAAGCCAGGTCAAACATGCTTTTTGATTCTTATCTCCATTTATCGGTGTAGATAAATCCCGCTCCAAACAATAACCGTTCCAACCCATAACATCATCTTGCCGCTGAAGTTTTAAACAAGTTCCTCCTTCTTCGGGTTTACCGCAAGAATTTTTTGCATCCTCATCATAGGAAACTCCAGGCTTACAAGGTTGTCCGTCACGCGATCCACCCTGACAAACACCAATCGAAACACTCCTATTGCCATAATCAACATATTTCACCGCCGCCTTGCTACCGTAAGTTAATTTTGTATAATCACATTCACAATCTTGCCCATACTCACAAATATTGGCATTTTGAAAGCCGTTGATCGGTATTTCTTGCAATTGCTTATTTATATCCCAAGTACCAATAGAATACGAATATGGCGCATCTTGTTCTGCGTAGCCGCGGCAACTGGATTTTTCGCCCGTGGCTGCTGTAAGTTTTGTACCATCTAAATTTTGGTCTTCTTTGGCTAAAAACTTAGCCCCCGTCGGTCGATCGCAATTACCAACGCACAATCTCAAATCTTTACTATCGGTAGAATCAACATCTTTCACGGTTGCGTCCGTAACCGGATATTTATTTCCCAGTGAAAATCCGGAATAATCCCTAGAATTCCATCCAACTTTTCTACTGCCATAGTAATCCGCAGTCAAAAGCTTTCCGGAATCTTGATTATTCACAACAAAATTAGCGCAAGATGAACCGCTTCCGGTTTGATATTTATCACAAAGCCCCAACTCAATGCATACAGACTTGGCTTTTTGCGTGATCGGGTCGGTCGCGATATAGCTGGATTTGCAGGACAACCATTCACCGCATTCACGATCGCGAGTAACCTTTAAGATTATATTAGAATTTAACTCGATATCTTTAGGCTTTCCACAATAAAATCCCGCTCCCTCAAAACTATAATCAGAGCAATCGTCGTCTCCATTGCAGTAAATATCTCTTACTGAAGCTAAATACGTCCAGCAGTTTTCTCCAGCCAGAGGCGAACATACAAACTTTGGTAAACAGACCTTGTAGTCACTTAAAGGAGCGACAATCTTTTTTTCCTGCGATGCTTTTGCATAAGTTACGCCCGCGTTCCACTTTAATGCCGTATCGCTTGTCTTATTAAACAAAACACACCCTTCTTCCAACGAAGCCTTTCCTCCGCAAGTCTCATCACCGGAAAGCTCCTGCAACTTATTATTATCCAATAAATAATACGGCTTGCCGGTTTTATTTTTTGCAGAAGTGTCCAGCGGATCAACAAATTCTGTGCAAGCATTTTGATTTTGGGGGCAAGTTCCTACTATGCCGTCATAGTCCGTATCAGCATTTCTCCAAATTCCATAAGATCCATTCTGTATTAAACCGGAGTAGCAAGAAGTTTCGGTTCCCGTCTTAAACCAACCGCCCGTCATATTCGCGCTTCCATCCCTATATTCACAGGTTTTAACCGGAACCTTAAAATAATCAGCGCCTTTATTTGATGTCCAACTTTCACAGCCTTCAGCTTCCGCGCCGCATAAAGTATCAGAATAATTTTCCGGCTTATTTTTTATATAAGTTAAAGAGCTGGCCGGTGAAGCATAGAGATCCCCCTGCCCTAAAACGCTACAGCCCAAATCTTTTGATTGGCAATAATATTTTTTGTCATTAACTACATAAATTGATTTATCTGCCGGAACTTCAATTGTACTTACATCCCTATAAATACCTGCAGAGACACCGTCATTATAAATTCTTTCCGGCATCGCGCCGTCAGTAATTTTGAATCGGCAGAAAGATAATCCAAAGCCTACGCTACAAACAACCTCATTATTATATTTACAGTCCTCGCTTGCGGATTTTGCTTCTCCGCCTAAAGCGCAAATTGCATTATATACTTCGTTCTTATCAGAATTGCTATTAAAAGTGTTCACAAAAGCCGAGCAACCCACCGCTTCCGGGCGGCAAAGAGCGCTAAAAGATTTAAAATAAACCGCTTCTTTGTCATTATTGGTAAATGCTTTGCATCCAAGCATCGCTTGGGGCAAAAATACACCGCCCAATGTTCTATCGCATTCGTCCGGCGTAATCCAAGTATTTTTTACCAAATATAATTTTTGTTCCGCTTCTTTTAACGTTATGTTGTCAATATAAAATCCGGTTGCGCCCGATAGGCTAATCTGCAAAACCGGACCCGCACCCACCACATTTAAATTAAATGGACCAACTTCATAGGCTCGCCAATCGGTTCTCAAGTCAACTGTTTTTAAACCCGTATTAACAAAATTTATATTTAATTTTCCTCCCGCCGGCCCCTTTGCCCAAAAACTCAACATATAAGTTCCATTGGAAGAAACCAAACCGGATAAATCTCTAGTTATATTTGCCGGTTTGGGAGAAGCCGCTGAAGGATACTTTAAAGAGTGTCCGCCGGCAGATAAAGATTCGGCGCTCACCTGTCCTCCATTCCATCCGTTTGCGCTGGAACCCTCAAAATCATCTTGCAAAACGATACGCATATTCCCTGCGGCGGCGCCACTATAAGCGCGGCAGCCATTTGAAGCTGCGGAACAAGATATTGATTCGGCTTTATATCCTTTATACCTGCAATATTGCCCATTTGAATCCCATACACCACCGGTGCTATTGCAGTTAGGTTCGTTACTATCCGTTTTCCTATATTCCGCGCATTCATCCGTAGAAATAATCGTCTTGGATAATAAACGATAAGAAACTGCGCCGTTGGCATTATAAAATTCGCGGCAATCAGGATTATAATCAGGATCACCAAATTTTTTCTGAAAAATAATTTTGGTACATCCTAAAGGATTAGCATTTATTACATAATCCGGAATTGGACTAGGTGCTGATCCCGGAACAATTTTTAATTTATGCGATTTTAGTTGATAACCGCTTGTATCCGAACCTTCCCAGGTATAAAAAACCGCATCTTCCGCCGCATTCGGTTTTATGCACTGCCTTACAAAACTAAAATATTCCTTTGATTCATTTTCTAAATTCGTGAATTCGTCGCAACCAACCTCCTGCGCCGGACACTCTTTGGCGGTGGAAGGAATGAAATACTTTGGAAAATCTTGATTTTCAAAAAGTGTAGCTTCCTGTTTATACGTTTCATATCCTGCGCACGACGCAGGACATACATCATTTACATTAATTACCCCCGAAACGGAGCTACCGTCGGTTGAATTATAATTTTGGCACCCAACTTCTTCCGGTTTGCAAGTCGGCGCATAGCCGGAACAATCGGGATTAGAATTTCCGGCTTGGCAATCTAAATAATTTGGAGCTATTTTAATATTAACCGAGTCAACTTCTCCGTATCCGGAAGATAAAAATGAAGTTGGCGCAAACCCCTCCTCTAATTGCACGGCATCTACCCAAGAATTGCCACCGACTAAAATTTTTGCATAAAGATTTTGATTCGGAGTTAAAAATGCGCAAGAAACCCTTTTATAGGAGTCGGGTAAAATCTCTCCTCCCACTTCAGCCATTTTATCAGTTGATATTTTACAAGTTGAAATTAAATTTGCAGGATCAAATGAATAACCGCTTGCTCCCGAAGGATTGGTATAAAAAGAAACAGCTAATCTATATTTTGTTGTACCACTTGAGCCGGAGCCTTTAAAATACCCGGATACTACATAGGCGGTATTTAATTCCAATTTTATTAACCCTGCAGAATCCATTAATAAATTACCGGCAGGGTTAACGGAATTGTTACCATCAAAAGCCCCTGATGGATCTTTATTAACAGTAAGATTGACTCCCTCTATCCATCCCGCAATGTCCTTAGCGCCCGTGACCGATTCAAAAGAAGGATTTGGAATTAAGTTATAAGCCAATCCGTTTGTTTTTGAATAAAGTTCAGTACAACCGGCGTCCTTTGCTTCGCATTTTTCCGCATTCTTATTAAAATAAATCTTTTCTCCCGTAGCATCCAATCCATTTAATGAATACACCCGGCAACCAATATTTTGCGCGCTGCAAGATCCAAAATCCACCGTGTTTTTCAAATAATTATATACCTTGCTGTCACGAGTTTTATAACTAAAACAAGTGTTAAATTGTTCGCTGCATTTATCAGCAGAAATCTTCCAAACATTTTTTTCTTTTGTACAATAGCCCCATCCGCCAACGCAATTGCCATTCTCGTCTTCTGATATGCAGGAAATAGGATCGGCGCAAACTTCAGAACGAAAATTACTAGCAGAGGAAACAAGCGTGGGGCCATAAATTTTTGCCTGACATTGGGTTTTTGGCAATTTTAAAATCCAATTCGGGTCAATCATATGGCAATACGGATGTACAGTATCGCGTCCACCGTCTTCATTGCAATCATAAAATCCGTTTATAACATCTTGCAATGTAACATTTCCCTTTGTTCCCTCAAGATCCGTAGCCAATTCAAAACCCACGGGCAAAATACGCGCTGTCCGAAGTTTCACTAAATTGCTATAGCAATAACCCTTTTGATAGCAATCACTTTGTTCATTTCTGGCATCCTTTGAAGAAATAAGAGGTTTTTGACCATCAAGATAACCTTCATCTAATGCCTCTTTTATGCTAAGAGGCTTCCCTTGGCTAGCCTGTCTAATCGCAGCGGCAAAAGCGTCATCTACTACACAATTGTTAATTTGTTTTTCGTCTTCATCCGGACAAGTAGAAAATTCAACTAGGGGATCATAATTACTAGAAGTTAAGATTTTTGGCCGTAAAAAATCATTGAATACCTGTTCCGCTTTGCGCCTTCCGACAACTAACGATGCCGAGCTAGGAAAATTATTACTAATATCTTTATCTTCATCACCTAACAGATCTCCTAGACTAAAAACCTTAGAGGTCAGCTGGTCTATACCTTTATTGAGTAGGGTCGTAGCAAACGTTGATAAAACAGTTGGTAATATCTGCTTTCCTCCGGACATAATAGCACCGGTAAATATATCTAAAGATGCTTCTTGTTGTTTTACAGGAACTTCTCGGTAGTAGAGATCAAAATCTTTTTCAATAACCTGAGCGGGAGTTGTTATTTTTCCGCTTGTAATATCCTTTATGTTTTCCCAAACTCCGTTCTTGCTTTTTTCTGTTTCAGCTAATTTGACAGTTGCATCCACGCCAACCAATACGCGACCATTCAGCTCAAGGGCTAAACCCAAATCGCTTTTCCCAGGTTCAAAGGCAATACCGACATTCTTTAAAACTTCGCCTGTCTCAAATTTATCTATAAATTGATCCCAATTATCCATCATAGTTTTCCAACTACAATCGGGTTCGTCTATCGGCACAGATCCAACTTTGTTCAACATTCCTAATTTAATTTTTCCTAAAACATTTATATTCGGAGAGCAAACGCTAAATCCTAAAGTTTCTCCGAGTGTTTTATCGCTTATTTTCGTTATAGCTACCATTGCGGTATTCAATGCCAAATCTTCGAAATATTCACCCCAACTTTTATTGCTAAAAGCGGGTTTTTGTCCCGCAGCGGCTGTAACAATGTATGTTGCCGCATCAGCAGCCATTTTTTGAAAAAAATAAGTGACTGCATTTACTAAAGCTAAGGACGAAGCCTCCATTATCATTACCCCAATATTCTTCTTTATTGAATCTGTTATAAAATGCCCCTCAAGCAGTAAATCCTCAACAGGAAAAGCCCTGGCCGGCTTCGGTAGGGCAATAAAAATGCTTATGCTCGTGAAGCAAACTAAGATTATAACTAAAACTGTTTTTTTGAAACAATTCATAGCTCTGGTGAAAAATTATTCTTCCTTATTACTATCCTTAAGCGCTTCTTGGTAAATTTGCATTAAGGTATCATCATCTAACTTATTCAAATCCTCCTCCTTCATTCCACTTGCTTTTAACAATTCCCTTATATCTTTTACAGAAAAATTTAGAAGATCGATGTTTAAAGAAGAAGTTGCGCTCATTTGAGAACCAATAAAACTCGTCTTATCCTCTACTCCGGTCTCACTTTCCGCGCAGATCCTGCCGGTGGCGCAATTTGGATCTGTATTATTTTTTATCTCATCGCCATCCGGCAAACTATCAGAATCAGTATCTTCAAGATATGGGCTGGTGTTATAGAAATTAGTTTCGTCAAAATCCGTAAGCCCGTCTCCGTCAGTATCTTTGGTTTGCGAGTCAAAAATATTTTCGTTAGAAAGATTTTGCATTGGCTGCAACTTAAAAGGGCTCTTTATATTATGGCTTATTTTCCAAATGCCAAAAGCTAACGCCAAAATACCGGCGATAGCCAAAATAATAAAACCTCTTCTTTCTCTCGGGGTCTGCATAAAATAGTTTCATTATTATTATAACATTTTTCCGAATTCCGATAAATTTGCGAAAATAAAAAAGCAACTCCCGGCTTTTTCGTAAAATTTGCAAGTTAGAGTTGCCTTAACTTTGAAAAAATAAATTTTAAAACTTCATCATTTCTGCTAATTTTAGCCACATAGCTCTTGAGAGTTCTTCAGCTCGGGCATTTTCGTGCAAATCAAGAGACAGAAAAATATTTTGTAAAATTTTCTTATCTATTTTAAGGGCTGTGGACAGATTTGATATTAGTTTTTTTCTGCGCTGTGAAAATCCGGCTTTGGCAATTTGCAAAACCTTTTTCTCCATACTGTGGGATACTCGGCGCCCTACAGTTAATTTTATAACTGAACTGGAGACTTTTGGCGCGGGGCGGAAAGATCCCGGAGAAACATCACAAACTTTTTTACGGTCGCCATAAAGTTCGGCAACGAGCGATAAAATTGATTTTTCCTTGCCCAAAAGCCTGTCCCCCACCTCTTTCTGAACCATAACAATAATCATTTGCGGCCGATCATCGGCTAATAAAAATTTATTAAAAATCTGTCCCGTGATGTTATATGGAATGTTTGCAACAATTTTATAATTCTTAATCTGTAATTCGTAATCTGTGATATCGGCATTTATCAATTCTAAATTATCCGCATCTTTAAATTTTTCTTGCAATAATTCGTAAAGCCTTTTGTCTTTTTCAACAGCGATAACACGGCCGGAGTATTTTAACAGTTCTTCGGTTAAAACTCCCATCCCCGGGCCGATTTCCAAAACAGTATCATTCTTTGATAATTCTGCGGCGGCAATAACCTTAGCAATAATGCCCTTGTTTATAAGAAAGTTCTGCCCCAAAGATTTTTTTGCGTGAAATGGCATATTAAATTTTTACTTCTCCCCGCCTTAGAACTTCTATTTTTTCTCCATTTAATTTTATTATCGTGGAAACCGGCCTTTTTGCCAGCTTTCCGGCGTCTAAAATCAAATCCGGCTGATATTTTTTACCGCTAAACTCCACAATCAAGTCTTTTGAATCATAAATCGTTTCTCCCCCTGAAATATTTGCGGAAGTGGCCGTTATTGGCCGACCGGACTTTCTTGCCAAATCCCTCGCCGTCTTGCAAGATGAAATGCGAACCGGGGCTTCCAGATTTTTATTTTTGTATTTTAAAATTATGGATAATGGCTTCGGATAAAATTTAAGCCATAATTTCCATCCGAACGCCGGCAGCTCAAAAAATTTCTCAACTTGTTTTTTAGTGTGGCAAATCACGGGCAAATTTTTCTCTTTGGGCCGGTTTTTTATTTTAAAAATCCTCGTTATAGATTTTTCGTTAGTCGCATCCGCTCCCAGCGCATAGGCTGTTTCCGTAGGATAAACAACAATGCCGCCGCGTTTCAATATGGCAACAGCTTCGAGAATTGAACTTTTATTTATTTTCATTATTGTCATATTTCCCCTTTTTCCATTTTAAATAACTTTCCATAAATTGGATTAAATCTCCATCAAGAACGCCATTCGTATCCGATGTTTCATATTTTGTCCGATGATCCTTTACAAGCTGATAGGGCTGCAAAACATAGCTTCGGATTTGATTGCCCCATTCGGCGCTTGTAAAATTTCCGCGTAATTTTTGTTTTTCTTCCTGATGTTTAGCTTCTTCCAATTGAAAAAGCCGCGAGCGCAAAACTTTCATCGCCGTTTCTTTATTCTGCTGTTGCGAGCGCTCATTTTGGCAAGTAACAGTGATGCCGGTTGGAATATGGACTATGCGAACGGCGGAATAGGTCGTTTGGACGCCCTGTCCCCCGTGTCCGGATGAAAGATAAGTGTCTATCCGCAGATCTTTGGGGTCTATTTTTATTTCTTCCGTTTCTCCCATATCAGGCAAAACCTCCACTAAAGCAAAAGAGGTGTGACGCATTTTTTCGGCATCAAAAGGAGAGATACGCACCAAACGGTGCACGCCATTTTCTGACTTTAAATATCCATAAGCCCAGTTGCCCGAAAAAGAAACTGTCACGCTTTTTATCCCCGCCTCATTGCCACGGTGCTCGTCTAAAATTTTTGCCGAGAACCCTTTTTTTTCCGCAAAACGCAAATACATCCGTAAAAGCATTTCAGCCCAGTCCTGCGCTTCCGTCCCGCCGGTTCCGGCGTGGATTGCAACTATCACATCCCTGCGGTCGTATTTTCCATCGAACAATAAAAAAAATTCAAGCTTATTGAATTTTTCCTTAAGTTCATTATAAATTTTTATGATTTCCCCTTCTTTTGCTTCATCCGCAAGCTCTATCGCGGCATCAATTTCTTGCTTAATCCCTTCCCATTTTGCGATTTCTTCACGGATATCCGCCGCCTTCCGGCTCACTCGCTTTGCTTCGTTTGCGTCAGCCCAAAAATCAGTTTTCGCCATTTTTTTATCCAAAATCGCAAGCTCTTTTTTTAGTGTATCCAAGTCAAAGTAACCTCTCCACTTCGGAGAGGCGAACTTTTAATTCTTTTAATTGTTCCTTAATATCCATAGCTATTATATATAGGAAAATAAGAATTCATTATTATAGCTTTATCTTCTTTGCGTATTTTCCCAATGTTGGCATCTCCCAAAATTTGCCGTCTAACGCGTTAATTATACCCAAAAGCGCCAAAATTGCAAGGCCAAGGCCAAAAAACATTGAAAGATAATATCCTAAAAACGGAATCCAGCCGACAAGCGCCACAAAAAACTCGGCAATCAAAAGCACCAAACCTTGTTTGGCATGATGCATTGCGAATTGGCTATCGCGTTTCCAAACTAACGGCACGAAACACAAAATCCAAAGATAGCTTATCGCGCCATACAAACGGTTTTGATTTATGTCATGTTGTTTTTCATCCATAAAATTTTCCCTCTCTTAAGGTAAGAGAGGGCGTAGGGTGAGTTATGTCTTCAATTATTCATAACCCCTCCTCGCCTCGATTCGAGTCGAAGCGGGCCAACCTCCCCTTACCTTAAGGGGAGGAAATAAAGAAATATCAATAAACATATTATATCAAGATTTCTATAAAAAAACCACCGACGGGCGGTGGAATTTACCAAGCGATTCCAATGCTGTCATTATAAAGACCCCAGGAAATTTTATATCCCATAGCCTCTAAATGTTCAAAGATCTTCTTTTGAACTGCATCTTCTTGCAATTCCGCGTAATTAAGAAAATAAATTCTTGCTATACAACCGCCGTTTTCTGCTTTCTCTTTTATGAGCGAAGTAACAATTTTTAGCGCGGCTTTAACTTTTTTGTTTAGATCCGCTTCGCGCCGCTTTTGAACAGAGGCTTGCAGCTCTCTTGTCTTGTCAGCAGCCATTTTTTTCATTATCTCCCCCTCTTCTCCTCCCAATCCTCTCCCCGTGAGCACAGGGAGCAGGAATAGTTATAATATTTTCTCTGCTCCAAGAAATTCCCAATCCGATTCGTGCAAAATCTTCAAAAACATAATGCTTTATTTCTTGTAGATGCAGTGATAATCGCAGCGAGAGACGCATTAAAAAAAGAGTTACCGATTGTTTCTTTTTCGCCGCTTTTGCATATTCTCTTAATATGTTCAAAGTCAGCATCCTCGCTTCTTTCTTTACCTCTCTCTTTAACGCATGGTTCGAAAACATTTTTCTCCTCCCAATTCTCTCCCCCTGCAGAACAGAGGAAGAGCGTTTAGAAAGATAAAAAAATTACTGGATTCCCGATTATTTCCGCCGATAAAATCGGCAGGTCGGGAATGACAGAGGAATTAAATTCTGCATTCCTAAATTCAACATTCTGCAATTAATACATTCCCATTCCGCCCATATCCGGGGTGTGATTATGATTTTTTTCTTTCTTTTCCGGAATATCAGTTATTGCGGCTTCGGTTGTTAAAATCATTGCGGCGGCCGATGCGGCGTTCTGAAGCGCCAAGCGCACAACTTTCGTCGGATCAATAATTCCGGCCACGAGCATATCTTCATAATTTCCGGTCGCGGCGTTATAGCCGAAATTTCCGCTTGATTCTTTAATCCTGTTCGCAACTACATCGCCATTTTGCCCGGCATTGGCGGCAATTTGTTTTAAAGGCGCAGAAAGGGATAGCCTTAAAATTTCAATACCGGTTAGCTCATCCGTTCCTCCGCTAAGAGACCCGCCTTTTAAAACTTCCGAAACGCGCAAAAGAGCCACGCCGCCGCCGGGAACAATTCCTTCTTCTATGGCAGCCTTGGTGGCATTTATTGCATCTTCAATTCTATATTTAATCTCCTTAACTTCAGTTTCTGTTGCGGCGCCAACTTTTATAACACCGACTCCACCGGAAAGCTTTGCCAAGCGTTCCTGTAATTTTTCTTTATCAAAGTCGGATGTCGCAAGTTCCATCTCTTTTTTAATTCCGGCAGCCCTTGCATTTATTTTTTCAGCCACGCCCGCGCCTTCAATAATAGTAGTAAATTCTTTAGTGGAAACTATGCGCCTAGCCCGTCCCAAATCTTCTAATTGGACATTATCCAATTTTAAACCCAGGTCCTCGGTGATAACTTTGCCGCCGGTTAAAATTGCAATATCCTCAAGCATTGCTTTGCGCCTGTCGCCGAATCCCGGGGCCTTTACCGCCAAAGTATTAAAGGTTCCGCGTAATTTATTTAAAACCAAAGTGGTTAAAGCTTCGCCTTCCAAATCCTCGGCAATAATCACCAACTCTTTCTTACCAGCCTGAGCCACTTTTTCCAAAATCGGCACAATTTCCTGCACTGAAGAAATCTTTTTGTCAGTAATTAAAATATACGGATCAGCATATTCAGCTTCCATTTTATCGGTATTGGTAATCATATAAGCGGAAACATAACCTTTGTCAAAGCGCATTCCTTTTACGACTTCGCTTGTAATGCCAAATGTCTGCGCCTCTTCAACCGTGACAACACCGTTTTTTCCAACTTCGTCAATCGCCTTGGCGATAATCTTGCCAATTTCTTTGTCATTGGCGGAAATGGATGCAATCTGTTCTATTTCGGAATTAGAATCAACGTTCTTTGAATTCTTTTTTAGTTCTTCAACCACTCTGGAAACCGCCAATTCGATTCCATGGCGAATGCCAACCGAATTTGCTCCGGCAGCAACCATCTTTACGCCCTCGCCGACAATTGCTTGCGCCAAAACGGTCGCAGTCGTTGTTCCATCGCCCGCCACATCATTGGTTTTTGAAGCGACTTCTTTTACAAGTTCCGCTCCGATATTTTCAAATTTGTCTTCCAATTCAATGTCTTTCGCAACAGTAACGCCGTCTTTTGTAATGGTCGGCGCGCCAAAACCTTTATCCAAAACAACATTGCGTCCCTTGGGGCCCAATGTTACTTTTACCGCATTCGCGAGTTTGTCCACGCCGCGTTTTAATGCTTGACGCGCGTCTTCGCTATATGAAATTTGTTTTGCCATAAATTTAATTGCAGATTGCGGATTTTTTGATTGCAGATTTAAATCCGAAATCTAAAATCCGAAATCATAAATTTAGATTATTCAATTACCGCGAGAATATCGCGTTCATCCAAAATTAAATATATTTTATCAATCAGATCATCCTCCGAATAATATTTATCAAAAACAACCTTATCGCCAATCTTAACCGAAACCGGGGCTTTATTGCCGTTATCTAGCAAGCGGCCATCGCCCACAGCGGTGACTTCACCGATTTTTTGCCTTTTTTTATCGGCAGTAGCCGGCAAAATAATACCGAATTTTGTCTTTTCATCTTCTTTTAAGGGTTTTACAATTACTCTGTCGTACAATGGTTTTAGACTCATAAATACAGACGAGTAACAAATAACGGGTAAGGTAATCTATTTTTACCATTACCGGCTACAGGTTACTGATTATGTTCTTATACTTTTTCTTATGTTATTTTACATAAAAAAAAGAGCTTTGTCAAGTGCTCTAAAATTGCAAAAATTAGCAAAATTTTTATTCAGCCTGCGATAAACCCAGGGTTGCCCAAAAAAGCGCCTGACCGGACCAAAGCGTCCAAAGATAATGGTCTAATACACCGATAATCAAAAACAATATCAAAATAGAGCAAAGCGATTTATTTTTCCAAAGCCTTCGCCAAAAAAGAATATAAAGAAAAAAACCAAAAGCGCCGAGCTGGGTCAGGACCAAAATAAAAATATTATGAGGCGGCTCCTGCATTTTATTCGTAACTTGTAATTTGTAATCCATAGTCCCGATCCCGCCGCCAAAAAAAGGATCTTTCCGCCAACTCGCAAAACCTTCGCGCCAGCTTTCTACGCGTTCGGTATTGGATTTTTGTTCCAGCCTGCCCCCCAATCCCACTCTCGTCATTACCAACGGTTGAAAAATAAAATATAATGCAACAAAAAGGACAGATAAAAATACAAAAAAATTTATTTTTTCTTTTTTAAAATTTTTAAAAATAAAATAAATTGCGGCAATCGCAAACCCAAGCCACGCAGACCGGCTGAATGTTAAAAATAAAGCAAATAAAAATACACCGCCAAAAACATAAATTACTGTCATCCTGAACGCAACGAGGGATCTCTGAAATTTTTCCTTCGGCTTCAGAATGACAAATAATGACAAGATTGCCGCGGCCAAATATCCGCCAAAAATATTAGGGTGCGGAAATGGGCCGTAAGCGCGAAGCCACCTCCCGCTTCCTGCCTCAATGACGATATCTCCCAAATTCCATGCTCCGCGAGCAGCCAATCCCAGCCACTTAAAAGCCGGCGATCCGAGATTAAAAAATTGCCAAATTCCAAAAATGGACGCGGCGAAAAGCGAAATTAAAAAAGCCCAAGCGGCAATTAAACGGGTTTCCTTTTGGCTATGCAGATAAAAATACACCAGGCCTCCTTCCAATAAATACAGCCATACTCGAAAAGCGGCGACTTTATCCGGCGCCCATACAAGAGACAAAAGCCCAAAAAAATAAAATATTAAAAAGATAAATGGCGGTTTTATTTTTTTTAAATTGGGCAGCCAAAATAAAATCGCCAGCCACAAAAATATTTCCGATAAATAAATGCCAAACCCCAAATATTCCGGCTTTTCCGGAAATAAAATAAGCCGCGTCTGCCAGGGCAGCAAAAAACCAAAAATTATAAAAAAATACCTGCTAATCTTGTTCGCCATTATTAATTCTTAATTCGTAATTCTTTTTGTATTCCATCCGCCTGTCCAGGGCATGCAATTTTATTATTGCATCTCCCAATATCACGCTCCTGTCGCTCCGCAATAAAGCTTCTTTTAACTCTTGGGGCATTATTTTGAGCTGAAAATTTTTTAAGCGCGCCTCCAGCCAGTTGCCAAAAGCTAAGCCCGTATTTTTAAAATTCGGGTGTACGGCATCGGTTCTTTGTTCTTTAAAATTCGGCAAAAAATTTTTAACCCAAGCGTTTGATTCTATAAATTTCTGATAAATCCCGTCATCATATAAAGGCATTATCCATGATATCCAGCGATAAAAATACGGATCGCCATCCGGAAGAGCGGCCCCGGAAACATCCAATCCGTCCTCGCCGGCAAAAAAACTCAAGCACATTTTATCTCTGGTTATTTTTCCGGGCCTCAATCCAAAAATTTTAAGCGCGCCGGCTAAAAAAAATCTCGCGGTCCACAGCCTCTTTTTTTTCGTGATTACAAAAAAATCGATATCGCTCTCATTGCTCGCGTTCATATTCCCCAAAGAATTGCAGATTCCTATAAATTTAATCCAGGGCAAAAGGCGAAAAAAAGCAACGGCTCTCCGCGCTTTTTTAATTTTTTTAAAAGAAATTAAAAAACGGGATTTTCTTTTTTCCGCAAGGCCGTTCCGCCCCGAAAGAAAGAAAAACCCGCTCTCTTCGGCTATTTTATTTTTTGTTTTTAAAGTTTCCAGCGCCAAGGCCGCCTCCGTCATATCGCACGAAGCTTCCAAGTTTCTGTGGATTTCCAAAAGAGTCAGAGGATATTCAAAAATATCGTAAAAAGATAAGGCTTTAAATACCTCATATTCCGGATTCTTCGCAGCCATATAATTAACTCCCACCCATTATTAAATGGCTTGCCATTTAATAATTTGAGATTCGTTATTGCTCTGTGCTTGAAGTTGAAATAGATAAAACTCCTCCCTCTAACGCTATTTTTTTCTTTTCCCGCGCTTCTTTCAATTCTCTTTCCACCAAATCATCCACAATCATCTTTTTTTCATCTACCGATATGACTAAGCTTTTAGAAATTACAAGGTCGGCCTCAATCAGAGCCTTGACTATAGAGTTCGGGCGGACATGAATTTTTTTTATTTCCAAAGTTTCCGTATCCGCTTCAAAACCTTTCACGCGGCCGAGTTTATAGCCGCTTTTTGTTTCAACGCGAAGCCCGATTAATTTTTTTGAGGAAATAAGCATATAAAATTAGGCAGCTATTGGCTTTTTAAACACCAGCCATTGCTGTCCGATTGTTAAAAGCGTTGTGAAAAACCAATATAAAGTAAGTCCGGCCGGAAGCGAGGCGCCGATAAAAACCGTAAATAACGGCATCATATATTGCATTTGTTTGTTGACCATCGCCATTTGGCCCTCATCTTTCGCTCCGGCTCCGGCGGATTTCGGAGGAACTGAAGTCGGGAGCATTTTTGTTTGCAAAAATTGCGCCAAACCGGCCAGTACCGCCAAAATAATATTCGGCTTTGACAGATCTAAAAATCCAAAAGATATTGCATTTATGGTCCCGGGATTTTTTACAAAAGGATAAAGCAGCTCAAAACCTTTATTGGCAACAACGGCGCGCATAGCCTGATAAATCGCGATCAGAAAAGGAAATTGCAATAACAGGGGGAGGCAAGAAGAAAAAGGCGAAACTTTTTCTTGTTTATAAAGCTCCATCGTAGCCTTCGCCAACTCTTGTTTATTATCCTTATATTTCTCCTGAAGGACCTTCATTTTTGGCTCAAGAGATTGAAGGGCTTTTTGAGATTTTAAAGATTTTGCAGACAAAGGATATAAAATCAACTTTAAAATAATCGTTAAAATTATTATCGAAATTCCCAAATCGTGCCAAGGAATAATATTGTGAAAAAAAACTAAACCATTATAAATCGGCTGGTACAAAATAATCTGATAAAGATATAGCATAGGTTAGTAATTATGGATTACGGATTTAAATTCGTAATTATTCTTTTTTTTCAACTTTCTTCTTTCTTCCGCGTTTTGGTTTTTCGGCTTCTTCCGGTTGGTCTTCCGCCGGAAGCTCACCCTCCGCTCCGGCTACAACCTCGGCGGGAGCGACGTCGTCTTCGCGAACTTCTTTAACTTTAATATTCCAGCCGGTTAATTTTGCCGCTAAACGCACATTTTGTCCGGCGCGGCCTATTGCTAAAGAAAACTGGTCCGGAGCAACCTTTGCTTCGGCGCTTTTATCATCTTTGTTTGTATCCAAAGCTAAAACTTTAGCCGGAGATAAAGAATTTCCAATAAATTTTATCGGATCTTCATCATACATAATAACATCAACTTTTTCTCCGCCCAATTCATTTATGATAGTCTGGATGCGGGATCCGCGCTGGCCGATGCAAGAACCGATTGGGTCAATGCCGGGCTCGGAAGAAAATACCGCAATTTTTGTGCGAGAACCGGCTTCGCGGGCAATTCCTTTTACTTCAACTGTTCCCGCGGCAATTTCCGGAATCTCTGATTCAAAAAGTTTTCCAACTATATCCGCGTGCGTTCTTGAAACCAAAATTTCCGGCCCCTTTGGAGTTTGGTTTACGGTTTTAACATAAACCTTCACCCTTTGCCCCGGCTTGTAAAACTCTGTCCTTATTTGATCGTCAGGAAGCATTACCGCCGTCCCCTTTCCGATATCCAAAAGGACAATTCTTCCGTCTTTTCTTTGCACGGTTGCGACAACGATTTTTCCTTCCTGATCTTTAAATTCCGAAAAAAGCATCTCGCGCTCGGTTTCGCGGAGGCGTTGAATAATTACCTGTTTGGCGGTTTGGGCGGCCATACGGCCGTAAGCGGCAGGAACCTCAAGCTCAATGCGTAAAATTTCGCCGATCTCGGCGCCTTTTTTTAATTTTTTGGCTTCAGAAACCGGTATGTGCAATTTTGGATAAAAGCTTAACTCTTTTTCTTTTTCCTTTTCTTCCGGAGTCAATTCTTTTTTCTCCAATTTTCCTTCGGCGCGAAGGGCCTCTCTTTCTTCTAATAGCTTTAAAACATCATTATAAGTTTCGTCGTCAACTACGGTTTTTTCATCAAAAACACGGGAACCTCCGGTTTCCGAAATAAACTCAACTTTAATGTTTTGGTTCTTTTCCCCAAAATCTTTGCGGTACGCAGCCGCGAGAGCGGCTTCAATGGTCCCAACTATGGATTCGTAAGGAATATTTTTTTCTTCTGCGATTTGCCTTATGGCTTTTTCAATTTCGCTCATAAATAAGTAATCGGTAATCAGTAATCGGTAATCGGGAGATTTGCCGCTATGCGGGCTCATCTGCCCAGTTACTCGTTACTGGCTACTCGTTGCTGTTATTAAAATGGCCAGTTCCAATGAACCAGCCGTATAACAATATATTATCATATAATATACAAACTGTCAAATATAAAAGACGCTCCTTAGAGCGCCTTATTAAAGCCGAATATTTAATGAAACGCCTTTTACGATCGGCGCGATATCCAAAACCGTTTTCCAATGTTCTTCTTCTCCCGAAGGGACATTTACGCTTGCGGTGCGTTTGCTTGCCCAATGGCGGATGGTTAACCCCAATCCATCCAAAAAATTAAAGGCCTCTTTAGACGTTGTCCCCTTTTGAAAGGTAACTATCAAAACCCCCTTCTTATATTCTTCCATTTTTTCCTCCTCTAGGCTTTAGATTATTAAAAAATCCGCTAAAAGTCAACTATATCGCGCCCAAGACAATGTTAATGTTCATTTCTTTTCCGTTTCGTAAAACTTTTAGGTTAACGCCATCGCCCGGTTCAAATTCAGAAATTATCTCTGAAAGATTTTTACTTTCATTAAAGCCTTCGTCATCCACTCCAATCACTATATCCCCCGCTTTTATTCCGGCCTTCCCCGCCGGAGAATCAGCGCTCACAGAACGGACAAAAGCGCCGTTTCCCGAATTCGGCAAATCTCCGGCGACTGCCGCGTTTAAGTCTATGTAAGTTATTCCTAAATAGGGGCGGAGAACTTTTTTATTTTTTAAAACGCCGGAAACCAAATCTTTAAAATAATTTATCGGCAAAACAAAATTTCCCTTCGCCTCCGATACCATAATGCCGATAATCTCTCCGCTGCGATTTGCAACCAAACCGCCGTTTGCCGCAGAAGCCGCTTTGTCCTGAAGTTTTATCCTTTTCCCAAATTCTTCAGAATACAAAACCTTGCCTCCTTCGGGATAAAAATCAACTCCCGAAATATAGCTGAACCAAAAATTATTTTTATCCACACCGCCAAAAACGAGATCTCCGAGTTTTACCAGGTCACTATCCCCCAGCGCGGCTACGGACAAATTTTCCGCATTTATCTTTAAAAATACAACGTCAGTCCAAGTGTCATAAATAACAGTATCAACGTTATACATTTTATTTTTTATATAAACAGCCAATAATTGTTTTGATCCCTTAACATTTAACGAATCCAAAACCGCTTTATTGGAGATAATCCAACCGTCGGTAGTAAGAGCAAAACCCGACCCCAGCCGTTCTTTTTCCGAATATAAAGAATCCGCGAGGTTTGCTCCGGCTGACGCTTTCTTTTTATAAATTCCCGCGACAGTTGGCAGGGTGCTGTCTAAAAATTTAAAAACTTCCAGCCCGCCATAAGCTTTTACTCCCAAGCTAGCTTTTAACAATTCTTCATTTTGGCTGGAAATATTGTTGCTTCCAAGCCAATAATCAGCCGGCAAAACAAAGCTTAAAATAGTAAAACTTCCGACCAAAGACGACAATAATCCGAAAATCACGCTTAATAAAATTGTTTTAGGAATTTTTTCTTTTGGGGACATAATTTTATGTTACATCCACTTTGCAGTGGCGATTACAAATAATAAAAGCAATGAGCCAATCGCTAAATACCTTCTATATGGCGCTTCGCCTTTTTTTAAGAAATTAGTCATAATGCCCGCGAGCATATAATAAATAATCCCTAAAATGGCGCCGTCGGCGTAAAACCCGATCGGCAAAAAACTTAAAGCTATAAAAAGTTCTGTGACTATAAGCGCAACAATAAAAATTTCTAAAATAATATCTCTCCATACGGGCTTTATAACCCAAAACGCCCCGTATATCAAGGTGCTGGAAAGGGCAAAAAAAACGGTTGCCAAAATCCAAGTCGGAAGCTGGATAAAAGTTTTTACCCCGTAAAGCCCGGCGGCTAAAAAAAAGACCGAAACAACATTCATTATATTGGTTGTGCGCGAAAAATTTTCTTCATTCTTTTCTTTGCCCGACGATACGTAATAAAAAAGATTTTCAAAATAAAAAATTATATAGACTGCCGCTCCCAGGGCGAAAAAATGCTTAAAATAGGTATTTTCAAAAAATAAAAGAAGCAGAATCGCCGACCAGATAAAAATTAAAGGATTAAAAATATAATGCCAAAATTCCGCCCCGTCTAAAAACCGCTGTTTCGGTATCAATATCCCTAAAAAAATAAGGATAGTAATTGCCAAAACCACATAAATTAAAAAAACAGGCTTTAGTAAAAATATTTCTAAAGCCAAAAATATCAATCCACCTTCTAAAAGCGGAATCAAATGGCCCATAAAACAAGTATTACGCTAAGCATTCCCCTTCTTTTTTTGTAAATCTATAAAGTCGGTTATAAATACCGTTGCAGCTGTCGCAACAGGAATCGCCAAAAGGGCTCCGAGTACTCCGGCTATTTTAAAACCTATGCCCATTGATAATATGCTGATAACCGGATTCAAGCCAATCGCCTTTTGCATTATCTTCGGAGTCAAAATATGGCTTTCTAATTGTTGCACTACCACGTATAAAATCAAGACCATAAGCCCCTTTAACGGAGTTTGTGAGAAAGCCAAGATAACGGCGGGAACTGCGGAAACGGGCGGGCCTAAGTAAGGTATGAGCTCTAAAATGCCGGCAAGAATTGCCAGAGGCAAGGCATAATTTACTCCTAAGATAAGAAGCCCAACATATACGGCAACGCCAACAATTAGTCCCAATACAAGCGTGCCGCGCAACCAAAGACCCATTTTATGCTGGGCGCGAGTCATTAAACCGATTAAATGCGGCTGATAACGCTCCGGCGCAATGCTCCTGAAAAATTTCTTTAAAGAGTCGCCTTCAATTACCATATAGAAAGCTAAAACCAGAATAAGGACAAAAGAAACAAAACCGCCCAATACCCCCGTAACCGTAGAAAAGAATCCGGACAACGCTTTTGGCAAACCGGCCTCAATAGAACTCATCGCCCCGCCGTCCTGCATTAAATTATTTCTGGAAATTAAATTTTGAAGCGGCTCCACCCGTTTTATAAAATCTTCTATCAGGCCGGAAAGATTTTTAATTAACTGTCCCGATTGTTCCACTAGCGGCGGTATTAACAAGGTTATTACCAACGCCAAAGCGCCAATCAAAATCAAATATATTAAAAGCACGGCCAAAGCCCGTGGAATTCTTCTTTTTGCAAACCACTCGGCCGCCGGATTGATCAATGTTGCCAGGATTAAAGCTACCACAAAAATAACTACAATATCCCTTATGATATAGAGAAAAGATAAAGCTAAAATTATGGCAACTACCTTCAGTATTGCTCCTACACTAATATCAAAAGTAATTTTTTGCCTTTCCGGCGTTCCTGGTCCCATAAATTAGAAATTATGTTTTAGGTATAGCTTGCATATTTTTTAACCCACTATAAAGATTAATCTACAACTACAAGCTAATTAAATAAATACATTACTATAATAGCAGAAATTCAGGGAAAGGGCAAAGGACGCTTGACAGAAAAGCATATCCATGATAGATTAACACCATAATGGAAGGAGTAAAAGATGACAATAAGTGCTAGCCGCGCCGCTGAGGCATCCAAAAAAATATCAATCGAAGAAAAAACTCAAGCAATCAGAATAGCAATTAAAGAAGCAGTTGAGTTAATAAGTTCGTTAAGGATAGCTGCACTAGAAAAAGAAATTGACGATGGTATCGTCAGAAATTATCAGCTTACATTTTGGAAAAAAAGGCCTTTAAGTTATAGTTATTTATCTGTTAACTCTTGGGAAACTTTTTGTGAGCTCAAGCGCCGAAATCTTTTAAACAACTTTTTAGAAAAGTACAGAGAGGTGGGATGGTCTGTGACATGGGGTTACGGATATTTGCGTTTTCTAGGGGGTGAAAAAATAAAAGAAAAAAACGAAATAAAACAACAGATTCTTAAGCTTCTAACCGAGAAAGAACGGAGGCGCGAAAAGCTTCTACTTGAGCTCACCGAAGTAGAAGCAGAAATCCAAATACTTACACAATCGCCGAACAGCCGAGATACAAAGCTTCTGGCTTCGGCAAACCTTTAAACAAAAACCCGTCCCTGAGGACGGATTTTTTTATTTCTTTATGGTTTCAATCACTTTCTTGAAAGCGGCCGGATGTTTTGACGCTAATTCTGACAATACCTTTCTATCCAATCCGATATTTGCTTTCTTTAACGCGCCAATCAACTTTGAATAGCTCATCCCGTTTTCTCTTGCGGCTGCATTTAAGCGAACCTGCCAGAGACCGCGCATATTTCTTTTTTTAGCGCGCCTGTCGCGGAACGCGTTTACCCCGGCTTTAATGATGGCTGTTGAGGCTTCCCTCATCAATTTCTTTCTTCCGCCTTTATAGCCTTTGGTTTTTTTTAATAAATTTCGTCTGTACTTTACGTGGATTTTAGCCCTTTTTACTCTTGGCATATTATTTATTTGTTGTACGGCATTAATTCTTTTATATTTCTCTGAAAGGTCTTCGACATTTCAACATCCCTTCTTTTATTTCGGGTTGTCTTGCCGGATTCACGGGAATTAAAATGGTCTTGTCCCGCTTTCCTTTTTAGAACCTTCTTGGTCTTTGTAATCTGAAATCTTTTTGAAACTGACTTTTGCGTTTTTAATTTTGGCATATTTATTTAGCGATAACGATTAGCGTTAGTTCCAAACGCCGAACCCTCTCTGATTATTTATTCGGGGCTATAATCATAAAAAATTTTCCGCCCTGCCTGTTTAAAGGCTGCTCAATTTTTACAGAAGTTTTTTCGCCCACTTTTTTAACAAAACCATTAATCACTTCTCTGCAAAGATCCGGTCTGCCCTTCTCTCTGCCTTTTAATAAAAGCTCAACTTTAACTTTATCACCGTCTTCCAAAAATTTTATCGCCTGGTTAGTTCTCAAGTCAAAATCGTGTTCGCCTATCCTCAATGAAAGGCGAATCCCCTTAACCTCAACTGTTTTTTGCTGGCTTTTTTGCTTTTTCAATTCTTTCTCTTTTTGATACTTAAATTTACCATAATCTATTAATTTTGCAACCGGCGGGTTGGCTTTTGGGACAATTTCAACCAAATCTATAGCCTTATCCCTGGAAATCTGAAGCGCTTCATTAAGAGCCATAATTCCCAAAAAATTGCCTTCATCATCAACAACTCTAAGCTGAGGAGATGTTATTTCCTCATTAATCCTATATTGAAGGCCGATTTTTTCCGGCCGTTTTTTACGTGAAATGCGCATAAGAAATTTTAGATTTCAGAATTTAGATTTCAGAATTCGGAGTTCGGAATTTTAATTCTGCATTCTGCAATCTGCATTCTGCAATTTTGGAAATTTTAGATTTCAGAATTTAGATTTCAGAATTCGGAGTTCGGAATTTTAATTCAGCAATCTACAATCTGCATTCTGCAATCTTGGAAATTTTAGATTTCAGAATTTAGATTTCAGAATTCGGAGTTCGGAATTTTAATTCTGCATTCTGCAATCTGCATTCTGCAATTTTTTGGTGGAGATGGCGGGAGTTGAACCCGCGTCTGGTGAATAATTGCAATACAATCTACAAGCTTATCTCATTTGTTGTTTTGCGGCAGACTAGAAAACGAGAAAAATAATTTGCCGCTAGTCCAGATTGTTTTTGGTACGAAAACGGCAGGACTGGTCGCTTGCGCCCTATCCCGAAAATATTACACCCGTTCCAACTTATCGGAAGTCAGCTGGGCGGATGGGCTGTCGCACTTAAGCGACTGCCAAAGCGAGTTGAGGCGCGAAAGCTTTCGCTACCGCGTCTTTAGCTCTTGTCAATAAGTTTGCACTTATTATTTTCCAGTTGTTTAAAGGAGACCGGCCTCCTTGCCTGCAAGCATTGTTTTTATTCCCATCGATGCCTGGCATCCCCGGAAATTAGCTTTTCAAAGTTCTTTTTATATCTCTTTCAATATCCCTGGCCTTTATTTTCTCTTTTTTTTCGTAATGTTTTTTGCCTTTTCCAACAGCTATTTCTACCTTTATTTTACTGTGTTTAGTATACACCCTGGTAGGCACGATTGTCAAGCCTTTTTCGTCTTTTTTTGCCGAAATATAGCGAATTTCTTTAGTTTTTAATAAAAGCTTTCGGGAACGCTCGGGATCATAGTCTTTTATCCCGCCCGCCTGCTTATACTTTCCGATATGAGCGCCGGTCAAATAAGCCTCGCCGTTATGAAAGGTTATAAAAGCGCCTTTTAAGCTTATATTGCCGGCTTTTACCGCTTTTACTTCATGCCCAAGCAAAATAATACCGGCTTCGTATTTATCCAGTATTTCATAGTCAAAATAGGCTTTTTTATTTTCCGCTATAAATGCATCAGCCATATATTCTTTATTTTTTCCTATATTTTAAGCTTTCTTTATTCATTTTATCCATAAGTTTTTGATACCTACAAAAAGGTTTCAAGCCCATTTTCTTACGGCGCTTATCCAAATCTTTTATGTCATATATGGGTCGTGGTCCAAATTTACCTTTCCTGTTTTTATAAAATTGCGTGCCAAAAATCTGTAGTCGACCGTTGTTAACCCTTACCCTGTCATCAAGAAAAGCAATATTTTTTAAGAAAATTTCTTTCTGCGGCTGCTTTTTTAAAAGCTTTAAGCATTTCTCTTGCCATTTAATATCATGATCGGCGTGCTGTACCAAGAACCAAGAGAGATTTGCAGCTTTTCTGCCAACCTTTGATATGGTTGGCCAGCCAATTTTTACAATAATTTTTTTAAAAATTTTCGTATTAATCTTATCCAGTTCATTATCCCACCGGCCACCTTTTAATGCTTTAACTCGCATTCTTCTGTCAGCAGTTGCCATATTTATTATTTCGCGCGCAACCGCCGGAAACAGTATCTTGTTCTTCATATTTAACAATCATACCTCAAAATTGGCTAAAAATCAAGATCAAAAAAGCTCTGATCAACAGAGCTTCAAAGCTTCAATCCAAACCGCTTTAGCCATTCCTTTTTTCTTGCACATACGAATCACCCAATATGCGTGGGTAAAAATAATTTTCCGGTCGCTATAAATAATATTCGAGCCGGGCACTTTCATAAAAGGCATCATCCCCCTATGCGGAAAAGATTCGCTGTCGCTGTCGTAGGCTTCATCCAAGAGTTTTAATACTGCCTCGGAAAATAATTTTTCATCAAGGCACGTTCTGAAAAATATCTTTATTAACTCTAAAAAATCCTCTACGCCACAGAGGCAAACCACGGTCGGAAGTTGCCCGTGCATAACTTATTCTTCCCCTTGAAAGATCTATTTAGAGCTTATCGCATTAATTAAATTTTGTATATATTTCATTAGTTTCCGAGGCATTTTTGCGCCAAGAATATCGAGAAAGGATTAAGGCGCCCTCTTTTTTCGGTTTTGCCCCGGAAAGAACTAAAGCTAAAGTATCCGCCATATCTTTGGCGCTTTTGGGATTAAAATAAAAAACGGATTCGCCCAAAACTTCATGCAGAGCCGGAATATCCGAGCACGCAACGGGCAGATTAAACGACATCGCCTCCAAAGGCGGAAGCCCAAATCCTTCCATTAAAGATGGAAATGCATAGAGCGCGGCGTGTTTATATAAAGTTGAAAGCTCGCTATCGCTCGCGTAGCCGTAAAAAATAATATTTTTCTTTAACTCGTAATTAGTAACTCGTAACTCTAAATTCTTACTAAAATAATCACGTTTTCCGACCAGCACCAATTTTAATTCCGGATTTTTTAAAAAATTAAACGCCTCAATCAGTTTTTCCAAATTTTTATGGGGATAGCAATTGCCTACATATAATATATAAGGCTTGGCGATATTTTTTGTTTTTAAAAATTCTTCTCCCAAATCAACTGGCGGCAAATTGGAAAGCCCCTCGCTTATGACCCGAATTTTGTCCGGATTAATCCTAAAATTTTTCAGAATATCATTTTTAACAAAATATGTGGGCGCAATAATTTTTTTAGAATCCCTGACAGCTCGCCTCAAAACAAAATTATATAAAAAATATTTCAGATAAAAAATTACGGGATTTTTTGTTGACGCGGCGGAAGTCGGAAAATGGCGCAAAATCAAATCGTGAATCGTAACCACATAAGGAGTGCGGCAAAAAACCGGAACATTAAAATTGGGGAAATGGGCCAAATTGGCTTTTTCCGCGTCCACCATTTTCCTAAAAGAAAACTGCTCGGCCAAAGAATACCATTTTATATCGGCGAGTTTCTTTTCAAAATTATCTTTCTTCGGCTGATATAAATTAAAATTTTCTTTGCGCAAAAAAACTACGTAATTGTTTACGCTGTCTATTTTTTCCAAATTCTCTATTAATTCTTTTACATAGCGCCCGATTCCCGTTTCTGTCCCGAAAAATCTGGCGTCAATTACGATTTTCATACTCATATAACACAAAACATATAACACGTAACATTAAAATGAGCTGCTAAGCGGAAGTATCCCCTGTTATATGTTGCGTGTTACGCGTTACATTCTCATTTTTGGTTAAAAAATCTATTATTTCTCCAAACTCATCCGCTGTTTTTTGCCAGGAAAACCGTTTCACATTCTCCCAACCTTTTTGGATTAAATTTTCACGAAGTTTAGAGTTATATAAAACTTCCTTTATTGCCTGCGCTATCTCGTTTGTGTTATAAGGATTTACCAAAAGCGCCGACGAACCCAAAACCTCGCTCATTGAAGATGTAAGGGACGCGACAACCGGTACCCCCAAAATCTGCGCTTCCAGCGGCGGAAAACCAAAACCCTCGTAAAAGCTGGGGTAAATAAAAGCCTGGGATTCATAAATAAGGCGGGCTTTTTCGCTTTCTTTAACAAAACCGGCTAAACGGATCTTATCTTTCTTTGGGCTCCCGGCAATGCGCTTTTTGATTACGGATTTATACTTTCCCTCTCCGGCGATTACCAAATCCAAATCAATATCCGCGCGCTCATAAGCATCAATCAAGCCCAAAATATTTTTTCTGGGCTCAATATTTGCCAGGTACAAAATATAATTTTCTTTTTTATTTTTTAGCTCGCAGGCGTCAACGGAAACACCCGGGTAAACCACGCGGATTTTGTTTTCAGGAATTCCATATATTTCCATTAAATCTTTTTTTGTATTTTGCGAAACGGCGATTACAAGATCCGCGCTTTGATAAACTTTTTTCGGATTAATAAACCGGTGCCAAATGCGGTCGCGCAAATGAAAAAACTTTGGATTTATCGCAAACGACAGATCGTGCGCAACGATTATTTTTTTCTCTCCCCGCCCCCGCCAAAAATTTATATTCGGCAAAATAAAAAGGTCTATTTTTTTTCCTAATCTTTTTTCCACCATTTTGTTTATGTACGGCCGGCCGAAAACAAGTAAAAGCGAATTAAAAATTTTATTTGGAATCCGAAAAAAAACTTTTAAAAATCGGCTTTGAAAATTTTTTAAACGCCCCAAGGAGTTGCAGAAAAGATAAAAATTTTTTCCCTCGGACGACAAATGTTTTATAAGGCATTTTGTGTACTGGGGAATACCGCCGGAACCTAGCAGCGCCCGGGAATCTATTACGATATTTAATTCTTTGTCCGGCATATTTTTTCTTCAGTTGTCATCCGGACCAATCCGGAATCCGGTTATTACTTATCGGGATGACAAAAATTATTTTTGCGGAAAATTTTTCTCCACAAAATCTTTTATTTTTTTCTTAAATATTTCCGTATCAAATTTCTTCGCATGCTCCCTGATTTTTTCCGGATCATATTTTGCCGGATTGAAACGGATTATCTCGCCGACAATGTCCTCCCAAATTTGTTCTTCAATAAATTCTCCGGTGACGCCGGGCACCACGGTTTCCAAAGCGCCGCCTTTCGGGTATGCGATTACCGGTCGGCCGGAAGCCATGGCCTCTACCGCGGTAATTCCAAAATCTTCCTCCTGCGGATGGATAAAGGCAAGGCACTTTGAAAAAAGATCGCGTTTTTCTATTTCATTTATTTTTCCCAAAAACTTTATGTTCGGTTTGGCGATGCTTTTTAAATATTCTTCCGCCGGCCCCTCGCCAAAAATATAAAGTTTTATTCCCAATTTATTAAAAGCCCGAATAACAATATCGTAGCGTTTATAATTTACCAGCCGACCGCCGATTAGATAAAAATCTTCCGGCTTGCCGATATAAAAATTGTCAGTGTCAACCGGCGGATAGATAACTTCGCTTCCACGATGGTAATAGCGCTTGATACGCTCCGCCACCGCCTCCGAATTGGCGATAAATTGGTCCACGCGGTCCGCGGCCATTCTATCCCAAAGCCGCAAGCGGTTTATAAACGGCGGCAAAATCCATTTTATAATTTTTGGAATTTTTAACTCGGAAATATAACTATGCGTTTCAGTCCACAAGTATCTTGTTGGCGTATGGCAATAAGAAATATGGGCCATCCCCGGCTTCGTTATAACGCCTTTGGCAAAAGCGGAAGTTGAGGAAAGTATAACATCATAATCGGAAAAATTATAACTCTCGGTAGCCATAGGCATAAACGGCAGATACCATTGGTAATGCGACATTATTCCCGGGCATTTTTGCAAAGGAGAAGTGATAATCTTTTTCTTGCCAAACATCGTTCCCATTTTTTCTTTATCATAAAATAAACAAAAAATCGGAGCATCGGGATAGATCTCGGTAAAAGCTTGGAGCACTTTTTCAGCGCCTCCTTGCTGTGAAAGATAATCGTGAACGAGAGCAACTTTCATATAACATTTAACATATAACACGCAACAGAGCGTGGACTAATTTATTTTATTTATCGTTCCCCATAACATTTTTCCAATCTCCTCGGCCAGCTGAATCAATTTCTCATATTGCTTTTCATTAAAAAATTTTCTTTTATATGAAAAATAGACCAAATACTTGCTCTCTTTTAGAGAGCCGTATGAAATTTCCAAAAAATTTTTTGTTACCATCTTTTTAATTCTTGCGTATCCTTCAATATAATTAAGAATAATGGAAAGAGCCGCTCTCCGTATCTGTGAAGTTAATCCAAATATTTCAGATTTTGGAAAATTTTCCGTATAGTCATAAACAAGGTGAACAAAATCATTCATTAAGTGTTTTAGCTTATCATGATATTCCGTCATAACTTGCGTTACATGTTATATGCTATATGTTACATTCTTAATACGCTCCTTTTTTACTCAATACTATAAACGGAGTTTTTAACAAAATATACAAGTCCATCCACATCGTCCAGTTTTCAATATAAAGCGAATCCAACTTTATTTCTTCTTCAAAGTCCAAGTCCGCGCGGCCGGAAATCTGCGCCAAACCCGTAATGCCCGGTTTAATAGATAAAACTTTTTTGTGGCCGTCTTTATATTTTTCCACTTCTTCCGGCAAATGCGGGCGCGGACCAACCAGGCTCATATCGCCCTTTAAAACCAAAAAAAATTCCGGCAGTTCATCCAAGCTCCAACGCCTTATAAGCTTTCCAACGGCAGTAACCCGCGGATCATCTATAATTTTTACCATCGGGCTGCCCGCGCGGGAATTTAAACCCGCGAGCTCCTTGTAACGCATACTGTGGCTGCCCGGACGCATAGAACGAAATTTAAAATAATTAAAAAGTTTTCCATCCTCCCCAACCCGTTTTACAGGATTGCCGTCATCCAGACGAGACCAAAAAATCGGGCCCCTTCCGCCTCTATCCAATTTAATCCCAATCGCCACCAAAATCATTATCGGCGAAAACAAAATTATCAAAATTAAAGACCCAATAATATCAAAAACTCTTTTATAAACCTTTGACCAACCTTCAAGCGAAGTTCTTTTTACTTCCACAAGCGGGATGCCGGCGATGGCGGACATAGAAACTTTTTTTAATCCGGTGGAAAAATCCGCGCTGTATTTAAAATTTATCCTGTTTTCTTCGCAGAATTTAAAAAGTTCTGAATGGACTTCGCGATCCGGCGCGCCGGTATAAATCACTTCATCCAACGCGCTTTGTATTTTTAAATTTTTCAGGGCGCATTTTGCCATTTGGTCAAAATACGGAAAACCGGAAATAACTTTTCTTCCAAAAACAGGATTGGAGTTAAACTCTGTCCGCAATGCCTCCCCCGCTTTGCCGCCGCCAATTATTGCGACGCGCAAAATTCCAAAACCGCGCCTCCGCAAAGCGTAATAAATAAAATTTACAAGCGCCCGTCCCAGGGTCACAAAAATAATCGCCAAAATCCAAACCGCCAAAACCACAAAACGCGAAGCGAAAAACTGGCGATTAAAAAAGATGAGGGCGATTACAAAAACGATTCCGGTTGAGCAGGCAAAAATTATTTTCGGAATATCATCAAAAAAACGGCGCTCCTCCATTTTATAAAGCCCATTCAAAGCAAAAATCGCAAGCCAGGCGACCGGCACAGCCAAGGATAGAAAAAAATACCATTGGTAAGGGATTATGGAAAGCGCCGGACGAATCTCCACAAATCCCGATTCAAAACGCAAAAAATAAGCCGTAAAAGCGGCCGCCACAAGCATTGCGTAATCCACCGGTAAAAGAATTGTTGAAAAAAGAAGTCTAAGCCTCATACCTTCATTATAATAGAGATTTGCCGATAGTCCACCTATCTTATCATAATTTGGCTAAATTTTCAAGAGCGCATTGACAAAAAGGCCAAAATGTGCTATATTAAAAGGGTTCAGGTAAGCGAGACAATCGCCCCTCCGCATTCCGCGGAACGGGAGGAAAGTCCGAACACCCTCCGCAAGGAGAAAATGGGCAGTCGCTAACGGCGACCAATATAAGAGTAGAAATTTAGCCTCTCGCGAGATAAATTTTTACAGCGAATTTTAGGGAAAGTGCCACAGAGACAATACTAGTTTCCGAGCAATTGGAAATGAAAGGTGAAAAGTGGAATGATGTGCTCTGATGTAAATCAGCTTGCTACATTCTCTCCGGCTGGCGACAGCCGCGAGTGGTAAACCCTGCCCGGTGCAAGGCCAAGAAATGGTAGGCCGCTTGAGCTATGTAGCAATACATGGCCTAGATAGATGATTGTCATCCGCGCAAGCAGATTACAGAATTCGGCTTATTGCTTGCCTGAACAAAAAAGACCACCCTAACGGGCGGTTTTTTATTCGTAATTCGTCATTGATAATTCGTAATTTTCATCTAATTCCTATTTTTCTTCTAACTTCATCCATGGTGGCTATTGCCGTCTTTCTCGCGCGAATGGCGCCGGCCTGCAAAATCTTCATTACTTTCTTCGGGTCTTTTTCCAATTCTTTTCTGTGCCTGCGGAATAAAGAAAAATGCTCAATAATTTCATCCGCCACCGCTTCTTTTAATTCTTTGTAACTAACCTTCTTCATTTTCTTAAAACGATTGTATTCTCTTGCATTGCCAAAAAGTTTTAACATCTCTAAAAGATTCCAGGCGCCGCGCATGCCGGCATCTCCGCCATCCAACGGATCAATTTTTTTCTCGTCAATTACACCCGTTGCCTCGGTTACGGCTTTACCGATTTTTTCGCGAATAACTTCCGGCTCATCCGTTAAGGCAATATAAGTTTTTTCTCCCAAGCTCTTGGACATTTTTTTCAGAGGTTCGGTCAAACTCATTATTTTTGGCGATTCCGTCAAAAGGGCTTCCGGATGCGCGAAAGTCTCGCCAAAAGCGGCATTAAATCTTTTTGCCGTATCGCGCGCCAGTTCCACGTGCTGAACTTGGTCAACGCCCACGGGCACAGCATTTGCTCTGAAAAGCAAAATATCAGCCGCTTGCAAAACCGGATAATCAAAAAGACCCATATTTACATTTTGCTTTTGCACCAACGCCTTGTCCTTAAACTGTGTCATCCGTTCCAGTTCTTTAACCGGAGTAATGCAATTAAAAATCCAGGCGAGCTCGGCCACTTCCGGCACCTGCGACTGCACAAAAATCGTGCATCTTTTTGGGTCCAAGCCGATTGCCAAATAATCCATCGCCAAAGACAAAACCTGGTTCATCTTCTCTTTCGGGTCAAAATCAGCAGTTAAAGAATGGAGATCCGCTATGGAAAAATAGCAGGGATATTGGGTTTGAAGTGATACAAAATTCCGAAGCGCGCCAAAATAATTGCCAATATGCAATTTTCCCGTCGGCTGTACGCCGGAATAAATGATTTTTTGCGGCTCTTTTTCTTTGGACATATATCACTATATTAGCAGAAACGAAAAAGCTCGGCAATTCAGAAGAAATTTGACGAACGAATTTTATTTTTTTAAAATTATATTGCTCCTTAAAAAGCTAACGGGGTACTCCGGCGCCCTTTTTGGACACTAGGTTAAACCGCTTTTAATTCTCCTCGGTTAATGGTCTGAAACTTAGACCATTACCCATGGGAGTTAATTAAAGGTCGGTTCCTATATCCAATTATAGCAAAGGAGAAAAAAATCTATGTTACTCAAACCTAGATTTCTGATTTACAAAGATGCCAGTGGATACTATAGGTGGTATCTTCAAGCCAGAAATGGCGAGAAGGTCGCTGCTAGCGAGGCTTATGTCTTAAAACAGGCCGCTATTTTGTCCGCGCATCGAGTAAAACAGATCGCATGGTCTGCCGATATCGTGGATAACACGAAATAGCAAATCGAGTGAATTCCCGTTAGCTTTTTAGGGAGTTTTTTGTTCGGAGATTGGTATATTCTCCTTAATAATATCCTTAGCTCTTGTTAAAGCTTCTTTGTCTTTTTTTGCCAACAAAGAAACTTCGTCATCTTCAAAATTTATGTTAAAAATCTTATTTATGCCTATTCCATACTTTCTTTTCCTGTCTTTTTCTAAAAATGGTTCCTTGTATATTTTATCCATGGAAGCTACGGCGAAGTTTATTTTTTGATCTAAATTTTTAGGAAAATATGTTTCAAATAATTTTATATGTGCGGGTAAAGTAGTAGAAATAACTGATTTATAGGAATATTTTTCCAATAAATCTCTTTCTAAGTTATAATTCTTCGATGATAGAAAAACTAAGTATATTATAGGCGATAAAAACAAATATCTATACCACTGTTTCCAATCTTTAAATCCATCGGGCGATTCTGATTGGACCGCATAAATAACTAAAACTCCTATCACCAGAATCAATAAACTGCCCACTAAGAACCATTTCCAAAAATTCAAAGCTTTCAAAATTTCTATTTTTCTTTCCTTAAAAGCATTCCTCAAGATGCTAGGGGTTATCAGTTCCAATTGTTCTTGTATACTATCTCTAAAAGAGAAGCTCTCTTCTTTTAGAGAACAGATAGATAATTTTTCCTTTTCTGATTGCTTTTTTATTTCGGTTATAGCTTGTTCGGTTACTTTTAAATTGATTAGTACTTGGTCCGATTCTTTTTTTATAGAATTTATAGCTTCCTTTAACTGCTTTGCAGATTCAAAAACGCTCTCCAAACCGTCTTCTTCATCATCTATTTGTCCTCTCAAAATTTCAAATTTTTTATAAAATTCTTCTATCGACTTAACTTTTTCAGAAACTGAAGTAACGATTGAATTTATCGCCTCCAAATTATTACTAGAAGTCTGTTTTAAATTTTCAATTTCCTCCTTTAACTGCTTTGCAGATTCAAAAACGCTCTCCAAACCGTCTTCTTCATCATCTATTTGTCCTCTCAAAATTTCAAATTTTTTATAAAATTCTTCTATCGACTTAACTTTTTCAGAAACTGAAG
>Ga0265297_10002645_pt1 | contig 35448 bp, 29 predicted proteins | sample Munlanlwell13791_FD_192502 | JGI IMG/M metagenome (GOLD analysis project Ga0265297, IMG submission 192502) | Leachate microbial communities from a municipal landfill in Southern Ontario, Canada - Leachate well 137-91 | ecosystem: Engineered > Solid waste > Landfill > Unclassified | place... | reverse complement strand
GGAACAAATTAACACAAGAAAAAAAGCTATCCCAATTTGTAGAATGTCAAAGAACTTTTGTGCAAGAATCAGATTTTGATAGTTTTTTGAAGATTCCTCTGTATATTTATCACTGAATAGTTACAAAAGTTTTAACTCAATAGTCCCCTGACGGTCTCCGAAATCAATTTTCCGTCCACTTTCCCTGCAAGCTCTTTGGTGGCTATGCCCATCACCTTACCCATCTCTTTCATGGAGGTAGCACCACATGCAGCGATGATGGCCTGAACTGCAACTTTAAGTTCATCCCCGGTCATCTGCTTTGGAAGGTACCCATCGTAGATTTTTACCTGGGCCATTTCAAAGTCAGCCAGATCAGCCCGTTTCTGCGAAATATAGATTTCGGCAGAATCGCGTCCCTGTTTGGCGAGTTTTGATATTGCCCGGATGGCATCCTCATCAGAAAGATCCTCTGCCCCGCTTTTTGCTGTTTTGGCCTCCAGCAACACCTTTTTGATGTTCCTGACAGCCTCGAGCCGCTCTTTATCACGTGCCAGCATCGCCGCACGGATGTCGTCGTTTACTTGTTCGAATATTGACATTTCAGTTGAAAGTTATGAGATATGAGTTATGAGATATGAGTTATGAGATATGAGTTATGAGATAAGAGTTATACATGAAGCCTGAAGATGATTTTTGGCAAATCAATTTGGGCTAGATGAAAAAGACTTTTTTGCAGGCAAAGTAAAACAAAAAATGCTTCCCTTTCCTATTTCACTTTCCACCCGTAATTTTCCACCGTGTACTTCAATAAATTCTTTACAAAGAATTAAGCCTAAGCCTGTACTGGTTTCGCCTTCGGTACCTAACCGGCTGGTATTTATCTCCAGCCTGAAAAGATTATCAATCATTACCTTGGTCATCCCTATGCCTTTGTCCTCAACAGAAACCTCGACCATGTCACTGGTAATAGACTTTGCCGAAACCTTTATTGTTCCACCTTTGGAGGTAAATTTAAGGGCATTTGAAATGAGGTTGCGGATGATTGTCTGAAGCATATTGCTATCGGCAAAAACAGCCAAATTAGCCGGGATATTATCCACCAGCTCAATCCCTTTATTTTTAGCCGATTCCACCATCATTGCCATTAGTGGATCTGTAATGGAGCGTATTTGAACATTTTCCGGTTTGAAAGGAATTGATCCTTGCTGTAATTTTGCCCAGCTCAACAGATTTTCAAGAAGACTAAAAAGGTTGGAGGCAGAGTTTTTTAAGCTCACGGCGATCTCCTGTAACTCAGTCATCGAAAACCTTGGTAATTCTTCTGCCATTATTTGGGTCAATCCCATAAAACTACTAAATGGGCTGCGCAGGTCGTGGGCAATGATGGAAAAGAATTTGTCTTTGGTGGCATTGAGTTCCGTTAGCTCATTGTTCTTCGCCTCAATTTCTTCACTTTTTAGTACATTGATTTCTAATTGAGTCCTAATTTCATCTCTTTGAGATTTAATTTTTTCATTTTGTATGTTCAGTTCAGCATTCTTTCTGTCTATTTCTGCTGTACGATCCATTACAATCCGTTCCAATCGTTCCTGATATTTTCTCAAACGCAAGGTGTTCCACCTGACAATCCCCAAAACTATCAATCCCAACAAAAATAAATCGATGCAATATGCCCACCATGTACGGTACCATGGTGGCAAAATATTGATGCGATACATTGCAACGATACTCTCTTTGTCATAAATGTTCCTGGCTTTTACTTTGAAAGTGTAATTGCCTTCAAACAAGTTTGTATAAACAGCATTTCCCTCGGTCGACCATACCGACCATTCAGGCTTAAACCCTTCTAACTGATAGGAATAGAGGGTTTTATTTTCATCATCAAAAAATGGGGCTGAAAACTCAAATTTCAACTGGTTAAATTTGTAATCCAGTTGCTTTATACCTTCTCCGAAGGTTTTTGTTGTTAGAGGTGCTCCATAATAGGCCACACTATCAAGGCCCACAGTCACCTTACGGATTAAAGTGTAGAAATCGGTTCCGTAGTCTTTCTTGTCAAGCCGCTCATCATATCTGAACAAACCCTCACTGCCCCCAATCCATACTATATCATGTTCGTCTTTAAAAAAGCAATTTAAACTCATTTGCGGAATTCTGCGAAATGGCTTATAAATCCAATCATAACCTCCGCTTCCATTGGGCTGAAAAAAACCAAAATTCTGTTTCTCTCCGTGATACTGCATTAGGTAAATCCTGCCATCCGTCGTTTCATGAATACTTGAAATATTGTGGGTCCCATCGCAAAGCATTTGGGTTATTCCGCAAAACGGCTCAAAGCGATTAGTTTTCGGATTGAGTACATACAAACCCTTTTCAGTTCCAAAAACTACCCTGTCCTTAATTATAAAAGGAAAAACTGTCTGCAAAGATGGCAAACCATCCTTCTCTTGATAGGTAACGACTTCTTTAGGATTCGTTATATCAATTTTGTTGGGGATTACCTTTATTACTCCGGAATCAGAAGTCCCCAGCCAGATAACACCGTTTTTATCTTCTGCAATGGCATATATATAACCATTTATACCTTTCCACTTCCCCTCTTCTTTCCACTTCCCATTTTCGTAAATCATAGAAATTACATTGGGCAAATCGGTACTTATTATTCTATTGGGATTACCAGGGGAAGCATATAGTTTTAAAGCATGCTTACCTGCATGGATCAACATTGCTTGCCTGTCATTGATTTCATAAATGCCGTTTTGCGTGCCAGCCAGCAAGATTTTTCTATTCCCGGGAGCATTGAATTCCAATAAGTCCCAGCACTGTCCAGGCGTGATCCCAGTCACAATTCGGGGCTGGTTATTCTCAAGGTAATAAATATTATTCCCTGCAGCAATATAAACTCTGTTTTCAAATCTTATAACATCCCTGACATTGCCTTTTAGTCCAGCATTTTTATCCCAGTAACTCCATGCCAGGCTTTCCTCTGTGCGACTAATGCCATTCCCTAAGCCTAACCACAAAGCATGATTTTTAGTACTTTTTGCGCAAAGAACCGTATTATTCTGTAACAATCTGGTATCATCCCAGGTTTGCAGAATATTACCTGTTTTGGAAATTGTGACGAGTCCCTTTATTAAACTTCCTAAGGCGATGGTTTGATCAGACAGTAACGTTGCTGTATAAATATCATTATCAGTCAAGAAGCTACTGTTTTTAAGAGATAGGTTTGATGCCGAACCCATATTCCGATCTTGCATAAACAAACCTTTTGCCCGGGTAACAATGAGCATTGTATCTTTGGAAACAGATAATGCGTTGTTAAAAGGTTTGTCTTTATAAAACTCATCTACAAGATCAAGACTGTCTTTGTCAAGACAAACTAATCCGCGATTACTTTCATTCGCATATACTTTCCCTTCGTGGGCAATTATCCCTAACATCCGGTTTCCACGTTTTGCAGGATATGCTTTTATTAATGGTTTTGGCAGAGGGGAATATTCAAAAATTGCGACGGAAGTCCAGAAATATACTTTACCCGCTGCAAATTTAATCTGAAATACTCCTCCGAATTTCAGTTCCTGATCCTTAATCAGAAACTTGAGACTTCTAAATTCTTGCTCTCCTTTTATATTTAACTGCAAATATCCAAAGTCATCTTTGGCGCCAACATACACAATTCCATTCGAATCGATTGCCAGTGAATAAACAACAGTTTTATTGATTTTAGGAAGGGTGATCCATTTTTTTCCATCATATTCCAAAACTCCACTATTTGTTCCAAAATACATAATACCAGCAGTATCCTGGGCAATCGCCAAAAACTGTGTGGAGTTGTTGTATTCGAACGGAGTATAATTGTGGATAAAGGGAAATCCGATCTCCTGTGAAAAGGCAGAAAAGTGAAAACCTGATAGAATAATAATGAGCCTGAAAGCACTTTTCAGGTCTAATTTATTACAAATCATTGGATAACATTGATGAACAATTTGAATAAATGCCAGTTCAATGCAAGAAAGTGTATGAAAAACTTGAAAAGAACAAGGTCAAATAAATATTTAAATCACTAACACTCACCCACATAAAACGAAGACCTTGTCGATAGTACGGAATATAAAACTACTGAAATAATTAATTTGATCATTGTGTATATAAAAAAATCTACCTGAGACACAGGAAAAGATCTGATACATATACCATAAAAGTCCAACCGCTGAAAATTAGCGTCGCCAATCGGAGAGGGAATTAACTATTATGAAATAAGAAATGAGATATGAGAAATTTATAACAAAAAATTATACTTATGAAAATTAACTCATTAGTGTATTGACTAATCAGCACATCAGCACATCAATCCGCTTTATCGTGCAAAAATGAGTTGTTCTTCCTCAGCTTAAGGCCGTCTTCCGGATTGTTGGTAATGGAATAGCGCGACATGGATTTGCCGCTGCCTGCAATATTTCCGGGTTTCTGTTGTTTCATCCTGCGTCGTTCGAAGGCCGGAATTTTGGTCAGCTCGTTGATATACTCTTCCGTCTGGTTGTAAAAATCGACGTGCATCACTTTTTTGACAACTTCCGGGGCTCCTGAGAATGGATCGATCATCCGCTTGGGATAGAGCCTGTTGATGACCGACTCCTGCGGATCGTCCGTCCACTCATGACCTCCCGTTTCTTCTCCCGCGAAAAAGGTTTCAGGTTTTGATCCATGGTGATTGCCGTCAGTTATATCATCGCCGATGGAGACCCTAACTTTTTCCTCTGCGATACCGGTCCTGAATTCAGGAATGGAACTGCTTTTGAATCCGGTGGCTACGACAGTAACAGTCAGGGCATCCCCGAGAGAGGGGTCAACGGCGATGCCGTGGATCAGGTCTGCATTGTTTCCGGCCATCTCCTGAACATATTCGTTCACCAGGTTTACCTCATCCATGGTGACCTCTTTCTCCTCGCCCGAGGTGATGTTAACCAAAATATTCCGGGCGCCCCGGATATCGTTGTTGTTGAGTAAGGGTGAATTAAGCGCCCCTTCGGCAGCCTTGCGCGCACGGTCCTCCCCGCTGAAGGTGGCTGACCCCATGATGGCTACCCCCGAATTTTGCATCACCGTACGGACATCTTCGAAGTCTACATTGATAAATCCAGTACTGGTAATGATATCGGCAATGCCCCTTGCCGCGGTAGCCAACACATCATCCGCTTTTGCAAATGCCTGAGAAATTGGGAAATCCCCGTAAATCTCACGTATGCGCTCATTGTTGATGATAAGCAGTGAATCTACATGTCCCTCCATCTGCCGTATCCCTTCGATGGCCTGCTGTATGCGAAGTTTTCCTTCGTTACGGAAGGGAAGAGTCACGATGCCAATGGTGAGAATCTTGTTGGTACGCGCCACCTCGGCGATGACCGGTGCAGCGCCTGTTCCGGTACCTCCGCCCATCCCTGCTGTGATAAAGACCATCTTGGTATTTCCCGAAAAAATCGCCTCGATCTCTTCGATATTTTCGTTGGCCGATGCGCATCCGACGGTGGGTTTGTTCCCGGCACCTCGCCCTTCGGTCAGCGCTGATCCCAACTGGACCTTAACGGGTACCGGACTCTTGAGCAGGTGCTGGACATCCGTGTTACAGATGGCAAAATCGACATCCTTGATTCCCTGGCGGTACATGTGGTTCACAGCGTTGCTGCCGCCTCCGCCTACCCCAATCACCTTGATGATGTTTTCTGTTGCCGTTGGTAAATCGAAGTCTATGAGATCTTTCATAATATGTGTATTTATTCGTTTTATCTTTAAGTGACTAAAGTGAACTAAATTGACTAGAGTGACTAGAGTATTTACGCCTCAGCAAGAAAGTGTCCGGAGTCCCTAACTTTAGTCATTTTAGTTCACTCTAGTCACTTTAGTCACTTCTTTTTTATTTAACCTCCTCGTCCTCGTCCGAAAATAGCCCCCCAAACTGTTGGTTAAACCATTTTGATATCGATTCGCGTTCTGTTTTCTTTCCGGTTTTTCCTACCTGATCGCCAGCCCATTTGTCTGTTGCCGGAGCTACCGGTTTAGCGAGTTCAGCCACCGGTTCATCATCAGGAGTGTAATACTCATCAGACACGGAAATTCCCATCAACTCCAACTCTTTCGGCTCAGAGACTGTTTCGTTCACCTTATGATTTTCTTCAATTGCCACGAATGCATCGCTTTCAAGGATGACCTTCTCTGTAGTGGGCGGTGTATTCCTGATGGGGTTTGGATCGTGATCAAAACCGGTGGCTATGATGGTTACGCTGATCTTGTTTCCAAGCGAAGCATCGTAACCGTTACCCCAGATGATGTTGGCATTGTCGCCCGCGGCCTGCTGCAGGTAGTCGATGATCTGGCCGATCTCGCCCATTCGGACCTCCTCTTCCCCTGAGATGATGTTCAGCAGGATATTCCCGGTCCCGTATATGTTGTTGCTGTCGAGCAATGGCGATTGCAGCGCATCCTCCACGGCCAGGTATGCGCGATTAGGGCCTTCAGCCAGGCCGGTACCCATGATAAAGACGCCGCTGTCGCGCATCACCGTGTTCACATCCGCAAAATCGATGTTGATGTTGCCATGGAGGGTAATGATCTCCGCGCATCCTTTCACGGCTGTGCAAACGATGTCGTCCGCCTTGGCAAATGCCTCGCGCGCAGGCAGTTCCCCATATACTTTGTGCAGGTTTTCGTTGCTGATCACCAGCATACAATCGACGTAGCGGTCGAGTTTCAGGATTCCCTCCATCGCCTGATCATACCTGAGTTTCCCCTCTTTTTTGGAGGGCATGGTCACGACCGCGATGGTCAGAATATCCATGTCTCTGGCCAATTGTGCAATGATAGGCGCAGCGCCGGTGCCGGTCCCGCCACCCATACCGGCGGTGATAAAGACCATCTTGGTTCCTGCCTCAAGGATCTGCCTCACCTCACCAAGGTTTTCGATCGCTGCCTGTTCGCCCTTCTTCGGAGCATTCCCGGCGCCCCGGCCTTCGGTAAGGGTCACGCCAAGTTGAATCTTCACCGGGACCGAACTATTGGCCAAAGCCTGCGCGTCGGTATTGCATATCACAAAATCAACGCCTGCTATTCCGTTCCGAAACATGTGGTTAACGGCATTGCTGCCACCGCCCCCAACACCAATTACTTTGATGATGGAGTTGTACTCATTTCTAAAACCAAATGTCAACAGATCGTCAGATATATTTTCCATGTTCATTCATTTATTATTTATGATCCGGCTCCTCAAAGAGTCCGTCGAAACCATCCCTGACTTTTCCTACCAGGTCGTGAAAGCTCCTGGTTTTACGCTTGACAGGTTCAGCTTTTGGCGCTTCTTCCTGGACAATGGGATCGACCATCCCTGCCGGATATTTTAAATTTCTTGAATTTATCAGGCCGTGAATAAGAATACCCAGAAGGTTCGCGGATGCAGGCGTTGCAAGCTGTTCGTTAAACAGTTGTTCTTTCATTGCGACGATGGGTTTCCCGTAACGGACATCCAATCCGGTCATGTAACTCACCACCTTATCAAGACCATTTAGTCCGGCGCCTTTCCCTGTCAGCACGATACCTGCGCCAAGTTTATCCACGTACCCGGATGATTCGAGCTGGAAGTTCACCCACTCCATGATCTCCTCAACCCTTGCCTGAATAATCCCCGCAAGACTTTTGAAGGAGATCTCTTTCCCAGGCCAACCTTCCACTTCGGGAATCTGTGCCACTTTGTTTTCGGGGGCAAGTTCGGTCATGGCAAATCCACAATTTACCTTCACCATCTCTGCATGCCTTGGAATAATGTTGCACCCCTCCTTGATATCGTTGGAGATCACGTTTCCGCCGAAAGGCAGCTCAAGTGCCAGGCGCAGTTTATTTTCATAATAGAGCGATATTCCGGTCGTTCCGGCACCCATGTCGAGCAATACCACACCCGCCTCCTTCTCATCCTGCGAAAGGCAGGCAGTGCCCTGCACAAATGGATTGATGAAGACCTGGGCCAGTTCAAAACCTGCCTTTTCAATGGCCCTTGCAAGATTTTTCTCATAATTGTCAGAGGCAAGGATGATGTTGAAGGTGGCATCGATCCTTCGTCCGGCAATACCGACCGGCTTGTTGATTTCACGCTCACCATCAACTACATACTCCGTGGGGACGAGATGGTAGATCTTTTCCCCCGGTTGAACGGCATGCCGCCGGGCCTCGTCCGACAGACCTTTCACGATCCCCTGGGTTACCTCGTTCCCTTCGGTCATCCGGTAGCAGGAGTAAGGCCGGTTCCCGATTTTTTGCCCCGAGATACCCGCATAGAGCTTCTTCACCTTCAGGTTGGTGGCCCGTTCAAGAATGGAGACGGCTTTGCGGATGGATTCGGCGGCATCATCGATGTTTACCACCACGCCATTTCGCACGCCCTGCGTGACCACTTCACTGAATGCCAATACATCGAGCTTATTGTCCGATGTAAACCGCCCCAGAATTGCCCTGGTGTGGCTGGTGCCGATATCAATAGCGGCTGCTAATTCCCTTGTCTGGCTCATCTCTTCTATTTTTTTAAACAGATTACAAGATTTTTATACGACAGATTGATCGATTTGTACAATGTCCATCCACCGTTTTTAAAACCTTCCTTGTATAGCGCTTTCAAATTTCTCAATTTTACCTGATAATCCTCAGGAGGTCCAAAATAAATAAGCTGCTCCCCAATTCTCGGGACCATCGTCAAATTCCCATTTCCACCCACATGGATCTGATCGATCTGGGCATTCAGAAACGGATCTTCCTGGATATAGGTAATCAGCGGAAGAAGCCGTTTGCGTGCATATTCATAGGCAATTACTCCGGAAACCATCATCACCCTGGGGGTATAATTCGGAGTCCAGTCGATGCTCTTGCCCAGCTTATCCATGTAGTAATCGCGACCGGGCTGGTCGACCCTGAACTGTGGATCACGCTGACGGATCCGTACAACAACAGATCCTTCGCCCGGTTTCCCTCGTCCAACGATGGAGGTAAAGACTGTTACCTCTTCCACAGCTTTTATTTTTCGCAATCCATCCTCGATACTTCTAAGATCAATGTAATCGAGGTTCTTTTTCAGAATATTCGGGTAGCGGTTCAATACCCATGTACGGATCTCCCGGCTACTTAGAAATTGATTTTGCGTCGAATCGGTTATCTCCACCCTGACGTCGGTGCAGACAATCTTGTTGCGTTCGTAAATGGAAAATCCCAACGAGAGGAATACCACTCCGAGCGCCAGGCACCAGACCAAAAGATAACCAATTTTTTTAATCATTATTTTTCTCCTTCAGGTATTTAACAATGGGATTGACCAGGCGATCTATGTCGCCAGCCCCCAAGGTAAGCAAAATATCTAACTGATAATCATCGAGTATCGCAGTAAAATCAGATGCTGAACATCTTTTTTTGGATTTAAGTTTCATTCTCTCCAGGATCATCCCGGCATCCACACCGGGAATTGGTTCCTCCCTGGCAGGATAGATTTCCATCACAAGCGCTTCATCCAGCAAATCGAGGCTTTCGGCAAAACCATCCACAAAATCCCGGGTACGGGTAAAGAGGTGCGGCTGAAAGATACCGGTTATTTTCCTGCCGGGATAGAGGTGGCGAACGGAAAGTATGGTTGCCTCCAGTTCCCTGGGATGGTGCCCATAATCGTCGATGTAAACAGTGGTTGCACTCTTGTACCGGATGTCGAAACGCCGCTCGACCCCCTTGTAATTGGGTACTGAAGCGAGTATCTCCTCTTTGGTCACGCCATTCAGCAAAGCAAGCGCCATCGCTGCCGTCAGGTTCTCTACATTCATCAGTCCGGGATAATGAAGGGTGATACCACTGATCGTACCAAAAGGTGTGTTCAGGTCGAAATGATAGGCTCCCTCTGTCACCGTAATATTTTCCGCCTTGAAATCGGCCTCCTCCGAAACGGAATAGGTAAAGTATCGGATTTTTTTGTTCCAGTTGTGGTCGATGGCGACCCCTTTTCGGTAAAGCAACACTCCGCCCTCATTGATCTGACCGGTAAAAGTTGCAAAAGCTTCCACCAGTTGATCTGCAGTTCCGTAAATATCCAAGTGGTCGGGATCCATCCAGGTGATGACGGCCATTTGGGGGAAGAGCCTCAGAAAAGAGCGGTCGAATTCATCCGCCTCGGCTACCATTACTCTGCTGTCATTGGACGGAAGCAAAAGATTGGTGCCATAGTTTCTTGAAAGTCCGCCCATAAAGGCGATACAGTCGACATGCGACTCCCTGAGCAGATAGGAAGTCATCGTGGTAACGGATGTTTTGCCATGTGTTCCTGCAACGGCGATGCAACTTTTGTTACGGCTGAGCGACCCAAGCACTTCAGATCTTTTGGCAATGGTAAAAACGTTCGCCCGCAGCCATTTCAACTCGCCAAAATGTTCAGGTACGGCAGGGGTGAAGATGACCAGGGTATCTTCGCGCTCTTCAAGTTTTGGCGAAAGGGTCAGATCCTCGTTAAAATGGACAGGAATCCCCTCCGCTATCAACTCATCGGTTAATGGGGATGGGGTCTTGTCGTACCCCGCTACCCGTTTGCCTGCAAAGCTGAAATAGCGGGCAAGGGCGCTCATGCCGATTCCGCCGATTCCCAGCAGGTAAACATATTTTATTTTTTCAGTCTCGACCATAATTAACAAAGTTGAAAGTTGAAAGTTGAAAGTTGCCAACCATCACTTACTTATTAATGAAAGTATTACAGCCACAATATCCTTTGTCGCATTGGGCGTTCCCATCTCCCTCATTTTTACTGAGAATTCACTCAGACGTTGTTCGTCATTGACCAGTTTGAGCGCCTCCTCAACCAGCTTGTCCCCTACTTCAGCGTCTGTGATGAGCAGGGCTGCACCCCGGTCGGCAAGCGCCCGGGCATTCGCCGTCTGATGATCCTCCGCCACATTGGGCGATGGTACAAGTATGGAAGGCATTCCTAACTCGCAAAGTTCGCTGATGGTGCCTGCCCCAGCTCTTGAAATCACCAGATCCGCTGCCGCGAAAGCAAGGTCCATGCGCTGGATGAATTCCAAAAGATGAAGGTTCCCGGTAGGGTGATTATCAAGTTCCGCTTTTAGTTCCTGATAATAAATTTTGCCCGTTTGCCAGAGAAACTGCACACCGGAAGAGCGAATCAAATCGAGATTGGCACGAATACCATTGTTCAGGGAGCGGGCTCCCAGACTTCCGCCAATAACCAAAATAACTGGTTTCCCGCGTTCGAGTCCGAAAAACTTATAAGCCTCTTCCCTCTTTTCCGCGATTCCTCCCAACCCTTTGCGAATTGGATTCCCTGTAAAAACGATCTTCTCTTTCGGGAAAAACCGTTCCATATTTGGATAGGCAACACATATTTTGGTTGCCTTTTTGCCTAAAATCTTGTTGGTAACCCCAGCATAGGAGTTCTGCTCCTGCAAGAGTGTAGGAATGCCCATTTGTGCCGCAACTTTCAGTACAGGTCCGCTGGCATATCCACCAACCCCAATCACACAATCCGGCTTGAATTTTTTCACCACCGACCTGGCCTTCCACAAGGACATAAGCAACTTAGGCACAAACATCAGGTTGCGCCAGATCTCACCCCTGTGGAAACCGGCGACCGGCAGTCCAACGATCCGGAACCCCGCCGCGGGCACCTTCTCCATCTCCATCTTACCCAGCGCTCCGACGAAGAGGATCTCCGCATCCGGCAGCCGCAGTTTCAAACCCTCAGCAATGGAGAGTGCCGGGAAGATGTGCCCCCCGGTTCCGCCTCCGCTGATGATAAAACGATGGTTGTTCATATATTCAAGGTTCAAATTTTAATGTTCAATGTTTGACAACAATATTTCTTCTTCCGAAAAGTCATCGTCATCGCCTGCCTCTATCACATCATCCTGTTTAAACATTTCTGCCTGGTTCTCAGCGCTGATGCTCAGCAAAAAACCAAAAATAAATGCGGTAAATACCTGTGAAGTACCTCCCCAGCTTATCCAGGGAAGCGGCTGTCCGGTAACCGGAATGGCCCCCGAGGAGACACCCATGTTTACCAACGCCTGAAGCATCAGCATGGTCACGGCCCCGGTGGCGAGGTACAGTGGGAAAGTTCGTTTACAGGTTTTTATAATCATTAACCCCCTGGTGAGGATGATCAGATAGAGCAATACGATGAATGCAGCGAAGAAGAGGCCGTACTCTTCGACAATGATCGCGAAAACAAAATCGTTGTAGGCCGCGCTCATTCTGTTGCTGATATCCCCTTTGCCAACGCCAACACCAAAGAATCCACCGTTGTAGATGGCAATTTTGGCAAATTCGTCCTGAGTCAGACCCTCGTCCTGCTTGGGATCTGAGCCGCTGAAGTACCGGTCGATCCGATTGAACACCGTCTCGACCCTGGTTCCTTTGTAGACGATCTCAGGCAATTGCTTGCGCACAAGGAACAATGAAACCGCCAAAATCAATCCCACCAACACGGTTCCCCCCAGGTATCTTATGGGCATTTGCGCAACGAACATCATGACAAAGGCGGTCGACATCAACAATACCGCTGAAGAAAAATTTACCTTAAGCAGAAGGAGCCCCAACAGGCCCATGACGAGAAGGATTTTAAAGAAGGACTTTCTTCTTGATTCTTCACTCTCCCCGGTACTGGAAAGAATTCTTGCGACCCACATGATGACTGCCACCTTGGCCAACTCCGCGGGTTGAAAACTGAAAAATCCGAGTGGTATTGTACGACCTGAGCCCCTACCAATCAAAATTCCCAGCAATATGAAACCAACGGCAGCAATCAGCGCAAGATTTGCGTATTTGTTATACAATTTAATCCTAACGAATTTTAGCATCAGCAGGATAAACATGAACCCGATCATCTGAACGATCACCTGCCTGAAGATGTAAAAGGAGGTGTTGCCGTTGGACCGTCTGAAAGCAAGGGCCCCGGTAGAACTATAGACTACCAGAATAGATATGAATGACATCACGAAGATGACGATCCAAATCTTCTTGTCGCCCTTTAACCTGCTTATATAATCACTAAATTTCATTCCCCGTTCTATTGAAAACAATTGTTAAACTAATAGCTATTTCCCATCTTCTCCGCACTCAATTCGTTCTAGTCATCCCCTTCGTCCAAGTCGTCCTAGTCGTCCCAGTCGTCCCACCCTCTTCTTACAGATTCCTTACCGCTTCTTTAAACTGCCTTCCCCGGTCTTCATAATTTTTAAACAGATCGAAACTTGCGCAAGCCGGTGAAAGGAGAACAGAATCCCCTTTTGAAGCCAGAAAATAGGAGCTACGAACCGCCTCTTCCATGCTTTTTGTCTCCACCATTTCGATCCCTGTTGCCTGAAATGCAGCTTTGATTTTGCTGTTATCAACGCCAAGACAGACAATCGCTTTGACCTTTTCTTTGACAAGATCCATCAGTTGCGAATAATCGTTGCCCTTGTCGGTCCCGCCAACAATCCAGACCACATCCGTCGACATGCTTTCGAGGGCATACCAGACGGAGTTGACATTGGTTGCCTTGGAGTCGTTGATAAACTCAATTTCATGCACCCTCATGAACCTTTCCAACCGGTGCTCCACCCCCTGGAAGTCGCTCAGGCACTCCCTGATATCGTCCTTGCGAAGTTTCAGCACCATTCCGGATATTCCGGCAGCCATTGAGTTGTTCACGTTGTGTTTGCCTTGCAGTGCCAGTTCTAAAATTGTCATATCGAAAATATTATTGTATACATTTAATTTTATTTTGTCCCCTTCGACCCATCCTCCTTCAGTTAGCCGATGTCCGACAGAAAAGGGCAGCTTCATCGCCGGGAGGTTCCTTTTTGCCAGTTCTTCGGCAATGACCGGGTCGTCGTCGTTGTAGATGAAGAAATCTTCACTCGTTTGGTTTTGAACGATCCTGAATTTTGAATCGGTGTAGTTTTGCATCTCGTAGTTGTATCTGTCGAGATGATCAGGCGTAATGTTGGTAAGGATGGCGATATTGGCCCTGAAATCAAACATCCCGTCCAATTGGAAGCTGGAGATTTCGAGCACGTAATAATCAAAATCCACTTCCGCTACCTGCCGTGCAAAGCTCTTGCCGATGTTGCCTGCCAACCCAACCTTTAAACCGGCGCGCTTAAGCAGTTCATATGTCAGCAGGGTGGTAGTGGTCTTCCCGTTGCTGCCCGTGATACAAACGGTGGTAGCATTGGTGTACCTTCCTGCAAATTCAATTTCTGAAATCACCTGGACTCCCTTATCTACAAGAGACTTTATGATTGGGGCCTTATCCGGGATACCCGGACTCTTAACCACCAGGTCAGCGTTCAGAATCAATTCGGGTGTATGCTGGCGCTCTTCAAACAAAATACCATGCGCAACGAGATCGGCCTTGAAGTGGTCCTGAATGGCTCCCAAGTCCGAGACGAAAGTCTCAAACCCTTTGGCCACGGCGAGAATCGCGGCGCCAACGCCACTTTCGCCCCCACCCAGAACTACCAAACGCTTTTTATTCATCACTATCGTATTTTGAGTGTCGCAATGGTTAAAACGGAGAGAATAATCCCAACAATCCAGAAGCGGGTCACGATTTTTGCCTCAGGAAATCCCTTTTTCTGAAAATGATGGTGAAGCGGGGCCATCAGGAAGATCCTGCGTCCTTCTCCATATTTCTTTTTGGTGTATTTAAAGTAGCCGACCTGCATCATGACCGAGATGTTCTCGATCAGGAAAATACCGCACAACAGCGGGATCAGGATCTCCTTGCGGATGATAATGGCAAAAACCGCAAGAATTCCTCCCAGCGAAAGGCTGCCGGTATCTCCCATAAATACCTGGGCAGGATAGGAATTGTACCACAAAAATCCGATACATGCCCCAATAAACGCAGAGATAAAGACAGTAAGCTCACCGGTAAACGGGATGTACATGATGTTGAGGTATCCCGCGTAGATAAAGTTACCACTGAGGTAGGCAAAGACCCCGAGGGTGGTTCCGCTGATGGCGGAAACACCCGTCGCCAACCCATCCAGGCCATCCGTGAGATTTGCCCCGTTCGACACCGCTGTAATGATGAAAATGATGATCAGGGCATAGAGAAACCATACAACTTTGTCGGCATGTTTCCCGGTAAAACCAACCAGCCATTTGTAATCAAACTGGTGATCCTTGATAAATGGAAGTGTGGTTTCCGTCGATTTACGGTCGATGGTGACCTGTTTGTACTCCTTCTTCCCGGTTACGGCATTGATGACCGATTCTGTCTTCACCCGTCCGTTGGGAAGGTACACCTGGTCGCGGACGATCACACTGTCGTCGAAATAGAGTGTCCCGGCTACGATCAAACCAAGCATTACCTGCCCCATGATCTTAAATTTACCCGCCAACCCCTGCTTGTCTTTCAGAAAAACCTTGATGTAATCATCAATAAAACCAATCACACCCAGCCAAATGGTAGATATGATCATCAGGATGATGTAAACATTGTCGAGTTGGGCAAAAAGAAGTACCGGAATTAAGATGGAGGCCAATATGATGATACCTCCCATGGTTGGGGTCCCTTTCTTCTGCATCTGACCTTCCAGTCCGAGGTCACGGATCTCCTCACCAATCTGTTGTTTTTGCAACATTCGGATGATGCGTTTTCCCCAAATGGTCGAAATAAACAGTGCAGCAATCACTGCCATCGCGGATCGGAACGAGATGTATTCAAACATCCGGGCGCCGGGGATATCAAATTTTTCGAGATATCTGAATAGGTAATAGAGCATGGTCAGTTAAGTGTTGATGTGTTAAAAATTTCATTGACAATTTCACGGTCGTCAAAATGGTATTTTACTCCCTTAATCTCCTGGTAATCTTCGTGTCCTTTTCCGGCAATCAGGATGATATCACCCGGATGGGCCATCATGCAGGCAGTACGAATGGCCTCTTTCCTGTTGGTGATGGCCACTACCCTCGAACGCATGGATGCCGGCACACCTGCCATCATATCGGCAATGATCTGCTCGGGCTCTTCCGACCTCGGATTATCGGAGGTAAGGATGACACGGTCGCTGGCCTGGGCCGCTTCGGCCGCCATCTCCGGTCTCTTTGTTTTGTCGCGGTCGCCTCCGGCACCGACTACGCAGAACACCAGTTGATCTCCGGTCCTGGCCTCATTGATGGTCGAGAGGACATTTTTCAAAGCATCGGGGGTGTGGGCGTAGTCGACCACCGCAAAAAATCCTGCCGGGGAGCGAAATATCTCGAAACGTCCATCCACCGGTTTCAAAAGGCTCATCACCCGAAGTACCTCTTCGCTGTCTGACCCCAAAAGCATGGCAGAGGCGTAGACAGCCAACAGGTTGTATGCATTGAAATTGCCTGCGAAATGGTTCCAGAACTCTTTTCCGTTGATGTTCAAAAGCATCCCGTCAAAATGGCTTTCAACTACCCTGACTTTGAAGTCGGCCATGGTCCGGGCCGAGTAGGTATATTTTTTGGCCCTGCAGTTTTGCAGCATGACAAGGCCATTTTTGTCGTCGGCATTGGTCAGCGCAAAAGCATCGGCGGACAAATCATCGAAAAACCGCTTCTTGGCATTGCGGTATTCAATAAAGGTCTTGTGATAATCGAGGTGGTCGTGGGTCAGGTTACTGAAGATGGCGCCATCAAATGATATTCCCGCAATCCGTTGTTGATCAATGGCGTGCGAACTCACTTCCATGAAACAATGGGAGCATCCGGCAGCCACCATTTCTGCCATGACCGATTGAATCTGCACGGCGTCGGGCGTCGTATGGGTAGCGGAACTCTTCTTATCCCCGATGTAGTTGCATACCGTGGAGAAGAGCCCGCAAGTATGGCCCAATGCGGAAAACAAACGGTACAGGAGTGTTGCGGTAGTCGTTTTCCCGTTGGTACCCGTCACTCCTACGACTTTCATTTTATCGGAAGGATGATCGTAGAAATTGGCGGCGCACTTTCCCAGTGCTGATAAGCTGTCGTCGGAGAGGATCCAGGTTACCGAAGGATCTTGATTTTCAGGAAGAACAGAGCACAAAACAGCCGAAGCCCCTTTTTCAATGGCCATCGGGATGTATTGATGCCCGTCTGCATGTGTACCCGATGAGGCCACAAAGAGTGAAGCGCTGATCACCTTTCGTGAATCGAAAGCGATACCTGAGATCTCAACTCCCGTGTCTCCCACAATTTTTAAACCGGCAATGCCCGACAATACATTTTCAAGTCTCATCCTTATCCTAATGTTAACGTAATATTTTGTCCTCTTCTCATTGGATCACCCGCCCTTAATGACTGTGATTTCACCCTTCCAAATCCGCGCATCGACACACGCAATCCCGATTTTTCAAGTAGGTAAATGGCATCTGTCACCCCCATCCCTTTTACATTAGGTATGGTTCCGGGCTTGATCTCCCTGCTGGCAACAGCTACCCCATCATCTTCCCTGTTGGCCTCAACCCATTCATTCTTGTAAAAACTCCAGCCATTCATGATGCCCAAATCGTTCAGCACCCTGGCAATATCTTTTTTCCGTCCTGCCGCAAGTCCGGGAAAATCGCCGGGTATTTCCTTCCCGGGATATTTAAAATCAGCATCCTTGCCCAAATCATAGGCATAGACATAATCTGCTATCTGCTTGAAAACAGGGCCGGCAACCGATCCGCCATAATAATCACCAAGTGGGTGGTTGATCACCACGATGCATGAATATTTGGGTTCATCAGCCGGGAAATAGCCCACGAACGAAGCCTGGTAAACCTTGCTCCCTTTACGTCCATAACCTTCATTCCTGTTCGCCACTTGTGCCGTGCCGGTCTTTCCTGCTATTTTATAATGTGATGCCTGCAAAGCTTTCCCTGTTCCTCTCTCTATTACCCCTTCAAGCATGGCATGCGCTTGCCGCAGTGTGCTGTTGGAGCAAATGGAACGCTTAAGGGTTTTGGTACCAAAACTTTTGCGCACATCGCCCTCCTGAACGACCGCTTTGACCAACCGGGGATTCATCATGCAGCCATCGTTCGCAACGGCATTGTAAAATGTAAGGATTTGTATCGGCGTCAACCTCATCTCATAACCGTAGGATATCTGTATCAGACTAACCCCCGACCAGGATTTTTCGCCCGGATGGTTCAGGTAAGGCGCACTTTCGCCGCTGATGCCAACCTTAATCGGAACATCCAGTCCAAACTGATGGATCCTTTTGAAAAAATCATCCTCTTCACCGGCATAATTTTGAGTAACCAATTTGGCAACACCTATATTGGAAGAGACCTCGAAGGCACGTTTGGCAGTAATCTTGCCAAAACCGCCCTTCTTGTCATGATCCGAATCGGTCACTTTCCAGGTTGCTCCCCGGTTATTTAACTTCTTTATCCACACTCCATTGCCGGCATCCACAATGGTCGAGGTATCGATTTTCCCATCTTCTATCGCGGCCATCAGCGAGGCAAGTTTGAAGGTCGATCCAGGATCTGTAGAGCCTGCTGCGCCTAGGGCATAATTTTGGTATCCCTGGATAAGCGCTCCTCCGCTGTTTCTTCCATAATTTGAAATAGCCTTGATATCGCCGGTTTTTACCTCCATCAGAATGGCGGTACCATATTTTGCCCTGGTTTTTTCCAGCATCCTGCGAAGGGAATAGGATACCTGATCCTGCAGTTTCACATCGAGAGTGGTTATCAGGTCGCGGCCATCAATGGGTTCGTCCAGGTGAACGTCCATGGTACGGCCCGAAACATTCTCCTTCGCTGCCAGACCAGGTTCGCCTCTCAACTCCTCCTCGAACGACTCCTCGAGTCCAAATGCACCGACTTGTGCCGGAAGTCCTTCGTAAACCCCCTCTTTCATCTTTCCAAGCGTCCTGCTCTCGAGGTTTCCTAGCGGATAGATCCTTTCATAATCCTGTTCGGTAATAAGACCTCCCTTAAACTGGCCGTTCCGGAAGATTGGAAACCTCTTTATTCTCTGAAGTCCATCCCAATCAACCTTGTGGGAAGAGATCAAAAAATAGTGGTCCCCTTTCCGGTAAGCCTCCGTCAGCGCCCTACGGTAGGCCGATGCCGATTTGTCGCGGAAGAAACGGGAGAGCATCAAAGCAAGGGAATCGACATCGTGTGCAAAATATTTTTTCAGTGGCGGAACGCACAAATCCATTCTCAAACTGTAATGCGGAATGGAAGCTGCCAGCGGACTGCCATCAGCGGCACAAATGGTTCCGCGCCTGGCTTGCACCGTAATCTCGACAGACTGGAATATTTTGCTTTTCTCACTCCATTTTGGTGAGAATTGTATCTTAATCAACAAAACGAAGATCCAAAGGACAATCGCGATGATCGCAAAATAGACCATCTTAAACCTGTTCAATATGCCTTTTTTTATCTCCATTACTCTATTTTGTCCACATAAATTCTTCTTGGCGGAATCTTCGAAGTCTCGAGTCCGAGGTTGCTGTTTTTTATCCTGTCAAGAATCTCTGAAGGGCGTGTCAGTTTGATCACCTCTGCCGAAACCGCGATGGAATGCGCCCTAAGCTCCTTCACATCCCGCTCCATGGTATCCACCTCCCGTAACACCTTGGCCGTTTTGTACCTCACCGTAATGTTGGCCACCAACATCAGGAAGATGACGAAGAGCAAAAGCTTGTTCTTGACGAACAATTCGCTTTCGAAAAACTGACCATTCAGCAACTCGCCCAGGTTGAACTTTATTTTTTTCTTCGGCTCTTCCATCATGCAGTTTTTTGTGCAATGCGCAACCGGGCGCTTCTTGCTCTCGGATTCATTTGGGTCTCCTCCTCACCGGGAACAATCACCTTACGGGTAATCACCTCCAATGGCAAGTGATAATGACCATAAAAATCCTGCTCGCTCTTTCCGTCGATCCGGCCGGAACGCATGAAATTCTTCACCATGCGGTCTTCCAGTGAGTGATAGGAAATGACCACCAACCTTCCACCCGGATTCAGCAACTCCAGGGTACTTTCCAAAAATGTTTCCAAGGCCTGCATTTCGCCGTTCACCTCAATGCGCAAGGCCTGAAATACCTGGGCCAGGTATTTTTTCTCCACTTTAGCCGGTACGCAGCGTGATATAACGTTCAGAAACTGGGTGACCGTGACAATTTTATCGGCGCTCCTTGCCTGTCCGATCGTCTCGGAGAGGTTACGCCAATTCTGGATCTCACCGTACTCCCTGAACATCACACCCAATTTCTGGATTTCGTATTCATTGATCACCTTTACGGCATCCTTTTCGGCCGACCGGTTCATGCGCATATCCAACTTTCCGTCGAAACGGAAAGAGAAGCCGCGGTCGGACTGGTCAAAATCATGGGATGAAACTCCCAGATCGGCCAGAATACCATCGACTTTGGAGATGCCATGGTAACGCAAAAAATTTTTAAGGAATTTGAAGTTATGGTTGACGAAGATCAACCGTTCATCGTCGATGAGGTTCTGAAGCACATCCTCGTCCTGGTCGAAGGCGACCAGTTTACCACCTTGCAGCCTTTCGAGAATGAGGCGCGAATGTCCCCCTCCCCCGTAAGTAACATCCACATAGATGCCGTTGGGTTGCAGGTTCAATCCGTCTATGCTCTCTTTCAGCAAGACCGGGATGTGATATTCACTCATGCGACGAATGTTACGTTGTTAAAAATTATCCATTGGTCCACCAAGAAGCTCTTTGTACAACCTGGTATAATCTTCATCGCTAAGTCTTGATGCCAGATGCCTGGAAGGTTCCCAAAGCCTCATTCGCATCCCCTGTCCGGTAAATACCGCCTCTTTGGTGATGCCTGCATACTGAAGCATATCGTCCGGAATGTTCAGACGACCGTTTTCGGCCATCGTTACGGTTACAATTTCTTCGTAGTACCTCGACAACATTTTGCTGTGGATCGGATCATCCATGTTCAGCTTCTTCTTCAATCTTTCTACCTTTGTGAGCCAGGTAGCATGAGGATAAAGGTTCAAACAGGCGTCGTAAACGTCTTTTTCGACAACAAACAGCGGCTCGAGCGCGTCTCCCATCTCCTTTTTGAAAGGGGCCGGGAGGACGATACGACCTTTACCGTCAACGGTTGCACTGTATTTGTTCGAAAACGAGACCATCTTTACTTGACTTATCGGTATAGTTGGTAAAGATATAAATTATTACACTTCATGACAATATCTGACACTTTATTACACTAAACAATTTCTCAACAGGTTGTTAACAATTTTATCTGTTTTCATACGACCTACTGTTGATAACTTGTTGGTAACCAAAACTGATTTTCGTAAAGATCAGGGAGATGAGAAGTGGATAATGGGGTATCTTCGGGTTAATTACAAATTACAAATTACGAATTACAAATTAGCGACTAAGTGATGAGATAAGAGACAATTGCATAAATCATTCAATTATTTTTTGATGGTAGGAGTCAAATTCCAGTAGTCTAAAGTCGGTCACCATTGCTCGACCTATTCGTAATTCGTAATTTGTAATTCAATTTTTCATTCACCATGAAGGCATTAGTGCTTAAAGATCTCATCGCCGAAAAGAACAGCAAGCTTGCCGGTCGAATTCCGGGGTTTGTCTATGGCTTGCTGAACAGGCTGCTTCATGTCCGCGAACTCAACGAAATCATCTTCAGGTATGGCGATAAAAAAGGGATTGATTTTGTGGAGGCGAGTCTGGGTTATTTCGATGTCAGTTTTGATTTCCAGGGCACTGAAAAATTACCCAAAGAGGATCGCTACATCATAGCATCCAACCATCCACTGGGTGGATTTGACGGTTTGATCCTGATGAATGGGGTTACCAAATTTCTGGGTCCCTCCCTTTTCCTGGTAAGGGACGAGCTGACAAAAATTCCCCCATTGAAAGAGTTGTTTATCCCAATCAACAAATTTGGCAATCAGCGAAGTTCCATCAACCAGATCAATGCGGCTTATGAATCGGACAAGCAGGTACTGATATTCCCGGCAGGCCTTGCCTCGCGCAAAAAACGAGGGATCATTGCCGATCTTGAGTGGCACAAACATTTCATCCAGAAATCGGTCGAACACCAAAGGGATATCATTCCGGTGTTCATGAGCGGTCGTAACTCGGCGTTCTTCTACTGGTTTTCCAACTTCAGGAAATTCATCGGCATGAAATTCGGCATCGAAATGCTTTTACTTCCTGACGAGATGTTCAAACAACGGGGGAAAAGCTTTACCATCACCTTCGGAAAACCAATCCCCTGGCAAACTTTCGACCACACCAAAACGCCGACCGAGTGGGCGGAGGAGGTGAAGAAGATTGTGTATGGGCTTCCTGTTCAGTGAAAGAAGGAGTGACTGGGACGACTAGGACGAAGGGGAAGACTGGGATGACGGAGAGACAGGAGAAACAGCGAAGTTGAGAGTGGAGAGTTGAAAGTTGAGAGCGAAGAAATGAAACGGGGAAACGGAGAAGTTGAGAATGGAAAGTTGAAAGTGCCTGTGTGGGATCAGCATTTGAACGTCCTAAGCGTCCTAAATGTCCTGCGATACCTAAATGCAAAAATGACAAGATGAAACCGGTCCCTGAGCGAAGCAGAACCCGGGGAGAGGGCATGATCATTGACAACCGTCCGTGATAGCATATTGAGAAAAGGAAACACGATGTTTTCGGACGGAAGGTAGGTATGGCGGGAGATGAGAAGATGAGAATATAAAAAAAGGTAAAATTGAACAAGTCCCTGAGTTTGTCAAAAGGTCGGATGGTTAAAATATTCCAATGAGTCATTTTTGATCAATAAAGCTAATTATCCCCTTCCACTTCATGTAATTTGTGCAATTTGTGGTTGAGAGGGGTTTATTCTGAAAAATCTGCCACTAAGGCGTAGTTCTATTTGTGTCCATTTGTGCAATTTGTGGTTAGGCCGGAGCCTGATTTGTGTCTATCCGTGAAATTTGTGGTCAAATTATTGTTATTTTTGAGCCGAACTATTTACTTTTTTTAGATGAAGGAGATTATTCCTCCCGTTGCCAGGGAGTTGCTGGAGGCAGAACTTACTCCGGAGAAATTTCAAAGAAAGACGAACAAGGCCGATAACGAGATATATATCCTTACCTACTTTGATTCACCCAACCTCATGCGTGAGATTGGCCGGCTCAGGGAGCTGACCTTCAGATCGGCAGGAGGCGGCATCGGCGAAGAGCTCGACATCGACCAATACGATAACTCCGAGACACATCCATATAAGCAACTGATCGTTTGGGATCCTGCCAACAAGGAGATCCTGGGTGGGTATCGGTACATTCATTGCAGCGGGCTCGAAAAGGATGCCCATGGTGAAGTCCCGCTTGCTACCGCTCACCTTTTCAACTTTTCTGATGAATTTGTCTCCGATTACCTTCCTTCTGTCATCGAGTTGGGCCGCTCTTTTGTGCAGCCTGATTATCAGTCAACCAAAGTAGGATCAAAAGCGCTCTTCGCGCTCGATAACCTTTGGGATGGCTTGGGTGCACTGATGATTGACTATCCAGAGGTAAAGTATTTTTTTGGAAAGGTGACCATGTACACCCATTACAACAAGGAAGCACGTAACATGATCCTCCATTTTTTCAGCAAGTTTTTCTCTGATCCGGATCATCTGGTTTGGGCCAAAAAGCCAATGGATTACCAGCCTGATCAAAAGAAACTTGAGGAACTTTTTGGGGGCAAAGATTACGAAACAGCCTACAAAATTCTGTCACAGGAGGTGAGAAAGCTGGGCGAAAATATCCCTCCCCTGATCAATGCCTACATGAACCTGACTCCAAACATGCGCACATTTGGTACAGCCATCAGCGATGAATTTGGGGATGTGGAAGAGACGGGTATTATGCTAAGTATCGAAGACATTTACGACATCAAGATCGACCGTCACGTCTCCTCCTACCTGGAAGAGCTCGTCGAAAAAGAGGACAATCCCAAGATGCGCTTTCAATAAGCCCTTCCGTCTATTCCTTCGATGTAATTGATAAAAGAGGTATTGACCACTTTGTTTCCTCCCGGAGTTGGATAGTCGCCTGTAAAGTACCAGTCTCCCATATCATTCGGACAGGCAATGTGTAAACTCTCAACAGTCTGGTAAACAATTTCCACTTCCGCTTTGCAATCGGACGGTTTCAGTAACTGGGCTATTTTACCGGAGATATCCTCATCAGTAAATGGTTTGTAAATCTCCTTCACATAATTAACCATCTCCTCCTTGGGCAGACGTTGCTGATCCTTGCATTTGCGGTAAACTTCGTCGATGATCTTGGATTTCCCTGTCTCTCTCAGCAAGGCAATGGCCGCTTCGAATGCCACGAATTTACCCAGGATGGCCATGTCGATACCATAGCAATCAGGGTACCGGATTTGCGGAGCAGAGGATATGATGATAATTTTCTTTGGTTTCAGTCTGTCCAAACTCTTCAGGATACTCTGTTTCAGCGTAGTACCCCGAACGATGGAGTCATCAATAACTACCAGGGTATCCTTGTGGTTTTCCACCACGCCATAGGTCACATCATAGACATGGCCAACCAAATCATCCCGGCTGCTGTCGTCCGCGATGAAGGTGCGCATCTTCACATCTTTGATGGCAATTTTCTCCATTCTTGGTTGAACCGAAATGATCTCTCCAATCTCATCCTCCGTCATTTTATCTCCCAGGGCGTGAATTTTCTCCTTTTTCCACTTGAGCAGGGCTGACCGGATGCCCTCCATCATACCAAGGAAAGCCGTCTCGGCAGTATTGGGGATGAAGGAGAAAACGGTATGTTTCAGATCGTTGTTGATGGCTTTGAGAATAACTGGGGCCAACAGGAAACCCAATTTTTTACGCTCCTTATAAATATCCCTGTCAGACCCGCGGGAGAAATAGATCCGCTCGAAGGAGCATGAGCTTCTTTTTTGCGGCACCCGGACCAGCTCCTCTTTGTAGGTTCCATCCATTTTGATGATCAGGGCGTGACCCGGTTTTATTTCTGAAACGCTGTTCCAGCCAACATTCATGACTGTCTGGATAACAGGTCTTTCGGAGGCCACCACAACAACCTCGTCGTCGGCATAATAGAATGCCGGTCGAATCCCCCATGGGTCGCGCGCCACAAAGGCATCACCATGACCGATGATGCCACCAATGGTATACCCTCCGTCCCAGTCGCGGCTCGCCCTTTCGAGGACTTTCCGGATATCAATATTCTTCTCGATCAGTGAGGAGATTTCGGCATTGGCATAGCCTTCATTCTTGTATTGCCTGAAAAGCAATTCATTCTCCTCGTCGAGGAAATGGCCTACTTTTTCGAGTATGGTGACTGTATCGTTGAACCCTTTGGGAAACTGTCCAAGCCCTACCAAGAGGTTAAAAAGTTCATCTACATTGGTGAGGTTAAAATTGCCGGCCAGGACCAGGTTTCGTGAACGCCAGTTGTTCTGGCGCATAACCGGATGGGTCGACTCCACACTATTGCGGCCAAAAGTGCCGTATCTCAGGTGTCCTAAATAGAGTTCTCCTGCGAAAGGGAGGTTCGCCTTGGCCCAGGCCGCGTCAGGAAATGCCTGGGGATGTTGCTGCTGAGCATGGCTGAACTCTTTAAAAATCTTTACGAATACATCCCGTATTGGATTTGGATCTATGGAGCGGTGGCGGAAAATGTATTCCCTACCGGGAGATAAGCCGACCTTTACCCCAACAGCCCCGGCGCCGTCTTGTCCACGGTTGTGCTGTTTTTCCATCATCACGTAGAGCTTGTTGATCCGTATTGCCAGGTTCCGTATTTAAGCCGGTAGTACTCCAGCGGTTTTCGAAGCCTGATCAAGGCTATTCCACACTCGTGTTTGATTTCGTCGCTCATGCTCTATTTAATTTCTACTTGAACTACCGGACCCGGAAATGCGATCTCGTCGGAAACGATAAACGCGTTTGAAAAGCCGGCGGATAAACTTTTTAATACCTTCAATGCCTCACTCTTGCTCCTGAAATCACCTGCCCTCACAATAAAATCAGGCGATTTAAAAATCAGATAGACCCTGGTATCAGGATGCAGGGCGTTGAAATCGGCCCTGACTTTTTCGGCATGCGCCCTTGCCTGCACGCCCGATCCAAAGTACAACTGAAGTCGGTAACCCGGGAAGGTTCCTGTTTTTCTGCCCTGGTCGTATTGTTGCCGAAGAAGATCCGTAATTTCACTGCTGGCCTCTACGTTTAGCCGTTGCCAGATAAATGAGCCGTCTGTAATGGCAGGAGGCGGGGCGATTGGTCTTGCTGATTGAGCCTCTGTCCGGCAGGTGAATGCCACCAGAAATAAAAAAATCAATATGCCTGCTTTCCGTCCAATCGTTATCATATCACGGATAATTTGGCGCAAAGATAAGGAAAATCGATGGGGAAAAAATCTAAATATGCAATATATGTTTGAATTTACATGCCGTTCGATTCCCTGAGCGGAGCCGAAGGGAATCGACAAAATATGACATACTCCGGTCCCTGAGCGAAGCCGAAGGGTCTAAGGATTGAAGCAAATCTAATACGGATAAAGAAAAGACCTGTCTCCATCTTCTCCCTTCGGCTTCGCTCAGGGACCGGGTCTTTCTTTCATACAGTGATGTCCTTCGGCTCCGCTCAGCCATCACAAATCAAAGTCCTTCCCTGATTATAAAAATGGAAGAATTGATTCTAACTTTGCAGCCTCTCAGCTTCAGCGGAAGCTGAGACGATATTTGAAACAATGACGGAGAAAAAACTATATATCGAAACATACGGCTGCCAGATGAACGTAGCCGACAGTGAGGTTGTTGCTGCTGTAATGGGTGACCGTGGATTTATCGTGACCGATCAATACGCTGAAGCGGATACCATTCTGGTCAACACCTGCTCGGTGCGCGACAACGCCGAGAAGAAGATATGGAACAGGTTATCCTTCTTCAAAAGCCTGAAAAAGAAAAATCCGAAACTGGTCGTCGGACGGATCGGTTGCATGGCCGAACGCATTGGAGATGAACTGATCGAAAAAAAATCAGTCGACCTGGTTGCCGGACCCGATGCCTACCGGGACCTGCCCTATCTTTATGACAAAGCCCTGGCGGGGGAAAGCGCTGTTAATGTTGAGCTGACCATTAATGAGACGTACGATTCCATTATCCCGAAAAGGATCGGAGAAGAGCGAATTGCCGGCTTCGTATCAATTACCCGGGGATGTAACAATTTTTGCACCTACTGCATCGTTCCTTATACCCGTGGTCGGGAGCGTAGCCGCGATCCCAAAGATATCCTTAACGAGGTGAAAGCTCTGATGGAAAGCGGAACCAAGGAGGTGACGCTGCTGGGGCAGAATGTCAATTCCTATGTCTGGCATCCCGAAGCCACCCGCAAACCGGTTAAGTTTCATGATCTGCTGGAGATGGTGGCACAACTCTCTCCTTCCCTGCGAGTCAGGTTTACCACCTCGCATCCCAAAGACCTATCGGACAAACTATTAAAGAAGATAGTCGCCTATCCAAATATTTGCCGTCACATTCACCTGCCGGTTCAGTCGGGCAGTTCTGCCATTTTGAAAAAGATGAACAGAAAATATGACCGCGAATGGTACTTCGGTCGCATCCGGGCGATTCGTGAAGTCCTACCGGGATGTGGCATCACCACCGACATTTTTTGTGGCTTCTGTTCCGAAACCGAAGAGGACCATCACCAATCCCTTCAACTGATGGAAGAGGTACGGTTCGATACCTCCTTCATGTTCAAATTCTCCATGCGGCCCGGAACATATGCCGCCGACCACTTTGCCGACGATGTTCCGGAAGAGGTGAAATCCAGGCGTCTTGAGGAGATCATTCATCTGCAAAACCGGCTCTCGATGGAGAGTAACCGGGAAGATATTGGCAAAACCATGGAGGTGCTGACAGAGGGAACTTCCAAAAAGAAAAAAAGCGAATTTTTCGGACGCAGCTCGCAGAACAAAGTTGTAGTATTCCCCAACAATGGAATTGAAATCGGCGATTTTGTGCGGGTAAAAATTACCGGCTGCACGCAGACCACCCTGATTGGGGAGGTTGAAGGCAAGATTGAGGCACCGACGGAGTAGGGCTCAGGAAGGGGCGACTTGGAGAGGGGATGAATGAATGACGGAGAGACGGAAAGAAAGGATGACTGGGATGACTGGGATGACTGAAAGACGGAGAGACGAGTCAGACAAAGGAACTTGGAGATGCACCGGTTCCTGAGCGAAGCCGAAGGGGAACGGAGAGATGTCTGAATTGGAAAAATGATAAGCATTTGAGCGTCCTAAATGTCTTGCGGGTCCTGAGAGCAGAAGGTGTTATTTTATTGGTTTTGCACAGCAAAGTTGCACCTTCGCGAACCCAGCCACGCATCAGCGGCGATATTCGCTAGTCCCGTCAGGGATGACCAATTTTGTAGCCCGGGATGGAGCGTGCGGAATCCCGGGAATGTGAATAAATGATCCGCCACCGTCCGCGGTAGCATTTTTAAAGCTGCTATCAGATCGATCGGACGGAAAGGAGATAATTTAGGAAGGAGAATCAATATACAAGAAACAAACACTGATAATATGAACGAAAAAATCAAAGAATTCCGCGAATACCGCGCAAAAATGAATGAGAAGATCCTTGCCTCCGACAACAAGGTGATGAAACGGATCTACAACATCGACACCAATACCTACATGGAAGGGGCCCTTTCAACAAAGGTGAAGGAGATGATGGGATTGGTGAGCTCCATGGTGCTTCGTTGCGATGACTGTGTTAAGTACCACCTCGAAAAGTGCCACGAACAAGGGGTAACCACGGAGGAACTTTTCGAGATCTTCGCGGTTGCTAACCTGGTTGGTGGCACCATCGTCATTCCGCATACCCGCAGGGCCGTGGAATATTGGGAAGCGCTGAAAGAAATTACAAATTAAAGATTACAAATGAAGCCCCGAAATTCGTAATTTGTAATTTGTAATTAATTTATTATGAATATCTTGGAACTTCTTGCTCCTGCCAAAAACCTTGAATGCGGTATCGCGGCCATCCACCATGGCGCGGATGCCGTCTACATTGGTGCACCTAAATTCGGGGCAAGGGAGGCAGCTGGAAATTCAATAGAAGAGATTGAGAAGCTGGCTTCCGAAGCCCGCCTGTTCGGAGTCAAAACATACGTTGCCCTCAACACCATCCTCTACGACAACGAACTGGCGGAAGCCGAACGAATCATCCGGCAGGTATATGAGGCTGGTGCAGATGCACTGATCATTCAGGATATGGGCATCCTGGAGATGAATCTGCCACCCATCGCCCTTCATGCCAGTACCCAAGCCAACAACTTCACGGTAGATAAAATCAAATTTCTGGAAGCAGTCGGATTCAAAAGAGCCGTTTTGGCCAGGGAACTTTCGCTTCAACAAATTGAAGAGATTTCTGCACAGACCACCATCGAACTCGAGGCATTCGTGCACGGCTCCCTTTGCGTTTGCCTAAGCGGACAATGCTTCATGAGCCATTTAATTGGCGGCAGGAGCGCCAACCGGGGGGCTTGCGCCCAACCTTGCCGCAAAAAATATTCCCTGACAGATGCAACCGGGAAGAGTGTCTTCAGGGATAAACATCTTCTTTCGCTCAAAGACCTCAACCGTTCTCAATCAATTGGAGAACTGGTAGCAGCCGGGGTTCGCACATTCAAAATCGAGGGACGTCTGAAGGAGATCGATTACGTAAAAAACATAACAGCTTTCTATCGCCTGGAGCTTGACCGCTTTATGGATGGGAAAACGGAATTCGCCCCCTTATCCTTGGGGAAAACGACCATTTTTTTCACTCCGGATCCAGCCAAAACATTCCACAGGGGAGCCACCGACTATTTTATGCATGGGAGAAAAGATTCGGTAGCAGGAATAGATAGCCCCAAATCTATCGGCGAAGCAATTGGGGAAGTTGTGCGGGTTGGCAGGGACAACTTTCAACTTTCGGGAACTATTCTGCCCGGCAACAACGATGGTTTGACCTTTTTGAACCGACTGGGTAAGAGCGCAGGATTAAAAGTGAACCGGGTAGAAAATAAGATAATTTTCACCGACAGGATGAATGGACTATTTGTCGGGGCAGTGGTTTCCCGAAATTACGATCATGCCTTCCAGACGACCTTGGGCAAAAAAACAGCCGAACGGAAAATTCCTATAGCCCTGAGCCTTCTGGCAACCACCAATGGATTTGAACTGAAAACGGCAACAGGGATGGGAACCCTGGTCAGCTTTGCAGTAACAATGGATAAAATTCAGGCCAACGATCCAAAAAAATCGCATGAGAATATCCTGCGACAGCTGGCCAAATCGGGCGACACTCCCTTCCTGGTAAGTAACATTGATACAGGCGATAATGAACAGTATTTCTTTACCGCGCATCAGTTAAATGAGTTGCGCAGGGGCTTGCTGGAGCAACTGACTGCCAAATTGAGTGCAAAGAAGCCTTTTAAGCCACCTAAAATTGGACCATCAGACAAGCAAATAAATTTAAAATCAGACTTTACATACCTCTACCCTTCTGATTCTTTTCACTTTGAGAACAACATCAGCAACCGGCTGGCTATGCAATTCTATAGACGTCATGGACTTGAATTTCCTGAAATGGCTGTAGAAAAACGGGCGGTAACCGGTCGCTTTCAGGTAATGATTACCAAGCATTGCATCCAGCATGAACTTGGCTTCTGCAAGCGATTTGGAGGAACATTTCCGAATGAATTCGCTTTGCCTTTCTCACTGAAGGACGGGATTTCCGCTTTTGAACTGGAGTTTGATTGCAAAGTGTGCATGATGAGGGTGTTTAAAGAATGACTGAGAGACGGAATGAAAGGATGACTGGGACGAAGGGGAGAACGCTTAGAAGAAAAAGCCCAACTGAGTAATTGAGAGTTGAGAGTGGATAGTTGAAAGTGTCTGATTGTGATAGGCATTTGAGCGTCCTTAGCGTCCTAAATGTCCTGCGATTCGTGAGAATAGAAAGCGTTATTGCATTGATTTTGCACGACAATGTTGCACCTATACGAAACCAGCCGCATAAGTAACGCTATTTGTTAGTCCCGTCAGGGACGACCAATATTGTAACCCCGGGTGTAGCGAAGCAAAACCCGGGGGAAGGAGATGTCGCCTGAAAACCGTCTGCGAGCAAATGAGGAAAAAAGTTACCATTCATGTTCCAGACGGAAAGAGGTAAATCCAAGAAATTACATTTGCTGGATTTTCGTATTTTAGTGGCTGCAATCCAGAATGATACGAATTGCTAAACCTATTACTTGAAATCAATGGAACTGAATATCGACCTGATCCCAAAAAGAAAAAGATCAAATTTCACCCTCGCGATGGGGGCGATTACTATCATATTGTCTATCATCTACTTTACTCTCAGATTGCATGGTGACAAAGAAAAATCGAACCCTTTTTTACCTATGACGTTATATATGTTATTGTATGGGATCTTAGGCATTCTCAATGGATTGGGTTATTCTGTCGAAAAAATTTTTGGCTGCGCATATGTTCACATAGACGATGAACACATTGCCATCAAAACCGGGGTTTGGACAAAAGTAAGATCTTTAAGTTGGTGTCAGATAAAATCGCTCGAGTACAAAACAAATTGGTACAAAATCATTGATTTAAATGGTATTCCCTCGAAATTAGAATTATCAGACCTGGAATTTAAGAACCTAGTTGAAACCAGGGATGCCATCAATTTTATTGCTTCTGAAAAAGGAATACCAATCAATTAATGCATTCAGGAACTTCAAAATGAAGTAAGAAAATTACAAGCCAACAATGAATTTAAGAATTTGGTTGCCAATAGAAAAATTAAATTAGAACTGTGTAACAATCAGAAAATAATATTGTATACCAAAGAAATTGATTCATAATGAGAGACCCTGGTTCAAAAAAACAGGCATTGATTGAAGCCGACGATCAACTGTGCGATGTATTGGGAAGAAATATCGACTTGCTTCCAATTGTTTACAGGTTCGGCATCAGCTCCAACATGGGACAATCCACCCTGGAGGAGAATAGTCTGAACCATAAAATAGATTTGGATTTTTTATTAGCCGTTTTAAACACTTATCATTCAGGTAATTACTTTCCAAATACAGACTCCATTGATCTGGGGCTACTGACTGACTTTCTTACCAAAACACACCAGCACCTGAAACAGGTAACCATTCCTTTGTTAGGTAGTTTAATGCAAAGCCTAAAAATTAAATTACCCGATACCAAATTGACCATCACACTTGAACAATATTTAAATGACTATATTACCCGGTTGATGGACCATATTGAATTCGAGGAGAAATACATATTCCCTCTTGTTGGTTTACGCAACGGGAATAGAATGGGCAGCGAGGTAAAAACTTCAATATCCAAACTAAAAAAACTCTTTAGTCAACACAACAATGTTGAAACGGAAATCAGCGACCTGATCATGATCATTCTACAACACATACCTGAAAATACTGACATCCAGATATTTCACGACATTCTGCACACCCTGTCACATTTTGAAAAAGAGCAGGTCGATCATGCACGCTTCGAGGATAAGATACTCGTTCCAAGACTTTTGAAACTGTTTGGATCTAAATTCTAGCGAAATGCATTCCGGCAACTGCATCATCATTCATCCCTGGTCATTGGTTCAGATAGGCCTCACCAATATTCTTCAATCCTTAAAAGTTGATGTGGGTGCAGTTTATTCATTTTCTCCTGAGAATGAGATCATTCAAACATGGAATGACCTGATCGTCCTGATCGACACCACAAAGATTGAAATGATCCGCAAGCATTGTAAATCCTTTAAACGAAGAAATATTGCCCTCATTGGAATTCACGTTGATGACTCGCCCGTCCCGGATGATCCATTGTTGGACGAAATCCTGTATCCATCAGATACTCAGGGCATGATATTTAACAAGCTAAGACCATTTTCCAACTTTGGCAAAAACAAGCAACCTTCGCTTCACCTTTCAGACCGGGAAACAGCGGTTTTAAAGCTTGTGGCCACAGGATTCAGCAACAAACAGATCTCCGAAAAATTGTTTATCAGCATTCATACGGTCATCTCACACCGGAAACACATCACCGTTAAGTTGGGAGTAAAATCCATCTCAGGACTTACCCTCTATGCCGTACTGAACGACCTGATTGAATGACCATTTAAAATCACAACAAATAGGGATTGCGTACGGAATCTGAAGCCGGTTTATTTGTGTACACAAAAAAACCAATAAATATGTACACAAGAATAGTTCGTATCCAATTGCTTCTTCTCTCATTTACCTCCTTATCATTTGCATCAATAGCCCAGGACAGAATCTTCACCTATACCTACCAGAGCAATGTGCTCAACAAGGGACAACGTGAACTGGAGGTCTGGAATACACTCCGCCTTGGAAAACTGGATTTCTTTTCAAGGCTTGATCATCGCACCGAATTCGAAATCGGACTTGGGAAAAACCTTCAGACCTCCTTTTATCTAAACGTTACCTCCATTTCCCAGACAGTGACGGACGGGGCCCAGAAATCAATTTTAACCAACCATGAAATCGGCTTTTCGAATGAGTGGAAACTAAAATTGCTCGATCCGGTTGCAAATCCACTCGGATTGGCTTTGTACGGTGAATATGGCATCATGGGTAGCGAATATGAACTGGAAGGGAAAATTATAGTGGACAAAAAAATAAACAATCTCACCATTGCAGCCAATGGTTCGTTCGAAGTTGAATATGCACCGGAATATCAAAACAGTAATCTTAGTTGGGCGAAAGAGGGGAAAAACGATTTCAATCTCTCATTTGGCTTTGGGCTAGGCCGCGGTTTTCACCTGACCCAGGAGAACAATTTTAAGAATGTATTTTTTGACAACAAACTAGCGCACAGCGCACTATATTCTGGGATGGGAATGGCCTACATTCATGATAATTTTTGGGTCAATTTTACCTGTATGCCGCAAATTAAATCTTTTAAGGGTGAAAATTCAGGGAATTTAAACCTGGATGAATTTGAAAAAGTGCAGTTAAGATTACTCTTTTCCTATGCATTCTAAAAAACTATACCCCGCTGTGGTAATATTCCTATTATCCGGATTATTACTGGCTTGCAGCACCTCCCTATATGTCCCAAAGGGAAATACCATGGACTCTAAAGAAACAGTTGGTGCGTTGCAACAAGGAAGGAAAATATACATCAACAAATGCGGAAATTGTCATACCCTGTATCTTCCTGAAAAGTACAACACATCCCAATGGAGAACCCAAACCGAAAGAATGGCTGAAAAAGCCAAACTGAATCTACAAGAGAAAGAGTTAATCCTTAGATATTTAACGAAAGACGATTCTTCAAAATCACATTAACGGCCAATGCAAATGAAGAAATATATACTGATAGAGTAATATTTTGCATTCGACGGGGTTTCCTTTCCTCATTTTTATGAATTAACATGAAAATGAGCGAGCTATGGAAAATCAATATACTTTCAGAATTGGAATATCTATGGCAGGTGCAGTCTCTGCCGGCGCTTATACTGCCGGAGTGATGGATTACCTGCTCGAAGCGATGGAAAACTGGCAAAAAGCCAAAGATTTGGGCTTACCCGGTGTACCAAAGCACAATGTAGTCATTGAGGTCCTTACCGGTGCCTCTGCAGGGGGCATGACTGCCGTAATCACTGCGGCAGCCATTCAGAAGGAATTTCCGCATGTAAACGCAGGCAATTTTGATAAACATGCCGGTTCGTTGAACCCATTGTACGATTCGTGGGTCAATCTCACCGAAAGTTCCGAAAAGGACATGATGAGCCAGATGCTGGATGGCGACGACATTACCACTTCTCCTGAACTCAATCCCAAACAGGAGGTCCGTTCCCTGTTCAACTCTCTTTTCATCGAAAAAATTGCCAGGCGTACCCTCGACAACACGACAAAGGATCCGACCATCAAAAGGCCTTACTTTGCAGACAATTTTGAGCTTTTAACGACACTTACCAACCTCAGGGGATACAATTACGAACTTGAGTTTATCACTGCTACCGGGAAAAGGGAAGACCGGATGACCATGCACAAAGATTTGGTCCACTTTCAGCTCAATCCTTTGGGGACATATCAGGATGACGGAAAAATTCCTTTTCATTTTGATACACCCGACGGATTAAACAAAGATCTACTGGTTGATGCCGCCATTGCCACCGGTGCTTTCCCAGGGGGGTTGTCACCCCGCGTGGTGGTCAGGGACCCCAAATTTATCAATGACAATCACTTGTTGAAGATTACACACGGCAAAGTGAGTCTGGTCGACCCTTTGGATGATTACAATGCTGTATGCGTTGATGGAGGAGTGATCAACAATGAGCCATACGATCTTACCGAGACCATTATGACCGACCGCAGAAAGGTTGAGATCAGGCGATCAGCAGATAAGGAAAAGGC
>Ga0265297_10002644_pt1 | contig 35486 bp, 47 predicted proteins | sample Munlanlwell13791_FD_192502 | JGI IMG/M metagenome (GOLD analysis project Ga0265297, IMG submission 192502) | Leachate microbial communities from a municipal landfill in Southern Ontario, Canada - Leachate well 137-91 | ecosystem: Engineered > Solid waste > Landfill > Unclassified | place... | reverse complement strand
CCCCCCGTGGGTCCGAGCTTTCACGTCATTTGAAAAAAATCTAAGGGGGGAGCGTACACAATGGCAGGTCAAAAGGGGAAAAGCGGGGGCAAGAGAGAAGGATCAGGCCGTCCGAAGAAGCAATCCCCTCAGATAAGCGAGAGAGTCAAGCGTAATTACATCAAAGCGGCGAAACAACTTTCCGAAGAATATGGTGAATCTCTTGAAAAGGCTGTTTTACGCCTTGCCTATCTCAAGGACACCCAAGATACGGTAAAGATTGCAGTCTTGAAGGCTTACTCAGAGGCGTTGATCGTCAAGGAGTCAGTCCAGAATCTGGATGTAAAGAAGGAAATCATACAAGGGCCAGCGATTGGTTTACCGCCTCAAAGGCCGGACCCTGCAACACATATTCCTATCAATGAAACAGACAATAGCGAGGAAAAAGTCAAATGGCATTAAGCATAAAGAAAAAGGGAAACCGGATCATCGTCACAGGAACGACATCAACGGCTGTAACCATCACAGACAAAAACACAACCATTGACGGAATACTATGGGTTGATCCTTCTACTGCAGCTCACCTTGTAACTCTAAAGGATTTAGACGGCGATCTCCTGAGTCAATTCTATTGTGTGAACGCACACGTTCAGCAGCAGATTTGCGATGTCAATATGAACACAAACGGCATTGTCATTGATGACATGGACAGTGGAACGATATTGATCGTCTTGCAGGGTATCGGGGTTTAATGACCTTTGAATGGTATCCGCACCCTGGGCCACAGCTAGAGTTTTGCAGTAGAGGCGAGTTTGAAGTTTTATACGGTGGGGCGGCTGGTGGTGGCAAAAGCGACTGCCTTATCATGGAGGCCCTACGGGATATAGGACACCCGAGGTATCACGGCCTGATCCTCAGAAGGACGTTTCCGCAGTTACAAGAGATCATAGACCGGACGTGGTACTGGTATCCTAAGATGGGTGGAACCTACCTTGCGACTAAGCATAGGTGGGAATGGCCGAACGGGGCAAAGATCACACTCGGCCATATGCAGCATGAGGACGATAAGCACAACTACCAGGGGAAAGAGTTCCAGTTTTGCGGGTTCGATGAATTAACACAGTTCTCAAAAACGCAATATCTGTACCTTATCAGCCGTGTAAGGAGGGGTGACAGTGATCTTGGGTTGCGGTTCAGGTCTACAACAAACCCCGGCGGCGTGGGTCATACCTGGGTTAAAGAGCGCTTCATTGATATTGCGAAACCATATGAGACATATATTGACCCTGTTTCGGGAACATCACGTTGTTTTATACCGGCTAAAATTTACGATAATCCCACAATCATGCAAGCGGACCCTGAATATGTCAGGCGGCTTGAATCTCTGCCAGAAGTTGAAAAGATGCGCCTCCTCTATGGCGTGTGGGATGTATTCGAGGGCCAGGTATTTGTTGAACTCAGCCAAAGGGTTCATGGATGTCCCCCGTTTGAAGTCCCGAGAGAATGGGAGTTTTTTAGCTCATTCGATTGGGGTTACGCGAAACCTTATTCGGTTGGTTACTACGCGATTGATTTTGATGGGGTTCTATATCGCATTGGGGGCATTTATGGGTGCAAAGATGGGGATGAGGCGGATATCGGTGTCAGGGAAACACCGATTGAAGTAGCCAGGCACATGCTCGAGTATGAACAAAAAATGCACTTTCCCAAGATGCGCTTCAGAGTAGCCGACCCTGCATGTTGGAGCAAGACCCGGAACAAGGAGGGAGTTGTAGGGCCTTCCGTTGTAGAGGACATGGCTAAAGAGGGACTTTTCTTTCTGAAGGCTGACAACAATAGAATCCTTGGGAAAATGCAATGTCACACACGGCTGATGATGGAAGAAGAGATCGACCTGGAAACCGGGGAGGTTGTTTCAGAGCATCCACGGTTCCAATGCTTCAATGGTGACAAGCATTTTTGGAGGACAGTACCAAATCTCAGGCAAAACGAAAACAACCCTGAAGATGTTGACACAGATCAGGAGGACCACATTTACGATGAGTGGCGATACGCTTGCATGAGCAGGCCTATCATACCGAAGAAAAAAGATCAAATCCCTGCCGGAACCTTTGCAGCAGAACGGCGGCGCTTGATACGTGCGAAAGAATATTCACAGCGCCATGGCGTTTCATTAGCTTCTGCATATCAAAGGGTGAGGTAATTGGCAAGGATACCGAAAGAACAATACGAAAAACAAAAGGAATGGGAAAGCAAGATCCACAGAGCTAAGAAGGTCCGAGAGGATTGGAAGAAACTGTTTAAGGTCGATCTTGCCAAGGACTACTTTGACGGCAAACAGAATCCAGGCTATCCCAACGAAGAATGGATTACGATTAACAAGGTCTACTCTCACATCCAGTCACAACTCCCCACCCTCTACAGCAATGACCCATACGTCTACGTTAAACTGAAAAAGAGCTATTCCCCCGATCCCCTTATGATTGCCTTATATGACCAGAAGGGGAAGACCAGATCAGGGATGCTCAACTACATGAAAGACGAACTTGGATTGAAACCCAAGACCAGGCTTGCAATCCAGGATGCCATGTTTGCGTATGGTGTTGTCAAGGTCTTTTTCAGCAATGAGATGAAGGAAAACCCTGACGCTGGCCGGCCTATTTTTGACGAAGATGGCGACATGCCGTTAATTGACGATCAGGGGCAACCTTTGATCGAGCCTGAAGAAATACCGATAAACGAGCGTTACAACATAGCCCGTATTCATCCTGATGACTTTCTATGGGATGAGGACGCAGGGCCGCTACAGGATGACTGGAACTGGCTAGCCCACAGGGTAAGGGTTCCTTATTCTGAGGCGTTGAAGGATAAGCGATTTTCCCGAAAGGCACTCTCCAAGCTGGAAGGCAAAGGTGAGAGCCTTGACGATGAGCAACAGGCCAGGGAAGACAGAAAAAAGGGTGGTGATGTTCGGGGGAGATCCGAAACCGATACGGACGGCAAAAAGAAGGGTGTACCTCAAAAGGATCAGATTGTCACCTATTGGGAGATCACACACCTAAAGACAAATCGTTGGACTGTGATAGCTGAAGGCGGTGAGGTTCCCTTGGTAGACAATGAACCATTGCCTCCTGGTACAGAAGATCATGCTTTTGCGATTCTCAGATTCACCCTACGGGACGATAGCCCGTATCCCATCCCGCCCGTGTCACAGATGATTGATCTATGCAGGGAAAAGAACCTTCTTAGATCCAGGATGGTTACACACAGGAAGCGGTTTAACAGAAAGTATGAAGTCTTTGACATGGGCCTTTCTGATGAAACGGAAGCCTCGAAACTGGAATCCGGCGAAGATGGGACGTTTATCAGAAAGAAGACTCCCGAGCAAGTTGTCTACCCTATACAAGATGCCCCACTAGACCAGCAAACAACAGTCATCGAAAACTCGATGATTGACCGTGATCTTATCGAGGTGGGCGGCGGCACTACTGATGAGGCGCGAGGGATTGCCGGGGCTGATTCGGCTACCCAGGCCGGGATCATGGACAAGCGGCTGGAGATCAAGGAGGGAGACAGAATCAGCATCGTTATTGATTTCGTGGTCGATATCTTCCGCAAGCTTGACATGCTGGTACAGGCCCATATCACAAGAGATGAGGCTGTAAAGGTAACAGGGCCGCAAGGTGAATACTGGCAGTTAGTTAAGGCTTCTGATTACGACCAGATAGAAGGGGAATACGAATATAGCGTAAATGTTGGGTCCACCCTTCCAAGGTTGCCAGAAGTGGAACGTAATTCCTGGTTGGCCTTCATGGGGCTTCTGGCTTCATTCCCTCACTTGCTGCTTTCAAAGCGTTTCATTCGGAAAATGGCAGAGCTTCACCACCTTGACGATGAAGCTATGATTGATGAGTTGATCGGGATCGGTAAACAAATTATGGCAGGACAGATGCCTATGCCTGGGGGTGTTGGGTCACAACCGGGAGTCGGTGAGACAAGACCCGTTAGTGCGGTTGGTGGTCAACAGGGTGGCATGATGGCAGCTATGGGAGGCAACAATGGGATGTAGCAAAGGAAAAGGCGGCAAAAAAGGCAAGGGTGGAAAAGGGGGAAAATAATGCCTCTGTATGATTACGAATGCACATGCGGCGAGATAGGGGAATTTATAACCCGTATTGGTGATATGCAAAAATGCCCTCATTGTGGGGCTGAAATGAAGCGGGTTATATCTGCCGTAAACATCAACATCGGTGTTCATGCTGCTGGATATTATGATGAAACCCTTGAATCCTATGTCACCAGTAACCGTCACAGGAGGGAGTTATGCCGAGAGAGGGGCGTAACTCCCTACGGGGATACACCTAAACCAAATGGCGAGGCTTGGGTATGAAAATATGCGATAGGTGCTTCAAGCGCGACGGTAGCGCGACCCCTGCTGAGTATCCGTTACAACTGTCAATTTCTGAGATTTACGACCTGTGTAAAAGCTGTATAACCGAAATCAAACAGCATGTGGAGAATCCAGATGGAAGACAGGGACATCCTAAACGAATTAAAAAAGATTGACGCTAACGCTTATCGTCATATTGTTGGACTTATAAAAGCGATATTGGCGAAAGGAAAGTAATTAGGCGCTTTATCCCCTAAAAATAAATCTCAGGTACAGCAGAAAGCTCTCCCTGCAAAACAGTGGAGGGCTTTTTTTATGGAACAAACGCAAGACCCAGTGACCACTGAATCAGGACAAGTGGATGCTGGAACTGATGCAAGTCAGACAACCAGCGAGGCCCCTGTAAGTGGAGATGGACAATCAAGCGGAGCGGAAACAGGCAAAGGCGAAGGGACAACCTCAACAGGCCCCGGAACCCAGGAAGATTCATTTTTTGACCCGAAAGAATTAGATCCGGCGCTTATCCCTGCATACAAGCAAATGCAGTCTGCATTTACAAAGAAGATGCAGGGGATTTCAAGCAACAAACAGAAGATTGAAGCCTTTGAAATCTTCGAGCGTGATCCTGTTGGAACAATGCAGCAGATAGCCAAACAGTATGGTTACGACTTTGTGCGACCCGGTGAGCAAACTCAACAGAAACAGCAAACGGAAAATTGGGAACCTCAGACATGGGATGATGTTTTTTCACGCGCAAAGGACATGGCAAAGGCTGAGATTATGAAGGAGATGGCTCCGGTCTTTGACGAGTTCAGGAACGTCAAAAAGAGCAACATCGAAAAGCAACTGGCTGAAATAGACCCCACCTGGCAACAGTATGAGGATGAAATGAAGGTCACACTTCAAGAGCATCCTTCTCTTGCCAAAGATCCGGTCAAGCTCTATCGGCTGTCTGTTCCCGAGGATGTGTTGATGTCAAAGGCTACACAGAACGCACTAAAGAAGCTGCAAGACAAGGCGAACGCCGGACAGGTCAAGGGTTATTCAACAACGACACAAAAACATAAGGTCGATTTCGACCGCAACATGACATTCTCCGAAGCTGTTGAGGCTGCGAGGGCGAGGCTTGCGGAACAAGGGATCAGACCTCTATAGGAGATTTAAATGGCAACAATAGGAGATAGTACATCCTCACCAAGTACCAATACTATTTATTATGATTCGCTGCTGACTACCACGCTGGCGGCGTATCGCAAAACTCTGGTCGACAATATTTTCAAAGACAGTGCTTTCTTGGCCTATCTTCGACAGGTCGGGGCTGTCCGTAAACAGGACGGAGGGGAGCGGATTGCACAGCCCCTCATGTACGGGACGAACAGCACGGTCAAAACCGTGGGTGGCTACGAAATACTTGATACCACACCCCAAGAAGGACTGACCACAGCCTTTTATCCATGGGCCGAGATTGCAGGGACCATTTCCATTTCCAGGAAAGAGGAACGGCAAAACTCCGGCGAGGGGAGGCTCATCAATCTGCTTGAGGCCAAGATCAAACAGGCTGAAATGTCCATGCGTGAAAAACTCAACATGGACCTCATCGGCGGGACCGTTTCAAGCTCTACTTTCGTGCCTGAAACGTCAGCCGGAGGGAATTATGGTCTTTTGCCTCTTGGGTATTTTTTCAGGAAATTGAACGCTACAGACCCGACCACGGGCGGGACGGTCGGAAACATTGCAGGAGCCACATATTCATGGTGGAGACATCATACCTCAGCTTGTGACGGTAACGCTGACACTGGCAACTCTTTTTCTATCAGCACATCTACCTGGGCTATTTTAAAGTTCGCCATGAAGCGGATGTATGACTACTGCTCAAGGGGTTCTGGTGGGTCGCCTGATTTGGTGGTGATGAACCAGGCTGCGTATGAGTCCTACGAATCCGCGCTTGATGCCAATATCCGTTACACCAACACCAAGATGGCTGACCTTGGGTTTGACAACATCAAACTCCGAGGGGCCACCTGTATTTGGGATGAGTATGTACCTGACCTGGATAACGGATACCTTGCCGGCAATGCCTCCTGGGATGACGGAACGATCTTTTTTATCAATACCAAGTTCTACGAATTGGTGATTGATTCACAGACCGATATCGTTACAACTCCATTTGTGGAGCCGGAAAACCAGTTGGCAAAAACGGCAAAGATTTTGTTCATGGGTAACGCTGCTGTCAGTAACATGCGGAAACATGGTGTCATGTATGACGTGGCTGATTCATTGACCTCTTAGTAATTGCCTAACAAAACGGGGGGCTTGATAGGGAAGTCTCCGTCAGTAACAACAAAGGAGACGTAAAATGCTTTTTCAGAGAATCAACAGAACCAACCCAGAGAAAATTTTTATTGTTGTTTACAATTCATACTCCACTGCGAGTCTGACCAATGGGCAGGCCGTTATGTGGGATTATGCCACTGATCATAACGGTGTGTCCGTAACCAAACCGACCTCCCTAAATTCTCAGTATGGTGGGCGGAACATAGCCGGTGTTGCGGCTGAAACAATTGCGGCCGGTGCTTATGGACTGGTGCAGGTGTGGGGTTATCATTCGGCTGTTCGTGTTCGGACCATGACCACCACTGGAACTACCCCTGTAAAGGTGCTGGCTGTTGCAGCTGGTACGCCTTTGTGTGCGGCCTATGCTGCGGCCTTTTGCCTGGAGTCCTTCAGTTCGGCCTCTACTTCGTTTCTGGTGAAAGATGTCGGGTTTGCTTTGGCGGCGCAAGCGTCCTACACAACGAAGGCGATTGCGGCTTTTATAAAGGCTCTTTAATTAACACAGGGGAGGGGGGACCCTCCCCATTTATCCGATAGGGGGGATATATGGAATACAGCAAGGACGGAGCGTTTAATGATCCAGTTTTAAGATGTGACTCATGTGCAACATTAGTATTTAAAGAAGATTTATTGAAAGTCGGATCTTGCATCAATTGTGGAAGTCGCAAGGTTCGCAACGTGCAGATTATAAAGCCCGAGGAAATGAACACAATGAAACACAGGAATGTTGATCCTGATTTTATTGCACTATTTGAAGAAGTGGAGGTGGGCGAATGAAAAATGTCTGCATTGGGATTCCCTGCTATTCAAGCGTTGCACATGAAACATTAGAGGATTACATGAGGTTTGCTTATCACTTGGGCCGGAGGATGCCTGAGTATAATTTCTTTTTAGCAATAAAGCCCAAGAGCGAACAGTTCCGGGCCAGGAACGCCATTGTAACTGCGGCAATGCAAATGAATTGCGACTATCTTTTTATGATCGATGACGACCATGTGATTGACTGGAAAGATACGCAAGGACCGAACAGCCGGTATGATTTCTTGAGCAAACTGATTTCCCACATGGAAGACGACCCAAAGATAGGCATTGCGGGGGCATTGTATTACCATCGTGGTGGTGATTGCCTGCCAGTGGTAATGAAAGAGGGGAAAGATGGTGGCTACTACTACATGAGGGACGATGAGATTACCCACGGCCTGCAAGAAGTAGCTGTACAGGGTGGCGGGGCTATGCTATGCCGGATGGATACACTCTTGAGGATACAGCAACCCATCTTTGAACCTGAGTTTAAATACGGAACAGACATCCAGGTTTGTCAGAAAGTCCGTGACGCTGGTTTTAGGGTCATGTGCGATACGTCAATCGTTTTGGGCCATGTTCTCAATAGGCGCGAGATAGTAACGCCTGAGACAAGAACACGGATCATGGCAGAATCGTCAAGCGGTGGCGGCGACCGGAGCCAGTTTGACTATGTGTGGCAGACATCCTCTGCGTACCATATGTTTTATCTGGATGCGCTTGAGCATCTTGGATTTAATACGATGGAAGATGTCACAAGCCTTGCGATGCAATACGAAAAGATGGCCCACGATTTTCCTGGGAGAGATGGTGACTTAGAAGAATACTACAGGACCAGGGGTAAAACGCAACTTGCGCGTCAGGTGTGGTTTCACGGTAGTAAGACCGGAATAAGCAATGACGGTCTAATATTGTCATTGTTTGGTGATGGGTCAAAATTGCTTTATGGTCTTGATTGGGCTTGCGGGTCATCCCCGGTAGGTTTTGAGCTGGCCTTGAGAGGCCACAAGATGGACTTTGTTGATGTTGACGGCGGCGGCGCGTATGAGTTTGTAAAGTGGAGAGCAAAGAAAAGGGACATCGAAAAGCGGTGTGGATGGGAGATTGCAGGACCGTATGATTTTATCCTTGCAATGGACGCGCTTGAGCATTTCCCAGATGCCACGGAAAAGGCAAAGATGTTGTGTTCGCTTCTGAAGGAAAACGGTGTTTTGATGACCAATTATTTTATGCTCAACGATGTTGAGAATGTGGAACATATATCTATGGATAGGGAGTCGGTCCAAAAGGCCATGGTTGAGTCAGGAGTTTACCCTGTAAACCAAGTTTTATGGGTCAAAAGGAATTTGGGGTTTATGGACAAAAAGGAGTGACGCAAATGAGCGGCATACAAAAACGAACTGTTTATTATGTGATATGGAATAAAATGATCAGATTTTTCGATTGGGCGCATTGCATAACATCTGTTGGTGTTATGGCTGAACCATTTATGGCGAACCAGCGAACACAATCGGGATGCGCGCCAGACGACTTTAACTTCGAGGACGACTGCACCAGAATTGACGAAATGGTGAACCTGGACCAGGGATCTTTCAATCAAAAGATTTCCTGTGATGAATCCATGCCGACAGTCGGCGGTTTGATGATGCCGAGGGTAGGGCCGTAACGTCACACCTATGGGGGATTGCGGGGTGGTCCCGTTCGGTGTGCCCTATCCACACCGACCCCCACCAATCGGATCAATATGAATACACTAGAAACCCATGTCCTTGAATTGATCGGTGAGGATACGGCTAACCCTGATGTCTTCTCTGAAGGGTCTGACGATATGGACCAGATCAGGGCCAGCATAAACGATGCTATTCAAGAAATATCCATGCTTACGGGCGCATACAAGCAGACGTATATTTTGCCCCTTCGAGAAGATCGGTCTTTTTATCGGATTGGTTTAACTCGGGGTGAAGTTGCCTGGATAACGGATGCCTGGTTGACGGTACAAAACCGAAGGCTTGAGCAAACCGACTTGACGCGCCTGAATGAATTTAATCCACGGTGGCTATTCAATACCGGGACACCTGAAGCGTATTTTCCAATCGGTACTAACTGGATAGGGTTTTGGCCTTATCCTGTATCAGATGGAAGCATTGTTGAGTTGACGATGTGTGTTATCCCTGATCGGTACGAGGAAGACACAGACAGGGTAAAGCTTAGGAATGACTTTCATTGGGCGGCTGTCCACTTGGCCGTGTCCGAGTTTTGGGCCTCGCGGGGTGATGCAAAGAGCGCAAACAGAGAACTTGAAAAGTATCTTGAATGGCTCGGCATACAAACAGGGTATCAGTCTAGTAATGAAAGCCCGACATATTACAGGTCATCTAAAGCGCCTTGGCCGAAGGGTACAGGATGAACTACTCTACACAGTTAAAACGAATCAGAATGTTATTGAGAGATCCAGACGGTAACATATGGTCTGATACGGAACTCAAGCGACTATTCAATGACGAGCAGTTATACCTACAGCACCAAACATCCATTCTCGAAAAGATTCAACCTGTCCGTGTCCCGCCTCAATATCTGATGTCATATCTCTATGATTGGGAATGGCAGTATGAAGATGAGGGGAAAAAATACCAGGCCCTTCAATATTACCATCAATCAAATACCGTAATCGCTCACAGGTGGGAATCGTATGTTTCGGGCGGGATTAATGTCACAGAAAGCTCAAACGGTGAGATATTCATTCATCCGTGGGAAGCATGGTACGCTGATACCATTGGTGCGCTTGTTCCTATCCCATTTCCTGCCGACTTTTACAAGGCAAAATTCGTGGCATGGGATAGGGAGCCAATAGACTACAAACCCATAAAAGAGATCCAGGAGGATCAATCTTGGGCCACAAGATCGGGCAAGGTGCAATACTACACAAGATTCGATGATCTAAGCAATGAGATGATCCTTTATCCTTTGCCTGCTGATCCTGTCTTCGATGACATAGAAGGGGACGCTTTGACAGGGCTTATAATGTCAGATGATGATAACACGGAAGACTCTGAATATGGGCTTATCCTTGTTGAAACAGGATATGAAACCATTTCAAACTATGGTATTGCGACCGATACCGTGAAGGCTGACGACAACCTGTTGATCGTCTATGATTGCATACCGACTGATATATCTGATGATGACCAGGAAAGCGACTTTCCTATCTTCATGCGGAAATATATTCAATATGGCGTGTTGGAAAGGGCTTTTGCGGCCAATACGGACGGCAACATTGAATCACTTAGGGACTATTGGGCTAGTAGAAAAAAGATCGGCCTTGAAGCAATAAAACGCCTCAAGTGGACAAAGAAAACTGACCGGGATTACTGCCTGAAGACAAAAGGCGCACCTGGATTTAGAACGACACGGCAACCTAGACTCCCTGACGAATATCCGGCGGTATGGTAATGAGTGGCATATTATTTAAACCTAATGGATCACTTGACCTGTCCTCTGACCCTACAGAGATCCCGGACGATGGCCTTTCTAGGTGCAAGAATATTAGGCTTGACCATGCCGGGAAGGTGGTTACAAGGGACGGTTCAACAAAACTTAATGCAACTGCCTTGGATGCTTTTGTTGACCACATTACTATCCAGGGTGGCGATAGATATTCATTCTCAGGTGGCAAGTTATATAAAAACGAGTCCTCATTAGGAAATGTTGACGGGACAGCCGGATGGACATCTATCCAATACAATGCCTACAATTCTGAGGATTACAATATTTACGCCACAAATGGGAGCGATAGCATTAGGATTCAGGACGATGAGATAGACGAGTGTGGTATGGCGGCTCCATCGGCTGCATGCACGATAAAGGCGGGTCCAAGCGGTAATCTATCAGGGTACACAGGCGCAAAATACTCTTATTTAAGGAAAGAAGGTACGACCCTTGTATCCGAATCTGATTTGTCTCCAGCAGTTTCTAACACGGTGAATTTAAGCAGCAATGTTTTGATGATATCCGGTGTCACTAAACCTAGCGACACACAGGTAACACATATCAGATTTTATAGAAATTCTGGTGGTGGGACAACCTATTATCCGATGTCCTCTTTAGATTTGGATGTGACAGAAACCTATGATTTTTCGTACATGCACGATTGGGAGGAAGATGATTATATTTCTGGTGACGGATATAAATTCACCCATACAGATTCAACTAATTCCTCAGAGGACACAAAATCATGGGAAGATGAGTATGACATTGAAAACGCTGTTGATGATGAAACATTTCTGAACTCATCCCATGAATTTAGTGATAGCACCATAACGATTTGGGTAGACATTTCAGACGCAAACCTTGGAACAGTGAGCGAATCGACCGCTCACGATAGATTACCGGCAGGCACATCATACCTTGCAGGCCCAAACTACAACGGTTATTGTTTCGCCATTGTGGACAATAAGCTTTATTACTGCTTGGCAAAAAGGCCGGAATACTGGCCCGTAACATATTACATAGAGGTATCCCCTCCACAATACCCTGGAAAGTGCCTGATATTCTATAATGGGCAGCCATATTATTTTACAACAACTCATATTTATCTAATCCAGGGTACAGGGCATAATTCATTTTTCCCGATGCCGATGCCTTATGTTACGGGCGTTACAAACAAGAGCGCCGCATGCGTTGTACCTGGTGCTGGAATAGCTCACCTTGCAAATGACGGCCTATATTTCTTTGATGGTGCAAGCGACACAAAACTGAGCCTGTTTAATTTCGAGGCGATATTCAGGGGTGAAACTGTTCGGGGTGTCCCTGGTGTATCGTCTCTCTCTACTGCCTGGATGATCCTTTGGCATGACAGGCTTTACGTTGGATATGCCTCTGATGGGTATGATTACCCAACGAATTGCATTGTCCTAAACATGAGTACAAAACGGGCAACATATTATAATTGGAATGATATTCAAATATCTGCGGTCTGCATAGACAATACGAACGATTGGCTGATTGCAGGAGATAGTGATGGGTACGTTTGGAGGCTGGAAAATTCAGACGCGACAACCGATAACGGAACCGCGATTGATTGGGATCTACAGACGAAAGAATTTACATTGCAGACAAGAGCGCATTTTCCGAGATGGGTAAAATATGATATTGACGCTTCAGACAGTTCTTGCACGGCAACGGGTGAACTATATCTTGATGATGAGGTTAAGCAGTCACATTCAATAACAGGGAACAGGAACACCAAAAGGCGTCTTGTCACTTCCTGTAATGGTGAAAGGCTATCCCATAGGATTTATGGATCAGGCGTGGTGAAAATATATGCAATCGAAAGTGAATGACATAGAGGTTATCCCATACCTGTGCGTTGATGGAAACTGGAACATGAATGATTCCATCATTGAATGGTGCTGGTTCCAGATGGTTCGAGATAACACAGTCCGGAGGGTCTTCAATGAAAAAGAGGTAGTTTGCTTGCAAGGGTTTATTGATTTCATAAGATCAAGAAACTCTTTTGTTGTCTTCACGGATAAGCCCGTTGGCATGGCGTGGCTCGATCCTTTCAATATGGGTTCTGTGTGGGCCAATTTCTGCGTATTCTCTCATGCCTGGGGAAGGCTTGCGGTAGAGATTGGCAAAAAGACCCTTGCTTATTGGTACGGCCTTGAGATCAAGCCGGGGGAGCCACTGTTTAGGTCTATTGCCGGCATAACACCGAGTAACAATGTCCCTGCACTAAGATATATTAGATTGCTTGATGGAAAGATCATCGGTCGGATACCGGATGCAATATATGATGCGTATGAAGATAGGGCGGTTGACGCTGTAATAAGTTATTTTGAAAGGGGTTAAGAGATGGGAAAAGGCTCAACTAGCATGGAAAGCACAGGCAAGAATATGGCCCTTGCTCAAGCTATGGTAGGGATGAAAGATTGGAAGATGCGGAAACCGCTTCTCGAGAACGTGATAAACAGAAGCAACGAGTTTCTGACTACGGGCGATATCAGCAATTCCATGTATTTTGACCCTGTCCACAATGCTGTATCGAATCAACTCAGGATCGCTCAAAACAATGCCTTGGAGAATATGCCTGTTGGTGGCGGGTTATATGAGGAATTAAATAATCAATACCTACAAGGGGCGCAATCCATAATAGACCAGGTTATTATGAAAGAGTATCAGGACGCACTTGCCCTTGCCAGTCCTGGGGTGACTTTCGCGTTGCAGGGTCTTGGCAATGCCGGGAATCAACTTGCAGGGCTATCAGGGGCGCAAGCGAACAGGGCGGCGGCTGAAGGGCAAAACTACGCTGCAATCGGTGAAGGTGTTGAAAGCTTGGGTTCTGCTGGTTCGGCCTGTTGCTTTATCTTCATCGCGGCGCATGGCTATCTGCATCCTGTTGTCAGACGCTACAGGGATGAGCATATGACCGTGCAGAATAGACGAGGGTATTACTGGCTTGCTGATAGGCTTGTTCCGCGAATGAAAAAGCATAGGATCATCAAAGAAGCTGTAAAGTTTTTTATGGTCCTTCCCATGACAGAGTATGGAAAATACGTCTATGGATATAACAGGATAGGCGTATTGTTTAAGCCTGTTGCTAAGTTTTGGCTGAAAGTATATGAAATTCTTGGAGATAGGCCACCTTATAAAAGACGTGGGTCTTTGGAGGTCGTGTAATGTCAGGACAACTTGCACGAACGATCCTTGCGTTAAAGGAATTAAAACAAAGGCGCGACCAGTTTGAGGCTACAAAGCCCTTATATGAAGCTGAACTTTTAGCCAAGAAAAAAGAGATAGAATATAAGAAAGCTGTATTTGATAGAATCAGACAGGCTTCAGAGAGTCCTCAAGCGCAACAGCTTACAGATGCGATGAATCAAATGGAGCAACAGCAAGCAACCCCTCCAGGCGTTGGCGTGTTGCCCCCTGATGTGCTTGACATGATGACATCGTTACAAGGACAGCAACAAGGACCGCAACCACAACCTCAACCGCAGCAACAGGCGCAAGGGTTACCACAAGCCGGAAATAGTGGTGGAATCGCTGCTCTTATGATGGACCCAAACTTTCTTACTATGGCAAAGATGGCCGGGTTTGATTTCACAGGGATCTCGAATAATCTTGTGAACCAACAAAACAACGCCTTCAAAAACCAGATGTCTCTTGCTAATTACATGCTCAGATTGCAAGGTCAAGGATTTAACCAGGGTATATCACAAGGCAATTTAGACGTTGCACGAAGCAATGCTGAAAGGGGGTGGGCTGATTTCGGTAGGAGGGGGACCGAATACAACCTGGTTGACCAAGCATTGCCTGGTGGTGGGTCTGCAAAAATTGCACTTCCGAAATTTCCAGGTGAGGCAGGGGCAATCCCCGCAATTACTACTAAGCTATCACCAAATGACGCGCCAGTTGTAGAAGTGTCAAACTGGTTTAATAAAGATACCCTTGAACATCCCCCTGCTGGTGAGTTGCGAAAAGACCTGCAAGATAACAACTTTATAAACATTAAAGACGCTAACACGGTTACAAAATTAAACAATATTAAGGAAACACAGGGAATCGTTAATGGTTTAAGTCAGTTGATGGAAAATGTATTTCCAAAAAATGAAAGCGAATTAGGTAGGGTTTCTGGTGGTGCTTCAAGGGCCATAGGTTCATTTTTGCAGACCGATATGGACGCAACAAACCTTCAGGGATTAATCAATTTGACCGAAGCTGCCTTTGTAAAAATGTACCAAAGCGGAACATTGTCTGACCAGGATATGAGGACAGCCAGAAAAGGGCTTGTAAAATTGACTGATAGGGCTGACGTTGCCTGGGGAAAAATAAAGGTTATGCAAGACCTGATAAATAAAAAGAAAGAGGCTTTACTTGGGAAGACTTCATCCCCTTCCTTGGGTAGCTTTAAAAAGGAAAGTACAGGACAGAATTATTCCAACGATGAGATGGACGCTATGATAGGTGGGAAATGACACCAGAAGAACAGATAAAGACGTTTAGGGATCACGGCATATCCAACGAACGTATAGCTGATTATTACCGCACTAAGTTCTCTGAAAAACAAGTAGTAAACGAACGTATTGATGCTTGGCTGACATCCAAGGGCCTAACTGATTTTATGAACATCAAAGAGATCCGCGAAAAGAATCCTGAATATAGTGGTCTTTCAGACTATGATCTTTCAAAGAAACTCCATACAAAGTTTTATAACGATATGCCCTTCGACGAGTTTACAAGGAAAATTGGGGCCGATGTTGATGTCATCAAAAAGACATCTTTCCTTGACTCTGCCAAGGAATGGATAGGAAAGGCAAGGGGAACAGGAAGGAATGTTGGGGGGATGCTCGGTGGTGCTGGTGCTGTTGCGCTGACAAAGAACCCTGTAATGGCAGTACCAGGGGCAGCATGGGCAGGGGCCTTGGGTGAAGGCGTTGAGCAAGAGCTTTTTAAGGCGTTGGACATACCAACAGAAGTTCCGATACCAGACGATGCCATTGGTAGCCTCAAAAATATGGGTAACGCCGCGATTGAGCAAGGGCTTGGTGAATCTCTTGGAATGTTAGGGGGGCCACTTGTTGGGAAGCTCTCAAAGCCCCTTACAAGGGAAGCTGAACTAGCGGCAAAGAATAATCTCCCTATTTCCCCATCGTCAATAGGTGGTGGAAAGCAAGCAAAAATGCTTGAGTTTATAGGGGAGTCCTTGCCAACAGGAAAGGTATGGGTACAGCACAAGAGAAAGCAATTAAGCGACTCGCTTATCAAGATGGCTGAAGATGTTAAAGACAAAATCCCGATCAGGACAGATCAATTCAATGCAGGGGTTGGGCTGGCTGAAGGGATCAAGCAGGGTGCAAAGAACCTTCACGCTAAATCTAAGGCTGGTTACGATGCCTTTTATGATTCAATGGGATCCGGTATGGTCCCGATGAATAAGACCTGGGAAACTGTTGACAATCTTATCCTTACTAAAGCAAAGGATCTCAACCAGGAACAAAGAGCATTTTTAGAGGCTTTCAGGGGGAAAAGCGCCACATGGTCTGTTGACGATGTTAACGATTTTCAGAAGTCACTATCAAACAAGTTCTTCAAAAAATCACCTGACAAATGGAAGACGCTGACAAACGCCTTAAAGGAAGATATCGGTGAGGAACCTCTTGCTAGGCTGGAGGCGGCTCGGAAAGATTGGCAGGATTTCAAGACATTCAATGCAAATCCAACGGTGAAGGCAATAAAGCAGAAATACAGGCAAGAGCCGGATAAGGTTATTTTTGCGGCATTCAAGAGTGGAAACATTGAAGACATTAATACAATCAAAAAAGCTGTTGATCCTGAAGTTTTTAATACTGCGGCTGGTGGGTTTGTTGAAAACATCATGGACACATGCACAAGGGTTGAAGGGCCTAATGTGATATTTGAGCCGTTAAAATTTGTAAGAAACTTTGAGAAGTACGGCAGACAGATTGAAAATGTCATGCCGGATATTTACTCAAACATGGAAGACTTCTATGTGATGACAAAGGCCTCGATCCCTGACATCAAAAAATCCAACATGGGATCTTTTGAGAAAGGGTGGCAGGTGTTGGCCGGGACCGCTATGATCGGAGGTGCTACGCAAACCCCATTAATAGTTGTGCCTGCAACATTCTCAGCGATTGTAGCAAAAAGCGTTATGAATCCTAAAGGGTACATGAAGAAATATCTAACAGAAGGTGTTAGCGAAGAAACCTCGAAGCTCGGCCTGAGAGTAGGCGGTAGGGCTGCGATACCTCAGACAGAGGAACGCAAACGTGACTGAGACAAGAGAGTTATACCTAACAAACGATCCTGTGATGAACAGGATTCTTCAAAGCATAGCAGACAGGCTTGACAGACTTGAAGGGTTGAGGACAAATCCTAAGTTTTATTCAAATACGTTTGAATTTGCGGAAACCCTGGACACTGGAAGCGTATTGACTGCAAGCGATTCAGACGAAGCTACATTTGACGAATCCGCATCATCTTTTACTGGCATTACTATTATTGGTGATGATGGCGAGACAATCCACAGTATGACATAATAGTGAGGCGTGAAGCCTCCCTGCAAACATTTCAACAGGCACGGTTTCCCTCCCTGTTCTCATTGGAGGGACACAATGCGTAAAATCCTGTCAATAGTTCCTATCTTAGTATTCCTGATTTCCACTTCAACAAGCTACTCCCAAACAATTACAAAAGGCAAAATTGCCAGGGAAGACCTTAGATATTGGTCTGGCAATAGCGCATATACATTTACCAGGACAACTTCGACTGGCGGTTCACAAACAGTGACCAAGATCGGAAATGTAGTTGACGTTATTGGTGCGTATGGAACAGATTTCACGGCCATAGAAAACGCCGTGAGTAACATTTCCGGCAATTGCATCATAGAGCTTGGGCCTAGAGCCTGGACCATATCAGATGATCTTACAATCCCGGCAGGGTCCATATTAAGGGTGGTGGATGGCGGGACACTTACAATCTCATCCGGTAAAACGCTGACACTATCATCCGGCTACATTGATGCGGGGCATTACCAGATATTTGCTGCTTACTCAAGCGGTGTGTTGGCTGGCCTTAGAGAAGCAAACCTAACCTGGTTTGCAGACATTGGGGATTCCGCTTCATATCTGAATGCAATGGATACCGACTGCGTTCTGTATCTCGATGAGGCCACAACTCTTACCGAGAATGTTTCCTATGACGTTGAGGTTCAAATTAGACCACAAAACGTCATAACACTCGCAACATATACTCTAACCATTGCCAATTTAGGTCCAACAGGGCCACTCTATTGGATCAATACCAATAGCACGGGATATGCCAATATTAAGGGAAGCAAGATCATTCCTCAATGGTTTGGGGCGATAGCTGGAGACAGTGCAGATGATTCGGCGGCGATACAGGATGCCGTTGAATGCGCTCAACGGGCCGTTACTGGTGATGCGACTGAGTACCCTATAGTTGAGTCATATGTTGAATTTCCTCCAGGGAAATATGACGTTGCATCGGGGGAAACAATAACCATAGCTGAAGGCGTTATTATATGCGGAAGTGGTCGATCATCGACCGTGATAACCCATGGTGGTGGATCAGTGCCGCTATTTACGACAACTGCCTCTGCAACACATAATGTTGAAATATTAATAAAAGACATGACGCTGTATGGGGCGGGGGCTACCTCGACTGCTGCTATTGATTTTGAATACTGTTATAGAAATTCAGGGATTGAAAATGTAAATATCAGAAACTTCAATGATAATATACAGCTATCCGATTGCTGGACGTTTAAAATAGCCCGTTGCGCCCTGGCAGATTCCATCCAATATAATATTTATTGGCTTAACGCAACTGCCGGAATCATAGAAGACAGTAGAATCGATGGGGCTGGAAGCCATAATATTTATTTGGGGTCAAGCACATCTTATACGGTGAATCTCACTATAAGAGGATCGGCTATTCAGACAGCTGAAAACGCCGGGATATATGGCGTTGATATTGGAATGTTAAACGTCGAATCATGCTGGTTTGAGGGGAACAATCAAAGCGACGGTAACTACGCTGACGTGCATTTGGTTGATGGAGACGATGACAAGGTATCTCAACTTGTAATGTCAACGTCTTATGGAGCTAAGGGTTCCACTGCTGAAACGACCACCCGGTTTGTCCACATGGACCGGGGCAGATTGTCAATGTTTGGGTGTTACAATCCGAATGGCGGCAATTATAAATACGGGGTTGAACTTGGGGCCGATGTCTCAAATGCAAGTATTCTTGGATGCAGGGTTGAAGGAACAACCAAGGATGTCTACACAGCAGGAACCGCAACAGAAGTGAATTACATATCCAATCAAAACGGCCTTTCTTTATCTCCTGAAAATTATGTAACCATAGCCTACAGTTCGGATAATTTCGATGTAAGCAATTATCATACTGTATTTGTCAACACAGCTGGGAGCAACATGGTCATAGGCGGTTTAACGGGTGGCGTGGCGGGCCAACATTTAAGGATCGTAAAAGTATCGTCAGCCAATACTTTGACAATAGAGCACGATGAGGACGTTGGGGATCAGGATATTTACACGAATGATGCCAGTGATATCGTTCTGTCAAGTTATGGAGGTGTCAATCTGGTATTCAATGGAACAATATGGTTTGTAGTAAGCGAATAAGGAAATATGTAATGAAAATCAGAAAAAATATTAAATTCTTGTTGATTGGTATTCTGTTGCTTTCTTTGCCTGTATTGGTGTTAGCGAGGTCACTACGGACAGAACTATACATTGAAACCGAACCTATCGGTCCTGCTGGTGACGGGTTAGTGCTTGAGGCGGGGGGTTATGTATTATTGGAGTCAGGGGATTATTTATTATTAGAGTAAAGGGGATTGTAACATGAAAAAATTGAAATGGATATTAATGTTACTTGTAGTGAGCTTGGCATTGTGTAGTGTTTCCTTTGCTGCTGATAGTAAATTGTCAGCACTAACAGCATTGGCGGAAGCTCCTGCGGCAGATGATGAGGTCTATATTAACGATGGCGGAACAAGCAAAAAAATTACCACCTTGAATTTTATGAAGCTCCTTGAGGGGTCTTTGGCTTCTTACGCTATCCATGAAGACAACCTACCCGCAACGTACCTAACCGCAACCGATATTGACACGTCTCCTGTTGAATCTGAATCAGCCGCACCAATATCGAGTGGGTGGGCTTACGACCACACGAACACGGCAGATCAGCACCCGGAATACATGCTGGATCACCAGGCTTTTACGGCATTCAGCGCGAGTGATGCAACGCCGAATGTGGGAGTGTTGAACCAATATTTTCAGACCGCCGATACAACCACGATAACGGATTTTGACGATGGGGGAGACTCATCGACCCTGAGTGACGGGCAGTTGGTTGAGGTTTTATGCCTCCATGCCGGAGCATTTGATTTCACGTCAAGTGGGTTGACATCCCCATATGCGGCTGATCATACAATGATTGTCGGATCGGTAGAGGTCTTCCAATATGACTTGGACAATGCCACATGGCGTTGGGTAACGCCTAAGAGTCCGACCGCAACCCCAAGCGGAGAGTCTGATGGCTTCCTGGTGGTTACCGGTCCCGGAACGGCGGCGAACAGATTGATAAGTGGGACCGCAAATGAGGTTACGGTTGACGATCCTGATGGCAGTGAGGGAAATGTTACGATCGGGTTGGCGGCGGCTCTAGACTTAGGCGGGAAAGTCCTTGAGATCCCCAACGGTACAAGTGGGACCACTGATGCCGATGGTGAGACGTATCTTGATACAGATGGAGATGGGGGGACAAATTTTAGCGGGCCTGTAGTCCAAATGGATGCAGGGGCGTCGGCAGGTTATCTATTTCCGATCGCTCTACCACTTGCGGCGTCTCAAGATAATTACATCCCAAAATATGACGCAAGCAGTAAGACAATATCCTGGGAAGCTGACGTATCCGCAGGGACTACGGCATGGGATGACATTGCAGATCCTGACGCCGATGCGACTATAGCATTTGCCGGATATGAGCAGATTATAACCAGCACGCTCGATGAAGCTAGCCATTCAGTTTTGACGATCACCAACACGGATGCAGACAGGGCCAATGCAACAACTATCCTAAATCTCAAGGACTATGACACAGGTGATGCACAGGCCACATACTTAAACTGTGAGGCTGACTCTGATGGAACCCCGGCCAGCGTGTTTTCTATCAATCAGAGTACGGGGATCAATTCTACTTTATCATATAATTCACCAACCCTTGTTACCCCTGTTATCGGAGTCGCAACCGGAACAAGCCTTGCGTTGACAGGGAATATAACCGGGCTAACTCCTGCAATAAATCTTGGGACAGGGGTTTGTGAAGGAACGCAGGACGGCGGGGATGACCAAGATCATTTGGATGATGCAGACGCGGGGTTGACCGCTGATGCTCTAATCGGGATGACTGTTTACAATACCACGGATGGCAGTTCCGGCCTCATAACGGACAATACCGCAACTTCCATAATTGCAACCCTCGCCGGAGGGACCGAAAATGATTGGGACGATGGAGATGCTTGGACTATAAGCCCTGGCCCTTCTCAGTCAGGATCAATCATATACATTGGCGTGGCAACAACTATCCGTCACCCGGCAACGGCTGGATATTCAGCCATTTACTACTCTACGGTTGCTGGAGTTGTCAAAGTTGATCCGGCAGACGCCATGAGGTTATGGCTGAACGGAACAGACATAGGTGCAGATGGTGACGAACTTGACTCAGCCGGAGCCGCAGGTGATTTCATTGCTATCCACAATGTGAGCGCCACGGTCGGAAGAACTTTAGGCCGGTCGGGGACATGGGTTGATGGTGGAGCGAGTTAATAGGGAGGCGTCATAATGAAAAGACTATTTTTAGCCATAGCATTTCTCCTGATCTCCTGCCAATGCTTTGCTGGTGGGGTGGTTATGATGGGGGGCGGGGTGCCAGCCGCAGCCGCAGCTTTTTGCTCGGGATGCGGTACAGGGGCGACACCTGTTTTTTGTTGGGGAATCTCGGCGGATGACACCACCATCACCAATAGCGATGGTTGCTCACAAGGGGATACAACGGCTACTCTTGTAAGCGCCGCCGACATTGTTTCAAACCCATCGGGAAGCGGTTATGCTTTAACTATCCCCGGTTCTTACGATACCGCAGCCTTTGACGTAACAACTGACAACATCTTTAACGATGAAGCCGGGACTATTCAATTCGATGTGTATATTGTCACCTTTGTTGATTCAGGCGTAATTTTACGGGTTATAGGTGAAGCTGCTACGAATGAATTATTTATATATATTGTTTTCACGGATGAATTAAGGGTTTATCATGAAGGAAACAACGCTGGTCAGACCTTTGCAACAACAAATACTGCGAACTTGCAAGCAAATACATGGTACACGGTTACAATAAAGTGGACCACAGCAAATGTAGATCCAAATTTATCAATAGAAGTCGCCGGGATGGGTACTGCTGGAACTAGCAACACAAATTTGACGGCATGGACTACAGCCCCCGCTACATTTTATTGGGGGACACGTGGGTCCGCCTTAACACCGGCATTTTACATTAAAAATATAAAAGTGTGGGATTCATGGCAATAAAAGATAGATTTGGATTGGTCTGTGTCTCATAAGGTGGAGTTATGAAAAAAATAAAAAACCTTATTTTCAATTTTATTGCGGTAATATTAATTTGTGGGTGGGCGATTGGCGCATATGCCACGCAGCGCGGGCAGGTTGATTTCGATGGTAACTATACAGACCCGTATAGTGGTATTTTATTCCGTCAAAACCCTTCATCATCTCCTGCAAGTCAAATCTTGACCTATGTTGACGGCCATACAGGATCTTGTGGGAGATCATCACATAATGCTGACGACGGGGGAACTGATCTTATAGGATCATTTACAAACGGAGACCCATTTTATTTCACTGATGAGTGCTACGTGTCGTACTGGATCATGTTTGAAGAGGGATACGACGGACTGTGTGATGGTGGGATTAGAAATATTAAACAGATATGGTTTGACGGTGGAGCTGGGATTGGGCACCTTGAAAGTATCATTAATAATGTAAATGGAACATTAAATTTCTTGATCCAAGGGGGGGGGGATATATCATATGTGCATCCTGGTGACCTTGTAGATTATGTCAGCACGCCTTATACTAGGGGGCAATGGGCGCATATCGAGCACTATATTAAATTGTCAACAGGTGCAACACATAGCAATTCTGATGGAATATGGCGATTGTGGGTGAATAGTAATCTAATATGGGAAACCACGAATGCAATTACTGGATCATTCGCTGGTGGTGGAGTTGATCAATGTCCAGCCTTGAAAGCGTCCTGTGATGCGGCCACGGGTGAAGGATGGTGGAGGATAGATGACTATGAATATTGGGACAGTATGCCGGATGCAGAGGAGGACACGACCGCCCCGACCCAAACAAGCGCAACCATAGGATCAAACGGAACGCTTGTAACCGTAGCCCACTCTGAAACGGTGGTCACAACTGGGTATGACAATGGAGACTATCACCTTGATTGCTCTGTGTCCGGGGAAGTCGCTTTAAATACAATCTCTGGATCGGGATCAACCCGGACATTCACAGCGGCCTCTGCTATTTTGGAGGGTGAGACATGCACCCTACATTATACGGGTGGAGCCGATGAGATTGAGGACGCTGCCGGGAATGACCTTGCGGCCTTTTCAGGTCATGCAGTTACAAACAGCTCCGCACAAGACGGCACTGCTCCGACTCTCTCAAGTGTCGTTGTGTCCGATGCCACACATACCATTTTCACGTTCTCCGAGGCCGTGACTGAGTCCGGGACCGGATCAGATTGGGCTCTTACGCTCTCGGGTGGTGCGGTAACATTGTCCAGCCCATCCGTGGTCGGATCAACAATCACATACTCCAACTCCCGATCTGTTGCGAGCAGTGAAACCCTTTCCGATCTGGATTACACTCAACCGGGAAATGGGATAGAGGACGCTGCGGGGAATGACCTTGCAAGCATCTCTAATTATGCGGGGTCATTTACAAATAGCGTGCCGAGCAATGAGGATATAGTTGATCCTGTTGTTACAATTACATCCCCTGAGACTAACCCTTACACGAGCGCAAGCCAGAACATAACGGTGTCCGGGACCGCAAGCGATAATGTGGGGGTTTCGAGCGTAACTATTGCGTGCCCGACCTGTCAAAGCGTGGGGGCCGTAACCGGGACGACTTCATGGAGTGTACCTATTGTGTTGTCACAGGGTACCGTGACGGTTGATTTATTGTTAGGGGCCGGGGCATTCTCTGAGGAGGGTACCTGGTATATGTCATCCGCCTGGGCTATCGCTGATGGGGTAGCAACCAGCGCAGGAGGGCAACTGAACTCATATTTAGAACATACTTTCTACAAATCTTTATCGGATACATACACAGTTTCATACACCGTTTCCGGGTCTGTGAGCGGTGATCTATATCTGAGCCAATGGGGTTTCGGAGGGGCAACGACTTTATTAGACACAAGTGCCGGGGCGCATACTGTTGATGTCGTTTGTGCATACACAGATAGAGACTTGCTGTTTGTTGGCAACCCTTGGACGGGCATTCTAGATAGCGTAACCGTCGTTAAATCGGGGGGTACGGGGCCTGTTTACAATGTCATCACCGTTACAGCAACCGACGCCGCCGCAAACACCGGGACAGACGAAATCAGCATTGGTTTTACGCCCCCAACGTCAACCCCTGCTAGAGTTATGGGCCTGGGTGGGCATGTGAAGATTGATATAGGTGATGGGGTCCAACTGGAATTTTAATGTTTAACTTTTAAGAATCGGAGGCTTTATTATGAAAAAAATTATCGTAGTGTTGACGATGGTCTTTGTGTTTTGCGGTCTGGCTCAGGCCGCCGAGGTGACTCTAACCTGGAACCCGGTTGATTTTGCGGTGTGTGGGAGTGATCCAGCACAATCAGGGTACAAACTTTATAAATCTACCGATGAAGGCGAGACGAAAACCTTGACTGGTTCTGTTGATTCAACTGTTTTGAGTTTCTCCTATACTGAAACCGGGAACGCCAAGCTGTGTTATTTCGCAACGGCCTACAATCAATTTGGAGAGAGCGGATACAGTGAACCAGCCTGTGTTTATGTATCAAATGTTCCTCCGGCTGCCCCTACCGGGCTTGACGCAGTGATTAAAGTACTTCAGGAAATCAGCCAAACGCTTCAAACTATTGCGGGGAAAATGTAGTAGCTCAAATGTAAAGCACAAGGAGGGCCGATTATGTGTTGGAGATTCTGGCTTTGTTTCTTTGCTTACTGGTTGGTGATGATCTTCATGTGCATGGTCGGCATTTGGTTACACAAACTCATTGGGTAGCGGGGGGCAGGCATGGTAAACGGCGGGATCACACCAGAGCAGACATTTCACCTAGTCGGGGATGGAACCATAGCGCAAAAACTTGACGCTATTGAGCAAATCGTAATCAACATTGATAAAAATTGCAAGTGCCGTGTACAGGAATGTGATGAGCGATATGTAAAAACGTCTTGGCTGAAAAGCAAGATGTTACTACTTGTCGGATTTGGCGCAGGGGCCGGGATAACTTGCGATAAACTTTTAGAGTGGGTTGCTTCTTTTTTGAGATCCGGGAACTGAGAATGGAGGGGTGCCATGCCTTTGACCTTAGAAGAACAAGACGGAATCCGGAATGCGATTTTGGGCGTAAAGGCTTCATGCAGGCGGTACGATGTCCCTCATTCTGCAACGATCGAGATTGAGAAGTTCTTGTGGAAGATCGAGCATGCCTTGAAAGGCAATGACTCTGAAACAGGCGGGGGGGAATGGACCTAACCGGGTACAATAATCTTTTTCTCCTGACTGCGGTTTTGTACGGTGAAGCCAGAGGTGAAACGCTGCCCGGCAAAATTGCGGTGGCCTGTGTGATCCGTAACCGGGTTGAACATCCCGGATGGTGGGGCAAGAATTATAAAGGGGTAATTCTAAAACCAAAGCAATTCTCTTGCATGTCACAGAATGACGCTAATTTTGATGATGTGGCTATGGCCTTGGGGGATGGGTTAATCAAAGAAATGGCGTGGCGTGAGTGCCGTTGGGCGGCCATGGGTGCCATTGGGAATTGGTACGGAGACATCACCAATGGGGCGAACCATTATCATACTTCGGATGTCTCCCCCCCCCCATGGAGCAAGGGTAAGGACCCGGTCTGTGTGCTTGGAAAACATCTATTTTATAAACTATAAGGGGAAAATGATGGAGAATAATTTTGAAGTTTTGATGGACACCATAATTCATGTCTCAGAAGTAAATGAAAATTTACAAGATATTATTCAAGACCTTTCCAAACGTGGCATCTCCCATGACAGGACCAAATTCCAAGATCCAGAATATTCAATGTTTTGTTCAACACGTCCTGAATTTAAAAAAGCCAATTTTGGGACGCCTGAATACGAAGCAGTTACTAAAAAAGCTCAAGTTGCAGTCAATCATCATTATAAACACAATAGGCATCATACAGGATTTCATGAAAATGGGGTCAAAGATATGAATCTAATGGATTTGCTTGAGATGCTTGCAGATTGGAAAGCGGCATCTAGGAGAAGCCCTGACTTGACATTTGAAGATTCATTACCAAGGGCCTTTAAAAAATACAACATGGATGAAGCGCTTCAGCAAGCAATTAGGAATACTATAAAATATCTTGAATGGTAAAAAAGGGGGGTGGAGATCATGAAAAAACTTATAGTATTGTTGACGATAGTTGTGATGATGTGCTTGGCCGGATGCGCCTCGATCTCAGCCGAAGCCGATGGAGTCAAAGCGAGTTACACACGGCTTGGGGACCAGCAAATAACCGGGCTGTCTATCACCAAGACGGAAGACGGGTTTATCGTCTCCCTTCAAGGTCAAAAATCAGAAGCTCAGGCGCTTAGTGAAGCTATTGGGGTATTGGGTAGCTTGGCGGCGAAGGTAAGATAACTCATCCGGCATTTAAGACCGGAAGGAGATGGGGCCGCCTTTGAGCGGCCTTCAGCATTAACCTCACAGATGGAAAGGAGATATTTACAATGAATAATACAGGCTGGATTTGTCCAAGGTGTGGAAAGGCCAATGCTCCGCAGGTGTTAAGTTGCGATTGTAAAAAGGCTGAGGGGGCAGAAGATGTTTTAGGCCTCCCTTACGATGAACTCGCAAGAAGGCTGGATAAAATGTGGGAGAAAAAAGAACGGTGGAACAACCGGTATTTTATTAACCCATTTGATATCATTCCTAACTCTTGCCGTGGTTGCTCAAGCCATCCGTCAAATGGCGGGTCGGGTGTTTGTCATTGCACACTTGGAACGGTGGTTTGAAATGGACTTAGAAACAGCACGCAAGAAGGCTATAGAATACGGTCTGGACGGGCCGCTGTGGGCGTTTGACACCGACATCCCCATTGACCAGATTAGGGCGCTCCTGGGCTCTGACGGGGGCTGTGGACCCGGCAAGTTCGGTGACTGGCTGGTCCCTGATTCCATCCTGGGCGTGAGCATCAAGCCGGCCTGCTATGTCCATGACTGCATGTATCACGACGCTAAGACCGCCGATGAGAGATATGAGGCTGACGAGCGCCTGTTCACCAATGCCGGGCATATCATCCGGGCTGAAAGCAACTGGTTCACCCGGATCATCCGCCGGCGGATACTGCTTGTCTATTTCGATGCTGTGGACCTGGGGGGCGCTTCATCGGCGGGGGGCTAAGAGTCTTCCTCGAAGTGGGAATTGAAATTGCCTTCAACCCGTACTGAATATATTTCCTTTTTCATTTGTTCAGCCCCTAAAAAATAGGCGTGAATTATCGCTAATTTGACATCATTAGTGATTTCTTTGTCTGACAAATCCCATATATTCTGTTCATTCACCCATAAGGCTTTACGTTCGCCTCTGTCTGTGATCATGAATTTAGGTTTCATTTTTTAACTTCCCTGTTTTTTCGACCCATACGTTTTTCATATCGGCCCTTAATTCTTTCTTTTTCTTGATCTGTTAAAAATCCATGGATCGCTAACATTGCAATACATTCCCGGATTCTATCCGCAATCGTTCCACCTACCCAATCATCAGTCATTGGTTTAAGCAGGTAGTTATTTTGCGTGTTTAGTTTTGTCTTTGTTCCCATGTCGCTCCTCCTTATGGCCCCGCATATTCTGGAAGATTGGCATAGACATCTTCCATCATTCTCAGGACTTCGATTGTTATCACATCGCCGGGTTCGGCCTCATCTAGCCATGCTTTTATGAGTTCAAAGTTTTTCTCACAGCATGAATTCAACCCTTTTCCGGGGGTGACCCTGAAAACTTTTATAAATTTTGAGTTCGGGCAATCCGGATGATGCTTGGAAAAATATTGGCCTTGTCGAAGATCAGTTCTTGCCCAATCTGTGCATTTATATCGTTCCATCTTCTTAATCTCCCTTCGGATACATGGCCTGAATATCAGCTTCCGATATTTAAAACCTTCAACCCCATTTTTTTATAAAACAAACCCAGTTTTTCCAAACTTATAACACCCTCTCTTGGGGATGCGTCTATCTCTATTTCTCCATCATAATGGTATAGCGTCCTGATTTCATTTATTACATACTGTAAAAGCATTTTCGCCATCCCTTTCAATCTATGCTCAGGATGCACATAGAGATTGTAGATCAAAGCTGATGATTCTTTAATCTCATAGAAACAATACCCAAATCTATTTTGAATAAAGTCTTCTTTCATATCTCCACCCTCTGGATACATGGCCTTGACCTCGGCCAGGGCTTCTTTCATGCAGTCCCAAGGAGGATCGCTATACGCCAAAATTAAGGCATCTTCTTCATAGATAGACAGTACCCTTTCCACCGCCTCCACCAGCCGCCTAATCTTTTCTTCCCGGCAATCGCAAGCACAATGGTGCGTTGTGCATTCTTTCATATCTCCACCTCATCATTGATTTTTTCTCTCCCGCAATATGGGCAAAATAATACTTTCGTCCCGAGTTCGGAGTATTGCCATACCGTAAAATCAATTCCACAAAATTGACATTTACAGCTTGGTAATGACAGAAAAACTCCTCTTCTATCAAATTGGCATTGAGGACAAATGTCGCTCATATCTCCACCTCCTCATCAATTTTAAACACGCAAGTCGGGAAGAAGCTATCCCGCTTATCCGTCCGGTCCCTGGTAATAGCTCCAAGTTTCTCTAGGTAGTCAATCCGGTCTACTCGGGGATAGGTCTCCGTTATCCAGTGAATCGAGACAACCCCGCCCTTAGCCTTGATGTAATCTAGCTCCTTACGGAGCAATTTCTTGTTTATCGCCATATATCAGCCCCTTACAACTTTGCAAAAACTTTGCGTCATGATTTCAATGGCTTATAACGACTTTGTTTTCAAACCCTATGTTTTAAGCTGTATGATATTGTTTTCATTGGCCTTTCTAAACAAGTGAGGGTGTATTCGAATCCCACCCTCTCCGCCATATAACCTATTGAAATTATTGAACCCATATCCAAAAAACCTAATGATTTTCTTGCAAAGTAGTTGCAAAGTTCTTCTTCTGATCATGCGCTTTTATTCACCTTATTATCCACAATCAATTCTTGCCCACATTCACACAAAAACCGAAGGACATTTTTTTCTGGACCACCACCCGTAAAAGTCACTTTGCAAGTAGGGCAGGTGTACCCTGAATAATATGAGGCGGTTTTTGTGTAGGTAACTTTAACTTTTTTAGCCTTTTTTGTTGGTTTCATTGTATCCCCCTTGCTTTAATCTTTGCACCTTATCAATGGCCGACTTCAAAGGCGCTGTCCGATACTCCGCATAGTGGTCAATCATCCGTGGGTCCGAATGCCTCAGAAGATGGCTGACCGCCCCTTTTTCGATCTCCCCTGAATTGAGCATCTGCATTGCAAACGACTTCCGCCCAAACTCATTCAGGCTTATGTCAATCCCCGCACGGCGTGCAGCTCGGTTGAAGATCCGGTTAATGAATCGGCTGTAATGATCCCCGGTCTCCGGATTGGGGAACATCCAGGGGCTTAAAGTCCTCGGCATGGAATCAAACAGTTCCTGCAGGGATTCCGTCAAAGGAAAGGGCATAATCTTTTTGCCCTTAACCTCTTTTAGTTCTTCCCCGCGGCCAAAGGTCTTTTCAAACACAATCTGAGTTTTCTCCACATCAACCTTTCGAAAGGCCCTTGCTTCTGAAGGTCGGCATCCAGTCAACGTGATAAAGGTAAAGATTGGCCTATGGGCCTGGCGGATATTCTCTAGGATGGCGAACTGTTCCGATGGTTCAAGCCATTTGATTTTCCGCTTTATGACCGTCAATTTGCCGGTCTGCTTGGGCCAGGGGGAAGGAAGCTTAGGAATGTACCCATCATCACAAGCGGCCCTTAGCATGTGCTTTAGCGCATCCATGACGTTCTTGATACCCTTTGGCGCACGTTGAATTGAATTTTGGAGGGTAACCAGCTTTGAAGGATTTAATTCTTCCAAAAACTCATGGCCTATTAGTGGGTTTATGTGATTCCTAAATGAGTTTCGGTAATCATGGATAGTGGCCCCCGAGATTCCTGGTTCTATCCGGTCAAGCCAGCTCTCAGAGTAACCGGATACTGTCAACTTTATTTGTTCCTTGCGTTTCCACCTCTCGGGGCGATAGACTCCCCGGTCTATTTCTGAATTGATAGTGTCAGCGCATTTATAAGCCATCCTCTCGGAATCAATTTTGACTTGTCCTAAATACCGGCCGATGCGGTCCCGTCTGCCCTGGTACTCCACATAGACCCACCACCCCCATTGGTCATGTCTGACCTTTGCGTTGTCTGCCATACATAGCCCTCCTGTTCTCAGGTTTGGGCTATTATGCTCATGTTTTAGGGCGGGGTTCAATTCAAAAAACTCCTATCGCGGTGTCGGTCGTATGGTTCCGCTGTCAAAGTAAAGTCCTTGGTCAGCGGAAAGAATGTCGGTCCCAACCTTCCTGGCCTTAACCTCGGTCTTGCAAGCGTCCTGGTGATCGACCATTGTTTCTTTAATAATCCGGTTGGCCTCCTCGATCAGGACAGCATTGTAGGTCACGGAGATTGTGACCTCATATGAAATGTCTTTCTTGTTCTTGTCTGCAGCATGTGTCGGGGCTGCCATTGCCATTACTATAAGCGGTAATGCCATGATAAGTTTTTTCATATCGTTCTCCTCTCCTCCTCTGACAGTCCTTAAATCTGGCGTACCCCGGAGGGATTAAACCTCCCCAATGGGCCTTTGAAAACCCATTCGCCTCCTTGGAACATGGGGGTACGGCCTGATGCTCACCTCACCTTAGAGATGCGCTTCTCTGCCTCCAAAGCCTCATCCTTAGTACACAGTCTCCACTTCCCTTTTGCTACAAAATACCACTTATCGGCTTTTGCTTTTGTTATTATACGTGACACCACTTTGCATTGATTGCATGCACTATCAAAGTATTTGGTAATTTGTACGGTATTCAGTCCGGCTTTCTGCGTGGACCTGTCACCGGCCGTCTGCGTGGACTCGTAACCGGCCGTCTGCGTGGACCTGTCACCGGCCGTCTGCGAAGCAAAGACTATGGGGGTGTTTGCGGGGGCATGCCTTAACAGAATTGATACAGCTTCCTCTCGGGTTCCACAGTATACGACATTGCCACCTTTGAATTTACATTTATCAAGTAATTCACCGGACCCACACCTATAATCTTTAGATGTATCAACAACAACCAAAAGCCATACGGTATTAGAATCGCAATAAAAATAATTCCCACCTACACCCCATGGTAGACCATGAAGCCCATGACCACATATATCTGAACCTATCCAATCAGGCGCTTCAACCGGACCAGTTTTAGGCCATACAAAGCCATTGTAGCTTGACATATCGCCGTGAACATTACGCAACACCAATATCTCGTTTTCCTTTAGGTCTATTTCCATTTCATTTATCCTCTCCTCCAGCACCAGACCCCGCACAAAAACGAAAATAATGGGGCAGACCAATGAACCAGAATGTTACTATAGTCAACCGCCAAAACTACTGCTTGCGCGGCTGCTATTGTGAAGCAGATAATTGCGTAGACCATGATAGACTCCTATATTAACTGCAGTTAAACCGGCAATCCGTCTAATGACTTGATGTTTTTGACCAGTTTGTTCCTAGCCCCTCTCGGGCAATCGCTGATCACTGCGTAGTCGCTCAGGATGGCTTCGGCTTCCGGTTGCGGGACTCCAGCTAAAAGCTCTGTTACGCTTCTGACAAATACGTCATCCGATACCAACTCGCTGTCGTAGTCAATCTCGACTTTGAGGGTTAACCCGGCCTCGGATGCAGGGACAGTGGTGGGACCGGGTTGCTCAATAGGCCATGAAGCTTCAGGATAAAATTTAGCCCACTTCTCTTTAGCCTCTTTGTACGCTTCAGGATAATCAGTTGCAGCCGCAAAAATCTTGGCCTTGTTTTTGTAGACCCACGTTGAGAATCCGGCGCTGCGGAGGTTGATAAACTCTTCTCGGAAAGTCTGTTGCGGGTCATCGTTAATGCGCGTTGTCTCTGTTAAGGTTTGGTATGCGCTTGTATCACCGTTGGGCTTTTTTGACGTTTTGGGTTCAGGTGTAACGTCAATATAGTCCTGGTAGTCGACCACCTCTTCAGCTCCCTTTAAGCCTTTCAGGACATCCGGGAACAAATCGCGGATAACCCACCACCTAGCCCTCATCTGCGTCATGCGTTTGGGGTATTGCCTCCATATGTCCTTACTGGTGAGACCTGCGCGTTCGGCATCTTTAAAAGAAAAGGTTCTTTCTACCGGCGTGGGACGGCCTTTGCGTTTGGCCCAACAGGTAGCGGATATTACCCCCCCTGCGTCTGAGATGGTTTCCTTGAAGTCCTCCAACTTGCCGCTCGCCTCTACCATAGCAAGGCCAGCGTCACCCCACACAGAAGGCCTCCCGTTGATTACAGCTATGTTTTGGACGGCCTGCATAGGGCTTAGTCCGACCTCCAAACCCATCTGTACCGCTACGCAAACCGCTTCCGGCGTTTGTATGCCTTTCGGCATCATTCCGCTCTTTGCCATTAGTGTTGCGAGCCGCCAAAGCTGGTCAAGATTCTTGGGTATTAACCCCCCGCTTGTGGTCAGTGCGGTATCAATAGATTGCCTTTCTGATTTCTCAACTACAGCCATTTCTTCACTCATAACTCCCTCCTATCTCCTTTTCTATTTGGACCCGTTCCCAAGAGGGTAAAAGTATTGTTTGAATACCTTCCGGGTATCCGGGCCAGTTGTTAGATTTTATGCACTCGACAAGTCGCCGTTCCACCATATCAAGCCGAACGGACTCAAGCGAGATATCCCTTTGGTCTACTTTGTAGACCACCACACCGTATGGCTCATTTAATTCCACAACCACGAAACGATAGTCATCATGTGCTACACCTGTCACAGCAGAAATACCCCTACAGGTCCAAATCACGGACCATATGTATTTCAGCTTTACAAATTGCCGTTCAAAGTCTTTTGACATGGCAGGCAAAGAGGTTGTTTTCAGATCAACAATGATTTCATTTCCTGGCAGATGATCCGGGCGACACTTCGCCATATGCCCGGTTATGGGAGACTTGAAGAAAAATGAGCATTCAGACAGGCCCCCGGTCAACAATTCCGCGGACTCTGTGTTTTGAGGGCTAAATAATTGTTCAATGGCATAGTCGAGATCCCGCTTTTGATCTCTAGTTAGGATTGTCCTACCGGCCTTTTCTTGATCTTCTTTCCAAAGATACCAGGCATTTCCGGATCGCGCCCCGTTTTTCGCCAACACCTCGGGCGGAGGCACTGCAATCATGTCCTGATATTTGTCGTGCTCCAAAATGGCTGCATGGACCATGCTTCCCATGTCGAACTGTGCCCCTTCATTTGGCTTCCGGCTTAGGTAATGCCATGGGCTAGGGGCGTTATAAAAGTCAACCAATGTTGATTTACTGATTGCCTCATCTGCGTGGTAATCCTCCATGCTGAGATCTTCATATATTCCTGGTTTCATATCCCTCCTCCCTATGGTCATTAATGCGGCGCGGACTCCTGGCACCATTACCCGGCTCTACGGGCAACACCTCAACGGATCTCTCCGCCTATCCGCCCCCTTACCCACCCTTCCGGGGCCGCACTTTACTTTGCCAACGCCTCCCGAGCTTTCTGATAATTAACATCTTCCGTGAGCCTGCCGATTTCACTAGTAGCGCCCATGAACACAGCCACCACAAGCCCGACCATAACACTGATAATGCCAACGCCGATAAAAATAAACGCTACAGGGTGATCTACTGCGATCCGAATCAATGTTTCCATGTCACTCCTCCCTTATTCCCACATTGCACGGCGCATGAAATCGGCACTCTGACCGGCTGCAAACCGCCGTTGCCGTCCCGTAGCACGGATAGTAACCCTTGATGATTTGGAGCTTCCTGACTCGATCCCGGAAGCATCCAGGGCATGAGCCATGAGAAACGTCCTTTGTTGCTTCCCCTTTGACCCATATCACGCCGCAATTTACACACTGGTAGGTCATGGTGACCCTCCTTCACTTTTCTGGAAAGGCCCGGCCTCACCAACCGGGCCAAACCTGTTCATCCGTCTACGATGCCAAGCTCCTTGTCTTACATGATAGCTATTGTGTTACAGGGTTAGGCTCTTGGTTGCCCTGGTGACATGCCTTTGCCTGATATCTATATCCCTAACCTGATCTTTGGACTTACGCTCTCGCTGCCGATCCCCTAGCCCCGGCCTGCAACGTCAAGCGGGGTTGTAGGTACTCGTAACTGCGCTAGGGTGGTTTGGGGTTATAACCGATATTGATCCGTTACATCCTCCCCTGTGGCTACATCCCACACGGTAATAATTTCGATCATGTCCGCGCTGGCTTTACCGTCTGTAGCCCATGGTTCGTTGATCCGCGCCCCTTCTGGGATGCGGATAAGCGCTTCCAACGGCCTGTATGGATAATTAACCGCACACCAAGATTTTGAGGCAAAATGAAACCCAGGATATGAGTACATTTCGCGCTCATCATCCGCGAAAACCTCACCGTCTTTAAGCCGGTTGGTCCCAACATGGAATTGATAATTTTTATTGTTGAGGCCCGCATTAAACCGTTTGAAATAGAAGTTCCCGGTAACCACCCCCATCGTTTTGACCATGTTTTTTTCGCTTAGATCCGCCCCGCTTAGATCCGCCCTTCTTAGATCCGCCCCGCTTAGATCCGCCTCGCTTAGATTCGCCCCGCTTAGATTCGCCCAGCTTAGATCCGCCCTTCTTAGATCCGCCCCGCTTAGATCCGACCCGCTTAGATTCGCCCCGCTTTGATCCGCCC